>WNGQ01006768.1_pt1 | contig 11061 bp, 11 predicted proteins | sample 5407661 | NCBI WGS metagenome assembly WNGQ01 (sample SAMN13153382, study PRJNA577476) | soil metagenome | isolation source: 60 cm soil or saprolite under Garry oak tree replicate 2 | place: USA:California | collected 2016-06-15
GAGCCATCACGCGCTAGTCGTCGACCTCGAAGCGCTTCCACTCTCCCTTCGGCCGGCTCTTTCCGTCCCAGCCGATGCGGTCCATGTCGCTGAAGAACTGCAGGCGGTTCCCTTCCGGATCGTCGAAGTCGAAGGTGTAATCGTTGCCCGGCCCTTCGTGCTTGATCTTGCCGCGAACGTTCACACCCTGCGAAAGGAGATATTTCCGGATGCGCTTCAGCGCATCGAGGCTCGCGACCTCCATTGCGATCTGCTGGAGGAGCGTCGCACCCGCGCCTTTTTTCTGCTCCTCGGCGGACATCGGGGCCAGCACGAAGCTGTGGTGGTCGCCGCCGAAGCGCAGGAAGGTCATCCCTTTCTCGTTGATGTCGGAGACCTTGAAGCCGAGCACGCGCGTGTAGAAGTCGACCATTTTCGCGAGGTCGCGGCAGTAGAGGCCGACGTGGCCGATCTTGCGTATGCGGATGGGGATGAAGGGGTCGGTCATGTCGGGTTGCTCCCGAGGTGAAGGATCGCGTGTTCCGCTTGGAAGAACGCGTGTTCCGGCCGGTTTGACAGCGTCGATAATGTACACCGTAATATCGGCACCATGAAGCATCTGCCCTGCCTCGCCGCCGCGCTCGCGTGCCTTGCGCCGGCCGCGCTCGCCCAGACCCCTTCCAGCCGGGACATCTACATGTACCAGGGCGCCGATCGCGAGGCGCGGCTCATCGAGGGCGCTAGGAAGGAACGGCAGGTCGTGCTCTACAGCACCATGACCGTCGCCGACGGCAACGCGTTTGGCGCCGCCTTCGAGCGCAAATACGGCGTACGCCTCGTCCATTGGCGCACCTCCTCGGAAAAAATCGTCCAGCGCGCCGTCGCCGAAGCCCGCGGCCGGCGCCACGAGGCTGACGTGTTCGAGAGCAGCGCGAATCACCTGGAGGCGCTGCGGCGCGAGCAGCTGCTCGAGGATTTTTATACGCCGGTGTTGCGCGAAATCGTGCCGGCCGCCCTGCCGCGGGGCCATCGCCAGTACGTCGCCGACCGGTTCGTGTTCTTCGTGATGGGCTACAACACGAACCGGGTCAAGCCCGACGAAGTGCCGGCGGCGTACGAGGACCTGCTGCATCCGCGCTGGACGCGGCGCATCACGATCGAGGGCACCGACGTGACCTGGTTCGCAGCGGTGACCAAGGCGATGGGCGAGCAAAGGGGACTTGCCTACTTTCGCAGGCTCGCCGCGATGAGGCCGGAGATTCGCCACGGCCACATCCACACCGCGCAGCTCGTGGCCTCGGGCGAAGTGGCGTTCTTCCTCACCGCGTACAACAACAACATGGAGACCCTGAAGCTGAAAGGCGCGCCGGTCGATTGGAAACCGCTGCAGCCGGCGTTCGGCCAGGCGGCCGCCATCGGGGTCGCCAGGCACGCGCCGCGGCCCCACGCGGCGCTGCTCCTCGCCGAGTTCGTGCTGTCCAAGGAAGGGCAGGAGATCTACAAGAAGGTCAACCGCGTCCCCACGAACATGGCCGTCGACAGCCCGCTCGACAAGTTCAAGTACGAGATCATCGACCCGGTGCTCGCGCTCGACGAGGGCGAGAAGTGGGAGAGGCTTTTCTCGGATTTTTTTCTCGCCGGGAAGCCGGTGCAGGCCGATGAATGAGATCCGCGTCCCTGCCGGGATCGCGGTCGCTCCCGCCGCGAGCGGCGTCCCCGACGCCGTCGCGCGGCTCGAGCGCGAGCTCAAGCGGCGCAACATCGATCTTGTCTATTGCGCCGACGGCGCGTCCACGGTCGCCTTTCTGCTGTCGCGCATCCCGGCCGGCGCGACGGTGATGAACGGCGGCTCGACGACGCTCGAGAGAATCGGCTTTCTCGACGCGCTGAAGGACGGGCCCTACGACTGGCTGCGCCCGCGCGTGAAGGCGGTGGACGATCCCGAGGAGCGCACGCGCGCGCGCCGCCGCGCGACGATCGCCGATTATTTCGTCGGCGGCATCAACGCCATCACAGAAGCGGGCGAGATCGTCAACGCCGACGGCAGCGGCAACCGCGTCTCCGCCTACGCCTTCGGCGCGGGCAGGCTCTTCCTCGTCGCCGGAGTCAACAAGATCGTTCCCGACATAGCCGCTGCGTTCGAGCGCCTGAGGAACGTCGCCGCGGTCGAGGAGGCCCGCCACCTCGGCGTGAACACGCCCTGCGCCCTCACCGGGCGCTGCGACAACGCCGCCTGCCGCGGCCCGGACCGCCAGTGCGGCAAGGTCCTCGTCATCGAGAACGAGAAGATCGCCGGGCGGATCTGCGTGGTGATGATAGGCGCTGCCCTGGGCTATTAGGAGGGCGGTCTACTCGAACTTGACGTTGAATTCGCGCACGAACCTGTCCCAGTGCACGAATTCCCTGCGCACGAAGCGGTCGAGTTCCTGCGGCGTCGAGCCGACGATCTCGAATCCCACCGAGCCGAGTTTCTGCCGTACATCGGCTTCGGCCAGAGCTGCAACAAATTCGCCGTGAAGGCGGCCTATGACCGCTCGTGGCGTCGCCGCGGGCGCGAATACGCCGATCCAGTTGTACGCCTCGAACCCGGGAAATCCGGATTCCGCCACGGTGGGTACGCCGGGCAGCTGCTGCGCACGCGTCCCCGAAGTGATCGCGAGCGGCTTCAGCCTGCCGGATGCGAAATGCGCGCCCATCAGATTGAGCGGCAGCGCTCCGTATTGCGCCTGGTTCGCGAGCATCGCCTGGACCGCGGGAGCGCCGCCCTTGAACGCAAGGTGCACGGCGCTCAGCCCCGAGCGCCGGTTGATTTCCTCGCCGACGAGGAAGCTCAGCGTGCCGATCCCGGGCGACGCGAAGTTGACGCCGCCGGACTGCGCCCTGGCCGCGCCTATGAATTCGCGCAGGTTCGATCCCCTTGCGGCCGCGTTCGCGCCGATGACCAGCGGAAAACGCGCGAGCAGGGTGACCGGGGCGAAATCGCGAAAAGTGTCGTAGGGCAGCTGTTTGAGCGCGATGGGGTTGATCGAATGCGCCGAGAGCGCGAGCAGCAGCGTGTGGCCGTCGGGTGACGCCTTGGCGACGGCGCTGGAGGCGATCACCGCGGAGCCGCCCGGCCGGTTCTCCACGAGGAAGGGCTGGCGAAGGCGCTCGGACATCCTGGGCTGCAGCACCCGCGCGATCAGGTCGGTCGGATCTCCCGGCGCGGAGGGGAGCACCAGGGTTACCGGGCGCGAGGGGAAAACCGGCTGGGCGTACGCCGCAGCGGCGAGAAGCAGGCCGAAGACCAGTGTCGTAGCGCGCGGAAGCCCCATCGGCGTATCTTAAACGGGCAATTGTGAATATCGAAACTCCAGTTCTCGTCGTCGGCGGCGGCCCGGTGGGCCTCGCGCTCGCCCTCGAGCTCGGCTGGCGCGGGGCGGAGTGCCTGCTCGTCGACGAGCTCGAGCGCGACGGCTACAAGACCCACCCGCGCGCCAACCTCGTCAACTCGCGCACCATGGAATTCTGCCGGCGCTGGGGGATCGCCGGGCGGGTCAAGGAAGCCGGCACGCCTCCCGGTTATCCGCACACTGCGATGTACGTCACGAGCCTGCGCGGGCACCTGATCGCGCGCATCGACCGCCCGCAGCACGGGGGTGAAAGGCGGATCGCCTTCACTCCCGAGCCGCCGCAGCGCTGCAACCAGATCTGGTTCGACCCGGTGCTGCGCGAGCGCGCTGAAAGTTTCGCGTCCGTCGCGCTGCGCTACCGCTGGAGATTCGATTCCTTCGTGCAGGACGCGGGGGGCGTGACTTCCAGCATCACCGACACGGCAACGGGCGAATCGCACACCGTGCATTCCGCTTATCTCGCCGGCTGCTGCGGCGGCCGCAGCCCGATCCGCCGCATTCTCGGCATCGACCAGAACGAAGGCGAGGTGCTCGGCGCGCCGCTCAGCATCTATTTCCGCGCGAGAAATCTCTGGGACTACCACGACAAGGGCAAGGGCGTGCTGCATTTCATCGTCGGGCCCACCGGCGTGTGGGCGACGCTCAATTCGCTCAACGGCAGCGACCTGTGGCGCGTGACCTTGCACGGCGGCGCGGAGGAGCACGCCGCGCCGGAATCGATCGACCACAAGGACGTTCTCACGCGCATCGTCGGCACGGAATTTCCCTACGAGCTGATCGCCATCAGCCCCTGGGTGAGGAGGAAGCTAGTGACCGCGGCCTACCGCCACGGGCGGGTGTTCCTCGCCGGCGACTGCGCTCACCAGAACACGCCCACCGGCGGCTACGGCATGAACACCGGCATGGGCGACGCGGTGGATCTCGGCTGGAAGCTGGCGGCGGCCCTGGCGGGCTGGGCGGGGCCGAAGCTGCTCGAGAGCTACGACGCCGAGCGGCGTCCGGTCGCGCTGCGCAACGTCGAAGAGGCGACGCGCAACTTCCAGCTGCGCAGCTTCGCTCCCATCCCGGAGCTCGTCGAAGCCACGCCCGCGGGCGAAGCGGCGCGAAGGCGCCTCGGCGAGGAGATCATGAAGAGCACGAGCCGCGAGCTTCTCTCAGACGGCATCGCGCTGGGCTACCGCTACGACGGCTCGCCCATCGTCTGTCCGGACGGCAGCGAGCCGCCCCCGATAAGCGTCACCGAATACGTGCAATCGACATTTCCAGGCGCGCGCGCGCCGCACGTGCGGCTCGCCGACGGGCGCTCGACGCTCGATCTTTTCGGCGCGGCCTACGTGATGCTGCGCCTGGGACGGGATGCGCCGGACGTGACGCTTCGCGAAGTCGCCGCGAAACGCCGCAGCGTGCCGCTGGAGGTGGCCGCAATCGAAGAGCCCGCGGTGTGCTCGGTCTACGAGAAAAAGCTGGTGCTCGTCCGGCCCGACGGCCACGTCGCCTGGCGCGGGGACGCGCTTCCCGCCGACGCTAATGCGGTCATCGCGCGGGTCACCGGCGCGCCCTGGTAGATCAACGACCGCCGTGCGGTGCATTGCCAAGTTGATGTCCGAGCTAGTAATCTGTTCCGGGGAGGTTCACATAACGCGACACAGGAGGACGAAGTGGAAGCCAACCTGAAAAAACTGGAGCTCTTGTACGATCACACGAAGTTTCACATCGGGCTTTGTCTGATCCTCACCTCGGCTTACATTACCCTCGCCACGTCGAAAATCGGCAGAAAGGACGCTTTACCCATGCTGCACCCGGCGCTCGCGGGGGTCGCGGTGGCTCTCTTCATGGTGGCCGGAATCGCGGCCGGAGTGATCGCGAGCAGCGTCATCCAATCCAGGAGCAACGGCGCCGATGATTTTCTCAAGGCAAAAATCGGTCCCTGGGACACCGCGCTCCTCCCCGCAAAGCTGTGGGTTCACATCGAGCACACCGCGCTCTGGCTCGCCGTGATCTGCGCGGTGCTGTCGTTCGTGTTTTCGAAGTGAAACAGGCGTGGCGGCGATCAATTCGCCGGGCTGAATTTCTGCACGCGCTTGCCGCTGCCGACCTCCGAAGTGTAGAGATTGCCTTTCGAGTCGATCGCGATGTTGTGCAGCACCAGGAACTGTCCGGCGTAGCGGCCGGGGCGGCCGAATGAATTGACCACCCTGCCCGACTCGCGCTCGACGGTGAGCACCTGATCGTTGGTGCCGTCGGCGAGGTAGAAATATTTCTGCTGCGGGTCGTTCGAGAACACCAGGTCGAAGGACGAGCCCGAGCCGAGCGACTTCTCCTCGAAAACGAACTGCTTCACGAACGTGCCGTCCTTCTTGAACACCTGCACGCGGTTGTTGGCGCGGTCGCAGACGTAGACCAGGCCGTCGTTCGAGAGGCGCACGCAGTGCACCGGGTTCGCGAACTGCGGCGACTGCGGGTTGTACAGGGGGAGCTTCTCGTCGCTCGGCGCCTTGCCGTACGCGCCCCAGTGGCGCTTGTACGCGCCGCTCGCCGCGTCGAGAACGATCACGCGCTTGTTGCCGTAGCCGTCGGCGATGTAGAGCTCGTTCGTTGCCGCGTCGGTCTCCATGTGCGCGGGGCGCCCGAGCAGGGTCGGCGAATTGCTGCCGCCCGTCTGCCCGGCGCGCCCGACCTGCATCAGGAATTTTCCGTCGGGCGCGAACTTGATGAGCTGGTGGTCCTTCGGGTCGTTGCCGCCGACCCAGACGTTGCCCTGGTGGTCGATGTAGATGCCGTGCTCGTTCTCGAACCATTCGTAGCCCGCACCCGGCCCGCCCCACGCGCGCAGCAGATTGCCTTCGGCGTCGAACTCGATCACCGGCGGAGCTGCCACGCAGCATTTCGCGCGCGGCGGTGAGAGCGCTGCGCCTTTTTCCTCGTCGATCAGCGTTCTCGGGCGGTGGATGATCCACACGTGATCGCGCGCATCCACCGCGACGCCGGCGACCTGCCCCAGGGTCCAGTTGTTCGGCAGGGGCTTGGGCCAGGCCGCGTCGACCGCGTAGCCTCCTTCGCGCACGGGCGACTGCGCGCAGCCGAGGAGCGAGAGAAACGCGAACAGCGCGGCGAATGCTTTTTTCATTTGACCTCCTGTTTTCAGTTCACTTTGCCGAGCGCCCGCAGCACGACTTCAGGAGTCATCGGTTGCTGCGTGACTTTCGCCCCAAGAGGGCGCAGCGCGTCGTTCACCGCGTTCATGATCGCTGCCGGCGCGCCGCCCGTGCCCGCTTCGCCCGCGCCTTTCGCTCCGAGCATCGAGGTCTTCGTGGGCGTTTCCACGTGCGCGCACTCGATGTCGGGCATTTCGGCCGCCATCGGGACGAGGTAGTCGGCCATCGTCGCGTTCAAGAGCTGCCCGCGCTCGTCGTACAGGCAGTGCTCGTAGAGCGCGCCGCCGATTCCCTGCACGATGCCGCCGCGCGCCTGCTCGTCCACGAGCTTGGGGTTGATGACGCGGCCGCAGTCGTCCACGCACCACATCTTCAGGAGCTTCACCAAGCCGGTGTCGGTGTCCACTTCGAGAGAACAGCCCTGGGCGCCGTTGCTGAAGACGAAAGCGTAGTCCTTGACCCGGTAGTGGCGCGTGACGACGAGCTCGGGCTGAAAATCGACCGGCAATTCGTTCCCACGGTAGTAGCAGATGCGCGCGAGCTCGGCGAGGGTGATGCCCTGCTCGGTTCCCTTCTTCACCACTCTTCCGTCGACGATGTCGAGGTCAGACGCGTTCGTTTTCAGGATCACGGCGCCGGCTTCGAGGATGTTGCGCTTCAGCGCGAGCCCGGCCTGGAGCACGGCTTCCCCGCCGATTCCCGCGGCGCGCGAGGCCCAGGTCCCGCCGCCGTAAGGCACCTTGTCGGTGTCGCCGGTGAGCACTTTCACGCAGCTTATCTCGACCCCCAAGGCGGTGGCGGCGATCTGCGCCATGATGGTCTCCGTTCCCTGTCCCTGCTCGGTGACGCCGGTGGCGGCGACGATGGCACCGCTCGCGTCCAGCTTGATGGTGCAGCCGTCCTGGGCGGCGATCCTCGCGCCGCCCACGCCGTAGAACATCGGGCTCGGGTTGGTGACTTCTATGAAGGAGGAAAGTCCGATGCCTCGAACCACGCCTTTCTTTCGAAGCTCGGCTTGTTCTTTGCGCAGCTCGTCGTACTTCATCAGCGCGAGCAGCTTGTCCAGGCACTGGTGGTGCGAGAGCGCCTCGAAACGCATGCCCGAGGCCGACTTGCACGGATAGGCGTCGTCGGCGATGAGGTTCTTCTTCCTCATCTCGGCCGGATCCAGCCCTAGCGCAGCGGCCGCCTGGTCGACCATGTGCTCGGCCACCGCGATCGCGATCGGATGTCCCACGGCGCGGTACTGACACATCATCGCCTTGTTCTGGAACACCACCGTGCCCTTCGCGCGGTATTGCGGGTGCTTGTAGGGTCCGCCGGTCAGGTTGAGGACCTGGTTGCATTCGACCCCGGATGATCTCGGGAACATCGAGTACGGTCCGATTCCCGTGAGGTCGTCGATTTCGAGCGCGAGCATGTTGCCTTCGCGGTCCACGCCGAGCTTCGCCTTCACGCGGTGATCGCGCGCGTGGATGTCGGCGAGGAAGGATTCGAGGCGGTCGGCGGCGAACTTCACCGGCCGCCCGAGCATAAGCGAGAGCGCGCAGGCGGCGATCTCGTCGCCGTAAGTGTGGATCTTGATGCCGAAGGAGCCGCCGACGTCGCGCGCGACGATCCTCACCCTGTGCTCGTCCAGCGCGAGGCGGCTCGCGATAATCCCCTGCATCATGTGCGGCGACTGGCCGCAGTGATACACGGTCATGCTCTCTTCAGCCGGATTGTAGTCGGCGACGATGGCGCGCGGCTCCATGGTGACGCCGGTGTGGCGGCCGAAGCGGATCGTGTCCTCGACGACGAGGTGGGCGGATTTCATCGCGGCGTCGACGCCGCCCGTGTCCACGATTCTCTGGAAGCACAGGTTGCTGTCGAACTCCTTGTGGATCTTCGGCTCGGAGGGCTCGAGCGCGCGCTCCGCATCGAGCGCAGCGGGCAGCTCCTCGTATACGATCTCGACCATTTCGACGGCATCCTCGGCCTCGGCGCGCGATTGCGCGACCACCGCGACGACCGGCTCGCCCTGCCAGCGCGCAACCTCCATCGCGAGCGGGTACTGCGGCGGCGAGCGCATTCCCTGCAAGTGAGTGAGTACTCCGACATACGGTTTGCACACCATCGCAATCTCGGCGCCGGTGACGATGCGCACCACGTCCGGCATCGCCGCGGCTTTCTTGGTCTCGATTCTCACTATCTTCGCGTGCGCGTGGGGCGAGCGCACGTAGGCCACGTGCACCATACGGGGAAGCACGATATCGTCGACGTACTGGCCGCGGCCTTGCGTGAGTCGCCGCGCGTTGGGGCGCGTGACCGAGCGCCCGACGTAGCTGTTCGGCGCGTCGAAGACGAGCGTTTTCGCCGCTTCGTCGAAATCGCTCATGGGGCGCTCCTGGCGGCGCGGGCCTTGGCGACGGCTTCGATCGCATCGACGATCGCCTGGTAGCCGGTGCAGCGGCAGTAGTTGCCGGAGAGATATTCGCGGATGCGCTCGCGCGAAGGACTGGACTCGTCGCGCAGGAGCGCCTGCGCAGCCATCAGGACGCCGGGCGTGCAGAAGCCGCATTGCAGCGCGTTGGTGAGCACGAAAGCGCTCTGGAGCTCCTCGATCTCGCGCGAATCGGACAAGCCCTCCACCGTGTCCACCTTGCAGCCGTCTGCCTGCGCCGCGAACATGAGGCAGCCGCGCACGATTTCGCCGTCCACGCGCAGCGTGCACGCGCCGCACACGCCGTGCTCGCAGCCGACGTGGGTGCCGGTGAGCTCGAGCTCGTTCCTGAGGAAATCGGCGAGGTTCAGGCGCGCGGGAACGCTGCGCTTCACGCGCTCGCCGTTGACCGTGAGGGAGATTTCGACCGTTTCCACGGGGGCGTTCATGCGACGCCTTCCATTTTCCCGAGCACGCGGCCGGCGAGGACCCTGGCGAGATGCAGCTTGGTCGCCGCCGAGCCGTGGAGGTCGGCGCGCGGCGAGAGATCTGCGTCCAATTCGGCGAGCGCGGCGGCGATCGTCTTCGCCGCGGCGGGCCGGCCCTCGAGCGCACGCTCGAAGCGCGCCGCGCGCTGCGGCCGGTCGGCGACGCCGAAGAACACGACGCGCATGTCGGCGAATTTTCCGCCCCGGGTCGAGCCGTGCGCGGCGACTCCGACCATGGCGTAGTCCCCGTGACGGCGCGCGAGCTCGCCGAACGCGGACGCGTAGCCGGGTTTAGGGAGCGGAAATTCGGCGGCGACGAGCAGCTCGCCCGCTTTGAGCGCGGTGGCGTAGAGGCCCTTGAAGAAATCCTGGGCGGCGATGCGGCGCTCTCCCTTCTTTCCGGCGGCGATAAAGGTCGCCGCCAGCGCGAGCGCGCAGGCCGGCAGCTCCGCAGCGGGATCCGCCAGCGCGCAGCTCCCTCCAAAAGTACCGCGATTGCGAATCGCAGGATGCGCGATATGCGGCATCGCCGCTGCGACAAGCGGTAGATGGCGCGCAATCTCGGCCGAACGCTCGATCTCGACGTGACGCGCGAGCGCTCCGATGCGGAGGTGATTCTTCGCGACCTTGATTCCGGAGAGCCCTGCGATGCGGTTGATGTCGACGAGAACCTTCGGCGCCGCGACGCGGAAGTTCATCATCGGCACGAGGCTCTGGCCGCCTGCGAGCACGCGCGCTTCGTCCTTGTACTCGGCGAGCAGCACGAGCGCTTCGGCGAGCGACGCGGGTCGCGCGTAGGCAAATCGCGGTGCTTTCATGCCTCCTCCTCCAGGAGTTATTATGCAACATCAGGTAGGAGGCAATCATGGAATACAAAGAGACGCTGCCGCGCCGCGGCATATCGCGCAAGGCGATGATGAAGCGCGTCGCGCGCTTCAAGAAATTGAAAGGCACGGACGGCGGGCTGCCCGATTCGAAGATGCCCGGCTGCGAACGCATCCTCTACAACGTCATCGGCTTCCAGCCGCCCAGGGTGGAGAAGAACGGCAAGCAGTCACCGGTAGGCGACATTGCCGCGCGCCTCGCGGCGATCAAGATCTCAGAAGGTTTCAACTTGGGCTATTGCCGCGCGCTGCCAGGCAAGGGCCCGATGCTGCACAACCACGACACCAACGAGACTTTCATCGCCATGACCGGCACCTGGCGCGCGAGCTGGGAGAACGAACGGGGCAGGCTCGAGCACGTGGACCTGAAGCCGCTCGACCTGATCTCGTTCCCGCCCGGCGCTTCGCGCCGCTTCAAGAACGTGACCAAGGGCCCGAAGAACATGCCCTCGATCCTGATGTTCGTGATCGGCGGCGACGCGCCGAGCGCCGAGTTCACGAGCGACTCGATGCGCAGAATCGATGCGGCGGGCGCGATGCCGCGCCAACGGAAAACGGCGCGGTAGCCGGACTGATTTCCCTCCCGGCAAAAGGAGAAGGCCCATGAAACGGATCGTTTCCCTGCTCGCAGGAATGCTGTGTGCCTCCTGGATGGCGCTCGCCTCGGGGCAGTCGCTGCCTCCGCTCGCCAAGCAGCTGAAGCCCGAGGAGACGGCGCTGGTCATGGTCGATTTCCAGAAC
>WNGQ01008712.1_pt1 | contig 11060 bp, 9 predicted proteins | sample 5407661 | NCBI WGS metagenome assembly WNGQ01 (sample SAMN13153382, study PRJNA577476) | soil metagenome | isolation source: 60 cm soil or saprolite under Garry oak tree replicate 2 | place: USA:California | collected 2016-06-15
GCTCGCGGCGATGCTCTCGCCGACGACGCTGACGTTCTCGGTGCTCGTGCTCGTGCTCGGAGACCGGCCGCTGCGGACCGGTTTCTGGTTCTACCTCGGCGCCTTCACCGCGACGCTCGGGATCGGCGTCATCGCCGCGTTCGTGCTCGGGAACTCGGCGGCATCCACCACCCCCAGCAGCCCGAAGACCTGGGTGGCAATCCTCGACGTCATCCTCGGCGTGCTCCTCCTCGTCTGGGTGGTGCGCGTCATCCGCCGGCCGGCGGATCCGAAGAAGATCTCGGACGCAGTCGAGAAGATGGGCAAGGTGGCGTCCTCTCCAGCTGTTGCCGTCCTCGGCGCGGGCGCGGCGCTGGCGAATCCCGGCGCCTTCATCCCGATCGCGCTCAAGGACATCTCGGAGCTGAATCCGAGCGCTACCGAGTACGTGGTCGACTGGCTCTTCTTCACAATCGTGTCGCTGCTCCCGCTCGCGCTGGCTCTGGTGTTGCTGATCGTGTCCCCTGGGCGCGCCAAGCACTGGCTTGGCGGGGCGCGGAGCTGGCTCGAACGCCACGCGAGGACGATCGCAGCGGCGATCGTGGTCCTGCTCGCCGCTTCGCTGCTGCGAAACGGCATCTCAGGGCTGACGAGCTAGGTGCGCCGCATCCGCGAGACCAGCACCGCGATCACCGTGACCAGATAGAGCTGGCCGAAGAGCGCTTCGACGACGGCCAAGGTGCGTCCGAGGCTCCCGGCAGGCGTGTAGTCGCCGTAGCCCAGCGTCGCCAGGGTGACGAAGCTGAAGTAGAGGCGCAGCGAGCGTGTTCCGTCCGTCCCCTGCGCCGCGCCCGTCACCGCCCGGACATTTGCCTCGCCCTGGTCGATCACGCCCAGCGCAACCGTGCCGATCGTGGCGACCGTCAGGAGTCCCGAGAGGATCCCGACAAAGCCATCGAGTCCCTTCCCGCCGAAGACCAGCAGCGCAAGCGCAGAAATGCTCGCGAGTGCGACCAGGCTGAGGCTGAGAGTCGAGTCGGCGCGCGCGACCCCGGACGTCCAGAGCGCCATGACGAGCGTGATGCTCTGGAGAAAGGCAAGAACGCTGTCGGCCCAATTGCTGTCGGGTGCGACCGAGATGAAGACGAACGAGACGATGATCAACCCCAGCACGACCCCGTAGCTGTGGCTCGCTCGGACGCGGGCGACGCGGGAGCCGGGACGCCAGGCTTGCGCCAGTTCCGTTATCTGACCGATCCCATCAAGGAGACGCAGGCTCGAGCGCCGGTGAGCGCTGCGAATCCTCAGCTGCGCCTAGCGACCCGTCGTTCAGCAGGCGGCGCCAGTCCGACAAGAGGTCGTGGACTGCCGCCGCGCCGACGATCGGCTCGCCGGGAAGCGGAAGCGCTGCCGGATAGAGGATGAAGGGCCGCGTCTGCGTGCCGCCGATGCCGCCGTGGAACGAGATCAGCTCCTCGAAGGCGCACCCCTCGTCGAGTTCCGGGTCGTAGAAGCTGCCGACCATGATGTCCGCGACGTGCTCGAAGCCGTCCGTCCGCAGCAGGTGTTGCGGCGCGTTCGCCGAGAAGGCCGCGAGCGGGTCCTCTCCGTCGACCCGACCTTCCGCGAGGTAGTGCGTCCCGTTCGCGCCGAGCGCCACCGGTCCGTCCCGCTCGGAGCGGACGAGCAGCCAGCCGACGTGTGGATGGTCGCGCAAGGCCGGCAGCAGGCGTGGATGCCGCGCCTCGATTTCCTCGCGCATGAGCCGTCGCCGCTCCTCCATCAGATAGACGAGGCCGAGGTTGCCCGAGCCGAGCACGACCACGTCCTTATCGGAGACGTCGTTCTTCGGCCGCTTCTTCTGCTTCTGTCCGGTCGCCTCGGCCGCGGCGTTCCCAACCATCGAGGCCTGCTCGTCGCCGCCGCCGACGTTCGTGACGACGCCCTGTGCAAGCGAGCGCTCGACGAGCTCGTCGAGCCCGTAGCCGTTGCGCTGCTTGAAGGTCGCTCCCTGCGTCTGTCCGTGGTCGGAGAGTACGACGATCTCGTACGGCCGGGCTGCGTAGGCGCGGGCGCGCTCGATCCGTCCGAACTGCTGGTCGAGCTTGCGCAGCGCTTCGAGTGTGTCCGCCCGCTCGAGCCCCGAGTGGTGCGCGACCTCGTCGTAGCTCGAAAAGGTCGCGTAGATCGCGGGCCGCCCTTTCATCATGTCCCCAAGGACCCCGTACACGATCAGGTCGCGGACGACGACGCATAGCGCCGCCCGCATGAATGGGTAGAGCCCACCCCGGTGGCCGCGGGGGCGGACGTCGCGCCGCTTCGCCCTGTCTGCTGCCGACCATTCGAGCAGCACCTCCCAGCCGAACAGGACGAGCACGCGGACGACGTTGAACCCGTTCGCGAAGAAGGCGCGATAGCCGGGGTTCGAGCGCTTCTCGGCGTCCATCCGGCTGACGGTCAGGATCACATGGTCGGCTTCGCCGGAAAGGAGGTTGCCGCGGCTGGCGCCGCCATCCGTGAGCAGGCCGCGCCCGGAGGCATGACGCCGCTCGATCTCGGCGCAGTCCGGCGGACCGGAGCACGCGACGAGCTTCGCCGTATCCTTCTCGACCCAGCGAAATGCAGGAATGCTGTCGTTCGAGCCGAGCAAGATGCCCGACTGGCTCGCGCCGGTCTGGGACGAGAGGTCGGTTTCCCACTCGGCGAGCCGATGCGTTGCGTCGCCGACCCAGCGAGCCAGCGTCGGGGCGTTGCCGTCCCGCATCGCCCGCTGCAGCACCGGCAGGCCCAGGCCGTCGATCTCGAGGAAGACGACTCCAGGCGCGTCTGTGATCGTCCGTTCGCCGGAGCGGCGCGCGATCCGTTGGGTGACTCTGAACGTGTACGTGTCGTCGTCGTTCGTCCCAAGCACCACGTCGAGGACGACGCCGACGGCCGCCGCGACGAGGGCGACGCCGAGCGCCGACCAGAACGAGCTCACCGAGAGAGCTCCATTGGTGATGCTGTCCGCTGCGAGCAGCATCAACGCGTCGAGGACGAGGATCAAGACGAGTCCGACGAGGAGCATCAAGGGCAGGCGCAGGGCCGCGACGATCGGCGGCAGGACCGCATTCAGTACGGCGATCACCGCGGCCGCAGCGAGCGCTCCCCGGAAGTCATGCACCGCCGCGCCGGGCACAATCGAGGCCGCGACCAGCAGAGCGGCAGCCGAGAGGATCCAGCCGAATAGCAGCCGCAGCGGCCGGAGCCGGGGACGGCTCGGACTCCACGTGGGCATCTGCCCGTACTTCGGCGCGCTAGTTGCGATCGTCATGATGGCCTCCGATTCTCCGGCAGCACAGGTCACCGAGGCTCATCCCAACGGGGTGATGAAGGGAGTGGGAGCGCCGGAATCCTTGGCTCTGATGCCGATGCGGGGCGGCGGGCGGCGGTGAACCGGGTCACCTGGCTCGGGCACAGCACGGTCGTCATCGAGATCGACGGCACGCGCCTGATCACCGATCCCGCGCTGCGGAGTCGGATCTGGCATCTGCGCCGCCCGGAGGCGGTCAGCGCTACCGCGCTCGGCGAGCTCGACGGAGTTCTCGTCTCGCATGCGCATTTCGACCACCTGGATCTCGGGTCGCTCGACAAGCTCGACCGCTCGCTGCCCGTGGTCGTTCCCCGGGAAGCGGGCGAGCTCGTACGGCGGCGCGGGTTTGCCCGCGTCCTCGAGGTTGCAGCCGGGGACGAGCTCGACCTCGACAGCCTTCGCATCCGCGCCACGCACGCCGAACACGCTTCCGGGCGGGGGCCGTTCTCCCCGCAGTCCTCGGCGCTCGGCTACGTCGTCACCGGATCTGCCGCGGTCTACTTCGCCGGCGACACCGATCTCTTCGACGGGATGGCGGAGCTTGGCCCACTGGACCTCGCGTTGTTGCCTGTGTCGGGCTGGGGCGCAAAATTGCCGGCGGGGCATCTCGATCCGCTTCGGGCGGCCGAGGCGCTTCGGCTGCTGCGCCCGCGAGCCGCTGTGCCGATCCACTGGGGGACGTTCAGAGCGCCTTTTGCGCCGAGACACGGCCCCGCGCCGGCCCGTGATTTCGCTCGGGCCGCGGCGCTGGTGGCGCCGGAAGTGAAGGTCCACATGCTGCGGATCGGCGGGTCGCTGGCACTCGTCTCCGACGGAACCCCTTGATTCATCCCCTCCGGACGATGCGTGATCCGGTAGCGCGGAGGACACTACCCATGACACGATCAATTTCAAGCACCGAGTGCGTGAAAAGGCTGCGGTGCTCACGGTGAGAGGAGCTCGCGTGAAGGGCAAGGCTCCGACGACGGAGGATCGGCTTCGCGCCTTCGCCCGCGGCGACTTCGATGGCGTCGGTGTCGCGCCCGATCTGCAGAACGGCTCCGTTGGTGGGTCGGGGCTGGACGTTGAGACGTATCAGCTAGCCCAGATCGCCGCGCTCGTGGCGATCGACGCGCCTCATGTCTCCTGGCTACGCCACCTGGAGGCGGCGGACGAGGAGGAGATCGAGCTCGACAAGATCCTTGGCACGCTCCTTGCTGTGGCGCCGGTTGTAGGCAGCGCGAAGATCGTCGCCGCTTGCGCGAAGATCGTGCGTGCAGCCGCCCTCGGCGAAGAGTTCGGCGTTCTGGCCGAGGGTTGAGCTAACGGCGAGCCTGCCGGCGCGTCGGGCGCTGGATGCCTGCGACCGAGACCGGCGAGAAGGTGCGTCCGAAGACATCGATGAACAAGGCGCACGGCCCGGTCCGTTTCGGGAGCGTCCCTTCGAGGACGTCCACCGTGTACGTGAGGTCGTGGCCCTCGAGGTGCGGGTCGCGGAGCACTACCACCGCGTCCTCGGGCGTCGGCCCGTCCTCTTCGAGGAACGACAGGACCGCATTCGGAGGGTCTATCGAGAAGCCGGTCTCGTCGCCCTCCCAGAGCTCCACGAAGCGGTGCGAGGGGATGTGGCCGACTTCCCGGCGCGGGCGATCTGCGAAGTAGACGGTCGAGTCGGTGAGACCGTGCAGAGTCACGGTCCTCTCATCGCTGGACGAGCTCGACGCGCTCTGGACAAACAACGCGTCGATCCGCTCTAGCGCTCCTTCCGAGAGCTTGTTCACCCCGTCCAGTGTGGTGCGAACCTCGCGTCCGAATCTCATGCCGATTGGGTGAAATGGCGCCAGCTGTCGAAGGCGCATCCCTGGGACATCACCCCGAACGGAGGATGCTCGGCACCGGAGCGAAAAGAAGGATCAATCGCGTATGGAAGGGGCGATCCAGTGGGCTTTCTGAAGGACCTGCGAAAGAAGGACGGCGCGACAGCGGCGGGCGAGCCGGACGGGCTCGAACTCGATGCCGCGCAGGCGCGAGAACTCACGACCTTCTTTGCGCCGCCGCGTTGGCTGCGCGACCTAGGCCGCACGGCCTGGCTCCTTGTGGGGTTCTTTGCGCTAATCGCCGGGCTCCTATGGCTGCTCGGGGCGACGTACACGATCACGGGCCCCGTCGTCGTCGCCACCATCGTCGCGACGGTGTCGATGCCGATCGTTGCTCGGCTAGAGCGGCATCGCTGGCCCCGTGCCGCCGCAGCGGTGGTCGTCCTTCTCGCCCTGGCAGCGCTCGCCGTGCTCGTGCTCGTCGTCGTGATCGGGGGCATCACCTCTCAGTCCTCTGAGATCGGCACGCGCGCCGACGCGGCGGCGAACAAAGCCGAGGGCTGGCTGAAGAGCGTAGGCGTGAACGAATCGGGCGCCTCAGGAGCCAAGTCGAACGTCGAGAAGGATGCTCCGGAGATCATCTCCACACTCACGACGGGCGTCATTCACGGCATTCAGGGGATCACCTCGCTCGCGTTCGGCCTCTCGTTTGCGCTTCTCAGCCTCTTCTTCCTGCTCAAGGACGGCCCCTCGATGCGGGGCTGGGTCGATCGGCACCTCGGCTTACCGCCGCCGATTGCCCGGACTGTGACGGGCGGGGTCATCAGGTCGCTTCGCGGCTACTTCCGCGGCGTCACGCTCGTCGCGGCGTTCAACGGGATCGTGGTCGGGCTCGGCGCCCTGGCCCTCGGCGTGCCGCTGGCGGGGACGATCGCCGTGGTCACATTCGTGACCGCGTACGTCCCGTTCGTCGGGGCATTCGTCGCGGGTGCATTCGCCGTCGTCATCGCACTCGGAGCGAACGGGACGACGACCGCCCTGATCATGCTTGTGATCGTCATCGCGGCGAACGGGCTGCTGCAGAACGTCGTCCAGCCGTTCGCGATGGGGTCGGCGCTCGACCTCAATCCGCTAGTCGTGCTCGTGCTCACGATCGGGGCGGGCTGCATCTTCGGGATGCTCGGGCTCGTCCTCGCGGCTCCGCTTGCCTCCGCAGCCGTTCACATCTCGCGCGACCTGGCAAGGGCGCGACTGGCAGCGGCCGTGGAGAAGGACGCGGTCGAGCCTTCCCCCGATGCGCCGCCTACTGCAACCGTGCCTGCGTAGCCCGAGAAAGCGCGCATTCATCCCGTTCGGATGATGCCGAACGGCCGCTTGACCGCGACGATCGACACAAGCTAGGCAAAGGAGCCGACGTGGAAGAAGGGCTTGGAGCGAAGTTCTGGTTCGCCATGGTGGGCGTGATCCTGGCGATCGGCGTGGGCTCGATCCTGCTCTTCTGGCTGGTGAGCGCAGCCTGGTACCGGTGGGGATTCATCGGAGGCTTGCTGTTCTTCGGCGGCATCCTCTTGCTGGTCGCGGCCATCTACGACCGCACGCATCGGCGACGCTATGACGACGAATTGACCGCGCAGCCAACTGACTAGGAGGCCGCGGACTGAACGTCTCGGGCGAGCACCGCGGCAGCGGGTGGCGTTCCGCCGTCGACGAGCCCGAGCTCGCCCGCCCTCGAGATCGCATCGCTGCGGCTCGAAACCCCGAGCTTGCGGTAGACCGAGATCGCCTGCGTCTTGATCGTGTTGCGCGAGACGAACAGCCGCTCCCCGATCTCGCGGAACGAAAGGTGCGTCGAAAGTAAAGGCAAGAGTCGAAGCTCCGCTCCGGTCAGGCCAGAATTGCTTCCCGTCGCAGTCTGAGGCATCTCGTCGGCCTCGACTTGCAGCTTCGCGACTTGCTCGCCGAGCACGCCGACAGCGGGTCGGACGCTGAGGATTTCTTCGGCCTCTGCGAGGCGTGCTTGCGCGGCGTCCCGGTCTCGCAGCGTCACGTACGCGCGGCTCAATTCGAGCCGAACTTGAACGGAAAGCCAGGGGATCGCGTGCGTCAGGCTCGGCGCGAGCCGCTGTGCGATTGTGAGCTGCCGACGCGCATCGTCCCACTGCCCATGCCGGAGGAGCGTTCGGGCCGAGATCGCGATCTCGAGCGCGCTCGTCGCATAGGCATCAAGCTCAGCGTCCTCGATCAGAGAACGCGCTTGCAGAGCCAAGGCCTCCGCCTGCTCATTGTCATTTCCGGGGGCGAGCAACGAACGCTCGCAGAGCGCCAGCGCGTGGCTCTCGGTCCTCCCGAGCCGTTCGGATGCGTTGGCGGCTTCGGTGAGGATGTCACCGGCCGGCTCGTCTTTTCCGAGCAGCACTTGAGCGGCGCCGTGGACCAGAAGCGCCCACGGGTGCCAGGGGTGATCGGGCGAGAGGTCCGCCAGGGCCGACTGGGCGTCCGACAACATTTGTTCCGGCCCGTCCGCGCACATGATGGCGCGTAGCACGGAGATGCAGGCCTTGGTGGAGGGGTCATCCTCGTCTCTTGCCACGCCTCGCTGCGACGCCGCGAGCCAACGCTCGGCCTCGTCCGGTCGCCCGCGCAGGGCGTGGACCCGGGCTCCCTCGACGGCGACGGACGGATAGAGCTCCAACAAGGCGTCGTCGTCGAACCGGTCGAGCCACGACTCCACCGCCGCGACCCGGCCGCCGCAGCAGACGGCCATCGCGATCGAGCTGAGGATTCGAGCGGCGCTGTCCGTGTTGCCCGCTGCGTGCGAATAGTCGAGCGTCGCTTCTGCGTCGCCTTGGGATTCGAACCAGTCCGCGGCCCGCTGGTTCAGCACGGGGACAAGCTCCGGCTCGCGTTCTTCGAGCTCGCGCCTGAGTAAGTCGCGGAGGAGGCGGTGGTAGCGGTAGCAGCCGCGGTTGCGATCGAGTGGGACCAGGAACAGGTTCGATTTCTCGATCGAGGCGAGCTCGAGCGCCGACTCCTTGCGTTCCAGGACGGCGTCGCAGAGCGGACCGGACATCGTCTCCAGCACCGAGGTTCGGCGCAGGAACGCCAGGCGATCCGACGGGAGCTGCGACAGGTACTCCGAGCGGAAGTAGTCGGCGAAATAGCGATCGTCTCCCCTGATCGCAAGCGCCGAAAGGTGGCGGCCATTGTTGGTTCCACTCGTCTGGACTGCGAGCGCAGCTAGGTTCAACCCGGCCGCCCAGCCTTCCGTGCGGTCGAGGAGCCCGTCGATCTCGGCGTCGGACAGCTCGACGCGAGCGGTGCGGAGAAGGATCTCGGCCTCGCGCCGGCTCAACGCCAGCTCGTAGGCCCCGATCTCGAGCAACGGAACGTCGGCACGAAGCGCCGCGACGGGCAGCCTGGGGAGCACGCGTCCCGAGAGCGCGATCATCGACCCAGGCGGGACTTGGTCGATCAAGGAAGCGACTGCTGAAGCGGAGTCCCGCTCGAGCAGGTCCGCGCCGTCCAGGACGAGGACGAATTGCGACTCACGCGAGGCGATCGCCTCGGCGAGCAGCGGGAGCGCCTTCGACGTCACCGACTTGCCGTTTGGCCGCAACGCGCCGAGTAGCGAAGGCGCAATCGGCTCAATGCGATCGAGCGCGGCCGCGACGTGCCTGAGCAAGACAGCCGGATCGTTGTCGCGTTCGTCGATCGCGACCCAGGCGAATGAGCGTGCGTCTCGATTCGCCCATTGCGAAAGCAGCGTGGTCTTGCCGTAGCCGGCGGGCGCCACGACGATCACGAGCGGGAACGCGCCCGCAGCGCGAAGGCGGTTGACCAGAGCCGTGCGGGAGACCGCTTCAGGCGACACCGACGGCACACGGAGCTTCGACTCGAGCACGTCGAAAGGCAGCCCTGACGGTGCGGGGGTCCCGACCAGGACAGCTTTGGCGCCGGCGCTGCGCAGGCCAAGGCTGACCGGGTCCTCCAGATCTACGGGGCGGCGCACGCCTACGCGCGGACGTGCGGGTCGGTTCGCGATCAGTTTCTCTCCTCTCAGCGGGTGCCTTGTGGGAAAGGCGACCGCTTCCACCGTCGAGTATGGGGGATTGCGGCAGTACCGGTCATGCGGGATTTCGCTGACTCGGACCGGGATTACGCCGGGTAAAACACCACGTTTTCGTACGACGGCATACGCCGAGCCTGCGTCCCTTGCCGCTGTGCGGGGCTTGCTGCAATACTCAAAAGCGAGAAAAAGTGAATGCAGCGCCCCCGCCCGAAGCGGAGCGGCGCAGGTTTGCGCCTCAGCCGCCGCTCCCGAACAGTCCTGTGGCTGTGCGATCTTCGATCACGAGGGGGTCATCGCGTACTAGCGGTTCTGTCACCACTCTGTCACCCAGCGATTCCCGATTCCCCGCCAGACTTGACACTGCTTCGCACAAAGCGCGGGGAGAGGGAGCTTTCTCGACGGTGATCAGGGTTGTCCTTTGCGATGACAGCTTCCTGGCAAGGGAAGGGATCGCGCGCGTTCTTGAGTCCATCGAGGATGTAGAGCTCGTCGCGAGCTGCGTCGAGCTCGATGAGCTCCGGGCGGCCGTCGAGCGAGAAAAGCCCGATGTCGTTCTGACCGACATCCGCATGCCCCCGACGAACACGGACGAAGGCATCCGCTTCGCACTTGAGCTGCGATCGTCACATCCGGCGGTCGGAGTTGTCGTTCTTAGCCAGCACGCGGACCCGTCCTACGCGATGGCCCTGTTCTCGGACGGGTCAGAGCGGCGCGGTTACCTGCTCAAGGAGCGCGTGAAGGACGAAGATGAGCTGGTACGAGCGCTCCACGAGGTCGTCGCCGGGGGCTCACTCGTCGATCCACGCATCGTCGACAAGCTCGTCTCCGCACGCGTGGACAAGGATCCAGGGCTCGAGCGGCTGACGCCTCGCGAGCGCCAGATTCTGGCGATGATCGCCGAGGGGCGCAGCAACAATGCGATTGCGGACAGGCTCATGGTCACGAAGCGCGCCGTCGAGCGGCATATCAACGGCATCTTTCTCAAGCTCGACCTCGGGGAGGCTTCCGATGTGAACCGCCGCGTGAAGGCGGCGTTGCTGTACTTGACGCCTCGCTCGCGGGCCTGTACTACGCGAGCGCCAAGATGGGCTACCTACTCGAGTTCGCTGGGCCGGTAGCCGCGATCCTCTGGCTGCCAGTCGGCATCGGTATCGCTTTCTTGTACCTCGGGGGGCTTCGCTACTGGCCGGGAGTCCTGATCGGCGACCTGTTCGCGAACAACTACATGGCGCTTCCAGTCGGCTCCGCCCTCGGTCAGACGTGCGGCAACATGCTCGAGGTGCTCCTCGCGACGGTGCTGCTACGCCGTCTCGTTCGACGCGGATCGCCGCTGGACAGCGTCAGCGGGGTGGGCTGGTTGGTGGTGGCAATCGTGGCGGGAACGGCTGTCAGCGCCACCGTGGGCGCGCTCTCACTTCTGCTTGGCGACGTGATCACCTGGCATGCGGCACCCAAGGTCTGGCGGACCTGGTGGCTCGGCGACTCCTCCGGTGCCCTGATCGTCGTCCCGCTCGCACTTGCCTGGTACCGGCCGCTGGTCCGGCGCTGGCAGCGTGGTCGCGTGCTCGAAGCCGTCGCCATGGTCGGTACCGTCATCGTGCTGGCCGAGTTCGCGACGCGGAGCGACCGTCCGCTCACCTATCTCGTGTTCCCGGTCTTGATCTGGGCTGCACTTCGCTTCGGCCAGCGTGGCGCGACGCTGGCCGTCGCGGTCACTGCCCTCTTCGCCGTCTGGAACACGATCCACTATCTGGGCCCGTTTCATTTCGATTCGGTCACGCGCAGCGTCCTCAGCGCCCAGCTTTTCATCGCCGTTTCGGCGCTGACGACGCTCTCGCTGGCAGCCGTTGTCTCGGAGCGCGAG
>WNGQ01013993.1_pt1 | contig 11060 bp, 12 predicted proteins | sample 5407661 | NCBI WGS metagenome assembly WNGQ01 (sample SAMN13153382, study PRJNA577476) | soil metagenome | isolation source: 60 cm soil or saprolite under Garry oak tree replicate 2 | place: USA:California | collected 2016-06-15
CAAGAGGTAATTTTTGCAGTCCTGGGGGCTTGGCTTTGTGCCGCGTTCGCGAAAGGCACGCCGGCTTTTGAGGGCCCTTTCGGTACGGCGGAGTCTGCGGGCGATTTGTGCGTCGGGAGCCGTCCCGACAAGTTTTTCCTCGGCGAGAGGGTCCACGTTAGCGAAGGCAGCGCGGTTGAGGCGCGAAACGGCCTTGACGATTCGGCAAATCGCCCAGCGATTGCGCCTGGGAAGCCGGAAAAGCCTGAACAAGACAGGCTTTATTTGGCCGTTAAGCGAGATGCGGAATTACCCAGATCAAGAAGGACCAAGAAGTGAAAAGTTATGGTTTGACCACTTTTCTTTATGCTTACGTCCTTCGCCGCGAAGGCTCCCGGATCTCAATGAGATCCTGCTCACCGCGTTGATGGCCTGGCGAAGATGAAAACGCAAAGGAAAATGCCAAGGATGACCAGGGCTACGACCAACCCGATCAAGGCCAACTGCAATTGAAGAGTCACATCGAAAAACGGGCCTGCGCTGTCGCGCCCGCCTGGCCGCTGGGTCATTGCGAAAATCAGAGGCACCAGGATGAGCAGCACCACAGAAAACGCGGTCCAGAAATCCCCGCGGGCCTCCGTGCCGCAGAGGTCAACCAGGATGCGCCGCAGCGAACGTCGGAGGGATACGACGACGGCGCCCGCAGCCAGCAACGTAAGCCCCAAACCGAGTAAGTATGTGCCGATAGTATTCATGGTTCTTGAACTCCTGCTAACAGCATAACGGCCGAGGCTCGACGAGCCAGCCACTGCGGTTTTCAATCATTTTCAATCTGCAAGTCCCAACCAGCGCAATACGTTTTGGCTCCGCCGACGCCAGCCTCAGGGTTGGGCGTTCTTGCTTTCGGCTCGCTTGCCCACAACCCACATGGCTCCGCCAACGACGGCCAAACCGATGCGAATGATCCATCCCACAACCGGTCCCCACAGGTCAATCCATGCCAGAATGATGAACTGCATGCTGAGGAACGAAAGTATGATAGAGCCGATGCCAAAGAAGAACATGTAGCCGCCCCACTTTTTCATTTCGACGTGTCCTTTCTAATTATGCCGGTACTGACCAAAAAATTTGCGAACAGGGCAACGAGCCATCCAGCCACCGCCCCGCAGTGGACTGACGCCGCGAGACCGGTGAGGGCGGCCACGGCAGACAATGCGAGCCTGATACTCACGACTTGTTTGGCGTAACATGTCTGGCGAACCAGGGAGCTAACCTTCGCCGGGCCGATATCGCAAGCCTCGACTGGCAGGTGCACACGACCTCCGGTTCAGTAATCCGGCGCTTCGCGCGTTGCGCTCGATTGACCACGGCGTCTGAGGAGCGAAAGCAGATTCGTTCGGGACGAGAACAAACAAAATCTCACCGACGGCGCAGCAGCTCCGGGAAATTCAGACCCAGCGTTTCGTAGAAAAGGTGCGGATGATCCCTATCCCACAGAGGCATGGCCGAGTCCAACGCGTCGAGGACCTCCTGGACCTGACAATGGGTCGGCGTATGAAAGAGGCAGCCGTATTTCCGGTAGAGGTCGAGCACCTGCTTCGAGCCGACGTGCATCTGGGCGACGTCGCAGCATGTGTCCAGCCAAAACTCCTGCCGTTTGGCGATGGCTGAGCCGAGCCGATGCTGACTGTCCTGGGGTTGGCCGTGTTCATCCTGGGCAAGTGTGTCCCTGGCCTTTTCTGCGTTTACTCGAAATTGATAGGCCCCTGAACTGGCGGTCGCTGTGACCCCAGCTTCCACCAGCGTGGCCGCCTTTTGCGGCTTGCGCTCCTTGCCCTCCAGGCGGCAGATTAGGTCCGAGGCCTCGCTTTTGGTCAGGTGATGATCGGGTTTGTAGCCCAGGTTACTCAGATGCCTGAGTTGCTTCCACGTTGCTGGGCCGTCTGTCCAGTTCATACGAACGAGGCTTGGGCTATGTTCTAAAAGGGTACTCATATTTTCTATAAACCCGTGTCCTGCGCTTTGCAAGCGCCTTCTCCACTTTTTTCCAATCGTTCCGCGCTGGCTACCAAGCGCTTGGCCCCGGTGGCCGCAACGCCACCAATGGAGTTCAATCGTTGCGGGCCTCGTCCTCGTCCTCGTAATCGTTTCTCCCCCGGATCGAGGACGAGAACGAGAACGAGGACGAGGCCGCTCCCGCGGGTTACGCGTCTCTCGCGGTTGTCCTTCCGGGGCGGCGTTTTCGCCGCAGCCCTCTTTCAACTGGACGCCATCTCCACCTTATGGATAAATCAGCCGATAGAACTGCGCGCCCGCAGGAGATGGAACGGTATAGACATTCCGGCTGGCGGCTTGCGTGATCCCATTGGTGATGCTGGTCCAATCAGGAGGACCAAGGCTGGGGCTGCTTTGGAGCTTAAAGGGAATCAATGGCCAGGAAAGGGTCACGGCGCCTGCCGAGAGGTTGACCGAAAGGCGCGGTTCGGCAGTGGTCGCCAGGAAATTGTCAAAAGTCGCATCCGCAGGGCCATCGTAGCCTGACTCTGAGGCATTGTTGGCGACCGTCAACCCGGCCTCGCCGCTGGCATAAGCGGGATCGCTTGCGGTGATGTCGACCACCGGCGTGGAGGTATTCGGCAATTCATATACCTGTCCGGTGAAGTTATTCCCTGCGCCGATGAAAACCAGCCGGTACTGTTTATTGGACTGAAAATGTACCGAATCACCCCCGCTGGGACTGGTGGGTAGACTGGTTGGGTTCTCGCTGTCAAGTCGAACGATGTCCATATCGCCGCCGGTGGCGTTGGTGGGATTGCCGCGATCGTAACTGAACAGGTAACCCGCGGTGCCGCCGGGCCCGAGGTTGCTGACCCGCGCAAGCAGCCCGAAAACTTGATGAATGCTGTCGTCCCAGCCCACCACGTCCGCGGACACATAAAAATCGGTGTAACCGCCGGGCTGCAGACCGCCGGCTCTGCCTTGGCCCAGATGAGCCGGGTCGGGGGAAGCCGCGGCCTGAATGCGATACGTATTGCCTCCGGGAAAACTCCAAGTCCCATTTGGACTGCCTAATAGGGTCCCGATCGGATCATATCTCAACCACGCAGGAGGCGGGTTGGTGTCATCCCCATCGTTGAAATTGTCGAAAACCGTCGGGCCGGCGCTGGTGGGGACGAAGAGTAAATAGTTGAGGAACAGCAATTGGTTGTCCTTAATGGGCGTCCCGCCCATCGTAAGCCGGATGGTGTTGGTGCCGGCCAGATGCACAACCACCGGCACACCTGAAACCAGCAACGGCTCGTACCGATAGTTGAGCCGCATCAAATGGTTTGGGACGGAGAATGTCCCCAAGGGCGTCGTCGTTTGATTGTTGGTCTTCGGGTCGCCGCGCACCAAGTCCAGCTTCACGTCCTGCACGCCAAAACTGCCGCACCGCAGGAGGACGTAATAATTAGTGTCTGCGAATACACGGGTGTAATTGAGCCATTCGCCGGCTTCGGTCCGGGCCACCTCGTATTCTTTCATGCTCAACGCAGCGTATTTGTGCCGCGTGTGATCATTGGGTCGCGCCGGATCGGCCCACGGCGGGGTGGTAGGCGCCGGATGATTGAGGTCCTGGATGTCCTCGCGGTTTCCTTGCAGCGTGCCGACGAAATCATCAACCCGATAATCGTTCCAGCCGAATTCCGGCGAGGTCCGGTTGTCGTGGTAGTCCACTTCGGGTGTGCCGTCCAGATTCAGATAGCCCCCACCGTTCCCATTGACTTGAACGCCATTGGTGTCGTAGCCGGACAACTGAACCGGGTCCAGTTGATACAGCCCGTTGGAGTAATTGTAATCTTCAACTTCAATGGTCTTTACCGGAGAATTGGTCAGGAAAGAATCTGTGAACGTATCGAACCAGAAGGTATTGGTGGTTTTCAAGGCGCCGGTGGTGTCCTGCAACTCGATGCGGGCCGCATAGAACGTGTTGTCGGCCAGCGTGCCCGCCGCGGCGCTGAAACTGGCGGTCGTGCCATTGGCGGGGAACGGCGCCAGGGCAGAGGAGACATCCACGCCGTTAAGGAACAACTTCGTCGCGCCGGAGTTGATTTGGTCCGTGGAAAACGTCTGCGCCGTGAAGCTGATGCCACTGGACGGCAGATGAAAATTATCAAACCGATTCGCCGGAGTGCGCGTGACCACCTGCGGAGTCCCGGGCACTGGATGCCGGATTGCCGGGGCCACGTCCGCGTCCGGATCGGCAACTGCCGCAACGTAATTATCAAATGTAACATCGCTGACGGTCGCGTCTCTCGAATAGGAAATTAAGCCCGAAACACCTGTTGTGTATGCCGCGTCGTCAGCTTGTATCGCAACCAGGGGCGCCGATAAATCCTCCAGATCATACAGTTGACCGGTGAGCAGCGTGCCAACGCCTTTGAATGTCACCCGATACGCTTTCCCTGCAACCAAAGTCACTTCTGCGGATGCTATTGTTGTGGGGCTCTCGCCATCGACTCGGTTAATCTGGAACTCACCCCCGCGCCGGTCTCCGGGACCTGCGCCATCCTGGTTGCAGTCGTAATTGCAGACGTACCCGTTGGCGGTGCCCAATCCCAGGCTCGTCACCCGCGCGCCGATGACCAGGGCCTGATCCAGACTGTTGTCCCAGTTTATGAGATCCGTCGCCACAAAAAAGTCTGTATAAACATTGGTCCGATAGACGTAGGTCCTTGCCGTGCCACAATCCCCGCACATCCCAACCAAGTCCGCCGAACTGCTGCACTGAATGCGATAGCCTTTCCCAAAAGGACCACTGGGGAAAGAGTAAGTTGTTGTCCCACCAAATGGCGCCAGCACCTCGGCGTGCGACCACCCGGCGTCATCACCATCATCAAAGTTGTCCGTTTGGCCCAGGCGCTGAACGGCCAGGTGAGCAGCAAAAACGTTGCCGCTAAAGCGGCGAGGCTTCCGAAGGGGCACCATCTCCCCTGCTCCGAGTGGGGCAGAGGGTTGAGGTGAGTGGGTGCCCAGGGTTCATAGGGAGCCTCCACGCCATTTTCGGCGCGCATTGGGACCATGAACCAGCACGAGAGAACGGACCCCTCACCCCGGCCCTCTCCCCTTCGGAAGGGGAGAGGGGGAGTCGTCGGCAGCACGTTTGCAATGGACAGTTCATGGAAAGAGGGACTAGGCGTGAGGGCGATAGGAGAGCCCTGTGACAGGCGGGGTAAGGGCGAGCCTTCCGTCCGCTGTTTTCGGCGTAATTGGCCGCGCCTGTTTCTGGTCGAGGTTTGCATGAGAACAATTGGTTTGGGTCTTTGTTGGTTTCTGCTCGCTTTGTGGGAACCAATCGAATTTATTCTCCACTCGCTTGGTGGGTCAAGACTAATCTAAAGCTCGAAGTAAGGACATCATGGCCTTTAAAGACTTCCGGGACCAACAGCCAGGTTTGCCGTTGCTCCAGCGCTCGCTGGAGCGCAGGCGCCTGGCGCACTCCTATCTTTTCGCCGGCGGTCAACTGACAGAACTCGAAGGGCTGGCCCGCACACTGGCAAAGACTCTTAACTGCCGACAGCCGATCAAAAAGGCCGGTGCGGCGATCGACTGCTGCGACCTGTGCCTCAGTTGCCAGAAAATCGAACACCTTAATCATGCGGACGTGCATTGGGTGCGGCCAGAGTCGAAATCCCGCGTCATCACGATTGACCAGATGCGCGACCTGATGCAGGTGCTCAACCTCAAGCCGACTGAAGCCCAATTCAAAGTGGCGGTGATCGTGGCGGCTGACCGCTTAAACCCGCAGGCAGCCAATGCGTTCTTGAAAACCCTGGAGGAACCGCCCGCTCAATCGAACTTGATCTTGCTCACGACAGTGCCGCAGCGGATCCTGGAAACTATCCGCTCGCGTTGCCTGCGGCTCAACTTTGGCGGAGAGGGCCCGTCCCGGTTGGACCCGGCGCAATCGGCGTGGCTGACGACTTTCAGCCGGATGGCGGCCACCGAGCAGAAAAGCTTGTTAGGACGCTACCGCCTGATGGATGTGGTGCTGCGGCAATTAAACCAATTGCGGTCCAGCATCGAAGAAGCACTCACGGCGCGCTCCCCGTTGCAGCGATATGCCGACGTAGAACCGGACTTGCAGGAGAAGTGGGAGGAGGAGTTGAAGGCCGCGATCGAAGCGGAGTATCGCCAGCAACGGACGGATCTTCTGGTCGTCCTGCAAAGATGGCTGCGCGATGTCTGGCTGCAAACGCTGCGGATAGGGCATAAGGGACCCGGGCCGGCCGAACTTTTAAACTTTCCTGAGGTTGCCGGTGATTTAACCGCAAAGAACGCAGAGAGCGCAGAGAACGGGCCGGCTGAACTTTTGAATTTTCCTGAGGTTGCCGGGGCCAACGCGGTTGCCGAGCGGATTTCCGCGAAAGAAGCCATGGAGAATCTACAATTCATGGAACAACTCCAGCGCTGGCTGGGAACCAACGTCCAGGAAGCCCTCGCGCTGGAAGTGGCCTTGCTGAAGTTGCATGTGTAGCTCCAATGAATTGTTGCTCCGCGTTTTTGCGGCACTTTTCGGTGGGTTCCTGGGCCTGTCGCTGGTTAAGTTCGGTAACCCGCCCATCATGGAGAAATGGGTCACCTCGCCCGGCGGCTTTCTCGAACTCCTGCTGGGCACACCCTGGCCCATCGGCTGGGCGTACTGGCTCTTGGGGCTGGTTAGCGGCGTCGGTGTGTTGACCGCACACTGGAATCAAGCAGTATTGTTCTCGCCCTCTGCCCGCCGCCCCGCTCAGACAGCCACAAAGCACAGCGAGCGCGATGGCGCGGCAGCGCCGCGAGCCGCAAAGCGTATGGCCTCCTCGCCCTCAACTGCCATTGAATCAAAGGAGCCGCGCCAGGACGGTCTCATCGCGCCCCCCCTCTCCTCCGAGCGGGGAGAGGGTGAATCACAACCGGCTGCACCCCGGTGGCTCATCGCACTGCCGCTCATCTGGCTGGGTTGGCAATTGCTGGCCGGGATTCGGACCCTTGATGGCCAGCTCACGACCAGCACTTTGAAACATTTCACGGCGTGTGCCGCCTGCTTTTATCTGGGTTTCTTTTCACTAAGCAGGGTCAAGCGCCTCCAACCGTTTTGGGCAGGTTTGCTGGGTGGGTTCTTCCTCGTGCTCGCTTCGGGGTTCATGCAGCACTTCGGCGGCTTGGAGGAGACGCGGCGCTATTTCTTTCTTAATTACGTTTATCCCCACCCTCAGGAAGTGCCGCCTGAGTACCTCAAAAGGTTGTCGAGCACTCGTATCTTCGCAACCTTGTTTTATCCTAACGCGCTGGCCGGGTGCTTGCTATTGCTGCTGCCGGTGGTGTTGACGGTTATCTGGCGCTCTGGCCGGTTTTTCACAACGGCTGCGAGAGGGTTGCTAATGGGTTTGGCCGGAGTGGCCGGGCGATCACCGTTGTCTGTGCGGTCCTTTTGGCGGGATTGGTTGGATTCTTCTGGAAATATTCGGCTTTTTTCCAAAAAGGCGCCACCAGCGTCGGTGCCAGACTTGATTATTGGCGAGCGGCAGTCCAAACGGCCAGGGACAACCCTATATTCGGCACCGGGCCGGGAACTTTTGCTATTCCCTACCAAAAACTCAAAAGGCCTGACGCCGAGATGTCGCGATTGGTGCACAACGATTATCTGGAGCAGGCATCCGATTCGGGCCTGATTGGCTCGTTGGCTTACACAGTGTTTATTACCGGCGGACTGATGTGGAGCTATCCAAAGGCCCGTTCATCTGCCCGTGCTGAGAAGCTGGTTGATCGCCTTCCTCGTCCCGGCAATTCATCTTCCGGCGCTTCCGACGATTACGTGGACGGACCCAAAGACGAAACAGGCTTGCGTACCCCTGTTCCGTCACCCGACAACTGGCTGCCATTCTCTGTGTGGCTGGGCCTGCTGGGATGGAGTTGCCAGGGTTTGCTGGAATTTGGGCTATATATTCCAGCCCTTGCCTGGCCTGCATTTGCTTTGCTAGGCTGGCTTTTGGGTTCTAAGGCTTCAGCGCACGGATGAGGGGTACTCACGGTTTGCATTGGGTCAAGGCGGGATTGGTTAAGGTCCATACCTCAGCGGGGCCAATTCAAGAACGCCCCAAAAAGCACCATCTTGAACCAACCCTGCATACCTCAGGGAGATTCCAAACTTCAAATCCCATAGACAAGACTCGACTGTCCCTCTACGCTTGGGCCGCAGCATGAAAATCCTGTTCTTGAACGGGCCGAACCTTAATTTGCTGGGCCAGCGTGAAGTTGAGGTGTATGGCCGAGTCAGTTTAGCCGAGATTGAGGCCAAGGTCCGCCAACGAGCAGGCAAACTGGGGGTGGAGATTGAGTTCCTCCAAACCAACCTGGAAGGAGAACTGGTGGCTTGGATTCAGCAGGCCAAGGGCAAGTTCGACGTAGTGGTCCTCAACGCAGCGGCTTACACACATACCAGCATTGCGTTGCGGGATGCGATTGTTGCGACCGGTGTACCCACTATTGAAATCCACCTCTCGAACATCCATGCCCGCGAGGAATTCCGGCATAAATCGCTCATTGCTCCCGTATGCCGCGGTCAAATCCTTGGTTTTGGATCGAATTCGTACGTCTTGGCTGTGGAAGCGGCAGTTAACGTTAATGAGCGATGAACCGTCCCATTTGACCAAGATTATTGGCCTGTTTCCCGAGTCCTCTCGCTAAAGCTGCTTGCCCGATTTTAGTAGTTGACGTATTCTTTACCGCCGAGTATTCTGGTTGGCAATTGAGCTGGCGGGTCAGGCAGAGTCGAAATTCGGCTTCTGCTTTTTTGCTTATTAAATCGAGTGTGGCCGGAACGGATTACGGGCATTGAATTCAACCGGGAAGAAGCTGCTGTGGACCTAAAAGAAATCAAAGCCATCATTGATTTGATGAGAAAAAACTCCGTTTCGGAGTTCGAACTGGAGAAACAGGACTTCAAAATCAGGCTTAAACGGGGCGTCAATGGGCCCGTTTCCAGTGCGTCCTACGAAGAGACTCCTGCCCTGGCCTATCTCTCGCCGGCTGCTACGACCCCAGTTCCGGCTGCAGCTGCGCCTGCGTCAGCGGCCACCAGCACGGAACTGGAGATAAAATCGCCCATGGTCGGCACCTTTTACCGGGCACCTTCACCCGAAGCGGCATCTTATGTCGAGGTCGGGGTTGACGTGAACACGGAGACGGTGGTTTGCATCATTGAGGCGATGAAAGTCATGAACGAGATCAAAGCCGAAGCCAAAGGAGTCATCACCCAGGTTCTGGTCGAGAACGCCAAACCCGTGGAATTCGGCCAGCCCTTGTTTAAGCTTCGTCCGACCTGAGGGTTCTCGGCAGGCTGCCGGACTGACCGGCTCATTAAGCTGCGGCTCGTTCGCAACTGCATGTTTGAGAAAATTCTGGTAGCCAACCGCGGGGAAATTGCCGTCCGTATCATCCGCGCTTGCAAGGAACTGAATATCCGCACCGTAGCGGTTTATTCAGAGGCGGATGTCAATTCCATGCATGTCCAACTGGCTGATGAAGCCATTTGTATCGGCAAACCACCCGCCAACGAGAGTTACCTGCGCATTGACCGCATCATCAGCGCGGCGGAAATCGCCGACGTTGATGCCATCCACCCAGGGTACGGTTTCCTGGCTGAGAACGCACATTTCGCCGACGTCTGCCAGAGCTGCAACATCCACTTCATTGGCCCGAGTTCGCGGGCAATGAATGCGCTGCAAGACAAAGCCGTCAGTCGGGCCCTGGCCAAGAAGGCGGGTGTGCCGACGCCGCCGGGGTCCGATGGCGTGGTTGAGAATGAGCAGGAGGCCCTGGCGGTGGCCAAACGCATTGGTTACCCGGTGATGATCAAGGCGGTTGCTGGCGGGGGTGGCCGTGGACTGCGGCCGGCCCATAATGACGTTTCGTTGATCAAAGGCTATCACACCGCGCGCGGCGAGGCCGAAAAGGCCTTTGGCAACTCCGGGGTTTATATCGAGAAACTCATCGAGAACCCGCACCACGTTGAGTTCCAAATCCTGGGCGACAACAAGGGACACATCATCCACTTGGGGGAGCGGGATTGCTCGATCCAGCGGCGCCATCAAAAAGTCGTCGAAGAAAGTCCTTCCCCCCTCATTGATAGCAAATTCAAGAAGCTCCGTGAGAAGATTGGCAAAGCCGCAACCAAGATTGCCGAGGAAGCTAAATATACCAATGCCGGCACGGTGGAATTCATTGTTGATAAGCACGGCAACTACTATTTCCTCGAAATGAACAAGCGCATTCAGGTTGAGCATCCGGTTACCGAGGAAGTCACGGGCATCGACCTGGTTCGCTACCAAATCATGATAGCCATGGGCGAGCCATTGCGGCATTCGCAGAGCGACATTCAGTTCAAGGGCCATGCCATCGAATGCCGGATCAATGCCGAAGACCCCTTCGATGACTTCAGGCCCAGCCCGGGGCGGATCGAAATGTATTACCAGCCAGGTGGCCGCGGGGTGCGGGTGGACAGCCATGCCTACGCCGGCTACACCATCCCTACGGCCTACGACTCGATGATTGGCAAGCTGATTACTTACGGCAAAGACCGGCGTGACGCGATGGACAAAATGAGCCGCGCCTTGAGCGAATACATGATAACCGGGGTCAAGACGACCATCTCCTTCCAGCAAGCCATCCTGCAGGACCCAAATTTCCGGCGCGGTGTCTATTCAACGACCTTCATTGAGCAACTGCTCAGTGGCGCCCGCAGGGAGTTGCTCGAAGAAAAGGCCTGAGCTAAATCCCGCGCAAGCCAATGGCTTCGCTCCTTTGTCATTCGGACCTCGGGGACGCGTTTCAGCCACCCAGCGAAGTCAAGAAGCGTTGCCAGCGTGGCCGCCAATAGCGGCTTCTGTCGAAGGATAATACCACCGTGGTTGCCCGGCCCACGATTTGTTTCCGCTCGACCGGGCCGTAATAGCGCGAGTCAAAGCTATCATCCCGATTGTCGCCCATCATGAAGTAACAGCCTTCCGCCACGCGATAAGGGCCGAAATCCCGCCGCGCCGGCACCGCCGGGTTGGCTG
>WNGQ01006772.1_pt1 | contig 11059 bp, 4 predicted proteins | sample 5407661 | NCBI WGS metagenome assembly WNGQ01 (sample SAMN13153382, study PRJNA577476) | soil metagenome | isolation source: 60 cm soil or saprolite under Garry oak tree replicate 2 | place: USA:California | collected 2016-06-15
TGACCGACCCGAGCAGCGGGCGTATCGTGTTCGACGGACGCGACATCACCACCTTGAGCCGCGCCGAGCTGCGCCCCTTAAGGCGCGAGATGCAGATGATCTTCCAGGATCTCGACGCGGGACTGAACCCGAAGATGCGCGTTCGCGACATCCTGCGCGAGGCGCTCACCGTCTACGAGCGCCCGAGCGGCGCCGAAACCACAAGCCGCATCCGCGAGCTGCTGGAGCAGGTGAGTCTCAAGGACACCAAGCTGGCGAACTTCCCCTCGGAACTTTCCGGCGGCGAGAAGCGCCGCGTGGGGATCGCGCGCGTGCTCGCGGTGCGCCCGCGCCTGATCGTGGCCGACGAGCCCACGAGCGCGCTCGACATCTCGATCCAGGCGCAGGTGGTGAACCTCCTGCGCGACTTGCAGAAAGACCTGGGGCTCACGTATCTGTTCATCTCGCACGATCTCCCGGTCGTGGAGCTGGTCAGCCAGAAAGTGGCGGTCATGTATCTAGGACGCATCGTCGAGATGGGTCTGGCGGAGAGGATCGCGCACCAGCCGCGGCATCCCTACACGGGCGTCCTGTGGTCGTCGCTCGCGGACAAGCAGAACACCGAAGTGAGTCCGCGCGACCGCGGCGGCGCCGCCGAGCGCGAGCGCCGCCGCAACTGGGGCGTATTCGACTTCGAGCAACCGGTCAGCGGTTGCCGCTTCGCCCCGCGCTGCCCGCTGTACAAGGACAAGGGCCGCCCCGCCGTTTGCACCGACCCCGCGTCCGAGCCGCAGTTGAGGGACGTCGGGCACGGGCACGTGGTGGCGTGCCATTTCGCGTAGGGGCCGAGCGGATGTTGTTTCCCTCGTCCTACATATTGCGGCGGTATTGGCCTCCCACGTCGAACAGCGCTGAGGTGATCTGGCCGAGCGAGCAGCAGCGCACGGCGTCCATCAGCACCGAGAAGACGTTCTCGTCCTCGATCACCGCCTGTTGCAGGCGCTTCAGCATGGGGCCGGATTCGGCCTTGTGTCGCTCGTGAAACTCGGCTAGGCGAGTGAGCTGAGACTGCTTCTCCTCCTCGGTCGAGCGGATCAGCTCGAGCCTCTGCGGGACTGAATCTCCGCGGGGGTTGCGAAAGGTGTTGACGCCGACGATTGGATACGAGCCGTCGTGCTTGCGGTGCTCGTAGACCATCGATTCTTCCTGGATCTTGCCGCGCTGGTAACCGGTCTCCATCGCTCCGAGGACGCCGCCGCGCTCGGCGATCGCTTCGAACTCCGTCAGCACCGCTTCCTCGACCAGATCGGTCAGCTCCTCGACGATGAACGAGCCCTGGTTCGGATTCTCGTTCTTTCCCAAACCCCATTCCTTGTTGATGACGAGCTGGATCGCCATGGCGCGGCGCACCGATTCCTCAGTGGGCGTCGTAATGGCTTCATCGTAGGCGTTGGTGTGGAGTGAGTTGGTGTTGTCGTAGGTCGAGATCAGGGCCTGGAGCGTGGTGCGGATGTCGTTGAAGGCGATCTCCTGGGCGTGGAGCGAGCGCCCCGAGGTCTGCGAATGGAATTTGAGCTTCTGGCTGCGCTCGTTCGCGCCGTACTTGTCCCGCATCGCCACCGCCCATATGCGCCGCGCCACGCGCCCGAGTACCGCGTACTCGGGTTCCATCCCATAGCTGAAGAAGAACGACAGGTTCGGCGCGAAATCGTCGATCTTCATTCCGCGTGCGAGATAGGCCTCGACAAAAGTGAACCCGTTGGCGAGCGTAAAGGCGAGCTGCGAGATCGGGTTCGCGCCCGCCTCCGCGATGTGGTATCCGGAGATCGAAGCGGAGTAGAAGTTCCGCACGTCGTGATCGATGAAGTACTCCTGGACGTCGCCCATCACCTTGAGCGAGAACTCGGTCGAGAAGATGCAGGTGTTCTGGCCCTGGTCTTCCTTCAAGATATCCGCCTGGACCGTGCCGCGAACCGTTGAAAGCGTGCGCGCCTTGATCTCCGCACGCTCGGCGGCCGTCGCCTCGCCGGTATTGTTCTCTCTGAATTTGTCGATTTGCTGATCGATGGCGCAGTTGAGGAACATCGCGAGGATCGTCGGCGCCGGCCCGTTGATCGTCATGCTGACGCTCGTCGCCGGATCGCACAGGTCGAATCCCGAGTAGAGCACTTTCATGTCTTCGAGCGTGGCGATGGACACGCCCGAGTTGCCGACCTTGCCGTAGATATCCGGGCGCAGGTCCGGGTCGAAGCCGTACAGCGTCACCGAATCGAACGCCGTCGAGAGGCGTTTCGCCGGCATGTCTTTCGACAGCAGATGGAAGCGGCGGTTGGTGCGGAAGGGATCGCCCTCGCCCGCGAACATGCGCGTCGGATCCTCGTTCTCGCGCTTGAAGGAAAATACCCCTGCGGTGAACGGGAAGGAACCGGGCAGGTTCTCGCGCATGCGCCATTTCAGGATCTCGCCATGGTCCTCGAAGCCCGGCAGCGCGACTTTCGGCACCTTGGTCCCCGAAATCGAAATCGTGTTGAGCCGGGTGTGGATTTCCCGCTCGCGCACCTTGACCACCTGCTCGTCGCCCGCGTAGGTCTTCTTCGTTTCCGGCCAGTCCTCGATGAGCTGCCTGGAATGCGCATCGAGCTTGGCGTTCTTCTCCTCGATGAGCGGATCCAGAATCACGGCATCCTTGCCCGCCGCAGAGAGCATCGCCTTCGATGCAAGCAGCTGCTGCCGCTCGCGCGCCGTTCCCGATTGCTCGCGGGCGCGAGCGTGGTAGCCGCGCACCGTGTCTGCAACCTCGGCAAGGTAGCGGCTGCGTGCCGGCGGTACGATCGCGTTCCTCGCGGACGAGGCACGTGCCTCGATCGGGAGAAACGCCCCTGGTTTGAATTTCAGACCGTGCTCGGCGAGCGCGGGGAGGATGCCCTGGTAGAGCGCCGTAACGCCGTCGTCGTTGAAGCGTGAGGCGATGGTGCCGTATACCGGCATCTCCTCGGCGGAGCGGTCGAAGAGCTTGCGGTTGCGCTGGACCTGCCTGCGGACGTCCCGCAGCGCGTCCTGGCCGCCCTTGCGGTCGAACTTGTTGATCGCGATGAAGTCCGCAAAATCGAGCATGTCGATTTTCTCGAGCTGGCTCGGCGCGCCGTACTCGGGAGTCATCACGTAGAGCGAAACATCGACGAGCGGCACGATCGCCGCATCGCCCTGGCCGATACCCGAGGTCTCGACGAGCACGAGATCGAATCCCGCGACCTTGCAGGCCGCGATCACGTCAGGAAGGCTCTTCGGGATTTCGCTTTCAGCGCCGCGCGTGGCAAGCGAGCGCATGAATACGCGCGCCCCTTCAATGGCGTTCATGCGGATGCGGTCGCCGAGCAGCGCCCCGCCGGATTTCCTCCGCGAAGGATCGACGGCGAGGATTGCGATGTCGAGCCGGTCTTCCTGGTCGAGGCGGAAGCGGCGCACCAGCTCGTCGGTGAGCGAGGACTTGCCAGAGCCGCCGGTGCCGGTCACGCCTAGCGTCGGCACGGAAAGAGCATCGGCTTCCTTCAGCATCTGTTCGCGGAGCTTGCGATCGGCTGTGCCGTTCTCGAGCGCCGTGATCAGACAAGCAAGCCCCCTGCGGTCGCCCCCCTTTACGCCGGTCAAGTCGCGCGGCGCGTGCCGTGACAAGTCCTCGTCGCAGCGCGCCAGCATGTCGTTGATCATGCCCTGGAGGCCCATTGTCTGGCCGTCCTCGGGCGAATAAATGCGTGTCACGCCGTAGGTTTGCAACTCGCGAATCTCCGCGGCCACGATCACGCCACCGCCGCCGCCGAACACCTTGATGTTCTCGCCGCCATGCTTGCGCAGCAGGTCGATCATGTACTTGAAGTACTCGATGTGTCCGCCCTGGTAGGAGGACACCGCGACGCCTTGAACGTCTTCCTGCAGGGCGGCGGTGACGATTTCGCCGACGGCGCGGTTGTGGCCGAGATGGATGACTTCGGCGCCGCTTGCCAGCAGGATGCGGCGCATGATGTTGATGGCGGCGTCGTGGCCGTCGAAAAGCGACGCCGCCGTCACGAAGCGGATCTTGTTCTTCGCTTTGTACGCGGTGTGCCGGGAGGCACTCAGATCGGTCATGGCTGCCTCGACGCATCCGGACCTGAGGACGGAAGCCTACTTTACGTTTACGTAAACGTTAAGTCAACCGCCGCACGGACCCCATCAGCCATCCCTTTCGGCCGGGACGCGCACTTTCATTCCACCGTGACCGATTTGGCAAGATTGCGCGGCTTGTCCACGTCGTTGCCGCGCTCCAACGCCGCGTGGTAGGCGAGCAGCTGCAGCGGCACGGTATGCAGAATAGGCGACAGAAGACCGGCGTGATCGGGCATTCGGATGACGTGGATGCCGTCGCCCGCGACCATGCGGGTGTCCTCGTCGGCGAGCACGTGCAGCTCGCCGCCCCGGGCGCGCACTTCCTGGAGGTTCGATTTGAGTTTTTCCAGAAGCGCGTCCTTGGGCGCAATGGCGATCACCGGCATGTTCTCGTCGACGAGCGCGAGCGGCCCATGCTTGAGCTCGCCGGCGGCGTAGGCCTCGGCGTGGATGTAGGAGATCTCTTTCAGCTTCAGCGCGCCTTCCATCGCGATCGGGTAGTGGATTCCGCGCCCGAGGAACAGGGCGTGCTCGAGCCGGGCGAACTTCTCCGACCACATCCTCACCTGCGGTTCCACGTGCAGCACGCGCTCCAGCGCCCGCGGCAAATGCCGAAGCGAATGCAGCAGTTCCGCTTCGCGCTCCGCCGGCAGCCGGCCTCGCATCTTGGCGAGGATCATGGTGAGGAGCACCAGCGCGGCAAGCTGCGTCGTAAACGCCTTGGTCGAGGCTACGCCGATCTCCGGTCCCGCGCGCGTGAGGAAGCGCAGGTCGGACGCGCGCACCAGAGAGGACTCCGGCACGTTGCAGATCGAGAGCGCGTAGCGGTGCCCGAGTGACTTGGCGTATTGCAACGCTGCGATGGTGTCCGCCGTTTCGCCCGACTGCGAAATGGTGACCACCAGCCCCTTCGGGTCCGGCACGGAATCCCGATAGCGATATTCGCTCGCAATCTCGACGCTGCAGCGCACGCCGGCCAGCGCCTCGAGCCAATAGCGCGCCACCATCCCCGCGTGATAGCTCGTGCCGCAGGCGAGGATCAGCACCGAATCGACGCCGCGAAAAATGCGCTCCGCCTCCACGCCGAAGAGCTGGGGGGAAATGGACTGCGCGCTCGTCACCATCTCCAGGGTGTTTGCCACCGCCATGGGCTGCTCGAAGATCTCCTTCTGCATGTAGTGCCGGTAATGCCCCAGTTCGACCGCGTCGGCGGTGAGCTGCGAAACATGCACCGGCCGGCTTACCGCCTTGCCCCCCGAGTCGCTGACGCGCACCCCGTCGAGCGTGAGCTCGGCGCAGTCGCCGTCCTCCAGGTAGACGACGCGCTGCGTGACCTGGACGAGCGCCGAGGTGTCGGAGGCGGCGAAATTCTCCCCGTCGCCGAGGCCGAGCAGCAGCGGCGCCCCGTGCCGCGCGACCACCAATCGCGAGGGATCGGACTCGCTCACTACCGCGATCGCGTACGCGCCGACCAGCTCGACCACGCTCTTTTTCACGGCATCGAACAAGGTCGCGCCCGACTGCAGATTCGAGTGAACCAGGTGGGCGATGACCTCGGTATCGGTATCGGAGACGAACTCGTAGCCCTTGGCGCGCAGGCGCTTGCGCATCTCTTCGTGATTTTCGATGATGCCGTTGTGCACCACCGACACCCCGCGGGAGATGTGCGGATGGGCGTTTTTCTCCGACGGCACGCCATGGGTGGCCCAGCGCGTATGCGCGATCCCGATGTCCCCCGCGAGGCCCTGCGAACCGGCGAGCTTCTCCAGCTCCGCGACGCGGCCCGTCGAGCGCACACGGCGCAAGGTCGCCCGCGATCCGGCCTCCATGCCGTCGAGCACCGCGACCCCGGCGGAGTCATAGCCGCGATACTCGAGCCGCTTCAGTCCCTCGATGAGGACAGGAACGATGTTACGTTTGGCTATCGCTCCGACTATTCCGCACATGCGGTTTGCCTTTCGATCACTTCTTCTTTACCGGCCGTTGCCAATCCGGAATCGACACCTGCTTCACGCGAGAGAGAGTCAACTCGCCTGCCGGAGCGTCCTTGGTGAGCGTGGTTCCCGCACCGAGCGTCGCGCCCCGGCCCACGCGCACGGGCGCGACCAGCTGGGTGTCCGAGCCGATGAAGACGTCGTCTTCGATGACGGTGCGGTGCTTGTTCGCGCCGTCGTAGTTGCACACGATCGTGCCGGCACCCACGTTGACGTTTCTCCCCACCTCGCTGTCGCCTATGTAGGTGAGGTGATTGGCCTTGGAACCTGCGCCTATGCTACTCGCCTTGACCTCCACGAAGTTGCCTATGTGCACTCCCTCTGCGAGGCGCGTGCGGGTGCCGGGACGGATGCGCGCGTAGGGCCCGATGCGGCAGTCCGCGCCGATGTCGGCGTCCTCCAGGTGACAAAAAGGTTCGATGCGCGTGCCCGCCCCGACCGTCACGTCTCTCAGCACGCAATTCGCACCGACCGACGCGCCGTCACCGAGCTTTACTTCGCCTTCGAGCACGCAATTCACGTCGATCGCCACGTCGCGTCCGCAGACAAGCTTGCCGCGCACGTCGCAGCGCGACGGATCGGCGAGCGCCACCCCCTGCTCCATGAGCGACGTGGCAAGTTTGCGCTGGTAGATGCGCTCCAACTCCGCGAGCTGGCCACGACTGTTCGCGCCGAGCGTCTCCCACGCCGCGTCCGCCTGGACCGCCGTCACGGGTACGCGCTCCTTCGTCGCGAGCGCGACGATGTCGGTGAGGTAGTACTCCTTCTGTGCGTTGTTGTTTTGCAGCTTCGCAAGCCAGGCCTTGAGCTTCTTCGTGGGCGCCACGACGATGCCCGTGTTGATCTCGCGAAGAGCCCGCTGCCGGGCGCTGGCGTCTTTCTCTTCGACGACCCCCACCACCTTTTTTCCGTTCCGCAGGATGCGCCCGTATCCGGCGGGATCGTCGAGCGTCGCGGTCAGGAGGCCCAGCCCCTTCCCCGTCGCCTCGACTAGATGTCTCAACGTGTCGGCGCGAATCAACGGGACATCGCCGTAGAGCACGAGTGTCGGCCAGCGCTCGTCGAGATGCTGCGCCGCCTGCATCACGGCGTGGCCGGTGCCCAGCTGGGGTTCCTGCATGACCCATATGGCGCCGTTCTCTTCAACGGCCCGGCGCACGAGCTCGCCGCCGTGGCCATAGACGACGCAGACGACCTTCGGCGAGAGTTGTTTCGCGGTATCCAAAACGTATTCGAGCAGCGCCCGGCCCGCCAGGCGATGCAGCACCTTGGGCGTGCTCGAGTGCATGCGCTTGCCCGGACCCGCGGCGAGAATGACGATGTTCACGAGAAGCGGAGGGAATTCAGCCGGGATGCGCCTATCGCGGCAACTCGGAAAAACCCATTAGAGACTCGTCGACCGCGCGAGCGCACTGGCGGCCTTCGCGGATCGCCCACACGACGAGCGACTGGCCGCGGCGCATGTCGCCCGCGGCGAAAATCTTGGGAACCGAAGTGACGTAGCTGCCTTTTCCATCGGTCGCGGCCTTGGCGTTACCGCGCGAGTCCTTCTCGACGCCGAACGCCTCGAGCACGGCGGGCACCGGCGAAACGAATCCCATCGCGAGAAGCACGAGGTCGGCGGGCAGCATCGATTCCGATCCCGGAACTTCGGTCATCTTGCCGTCCTTCCACTCCAGGCGAATCGTTTTCAGGGCTCTCACCTTTCCGTTCTCGCCGACGAACTCCTTCGTTGCGACCGACCAGCCGCGGTGTACGCCCTCCTCGTGAGAAGAAGAGGTACGTAACCTGAGCGGCCAGTTCGGCCATACCGGGTTATGGTCGGGATCATCCGGCTTCGCGAGCAGCTCGAATTGCGTGACTGATTTCGCGCCGTGCCGGTTGGAAGTGCCGACGCAGTCGCTGCCCGTATCCCCGCCGCCGATCACCACCACGTGCTTGCCGCCCGCAACGAGCTCGAGCACCCCCGAATCGCCCGCCACGCGCTTGTTCTGCAATGGCAGGAACTCCATCGCGAAGTGCACGCCGTCGAGATCGCGCCCCGGGACAGGCAGGTCTCGCGGCTGCTCGGCGCCGCCGGAAAGCACCACGGCTTCGAACTCGGCGATGATTTTCCCCGGCGCCACGGTTTCCGCCGCCCAGTCGGTGACGCCCTTTCCGGGGCGAGACTTGCCCACGAAGACACCGGTACGGAACGTCACGCCTTCCGCTTTCATTTGATCGATCCGGCGGTCGATCAGCCACTTCTCCATCTTGAAATCCGGTATCCCGTAGCGCAGAAGGCCACCGATCCGGTCGTTTTTTTCGAACATCGTGACGTCGTGCCCGGCGCGCGCGAGCTGCTGGGCGCAAGCGAGCCCCGCTGGACCGGAGCCCACCACCGCGACCTTCTTGCCGGTCCTATGCGCGGCGGATTGCGGTCTTACCCAGCCTTCCTCGAACGCCTTGTCGATGATTGCGTGCTCGATCGACTTGATGCCGACCGGGTCGTCATTGATGCGCAGCACGCACGCTTCCTCGCACGGAGCCGGACAGATGCGTCCGGTGAACTCGGGAAAATTATTGGTGGAATGCAGCGTCTCGATAGCGCGCTGCCAGTCCTGCTTGTAGACGAGATCGTTGAAATCCGGAATGATGTTGTTCACCGGGCAGCCCGACATGCAAAACGGCGTGCCGCAGTCCATGCAACGCGCGCCCTGGACTTTCGCCTCCTCTTCGGTGAGGCGGAGGATGAACTCCCGATAGTGCTTTTTCCGCTGCTCGGGCTCCTGGTGCGCTTCCTCGACCCGCTGGAACTCGAGAAATCCGGTGACTTTCCCCATCTAGGCTGCCGCCTTGCGTTTCGCCGCGGCGAGCTCGCCGAGGGCGCGCCTGTATTCCTTGGGGAATATCTTCACGAAACGCGCACGATAGTCGGCCCATCTTTCGAGGATCTCGGTGGCGCGGCGGCTGTTCGTGAGCTTGGCGTGCCGCGCGATCATGTCTTTCAGGATCACCTCGTCTGCCTGACCCATGTGCCAGAGCTCGCGCGACACCTTGCCCTGCTGCTCGGACTCGGCAAGGACAGGCTCCAAGTCCACCATGGCGGTGTTGCAACGCTTCACGAATTCGCCATGGAGGTCGAGCACGTAGGCGATGCCGCCGGACATTCCGGCGGCGAAGTTGCGCCCGGTGACGCCCAAGACGGCGACGGTCCCGCCGGTCATGTATTCGCAACCGTGATCTCCGACGCCTTCGGCGACGGCGGTGGCGCCCGAGTTGCGCACCGCGAAACGCTCGCCGGCCACGCCGCGGAAGTACGCCTCACCCGCGATCGCGCCGTAAAGGACGACGTTGCCGGTGATGATGTTTTCGGTCGGCTCGCCGCGGAACTTCGGTGAGGGTGAAACGACGATGCGGCCGCCCGAAAGCCCCTTCCCGCAATAATCGTTGGTATCGCCGACCAGATCGAGAGTCACACCTTTGGCGAGGAAAGCCCCGAAGCTCTGGCCTGCGGACCCGGCAAACCGGGCGCGGATCGTGCCATCGGGCAAGCCCTCGTGCCCGTAACGCCGCGCGATCTCATGCGAGAGCATCGTGCCGACGGTACGGTTGCCGTTGCGGATCGGCATGTCGATCGAAACCTTCTCGCCGCGCTCGAGCGCGGGTCGCGCAAGCTCGATCAGCCGGTTGTCGAGGGCCTTCTCGAGTCCGTGATTCTGTTTTTCCGTGTTGTAGCGCGCGACTTCCGCCGGCATCTCCGGCATCTTGAAAATCCGCGAGAAGTCGAGCCCTTTCGCCTTCCAGTGCTCGATGCCTTTCTTCATGTCGAGCAATTCGGTGCGGCCGATCAGCTCGCTGAATCTGCGTACGCCAAGCCGGGCCATCAACTCTCTTGCCTCTTCGGCGACCAGGAAGAAGTAGTTCACGACGTACTCCGGCTTGCCGGAAAACTTCTTGCGGAGCACGGGATCCTGAGTCGCGACGCCTACCGGACAGGTGTTCAAGTGGCACTTGCGCATCAAGATGCAGCCGCTCACCACGAGCGGCGCGGTCGCGAACCCGAATTCGTCGGCGCCGAGGATCGCGCCGATCACCACATCGCGGCCGGTCTTGATCTGTCCGTCCACCTGGACCGCGATCCGGCCGCGCAAGCGGTTGAGCACCAGCGTCTGCTGGGTCTCCGCCAGGCCCAGCTCCCAAGGCGTGCCCGCGTGTTTGATCGACGACCAGGGCGAGGCGCCCGTGCCGCCATCGTGCCCGGAAATGGTGACGTGGTCGGACTTGGCTTTGGACACGCCTGCAGCCACGGTGCCGACGCCCACTTCCGAGACGAGCTTCACCGAGATCGACGCGGAGGGATTCGCGTTCTTCAAGTCGTGGATCAGCTGCGCCAGATCCTCGATCGAGTAGATGTCGTGGTGTGGCGGCGGCGAGATCAGCTCCACGCCCGGAGTCGAGTAGCGGATCTCGGCGATGTAGTCGGAGACCTTGCGCCCGGGCAATTGCCCGCCTTCGCCGGGCTTCGCGCCCTGGGCGATCTTGATCTGGATCTGTTCGGCGCTCGCAAGGTATTCGGCGGTCACGCCGAAGCGCCCCGAGGCGACCTGCTTGATCTTGGACTTGAGCACGTCGCCTTCGCGCAATTCGATGTCGCGCGCGACGCGATCCGCACCGAGACGCGAGCGCAGTGTCTCGCCGGCTTTCACCGTCGCGTAGCGCTTGCGGTCCTCGCCGCCCTCGCCGGTGTTCGACTTCCCGCCGATGCGGTTCATCGCCACCGCGAGCGTGGTGTGTGCTTCCACGGAGATCGAACCATGCGACATTGCGCCGGTCGAAAAGCGCTTGACTATCTCGGCCGCCGGTTCGACCTCCTCGATCGGAACGGGCTTCACGCGGTCGAGCCGGAATTCGAACAGGCCGCGGAAGGTCATGTGGCGCCGGGACTGGTCGTTGATGATCGC
>WNGQ01006777.1_pt1 | contig 11057 bp, 10 predicted proteins | sample 5407661 | NCBI WGS metagenome assembly WNGQ01 (sample SAMN13153382, study PRJNA577476) | soil metagenome | isolation source: 60 cm soil or saprolite under Garry oak tree replicate 2 | place: USA:California | collected 2016-06-15
TCGCGTCGACGAGCTTCGGATAATGTACTGCCTGCCGGGTTATGAAAGTTTGGAATGGTGTAGAGCATGCTGGGCGCGTGGCCACTTGCATGCAGCCTTATGAGCCGCTGCTCTAATTCATCCGTAAGAATGCCCTCATCGTCCATCGGGATTGAGTGCAACTCGACATGGTGATCCTTAAAGATATGAATGGAATCTACATAGGTCGGAGCCTCGATCAGCACCACCCCTCCCGGCCTGGTATAGAGCCGAGCAAGCATATCTACCGCGTGCGTTGAGCCCGCCACGATCATCAGATTCTCAGGTCCCACAGAGAGATGCTGTTCTCGTCGTATTTTTTCAACGAGCACCTTGATGAGGCCCCGCGTACCCTGCTCCGGGCCATACTGAAGCGCGGCATACGCCTGGGGATCGTTGATCACCCGCTGCATAGAAGCGCGCAATTCAGCGGTAAGTAGCGTCGACGGATCAGGATGACCGAGCAGCAGTGAAATGGTATTTTCTGTCATGCCTTGTGGCAAATCGAACGTATCCATAGCTCTCCACCTCTAATCCGCAGAGCGCTGAAGGTTAGCTCCAGCGCCCAGGGCCTGTTGCGGAATGTCATCCTGTTTAGTAGCAGGGCGAACTGTTTTGAGCATGGTAGCAGCGGCATCGCGGTCGTGAATGGCCAGGGCGATGCAGGCAGCCAGTAGGACGAGCACGGCAGACGCGAGAAAGGCAGCGTGATAGGCCAATAGATTGGGGACGATCGTACCGCTCGGCCCCTGGGTTGTAGTACCTATAACATTGAGGACGCTGCTGAGAAGGGCAACGCCGAGTGCGGCGCCGACCTGCCTCTGCGCAGTGAAAATGGCTGATGCTCGCCCGGTAGCGGCGGGTGAAATGGTGGCAAAGCCAGCAGTCTGTACCGAGAAGAACGAGCAGGCCATACCAGCCCCAATGAGAAACATGAGGACACGCATAAGCCACAGCGTAGTATCGCTACCCATCAGCGTCAGAAGCGACATGAAGATAGCCACAGCGATAAGCCCACCCACCATCAGGCGTCTTGGCCCAATTCTGGCATAGAAACGGGCAATGATCTGCGTGGATATGACCACACCAATAGCCTCGGGAAAGGTTGTCAATCCTGAAGTGAGGGCGGAGACACCACGAGCTTCCTGCAAGAACAGTGGACCAACATAGAGTACACCGAGAAAACCAGCGCTAGCGAACATGGAAGCCAGATTCGTAGTGCGAAACAGGCGGTTTCCAAACAAATGAAGATCAAGCATTGGTTCAGAGATGCGCAACTCGACAGCAACGAATGCAGTAAGCGCGATTACCCCGGCAAAACCACTAGCGAGAATGCTGAGCGAGGTCCAACCTCTGGCAGAGCCCTCACTCAACGCATACATCACCAGTGAAAGGCCCAGCCCCGCCAGCACAAAGCCTGCCACGTCGAAGCGACCCGTCCCTGGCTCGCGATGCTCCTGCAAATAGAAGAGGCCAAAGAGACACACGATAATGCCAATAGGCACATTCACGTAGAACACCCAGCGCCACGATAACTGGTCAACCAACAGACCACCAAGCACCGGACCAGCCGCAGGCGCAATTACGGTTGGAATAATAAGGATGCGGGATACCTGCACACGCTCTGCCGGAGGAAACGTGCGATAGAGGATGGCAGTACCTACAGGGGTAAGGGCACCGCCCGCGGCCCCTTGCAAAGCTCTTAGAATTACAAGCATAGTGATATTGCTCGCCAACCCACAGAGAGCGGATGCCAGGGTGAAGAAGGCTAAGGCGATGAGCAAGCCACGCTTCGTGCCAAGACGGTCCCCTCACCATCCCGCCGCCGGAATAACCACGGCCAGGCTGACCACGTACGACACCACAATACCATCAATAAAGGCAACTGGTACATTGAGTTGCCGTCCAATCGAAGGCAGAGCGACGTTGACAATCGTCGAATCCATGATGGACATAAACATAGAGGCGACAAAGACAATACTCACACTTATTTTAGGGTCAAGCCGAGGCAAACGCATCAATAACTCCAAACGGGAATGGTCAGCAAAATATCAAGTTGCTCTATATTATATCTTCTTTTATCTGTAACTATTGTAGTTGCGAAATGAATGGTTTGTCAAGGTGATCGATCCAGGCATCCCAATAGTGCAGTGTCAACAGAGTCGTGCAGGGCGAGAAGCCTCCTGAAGATCGGCCCTACACCAGCAGAGCACTGCACTGGTGTAGGGCCGATCTTCAGGAGGCTTCTCGCCCCACGTTCACGTTCCCTTACATTGACACGGTGCGAGTTGCACCTTCGAGGGGCACGAATTTGCCGACGATTTCCTGGTGCTGGGCAAGCTGTTCTTCGCGATAGAGATGGAAGGGTTGCAGCACTGGTCGGTCACTGACGGCGAAGAGGTCCGCCGTTTCGGAGGCTTCGTGGTCGACGCTAGCCCAGGAGGGGGTGACAAAGGTATCGCCGGGTCCCCACTCGAAGGTCACGCCATTGATCACGCTGCGGCCGCTACCTCGGAAGACGACGTAGATCGAGCTACCTGTCTTACGTGTGGAGGGAGTGCGCGCACCGGGATAGACGCGGTGCATCTCGCAGGCAAAGGTGCTGACTGCGGGTCCGCCGGTGAGGGGGTTTACATACTCCAGGCTCACCATAGAGCCGCCACGCGTGCGATGCAGGGATTCGAGGGTACGATCGGTTTCTGCATAACGATAGCGCAGCAGAGGAGAATGCGAGGCGGGAGACTCGACGCCCATTTCACGCAAACCCACACCAGCAAAGCCCCGTTCAGAGATATTATGACCCTCGACGGGTTGCAATTGTTCGGGATGGTTCTCGAAGAACACCGATTCAAGAGTAGTGACCAGGGGCAGATCGAGGCCATCGAACCAGACCATAGGCTCGTCACTCTTATTATTATGATCGTGCCAGTTCCAAATGGGGGTCAGGACCAGATCGCCAGCCTCCATATCGCAGGCATCGCCGTTGACGGTCGTATAGACGCCCGAGCCAGTCAGCACGAAGCGGATGGCGCTGGGCGAATGACGGTGAGCGGGCGCGGATTCATGAGGACCGAGATACTGGTATGCGCCCCAGAGCGTTGTACTCGTGAAAGGCAGCCCATTGAGGCCGGGATTAGCGAAAGCCAGCACGCGGCGATCACCACCACGTTCGATAGTGATAATCTCACCAGCACGCTTGGCGAGGGGCAGCACATCGTCCCATTTCCAGAGCCAGGACTGGGTAGTTGGAAGCGGCACCTGAGGCATGAGCTTTTTAGCCATCTTCCAGAGCGGCTGCAGATCGCGGGCCGCCAGCGCGCCACAAAACTCGTCATAACCGACTTCTACTGTGTGGGAACTACTAATATCAATTGACATGGCTGACCTCCTCTTCTCTGTTAGCACTATACTGATAGCCATAAAGCCAGTCAGTGTAGCTATAATCGTCACTTGCTCGCTGTGAAAGCAAGGCATTGCGCAAAATGGCACCTACACCATCAATATGACAGATCTCACCAAAGAAACGCGCCGTTTGTTGGACACGAGCGGTACGGGGGATGCGAGCCTCTTGATAGGCCATAAATGCCCTGCGAATGTCGCCCCGATGGCGAGCAAAAGCATCCGCGAGGTACGCGGCGTCCTCTATTGCCTGGCACGCTCCCTGCGCAATATATTGTAACATCGGGTGCGCGGCATCACCAAGCAGAGTAATATGGTTACGCGTCCAATTGTCAGTGGGCGGGCGATCACACATAGGCCAGCGGCGGTTGCGTTTAATAAGTTGCAGGCCACTTTTCACCTCGGGGCAGGTACGGCTAAAGTGCTCTTCCAACTCGTCCGCGGTGCCCCAATCATCCGAATCGGGTTTGTAGCAATCACTCTTGAATACAGCGACCTGATTATAGAGTTCGCCACGACGCAAGGGATATTGCACAAAATGCATATTGGGGCCAGTCCAAAACAGCACACTATCCATGCCAGCGTGCTCAGAAATCTCCTCGATGGGGATGGCGCCGCGGTATGCCACGAACTGCGCACAGATCGGCTCTGTATCGTCAATCACGAACTGACGTATAGTGGACCAGAGACCATCGGCCCCTATCAACGCATCACACTCATAGCAAGAGTCATCGGCAAACGTCACACGAGCACCATCTCCCAGATCATCGATGGCGATAACGTCCTTGCTGGTCTCCAGGGTAATCAGATCGCTGGCCTGGCAGGACTGGAGCAGGATGGTGAGCAGATCGCTGCGATGCATGACCAGATAAGGGTGCTTGTACGCGCTACGAAACTTTTCACCGAGAGCTAGAGAGGTAATGGGCTTTCCCGCAAGGGCATCCATCAAAACGAGTTGTTGAGGGAAGACAGCAGATGTGCTAATTTCGTCGAGAACACCCAGGCGGTCGAGCACGCCAGTAGCATTGGGCGCAAGCTGAATTCCCGCGCCAATCTCACCAAACTCGGCGGATTTCTCGACCACATGCACAGGATAACCCTTTTGCGAGAGCGCAAGAGCGGCTGCGAGACCGCCAATACCACCCCCGACAATTAACAAGGGAATGGCGTATTTTTGACTCACGGGATACCTCCTGGTTGCCGGTCTGTAACTCCTCCTAATTATTCTGCTGTACAGAAGATATTTCTACTTAAAAGAAAGTAGCATATATACACACAAAAGTCAATTATACACGGCCAGGTCCGAGGTGAGGAAACGACATACGTGGTAGGTGAGTGCGGCCTGGTAAACGTCGGCCCTACCGCTGCGCGGGGTGCCCCGCGCAGCGGTAGGGCCGACGTTTACCAGGCCGCACTCACCTTGCTTCAGCAAGAGACCCACATCCCTCAAAGCAAAGTACGGCTCCTTACGTGTGATAGAATGGGAAGCGAGCGAGGACAGAGGAATACGGGAGTCGGGGATAGTCATGACGGATAATGAACTAACGAAAAAGCCAAATTACCCCATTGAATCGGTAGATAACGCACTAAAGTTGTTGCTGCTATTTCGTGAGCAGAAGGCGATCAGCGTTTCCGAGGCAAGCAGGATGATAGGGGTAGCACCTTCGACAGCACACAGGCTACTATCAATGCTTCAGTATCACGGCTTTGTAAGCCAGGATGCCGTAACGAGAGTGTACGAGGCGGGGCCAGCGCTGATCGATGTAGGACTATCTGTTGTACGCGAGATGGACATTCGGGGACAGGCGCGACCATTTATGGAACACCTGAGTGTGGAGGTGGGAGAAACGGTGCACCTGGCAATATTGCAGGGGCAGAATATTCTGTTTCTGGAAAGTATTGAGAGCCAGAAGGCATTACGAGTGGCCAGTCGTATAGGCGTGCATCTGCCAGCAAATTGCACGGCGGGCGGGAAGGCCCTGCTGGCACGGCTATCGCCAGAAGAGTTGAGGAAAATTTTTCCCAGCGAGCAATTACCTACACTGATGCCACATTCGCTGGCAAGCCGAGAGGAGCTTGAGAGAGAGCTCAAGCTAGTACGTAAGCGTGGGTATGCGACGAACCATGACGAGAGTGAGCCAAGCGTGAGCGCGGTGGCAGCGGTGATAGAGGACCGCATGGAGCAGCCACGAGCAGCGCTTACGGTGTCAGCGCCAGTGTCGCGATTGAACCAGGAGCAGGAAGAGGTGATTGCGGCGGCGGTGCTGAGAACGGCGGCTGAGATTGGGAAGAGGGTGGTTTAGAGAACTTTTAGAGATACTCAAAGATAGGTATATGCAAGGATGTGGACCTGGTATCTGATAGGATAGGATTATGGATCGAACATTGGTGACCGTTCTTTTTGGGTTAGCCGCGTCCCTATATTGGGGGAGCGGCGTTTGTAATGGGGGTTTGGCGTCTCGAAGAGCCAATGCCTCTAGAGTAGTAATTGCGGCATATGCAGTGGGGTTTGTAGTACTCGTTGCGCTGGGAGTGATCTGGAGAGAGCCGTTTCCTTCGAGGATAGATATTCTATGGGGAGCGTTGGCAGGCGTGGCGGGAGCTATCGGGCTAATTGCGTTCTATTCGGCGCTGTCAATTGGGCGTATGGGGATTGCAGCTCCTGTTTCGGCGATACTGACGGCAGCGCTACCGGCGACCTTCAGTGCATTTACGCAGGGGTTGCCGAGTTCGTTGCAGTTGGGTGGCTTCGTGCTGGCGCTGCTGGCCATCGGGTTTATCTCGCGGCCAGAGAAAGCGCAGGGGAGGCCAGAAGGGGTGGGATTGGCGCTGCTGGCGGGGTGCGGCTTTGGTTGCTTCTTTATCATCATTAGTCGCGTAAGTCCTCATGCAACGTTTTTGCCGCTGGCCGTTGCGCGCCTGACTTCGGTGATCTTTTTGCTGATTATGTCGATGTTCAGGCAACAGTCGATTACCCCGAAGATGGCGGTTGCGCCGTTGATAGTGTTGGCGGGAGTGCTAGATGCTTTTGGCAATGCGTTTTTTGTGCTGGCTGCGCATAGCGGTCGGCTCGATATCGCAGCGGTGGTATCTTCGCTATATCCTGCGGCAACAGTGCTTCTGGCAGCGATAGTGCTGCACGAGCGCGTGACACGGGTGCAGGGAGTGGGGATTGCATTGGCACTGTTGGCGGTTCCGTTGATCTCAGTGTGAGGTGGGTGAAAATAGCCTCAAGAGCAAAGGGATAGCTTTTCAAATGCCTGGTTGATAAACCATTGATGGCTTTCTCGCATATTTTTTGCGGTGATATTGTCAACGGCCCACCCGGCAAATTGCGAAGCTGAGCGCAAAGCGGCGAAGAGATCCCAATACGCGAGGTTGCTGAAATCGATGGTTGTCATCGATCGATACTGATGAGTAAAATGCTGCATGGAATCGACTCCGAATGCCCAGAGAATTTCGAGCCGACTGTTGGCAACATCGGCAAGCGGATCTCCCACCCTGGCATCCTCCCAATCAATGATTGCAACAAGTTGCTCATCCCGCCATAAGATATTGCCCGGCCAAAAGTCTCCATGAAGCAAGACAAACGTATTCCACTGAGGCAAACTTTTTGTCCGGTTCTGCGTTGCTCATTGCGCCAGTGTAGCAGGTTGAGATGTCTCTGTCGAGATTAGTAATGGCATACTCATTTTATGGCTAAAGATACATCACGAGTATTTCAAGAAGAAGTGGGTCAGATCGCAGCTCGGCTCATAGCCAACGCGATAAGCTCCGCATTTCCTGACGCCAGGCTCCCATCTGGCAGAGCAAGTGTATCTTCCAGACCGATGCGCGTATCATAACCATAACGGAGTGCTGCATCTAGCACAGGCCAGGTGGTAGTGTCAAAGCCATGCAACAATCTTGGCAAACGGATAGACGCCTCATCCAATGCATGAACAATCGCAGCCGTGGTGGCAAGAGCAGCAGATGCTTCTTCTTCCACAGGCTCGATCAAGATACGCAGGCAACGCCCCGCGAGGCCAAACCTGAGGAGCAGTTCAACTTCCGCAACGCTTGAGAGACCAGCTTCGACTGCAATCCCGCGCTCTAGCAGAGCATTGCAGAGATCGACAACCCCTGGCTCCTCAAAGTTAACGGAGGCAAAATCAGGCCGCACTGTCCATTCTTGCACGTTGCGCAAACGCAAAGCAACATCCGGCTCGATCCAAATTGCCGTACTGACACCTACAGGGATACCTGGACAGCGCATACGGATAGCAGAAATAGCCGCAGCCTGATCCTGGGCTGCAAGCGATTGTTTTCCATCAGCAGCACGTGGATGAATATGCAACGCCCCCACCCCTGCTGCTACGACGAGAGCTGCGTCACGAGCTAGAGCCTCCGCAGTAAGCGGCAGTGTTGGATGTTCTCCTGGCTCACGTGCCCCATTCAGGCAAGCTTTAATAAACAAACCCTGACTCCTTCTTTTCTCATCAACCAATGCAGGTTGAGGGCGTTTCACCTGAATATGCTTCTATGAACAATCACTCAATCAAAGGGGTTTTCATCCACTTCGTTTCTGTTAATGCAGTGTACACCACAGAAGCAATAGTGACGAGCAACAGCTACGTGCCCTTATCTTTCATTTTAGGCCATGATTCCCTTGACAGACACTGAACGTATCGGTTACATTTTGAGAGCAAAGCATTTCAGTAAAACGTTTTACTATCAAAATGTAAGGAGGTTACTGGATAGAGCTTCCCTTCTAGTTTTTAACTTCTCTGAAAGATGGTAAGCCTCGACGATTGAGGCCACAGAAGGAGACAAAGCAATGAGAGCACATCCCCAACACAACTACTGGCTGTCTCTGCTGATATTGTTATCATTAGCGTTAGCGGCTTGTGGTGGAAGTGGAAGTGGAAGTAGCAACAGCCAGGGTCAAACACTCCACGTATTGGTAGGATATAATACCAATTATACCGCGCAACAGCGGCAATGGATGCAGCAGATCAACGGCGAATTCAAGAAATTGACGGGATCGACTATTGCCTGGGACACGTACAGCAGTAGTAACGAAGAACAGACAAAGCTACAGACAGCAGTTGTTAGCGGCAGTGGTCCCGACATATTTAGCCTGGGCACCACATTTGTACCCACGGCACAGGCCACAAAAGGCTTCGCAGTGCTCAGCGAGCAGGATTGGAAGGCAGTGGGAGGGAGAGACAAATTCTTCAAACAGCAACTCACCATGTCGGGTGCATCGCCTGATAAGCAGATAGCCGTCCCGTGGGTGATGCGGCCATTTGCGATGGTGTATAACACAGAGCTGTTCCAGAAAGCGGGTATTCAAGCGCCTCCCAAGACCTGGACCGAGTTTGTGCAGGATGCGCAAAAGATGACCAATCCTTCAGCCGGTGTGTATGGAGCAGAGATAGACCCATCGGATACATTCGATACATGGAAGATCTGGTGGATGTTCACCGAGCAGATGGGCAAGGGTTATCTATCGGCAGACAATAAGACAGCACAGATGAACACGCCTGAGGCAGTGCAGGCTACGCAATTCTGGTTTGATTGGGTCACTAAATACAAAATCGCTGATCCTAACTCGATAGCATGGAAGGCTGGCGATGCTACCCACGCCTTCAGTAATGGCAAGGTGGGTATGCAGATCATGATATCGCCAACGATAACGCCCACGCTACAAAAATCGGCCGTTGCAAGCAAGTATGCCTTCGCACCCATGCCCACCATACCGTATGGCATGCAGCAGAGACCAGCAAATGGTGTGCCGGCCTCGACCATCGTTTCCGGTGACATGCTGGCCATAGCCGATTACTCGGACGTAAAGGACCTGGCCCTTAAATTTATCAACCTGGTCACGGACAAGGAGCATCAACTCCAGTGGACCAAAACATTTGGAGACCTGCCCGCAAATGTTGATGCGGCCAACGAGCTCGGAGGCCAGGACCCGAAGACAGCCGCTTTCCTCCAGGCGGAACAGGGAGCCACACCAACGCCATTCTCGGGTATATGGGGACCACTCGAAGTGTCACTTGCAGGTGTAGCCTCCAAACTAGCTAATGAGGTAGCGACGCAGCACTACGATCCCTCCCACATCAAACCGCTGCTAGATCAGGCCAACCAGCAGATTCAAAGCCAGCTACATTGAGCTGTAAACTAACGTAGGAAGCGAGAGAGGCTTGCTTAGATAGCGAGTCTCTCTACGTTGGAGGGAACAAAGATGTCGATACAACCCATCTCCGAAACTACCTCAGCGCCAGAGCGGGTACTAATCGCCAGTCGCCTCAGAGGTGAGGTCAGCCGGGACCGGCCAATATGGCTCATGTGGCCAAGCCTCCTCTTGCTCATCGTGATTATCGGTATTCCATTACTGATCGCCGTGTATATCAGTTTTCTCAACCTGGATCAGTATTCGCTACGCAAGTGGGTTGCAGCTCCGTGGGTGGGAGTGAGCAACTACGTAACGGCCCTCAGCGCCGGGAACGTGGTGGGTTCATCGGCGCTGATATCGTTGGGAGTGAGCCTGGCATTCTCACTGCTGACGACACTGTTCATCACGCCGATCGGTATCCTGGGCGCGCTCACCGTCAACACGCCGTACCGGGGTCGGGCGCTGGTACGGGCGCTATACCTTATTCCATATATTATGCCCACGTTTGTCACTGCGCTGGTCTGGCGCATGATGTTCCTCAACAGAACCGGGCTGGTTGATCGCTTTCTTGCCGGGATACATGTTGCCAGCATCGATACGTACTGGCTGTTAGGGCCTAATAGTTTCTGGGCGATGGTGATCACGGATGTATGGGCATCGTGGGCCTTCGTCTATATCATGGTGCTGGCGGGTCTACAATCGATCTCGCACGAGGTATATGAAGCAGCAGAAGTGGACGGGGCAAATCACTGGCAGAAGTTTAGCAGGGTCGTTTTACCACAGTTACGGCATATCCTGGGTCTGGCACTGCTGCTCTCGACATTGAACCACTTCAATAACTTCACGCTGCCATTTGTGATGTTCGGCACACCGCCACCTATACAGGCAGACGTACTCCCGCTCAACATCTATGTCTCCTCGTTCCAGCTCTTCAATTTCGGGCTGGGCGGAGCCATGTCGGTGATTACGCTCGTCCTCATGCTGATACCAGGATTCATCTACATCCGGGCACTACGCTTAGGAGAGGTCACGATATCATGAGAAGAGAGAGAAACGCGCAGGAGATTTTATCACCACCAGTGCGAATCATTGCGACAGTAGTGCTGGCGATCTTCGTTTTGATACCCGTCGCCTATATGCTCTTGCTCTCAATCACCCCGGATAGCGAGATCAGCGGTGATAGCCTGCTTCCATCGCAGTGGGCCTTCGACAACTACATTCAGATGTGGTCCACAGTCAATCTGGCCCAGGGACTGGTCAATAGTCTGATCATCGCGGGCGCCGCCAGTGTCATTGCGGTAGTTCTGGCCGTTGGAGGTGCTTACGTCATCACCCGCTTTACTTTTCGGGGACGGCTGGCCTACCTGTATTCGCTGGTTGGTCTACAAACGGTTCCCAGCGTCATGCTCTTGTTGCCGCTTTTCGTCCTGTTCGCGTCGCTTCAAGCGGCCCTGCACTTCAAGCTAGTAGGAACATATCC
>WNGQ01007246.1_pt1 | contig 11057 bp, 13 predicted proteins | sample 5407661 | NCBI WGS metagenome assembly WNGQ01 (sample SAMN13153382, study PRJNA577476) | soil metagenome | isolation source: 60 cm soil or saprolite under Garry oak tree replicate 2 | place: USA:California | collected 2016-06-15
TGTCATCAACTATGGTAAAAAGAGGAGTGAGAACTGTGGCTTTGTCTAGCATTGGTAGTACGCTCCTTGTTTGTCTTTGCTTACAAACCTAAGCGTACTACAGTTCTCTTTTCTTGTCACTAATTAGCACAAAGCGTAATGGATTATTCAGGAAAGAAGTCCTTGAAATGACTGAAAAGCATTTCAATCTTACATACAAATTTCCTAAGTCAAGCAATAACATTCGCTATATGCAGCCCCATAACTCGGTTGAAGACGATTTGCTTCAACTCACTGACGTTCTCTTAGGAGCATTTAGTCATGATTACTTACATGCTAGGGTAGAGAACGATACCCGAAATGACATTCTCAAACATTGCAGGATGGCTATTCAGCAATATGGCCTTACTGAAAGAAAATTGCCAAAACTTGTTTGTGAAGATTGGGTACCCGAAGACCAGTACAAATATGCACACAACTTGAAAATGGCGCGATCAGCAAGATGGACACAATCATATCATTAGGCATGGTTCAAATGAACTTGACAATGCCTCAAGCACCAGAAAGGTCCAGCCCTGTCATCCTGAGCGCAGCGAAGGATCTCGCTGCTGGCCGCGAGAGACCCTTCGCTGCGCTCAGGGTGACACGGTGCGACTGTTCCATAAGCGGTAAAACCTCAACCGCTTCTTAACCAAAAGGTAACCGTTTTACCCTTGCTAATGCTTTTCATATCTTTAATAATGAATGGGTCATTTGATGCTCTCTTTTGTCTTCATGTTTTCTAAAGAATAGAGAAAGATGGAAAAAATGAAAAGACTCGTTTTCCTCTCATTGGCATGTGTAACATTGCTCCTTGCTACAGGCGTTTCTTCGATCCTGGCGATTTCAAATGCTCATGCCGCACAAGGCGCTTCTTTTCAGATGTTCTCAGGTACCTTCACCGATCAAAACCTCTCAACAGACGGAGTAACGAAAATTACACTTGTCTCAATTCCTTTTAGTGTGTCCACTACAGGCAAACTTGAAGCCACCAGCCTCATGAATGTCTACAGTAATGGCAACAATGGACAAGGCAAGGTAAGCTGTGAATTAGATGTTGATACTAATTCCTTCTTCAGTGTCACTACCGCCTTGATCGATAATATGCCTACAAGCATAGGATTAACGAGTACAACCAGTGGTATAGCCTCAGGAAACCATACCTTGACGGTCAAATGTCTAGGCTCGACCAACGGTGAGCCAGGGACGTTAACCGTACACAGCGGGGGTACATCGGTTATTATGAAGGGCTAGCAAATCGGCTTAAACGGTAGAAGCGATATTTGCAGGACATCTAACTATAACAGAAGGTCATATCAGCAAATGTCCATACTGCCTCTATCGTTTATGTTGCACAATTATATTCGCCCCAAAACACCGCTTTATGTCGTACAATTTCTCCAGCTTGTTGAAAAACTCCTGAGTGGATAAGCCTATCCCACAATAAACTTATTATTCATTCTCAGATTGTTGCAAGCAAGTGTCATTTGATCGAGCTTTTTCCCTTTTTCAACATGCTGATTTCTTGTGCGACGGGGGACGAAAGGCTATGGTATAGAGAAGAGGCTTATGATATAATCGCGCCATGCATATAGGCCAGCAAAATAAAGCAATACTTACAATTATTATGTCTATTCAATTTATCTTAAGGACAAGGGATTAATAGTTACCAGTTCATAAATGATGGATGAGGCCAAAAAAAGAGCACTCAATGAATGAGATGAGGTAATGGAAGCAGAATCGACGAAAGTTATAAAGATTTTTTACTGCTATGCTCGTAAAGACAAAACACTACGAGATGAACTCGAAAAACATTTGGGAGCCTTAAAACGTTCTGGTCAAATTACGACTTGGTTTGATCGTGAAATTCTTCCTGGGAAAGAATGGGCTCAAGAAATTGATACACGCCTCAATACGGCAGACCTGGTTTTGTTGCTGGTCAGCCCCGACTTCATCCATTCAGACTATTGTTATAGTAAGGAGATGCTCCGAGCGCTCGAAAGGCGCGAGGCAGGTGAAACTCACGTTATCCCAATCATCCTACGTCCCGTTGATTGTGAAGGGACACCGATTTGTAAACTTCAAATGTTGCCCACAGATGGAAAGCCCGTTACCAAGTGGAAAACTCGTGACGATGCATTCCGCGATATATCCGGAGAAATCCGCAAGGTGATCGCAACGCTTCAAAAAACTGTAACGCAATGGGTAATTGAAGGTAATGATCATTTTAGTGCTAAAAGTTACCAAGAAGCGTTGACTGCTTACGAGCATGCTATTCGTCTTCGTCCTAACGAAGCCATGTTATATGGGAATAAGAGCCTTATACTCAGGTATCTTAAACGTTACGAAGAGGCTTTGGCAGCCGCCGAATATGCGATTAGTCTTGACCCCAATAGCGCTCTTGCTCATTCAGAAAAAGGCCGCATTCTTAAGCAAGTTCAACGCTCTCCAGAGGCGTTGGTTGCCTACAATCATGCCGTTCGTCTACGTCCAGATAAAGCTATTTATCATAGGGAAAGAGGCGAAGTTCTTTTTGAGCTCCGACGTCATAAGGAGGCTTTGGCTGCTGCTGAACAAGCCATTAGTCTTAATCCCAATGATGCTCTTGCCTACCATAATAAGGGTTGGGCACTACGCCTCCTAAGAAGATACCAAGAGTCACAAGAAGCTTTCTCGAAAGCTGAAGAATTGGGCTATGGTAGAAGATAGAGAGCACCTGCCCGAAAAAGCTACCACTTGTTTGCTAAGTTTTGATAATGTGTTCTCATTGTGCGGCATTATCTAAAACCTTCCCAACAGGGGGTATTGTTGCCAATGATAAACTCTTTTTAGAGTAGCTTATGGTTCTTTGGAGGTAGAAATGGCAGACCCGAGCAAAAACTGCAAAATATATCTTACTAACTTTCATACCATAAGGTTTCTTATTAACGCTACCATCTTCGGTTTCGTCTGATCTCCTTCATCTGGAAACACTGTAATGTCAAGGAGCATGCTAATGGTTCCCACTCAGCGCTACTGTACGAGATGCGGAGCAGCTAATCAAGCCCAGGATGCTTTCTGCTTTGCTTGTGGACAACCTCTACAAGCTCTAGCACCTTCCTCGCAGTACCCTTTAGCAGGATCAGCAACCAGTACCTCTACGGGGCTCCTTCTGCCCAATCTCCTACTCAAACAGCGTTACCGGGTTCTCAGATTGTTAGGCAAGGGCGGCTTCGGTGCCGTCTATATGGCCCAGGATATGCAATTGGGCAATCGACTACTTGCTCTGAAAGAAATGAGTCAAAGCGGTCTGAGCCAACAAGAGATGGGAGAGGCTGCAGAAAACTTCAAGCGTGAGACTCACCTCCTTGCTGGACTTATGCATCCAAACCTGCCGAGCATTTACGATCACTTCAGTGAGGCAGGCCGCTGGTATTTGGTTATGGATTACATTGGAGGCCAGACATTAGAAGAGTATGTGAAAACGCAAGGAGGAAAACTGCCAGTGAAGGAAGTTCTGGACATAGGTATTCAAATCTGTACCGTGCTTGAGTATCTTCACACACGCCAGCCACCAATTATCTTCCGCGACCTCAAACCTGCAAATATCTTGTTGACACCCGAAAGACATCTCTACCTGATTGACTTCGGTATTGCCCGCCACTTCAAGCCTGGCCAGATCAAAGATACCATTGCTTTTGGCTCACCTGGCTATGCTGCTCCAGAGCAGTATGGCAAAACGCAATCGACAGCTCGTTCTGACATCTACAGCCTGGGTGCCACGCTCCACCAATTGCTGACAGGGATTGACCCCTCACAGACACCATTCCAATTTGTGCCTCTTCAATTGCAAGGCCAACCCATTCTTTCTGAATTTGAGCGGCTCATTATGCAGATGCTAGAGATGAATAAGGAAAAGAGACCTGATAGTATGCTTGCAGTCAAGCAGGAACTTCAACGCATGGCTGGACAACAAGTTGCAGGACAGATGATTTCGCTGCAACATGGAAACTCCATGCAATCTGTCTCACTACCATCTAGCTCTCTGTTTCCAGCTCAAATAGGTATTTCTGAGGCACATCAGACTGCCACATGGCAATGGCTGGACAAGGGCAGTGACCTCTCCAAAGCAAAGCGCTATGAACAAGCCCTTGCCGCCTATGAGCAGGCCATTCGACTTTGTCCGCATGATGCTAATACCTACAATTTAAAGGGAAACATGCTTAGAGAGCTCAAGCGCTACGAAGAGGCCCTTGCTGCTTATGAACAGGCTATTCAACTTGATCCTAAGCCCGCTACTGCTTACAGTAACAAGAGTGTCACGCTCATATACCTCAACCAGTACGAAGATGCTCTTGCCGCCTGCTCGCAGGCCATTCGACTTGATCCCAATAGCGCTGCTGCTTACAGTAACATGGGAAGTGTCCTTTTTACCCTTAAGCGGTACGAGGAAGCCCTTGCTGCTTGTGAGCAGGCTATTCAACTTGATCCTAAGCTTGCTACCGCCTACAATACTAAGGGGAGCATCCTCGTTATGCTCAACCGCTACGAAGGGGCCCTTACAGCCTTTGAGCAAGCCCTTCAACTTGATCCCAACCTTATCGCTGCTTATAACTTAAGGAAGAAAATTCTTGATGTCCGTAAGGGCTTGGGAGAAGTTCTTGCTCCCATTCAGCGTAACCAAAGACTTGCTGCTGCCTATTGCACTAAGGGTAGGCAACTTTGTAATCTCAAGCGCTATCAGGAAGCCCTGACTATCACTGAGCAAGCCATTCGACTTAACCCTCACAATGCTTCTATCTACAATTTAAAGGGAGACGTGCTTAATAACCTTAAACGCTATCAGCAAGCTCTTGACGCCTATGAGCAGGCTATTCAACTTGATCCTAACCTCGCTATATCCCACTCTAACAAAGGATTTATGCTCTACAGTCTTAGGCGCCATGGAGAGGCATTAGTTGCCTGTGAGCAAGCCCTGCAACTTGATCCAAATAACGCTTCTTTCTACGCCAACAAGTGTCTCGCACTTCATCACCTTAAGCGCTATCAGGAAGCCCTTGTTGTCTGCGATCAAGCCTTGCAGCTTGATCCCAATCTAGCTATAGCCTATTATAACAAAGGAAGTGTACTTGAACGTCTTGGAAAATCAAAAGAAGCTAAACAAGCCTATGAAAAAGCACAGCAACTTGGCTATAGCGAGCAGTAGACAAGAATAAAATTGAAAGCGAATGGATAGCACGCAGAGGGTCGACTTACACGGCACATCGGGGACTTTGAACACTGGAAAGACTGCGATGCATATGAAAAGAGCTTGGGTTGATTGCTCCGTGATCTGAAAGCTGAACTTCCACGCCGGACAAAAAACTGTTGAGTCTCGGTATGTCGTACCCCCCTTCTCAGTGAAAGTCTCAGGAAGTCGTACCGGCCAGGACGTGAGTATACTCAAGCTGACGCCACGCCTCATGAGTAAACGGCAGCGCAAGCTGATACACAGGTAGGGCGAGCAGGTGTCCGAGTTCGCCCATCAGATCAGTTTTCGTCAGCCCCTGGGGTGCAATCGTGAGGGTGCTCTCACTGCCTGCTGGCTGTCCCAGGAAGCAGCCTTGATTGGCATCGAAGTGCAGTTCGAGCATGTGGTTGCGAAAGGCTCGTGCCCAGATAGTAGTCATAGCCACCAATGTCGAGCCGTCCGTTGGCCCGCACGCGCCGAAACCAGCGACAGTTCGCCAGGTACTGAAAGACGCGATCAAGGTCGAGCATCTCCGCTTCCCATTCTGGGCGTGAGACGCGACCCGAGTGCGAAGCCCTCGGATAGGCCTGTAAGGGAGCGTGGCCCTGTAAGACGCAACTGGGAATATACTGATTGAGCATGGCGCGCCGCGCATCCAGGCCGGCCCATAACGCTGGTTGATTGGGCCAGCGCTGGCCGAGCAGGGCTTGCAGCGTCATGGTTTGGTGAGTGCGCTCAATCTTGGCATGGTCGGTGGGACAGCGCTTGCGCGTGAAGCAGACGTCGATGCCCAAGGCCAGGAGCCAGAGATGCAAGCGGGTCGGAAACGGCGACGGCGAAGTGTTATCGTAAAAGACTGTGCCGTGATCGAAGGAGATGCGCCGTGGCAGGCCCGTGGTCAGAAAAGCGCGTCGGAGCATCAGTTGATAGGCTTCCAAAGGGGGATTGGTCGTCTCGAGACAGGGATAGCTCTCGACCTTGAGGCGGCTCAGTATGTCAACAATGGTGATCAGACTGACGTTCCCTACTCCCGCCACATGCATGCGGCCTTGGGCATCGAGTTCCCACTCGTCATGGGGTGCGCCTTCCGGCTGGCTCGCTGGGGTGGGCAGTTCACTATGTTTCTGATAGCGTCGCGTGAGTTTCTCGGCGCTCAGCAGCGCCGCGATGCGGGAGCGACTTGGCAAGGGGTGATCTGTCCAGCGGAGATCAACTCGTAGTTCCGCCAGCAGGGTCGTTGGCCCCCAACCTGGATGCGTCCGCCGCAGGTGCAAGATGGCATCACGCATTCCCGTTGGAAGAGTCCTCAGCGGTCCGCTGGTGGGCCGGCCCATCTGGGAGTTGAGGCCGGTGCGCCCCTGATGTTGACCTCGGCGGCGCCATTTGCGCACCGTCCAGACCGAGCAACCCAGCGCCGCCGCAATCTCTGGGTCGGACTGTCCGGCGGCGGCTCGTTCGGTGATGTCCAGCCGCTCTTGAAAGGTGGTTGTCTGTCCGTGCCGTATCATAGAGCCTCCAATCGTACCGCCTCCAGCTCGATCTGTTGATCGTTCGTGCTGGAGAATCAGAGCCGCTACCAATTGCGGCCACCAGGTACGATTTTATGAGACTTTCGAAAGGTGCGCCCGGTACGACATATCGAGACTCAACAGTTTTTTCTGCGTCGTACAGGTGAGTTAAGGTCTTTCCAATCGCTTTGCCTTCTCTATAGCTAACTCAGCTACCTTTTTCTCAGCAGTATCAATGATATTTCCATCCAGAGATGCAAGTAGGCTAGGGAGATCATTATAGAGATAAACGGGGAGAACCCAGTGATATTTCCTAAAATCAACGAACATAGAGTACTCTCTTTTCGCTTCGAGCAGTAATGGCTGAACAGGCACTTCAAGGTCTGGAATAATTGCCTGTAACTCTTGAGGTATGCTACTTGGATCGGTCAGATCTGCAATGATAAATCGAGCTAAGTGCGCTAGCGTTCTCACCGTTTCTGTAAAATCACGACTTGCTGGCTTCTCAAAATCGAATATGATAGGCGTGTAGTTCCGCTTACGAAGTTCATCCCTTAATGCATCCAAAACCGTTTTTCGCTCAAATGTGAAGTGCCCCAAGATCAACACGACTTTGGATGTGATGGTGTCAATAACTTCACGAATTTCCTTATTGTTCAGCAATAGATGGATAAACTGAGCCATTTCAAGATTGTCCACTGTGACATTTGGTTCATTGAGATCAGTAATCCTGAGGTCCTTCTGGATAGCTCCATCTAATTGGATATTCCATACTGAGATCCCATAAATAAAACAACCTGTCAGATTTGCTTGCACTAATACAGTTTTGATTAAAGTAGCACCACTGAGGTCTGCGCCACTGAGGTCTGCACCACTGAGGTTTGTCCTATCGAGATTGGCATCACAGAGGTCCGCTCCCTTCATATTTGCCCCACTAAGATTTGCATCAGTGAGATCTGCCAATTCGAGGATAGCTCCGCTCAGGTTGGCTCTGCTGAAATTTGTCATGCTTAAGTTTGTCCCTACTAGCCCTGCCTCACTGAGATTTGCATTGCTGAAGTTCGTTCCATAGAAGTTTGAGTCATTGAGTTCTGCGAGGCTAAGATTTGCCCCACTGAGATTTACCTCACTGAGATTTACCGATTTAAAGAATACTATCCCGCTCAAGTTGGCTCCACTCAGGTCTAGTTCTACGTCACGGTACTTTATTCTCCATTCGTTCCAGACCTCTTCTCCCTGCATGAGAATATTGAGAAGTTGCTGGTTTGCCATAATACTTACCTCTACATTACATATTTACTACTAGTAATAACGAAGGAAGAGACAGGTCGTACAAGATAATCAAGGTGATGTAGTGAAGAATTCAAGGAGTATTAGTTAAACTTATTCGCTAGTCAATGGCAATGAACGAGGTTGTGATAGAAACCAAATCAAGTTTCAAGTCGCATACCCCTCATTACGAAGTGACCTGAAATGGCAAAAGAATCTCTTTCGTCAAGGTTTGTGTCTCTTTGTTTTTGTCAAGTGAGCAAACAGACGTTGTTGATTTGCATGCATCTGTGCTGTTTTTGTCGTCCTGTCTGTTCTCACTTTTCCCACATAATAAACAGTCTGTACAATACGACTTGAGCCAACAAGAGAGGCAGTAAATTGAGTAAAATCAAAGTGAAGGAGTTGATGAAGTTTCAGATCACGCAGTTTAAAGTAAAAATTGCTCCCGTCAATGAGGATAATTGCACGTTGGTGCATAGGAATATAAAAAGAAAGCCTACAAACACCCGTAGGTCATGTAGGCGATTTTAGCCTCTTAATTATAGCAAGCTAGCGGTATTTGTCAAGCTGGCAAAATTAATTAGCGGTTAGGTTATTGCGGCAATATTTACGAGAACCGTGACCTGCTGAAAGGAGCATAGAGCAGTAGGTGAAGCTCTTCGCTTAGCCGGACTCACTCAATGTGAGGCAAGACAGGTTCCCAGGCATCTGGATCAAGATCGTCAGTGGGCGGATTGTTGAACGCACGGCGCAAAAAATCTAGGATGTCGTCAAGGCTGTGGCTCGTATACATCTGTTGATTGCGTGCTGTGCTGACGCTGTAGGAGACGATTATGTTACCGACAGTTGTCTCGGAAACTAGAACCCTGTGTTTCCCTGATTTGTTGTTGGCTGAATGCGGGCTTGGAGATTGGTCAAGTGCTTGTGATAACTTCAATTTTTTCCCTTCCTAGAACTGCGCTCCTGATTCCATTATACACAACCATACAAAATCTATTGCAGGAAAAATGACATGTTATCGCTTCACCGGTAAGTTTCTGCGTTTTTTGAGGGCGTTGTAGATCGTCACATCCAGATAGGAATGTTCTCCGGTCAGCCTGTCGGTTTTCTCTGGATCATATAAACCTGACCGCTGAAACAGTCGTTTGGTCTGTGCCAGATCATCATTCGTCCAGTAGAGTAAATACAAGACAAGGGTAAAATCTGCCTCACTTTTCGATGTGTATTCGGAAATATCGCCATTCCATAATGCATGAAACCGTTCACGATTTCGAGCAGCTTGCGCTTTCTCTAACACTTCTACATCTGAGCGCGTTGAAGCAGGTAGTGTGAGGGCTTGAGCCGCACTACTACCCCAGTGTTCTCTGTACTGCGGATGGGTAGTACTTCAGGCATATGAGCCGTATACAAGCTAGTTTGTTGCTGCTGCCGCTCTGCTATAGTTGGGGGTATTCCTGGGACATGATCGGCGGTTATGGTAAAAAACCGTCCTTCTGCATACATTTCAACATTGCCTAATTTTCGTCCTTCACCTGGCAGTGTTGCCTGGGTCAGAATATGCACACCTAATTTTGATGGAGAATATTCAGTGTAAGTGGAAAGTGTGGTAATAATCTCCTGTGCCCATGTTGCGATAGTTCCATCTTTGCCAACACATGCGTCTACATCTGTGCCGGTCAATGGATCGGCTCTTGAGAACACAAACCCAATTCCGTTATATCGTCCAGTTGCAAGTGCTGAGTGCTTGGTTTACATCTGCCTACGTAGATGGATCGTTTGTCCTGGCTGGCAAATGTGTTCGTGGGTTAAATGGTCGCTTTTTCAGCTTCTTATTTTCCATCGTATATTTCCAGACAACAAAGTGAGGATAAGGCGTAAGTTCTGAAAGTAACCCTGACTGAAACCGCTCTCTAAGGTCTTGGCTGTGACCTGCGTAATGCCTTTGTTCTGATCGATGCTCTAACCTGCGTCCAGTCTGCATAAGCACTTCCTTTCTTGGAAAGGTAGTCTGTTTGCGTAGGCCTGTCAAGGGAAGTAACGAGTTCATTCTTTTCTCGCTATTAGGTAGAAAATGGTCATTTTCCTGCTGCTTTGCTCGTTTCATACTAAGCTAACACAGTTTGAGAAGCGCTGTGAGAGAGAAGGTATAATGATACTTTGTACAAAAAACTGCGCGATTTATGCTTTTTCTGTAGGAAATACTTCGCAAAAAACACCGTGAACGCCCTTTCTGCCTTGGTTTCTTCGATAAAAAGGAGAGAGACAGGAGAAGTTTTCTCTCCTGCCTGCGATACAGGAAAAAAGGCAAGAATAAACGCATCCATTAGGCATTTTTCATCGCCTTTTTGGATGCGTTTTGAAATTTTGTTTCGGAAGATATCTGAACTGGCTCCTCAGGCCATGTCGGCAGATGTGTTATATTGTGGAAGGTCTTTCAAGAAGAACGTGGCCACGATGGTAGCTCCGCAGAAGACGAGGACCGCTATAAAGCCATGCTGGATGGCTACAGCAAGGGAGAGCCTGAGCGCCTCGAACACCTGGTTGAGCAGGTGCTGCGCTTGCTGCATAGCCTGCATGGCCACCTGCTGAGCAATCACATTGTGCTGTGGACCAGGTGGAACCTGTGCCACCGCGCTTTGCGCCGCGAAGCGCTGCGCTGTGCTTACCACCGTCGCACGGTAGGCTGGATTCACGAGCACCTGCGGGCTGGTCGCGAACTTCAATCCTGCGGGCGTGAGCCGGTGCGCAACGGACGTCGGCAGACGGCCGGCGATATCGCTAGCCAGAGTGTTGTTCACGACGGTGCCGACGATGGCCACGCCCAGGACTGAGCCGAGCTGGCCAAGGTACCTCACCGCGCTGGTGCCGATGCCCAGGCGCGTGCGCGGCAACGCATTCTGCGCCGCTATGGTCAGCACAGAGAAGAACGGGCCCAAACCAATGCCCGCAATCACCATGAAGACGACTGCCTCCAGCAGGCCTGTCGTTGGCGTCATGCGCGTCAGCAGGAACACACCGGCGGTCATGATGAGCGCGCTCAGGATGCTGAT
>WNGQ01006780.1_pt1 | contig 11055 bp, 9 predicted proteins | sample 5407661 | NCBI WGS metagenome assembly WNGQ01 (sample SAMN13153382, study PRJNA577476) | soil metagenome | isolation source: 60 cm soil or saprolite under Garry oak tree replicate 2 | place: USA:California | collected 2016-06-15
ATCGGCACCTTCTCGCCCATGGCAATCGGACCGGTATCGAGTCCCTCGTCCATCTTCATCACCATCACGCCGGTCTCGGCGTCCCCGGCCATAATCGCACGATTGATCGGCGCGGCGCCGCGCCAGCGCGGCAGCAGCGAGGCGTGCAGATTGAAGCACCCAAGCGGCACGGCGGCGAGAATCGGGCTTGGCAGGATCAGCCCATAGGCAACCACCAGAGCCGCATCCGCCCGATGCGCCCGAAAGGCGGCTTCCACCTCGGGGACCCGCAGGGTCTTCGGGGTCAGCACCGGGAGCCCGAAGCGTTCCGCCGCGCGCGCGACCGGGCTCGGGGTGGGTGCCATCCCGCGTCCAGCCGGCTTGGGCGCCCTCGTATAGACCGCCGCGAGCTTGTGCCCGCGCCCGACGATCTCGACCAGCGTCGGCACGGCGAAATCGGGCGTTCCCATGAAGATCAGACGCAGCGGCATGAGCGAGGGACCGTCGTGACGTACTTTCTTGGTATTTCGCACGCTTTAGGCGCCGGCGTTAACCCGCCGCTAACCATAGACCAGGCAAATTTTGCCGGGGAGGCGTTCATCCTTTCACGTGGCGACCCGGGGACAAAGCTTGGACGCGGGCACGGCTCCACTTACGCGCATGAGCGGCCTTACGGCCGCCGCGCAACCTTTTCACACCCATGATCGGGCAAGGCGAAACGCGTCGGCACCCATGACGGATGCGGCAAAAGAAACAGCTGTCATCGGTAATTTCGCGCTGACCAGCTTCGGCGCGTTCGGCGCCCTGCTCAGGCGCGGCGACATCGCGCTTGCCATCGGGGTGCTGACGATCCTCGTCGTCCTCATCCTGCCGCTGCCGGCGGCGCTGCTCGACCTGTCGCTTGCCATCTCGATCATTCTCTCGGTCTTGATCCTGATGACGGCCCTGTTCATCCAGGCCCCGCTCGAATTCTCCGCCTTTCCGACCGTGCTGCTGATCGCAACCATGCTGCGGCTGGCGCTCAATCTTGCCTCGACCCGGCTCATCCTCGCGCGCGGGCACGAGGGGACCGACGCCGCCGGCCACGTGATCCAGGCCTTCGGCAATTTCGTGATGGGCGGCAATTTCGTCATCGGCATCATCGTCTTCACCATCCTGGTGATCGTGAACTTCGTGGTCATCACCAAGGGCTCGGGCCGCATCGCCGAGGTCGCGGCGCGATTCCACCTCGATGCCATGCCGGGCAAGCAGATGGCCATCGACGCCGACCTCTCCGCCGGCCTGGTCGACGAAGCCGAGGCGCGCCGCCGGCGCCGGCAACTCGAGGATGAGAGCGGCTTTTTCGGCGCCATGGACGGCGCCTCCAAATTCGTGCGCGGCGACGCGGTCGCCGGGCTGCTGGTGGTGTTCATCAATATCATCGGCGGCATGATCGTGGGCATCGTGCAGCAAGGCCTGGCCTTCTCGGAGGCGGCACGAACCTATACGGCGCTCACCGTCGGCGATGGGCTGGTGACGCAAATTCCCGCCCTGATCGTCTCCACGGCGGCCGGCCTCCTGGTCGCCAAGGCCGGCGTATCGGGCGCCGCCGACCAGGCGCTGATCCGGCAACTCTCCAGCTATCCCAAGGCGCTCGGCATGTCGGCTGCCGCCATGGTGGTGATGGCGCTGCTGCCGGGCATCCCGATGTTTCCGTTCCTGCTGCTGGGCGGCGGGGCCGGCTATCTCGCCTATGTCACCGAAAGGGGGCAGAAGCAGCAGCTCCTCGCCGAAACCAGGAAGACCGATACCGCCAAGGCGCCTGCGGCCGAGGAACCGATTTCCGCGGCGCTCAAGATCGACGATATCAAGATCGAGCTCGGCTATGCGCTGCTGCCGCTGGTGAATTCGCCCGACGGCACCGACCGGCTGACCGAGCAGATCAAGGCGCTGCGCCGTTCGCTGGCGGTCGAGATGGGATTCGTGATGCCGCCGGTGCGCATCCTCGATAATGTCCAGCTCGAGGCCAACACCTATGTCATCAAGATCAAGGAAGTGGAGGCGGGTACCGGACGGATCTGGCCGGGCCAGCACATGGTCATGGACCCGGCCGGGCAAGCGGTGAGCCTGCCCGGCGTCCATACCTCGGAGCCCACTTTCGGATTGCCGGCCACCTGGATCGATGCGGGGCTCAAGGAAGAGGCGGCCATCAAGGGCTACACGGTCGTCGATGCCGCCACCGTCCTTTCGACCCATCTCACCGAGCTCATCAAGGTCAATGTCGCGGAGCTGCTCTCCTATGCGGAGGTCAACAAGCTGATCAAGGAGCTGCCGAAGGACCAGGGCGAGCTGGTCAAGGACATTGTTCCGGCCCTGATCGCGATCTCGGGCATCCAGCGCGTGCTCCAGAATCTCCTGACCGAGCGGGTCTCGATCCGGGATCTTGCCACCATCCTGGAGGGCATCGCCGAGGGCATCGCCTACTCACGCAACCCTGTGACCCTGGCCGAGCATGTGCGGGCGCGCTTGGCGCGGCAGATCTGCGCCCAGCACACGACCCATGCCGGCTACCTTCCGCTCATCGCCCTGACGGCGAAATGGGAGCAGACCTTCGCCGAATCGATCGTCGGCCAGGGCGACGAGCGCACCCTCGCGATGCAGCCCTCGAAGCTGACGGAGTTCATTACCCAGGTGCGGGAACGCTTCGAGGAGGCTGGCAGGGCGGGCGAGGCCCCGGTGCTGGTGACCTCGGCCGGAATCCGGCCCTTCGTGCGGGGGGTGGTCGAGCGCTTCCGCGCCCAGACGCCGGTGCTGTCCCAGGCTGAAATTCATCCAAGGGCCCGGCTCAAGACGGTGGGCAGCATTTGACGCCGGGCGGCCCAACCATTCGACCGAGATGGCCGGACCCCGCGATCGGCTCCGGAGCGCACCCCGTCGGCAAAATGAACGTCGGCCAAGCGATTGAAATCGCGCCCATTCAATGTTTCGTGAAAGGCCTTGGAAGCGCCAAAGGCAGTCACCAATTGACGGCCATCAGGGGACAATGTGGGGATGATGAGCTGTGCCCAAAAAAAGGGCACAAGGTGGCGTCTTTGGGGGCGGACGTTTCGTAACTGTCTATGAACCTTTTTCCCGGTCGCGGCGACCAATGAGCGAGATCCGGGAGGATGCCATGAACAACTCCTCAATGTTTACAGCGGACCGCATGACCCATCTGAAGATCGTGATCGTGTCGCTGATCTGCGCCACGCTCGTCGCCGGTATCGGCATTGCCGCCAGGGTCAGCGACTCCGCCGATGGCCGCATGGAGGCCACGGTCGTGAAGGCCGGCAAGCCGCTGACGGCCTCGACCAGCGACGGCACCTCGATCCGCTAAGCCGTTTCCACCCGGCTAGGCCGGGCATCCCGTTTTTTCCGCTACTCGTCGAACTGCGATTCCGGAGACGGCTGCGGCTGCGGGGCCGGCGGAGCCGACTGGATACCGAGGGACATCATCAATTGCGACGGCTGCAGCCGCGCCGGGAGGCGGTCGGGAACAAATCTCCAGGCCGCCAGCAGCGCCGTCAACCCGATGACCACAAGGCTCATAAAGAGGCCGAGCGCGCGCCAGCGGCGGCGGCTGCCGCGGATCAAGTCGATGGTCGCCTCCGCGCGCCGCGATTCCAACCTTGGCTGGATGTCCGCGACGGCGCGAACGCTGGAATCGGAAGCCGGTGCGCCGTCCGCCGTCTTTGGGGCTTCCGCTTGCGCCGCGGCCTCCTCGGCGTTCGAGGTCTCCCCATTCATCAACGCTTTGGGCAACTCCTCGTCAGGCGTCGGCGCCTCGACCCCGGCGTGCACATCCGCCGCTTTCGGCGCTTCCGGGCTCGCTGTCGTTTCGGCCGGTTGGCCCGCGGCGGCGGCCGGCTCGCTCGGCGGAGATATGGCCAGCTTGGCCTTGATGCGATCGAATATCTTTGGGTCGGGCTCGACCGGCTCGACCATCAGGTGGAGCTCGCCGAACCGGCGCTCCCAGATGCGGACCATGGCGATGAGCGCATGATCGGAGCGAAGCTGGGACTGCGCATTGGCGCGCTCCTCGGAATCGAGCGTGCCGAGCACGAACTCGGCGGCGAGCAAGTCGGTATCCTCATCGATCAGGTGGTTAGGCATTGCTGAAGCTCGAACAGGCTGCGCCGAAGGGAGGCCTTGAGCAGATTGGCCGGCATATCGAGCTTCACCGCTAATTGGTCGCGGGTGAAGGCGCCGTAATAGGCCAGCAGCAGCATGCGCTGGCGTTCCGGCTCCAGCCGTCCGATGCAGGTGAGCAGCCGCTTGAGCTCCTCCGGCATTTCGCGGCGCGGCAGGACACCCGGGCTTTCCGCCTCCGCGAGAACCGGCTCGTTGTCGGCGGGGCCCGTGTCGGGCTTGCGGGCGAGATCGATCGCCCGCCGGCGGGCGATCGCAACCATCCAGGCGACCGGGTTGGAAAGGGCGGGATCGAACTCGGCGACGCTGCGCCAGATTTGCAGATAGGTCTCTTCCATCGCGTCGGCAGCGAGATCGTGCCGCCGCAAAATGCGCAACACGACGCCGTAGATCTTGGCGCAGGTGGTGGCATAAAGACGGTCGAACGCCGCCGCATCGCCGCGCGCGACCGCAGCCAGCAACCACGTGATTTCAACCGGCGTCAACATCTGGCCGCCATCCCCCGGGCTTCGCCCGCGCCGGGGCCGATTATCGCCGCCGAACCGACCGTTCGTCGAGACAGAAATGCAATGAATGACCTGGGCCGGGCCGGAATGAATCGCCAGTCACGCGAGGTCGATCCGGTTTCCGGGCGATATCGCGGAGATCAGGCGCTCGCGCTGCTGCGCATAATGCCGATGGCGTCGAGCTCGGCCCGCTCGCGCGCATCTTGCTCTTCCCGCTCGCGCATCTGATCGCGCTCGTCGAGCAATTCGACCTTCTTCATTTCCTCGAATGCCTCCGCCAAGGCCGCGCTGGCGCCTTCGAGCTGAACCTTGAGGTCGTCGGCGGAGCGCTGCAGGTTCTCGCGCCGCTGCATCGCGGCCTTGGCATAGGTCGGATAGGCGAAGTGGCCGGGGTCGTGAATGCCGGCACGCTCCTGCTCGGCCCTGATCTCGCGATCGAGATCGCCCGCCATGCGCTCGAATTCGGCGATCATGCCCTCGATCTGCGCAACCTTGCGACGCTTCTCGTCGACCTGGAATTTCTTGAGGCGAATGAGTGTTTCTCGTGACTTCATCGACTCGTACTCCCCCGAAGCCTCGGATTCCTGGGATCGTCACAGGCGCACCGAGCACGGCCATGCATGGCCGGCATGCCGGCCAACCCACACTGTGGCGGCACAACGTTAGTTTTCGGTTTCCACGGCCGCCAGGATTTGCTCAAGACGTTGATATCCTTGGCCAAGGCTGGTCGCCTCCTCCTTGCTTTGAGCGAGGAAGTCTTCGAGCGGCTGGTGCAGCCTGATGGCCTCGTCGACCTCCGGGCTCGATCCCGCCCGATAGGCGCCCAGCCGGATCAGCTCCTCCATATCCGCGTAGGTCGCCATCACCTGGCGGGCCCGGTTGATGGCCGGCAGATACGCAGGATCGGCCGCCCGGGGCATGGTGCGGGAGACCGATTTGAGGATATTGATCGCCGGATAGCGGCCGCGCTCGGCGATCGAGCGCTCCATGACGATATGACCGTCGAGAATGCCGCGCACGGCGTCCGCAACCGGTTCATTGTGGTCGTCGCCGTCCACAAGAACGCTGAAAATGCCGGTGATCGTGCCTCGCTCGATGCCGGGCCCGGCCCGCTCCAACAGCCGCGGCAGCTCGGTGAAAACCGTCGGAGTGTAGCCTTTGGCGGTCGGCGGCTCGCCCCCGGAGAGGCCGATCTCGCGCTGCGCCATGGCGAAACGGGTCACCGAATCCATCAGCACCAGCACGTCCTGGCCTTCGTCACGGAATGATTCGGCGATCGCGAGCGTCAGGTATGCGGCCTGCCGGCGCATCAGCGCGGGCTGGTCGGAGGTCGACACGACGACCACCGAGCGCTTGAGGCCCTCAGGTCCAAGATCGTCCTGCAGGAATTCCTGGACCTCCCGCCCGCGCTCGCCGACCAGGCCGATGATGGAGACATCGGCGACGACATTGCGCGCCAGCATGGACAGAAGCACCGATTTGCCGACGCCGGACCCCGAAAAGATGCCCATTCGCTGGCCCCGGCAGCAGGTGATGAAGGTGTTCAATGCCCGCACCCCAAGATCGAGCGCATCGCCGACCCGCTGTCGCGCATGCGCCGGCGGGGGCGCTTGGCGAAACGAATACGGTGACGGCCCGAGCGGCAACGGACCCTTGCCGTCGATCGGCGCCCCCATGCCGTCGACCACCCGCCCGAGCCATCCCTGGCAGGGCCGAACCCCGGCCGCGACGGCGGTGACGACCGCACGGCAGCCGCGTCGAACCCCCTCGAGCGCCGCGAACGGCATCAGCAGCGCATGGGCGTTGGAAAATCCCACCACCTCGCACGGAATCGTGCGGTCGGGCCCGGTCTCGATCACGACCCGGGCCCCGACCGACATGGCATGAATGGGGCCCGCCACCTCCACCATCAGGCCGCGCACGCCCACCACCCGACCGTAGATTTCCGCGCCGTCGAGCTCCTCGATCTGCTCTGCCAGCGCTTTCATGCCATTGCCCCGCGCCGGACCACGGTTCCGGTCTGCTTCTTAACTTCGTGTTTACCCGGGTCGTTAATCATTGCGTCACCGTCTAAGGGGACTTGTCTGGGGCACTCGCCCGGCCAGAACGGCGGGGCGAGTCTTATGAATCAACTGGCGCCGATTCCTCACGTGGAACATGAACAATCGCTTGGCTAAAAAACCACTCTTGTGCAATATCTTAGAGCGATTCGCCGGGCTTTGCCCAGGGGGTCGCTCGGGGCCGGAATCAGGTTTTGTTAACCATCCGCCATTAATGTTGCAAGTCTGGTTGCTCCAAGTCTGGTTGTTCCACGGCGTTTGCATGGGCCGCCGCTGCGGCTTGCCGACCTGAGCCCGAAGCGGCGAGGAAGGGGACTGGCATGCGCGTTCTGCTGATCGAGGATGACAGCGCCACCGCTCAATCCATCGAGCTGATGCTTAAATCCGAGAGCTTCAACGTCTACACGACGGATTTGGGCGAGGAGGGAGTCGATCTCGGCAAGCTGTACGATTACGACATCATCCTCTTGGATCTGAACCTTCCCGACATGTCGGGCTTCGAGGTTCTGCGCACCTTGCGCGTGTCCAAGGTGAAGACCCCGATCCTGATCCTGTCCGGCCTCGCCGGGATCGAGGACAAATGCAAAGGTCTCGGCTTCGGGGCCGACGACTATATGACCAAGCCCTTCCACAAGGACGAATTGGTGGCGCGCATCCACGCGATCGTGCGCCGGTCCAAGGGGCACGCCCAATCCGTCATCCAGACCGGCGACCTCGTCGTCAACCTCGACACCAAGACAGTCGAGGTCAACGGCGCTCGGGTGCACCTGACCGGCAAGGAGTACCAGATGCTGGAGCTCCTCAGCCTGCGCAAGGGAACCACGCTGACCAAGGAAATGTTCCTCAATCACCTCTATGGCGGCATGGACGAGCCCGAGCTCAAGATCATCGATGTCTTCATCTGCAAGCTGCGCAAGAAGCTTGCCAATGCATCGAGCGGCAAGAACTATATCGAGACCGTCTGGGGCCGCGGCTATGTGCTGCGCGAGCCAACCGAGGACGAGGCGAAGATCCCGGCTTGAGCGCTTGAATCGTCCAAGATCGTCACGGCTCTCTCCCGGACCCCGCCCAACGGCGGGGTCTTTGCTTGTGAGCTCCGGCGAAAGGCCCGCCGGTCAGCGGGCATCGTGGAAAATGATGCCGAGCGCATGGCGGCAGCCGGATCGCAACCGGCTTACGCCGTGGCGCATGTTCACGCGGTAGCTGCCGCGGGCCCCCTGCACCGGTCGATGACGGACAGGAAAGATCACGCCCTCTCCGTGCCGGAGCGGCACCACCTCGGCCCGCGATTGCATGCGCGGCCGCTGCTCGGTGAGCACGAATTCGCCGCCGGTGAAATCGGCCTCGGGGCGCGACAGCAGGAAAGCGACCTGAAGCGGAAAAACGTGCTCGCCATAAAGATCCTGATGCATGCAATTGTAATCGCCCTCCCCGTAGCGAAGCAGCAGCGGGGTCGGCTTGTCTTGACCGGCCGCATGGCAGCGGGCCAGGTACTCGGCATGATCGATCGGATAGCTTGTGGGTGTCGCCATCTCCGCGTTCCAGCGGTTTGCGATTTCGGCAAGCGGCGGATAGAGCGCTGCGCGCAAGAGCGCGACCGCGCCGGGCAGCGGATAGGCGAAATATTTGTACTCGCCGCGGCCGAAACCGTGTCGGGACATTACCACACGGCTGCGGAAGGGCGCTTCCGACGCGTAGGATCCGGCGAGCGATCCGCACTCCTCTGCGGTCAGCAGCTGGCCGGTGGTGGCACAGCCATGCGCATCGATCTCGGCGGCAAGGCTCCTCCAATCAAGGCCTGCCACGCGATCGCCAAGAGCAAGCGGACTTGGAGCAAGCGGACTTGGAACAACAGGATTTGGAACAGCGGCTCTCGAGCGGCGGCGGGCAAGCGTCGACTGCGTCATGCCCCCGCCTCCCGCTTCAGCAGGGCGCGCTTGCGCTCCACGCCCCAACGATAGCCGGACTGCGCACCGTCCCGGCGGACGACGCGATGGCAGGGTATGGCGATGGCGATCACATTCGCGGCGCAAGCCTGCGCGACGGCGCGTACCGCCCGCGGCCGGCCGATGCGCCGCGCGATCTGCGTGTAACTCTCCGTCGAGCCGGCCGGGATCTCGTTGATCGCGTCCCAAACACGGCGTTGGAACGCGGTTCCGCGGATGTCGAGCGGCAGATCGAGGCCCTGCCGGGGCGCCTCCACGAAGCCGACCACCTTGGCGACCAGTTGCTCGAATCCTTCATCGTCGCCGATCAGGCGGGCATTCGGAAAGCGGTCCTGCAGGCCGCGCGCCAGCACATCGGGATCCTCGCCGAGCTCGATGGCGCAGACGCCCTTGTCCGTGGCTGCGACCAGGATCGAGCCCAGCGAGCATTGGCCGAGCGCAAAACGGATTTCTCGTCCGCTCCCGCCGGCGCGGAATTCGCTCGGAGTCATCCCGAGAAGGTTGGTCGAGGCGGCATAAAACCGGCCGCTGGAGTTGTAGCCGGCCCCGTAGATCGCCTGCGTCACGGTTTTGCTCTGCGTGAGCTCGCCGCGAACGCGCTCGCCGCGCTGCGCATCCGCATAGGCCTTCGGGGTCAGGCCGGTCATCGCCTTGAAGACGCGATGGAAGTGGAAACGGCTCATGCCGATGGTCCTCGCCAGGGCATCGAGGCTTGGCATTTCGTCCGCATCCTCGATCAATCGGCAGGCCTCTGCCACCATCGCGGCCCGCCGTTCCGATTGAGCGAGCTCATTTGGCCGGCATCGCTTGCAGGGACGAAATCCCGCCTGCTCGGCCTCGGCGCTGGTCCGGTGAAATCGGACATTCTCGCGGCGCGGCAGCCGCGCCGCACAGGACGGACGACAATACACGCCGGTCGTTCGCACCGAATAGAAGAACGCGCCGTCTGCAGCATGATCTCGCTGCCGGACCGCATCCCAGCGCTCGGCCTCACGCGCGAACAGCCTCGGGGTCTGGCTCGTCATCGTCGCTTGCGACAGCATGGCACGGCTCCTTGAGGCTTGGACGGACGAACCGCCCTCCGTCAGACTATTTAGTCACCCTGCGAGCGCAAGCACCCCGATCCTTGCTCTCAAATCGCGTGATATTTTCGTCGCGGATCCGTAGCCAGAGGAGGAAGCGCTTTCCTCGGCCGCTCGACCCAATGGAATTCCCCATGACGCTTGTGCGTGCCTCCCCGCTCCTGCACAATCGAAAGCGGAGCTCCGAAGCATGACCTCCGCGGGCCGGTTGAGCCGGCGTTCCCTTCTGATCAGCACGGCTGCGATCGGCGGCGGGATGGTGCTTGGCTTCGCGCTGCCGACCGGCTGCGAACCGGCCGGCGCGACGGGAGGCCGGTCCGAGATCAATGCCTGGATCGTGATCCAGCCGGACGATACCGTCATCATCCGGGTCGCGCGCTCGGAGATGGGCCAGGGCAGCTTTACGGGGCTGCCCATGCTGGTGGCCGAAGAGCTCGAATGCGATTGGCGCAAAGTACGGCCTGAATACGCATCGCCAGCCGAGAACCTCAGGCGCAACCGGGCCTGGGGCGACATGTCGACCAATGCGAGCCGCTCCATCAGCGCATCGCAGCGGATCTTGCGCCAGGCCGGCGCGACCGCGCGCGAAATGCTGATCGCGGCCGCGGCGGCGCGCTGGGAGGCGCCGGCACGCGAGTGCCGGGCCGCGGACAGCATCATCACTCATCTGCCGAGCGGACGCGCCGTGCGGTTCGGCGATGTCGCCGAGGCCGCCGCCGCCTTGAGGCCGCCAACGCAGGTCGAGCTGAAGCAGTCGAAAGACTGGAAGCTGATCGGCACCCGGCAGAAGCACTTCGAAGCTCTGGACATGATCACGGGCCAGCCGATCTACGGCATCGATGTGCGGCTGCCGGACATGCTCTACGCGGCGATCCGGCAGTGCCCGGTGCTCAAGGGCGCCTTGCGGTCGGTCGATGAAGGCAAGCTCGCGCACCGGAAAGGCGTTCGGCGCATCGTCAGGCTGCCCAACGCCGTCGCCGTCGTGGCGGACAGCTGGTGGCAGGCGAGACAGGCGATCGAGGCCCTGCCGGTGACCTGGGACGACGGCGGCAACGGGAATGTGTCCAGCGGCACGATCGAGGAGGCGTTGCGCGAGGGGCTGGCAACCGCCGACGGCATCGGTCGCAGCGATGGGGATGCGGCCTCGGCCCTTGCCGTGTCGGCGCGACGCGTCGAGGCCGAATACATGGTTCCGTTCCTCGCCCATGCGACCATGGAGCCGCAGAATTGCACCGTCCATGTCCGCCCCGATCGGGTCGAGGTCTGGGCGCCGACGCAGGACGGCGAAACCGCGCTGGCAACCGCGGCGGACGCG
>WNGQ01007291.1_pt1 | contig 11055 bp, 11 predicted proteins | sample 5407661 | NCBI WGS metagenome assembly WNGQ01 (sample SAMN13153382, study PRJNA577476) | soil metagenome | isolation source: 60 cm soil or saprolite under Garry oak tree replicate 2 | place: USA:California | collected 2016-06-15
TGCGACCGCCGCTGGTGGTGGGACACGAGTTCGCCGGGGAGATCGTCGCGGTGGGCGGCGCGGTGGCGGAGCTCCGGACCGGGCAGCTCGTGACCGCCGAAGGCCACATTGTGTGCGGACACTGTCTCCAGTGTCGCACCGGCAACAGCCACATCTGCAAGAACACCCGCATCATCGGCGTAGACCGCGACGGGGCGTTCGCCGAGTACATCGCCATGCCCGCCACCAACGTGCTGCCGCTCGACGGCATTCCCACCACCGTGGGCGCCGTGATGGACCCGATGGGCAACGCGTTTCATACGGTGCTGACGGCCGACATCCCGGGCAGCAGCGTGTTCGTGGTGGGGTGCGGTCCGATCGGCTGTTTCGCCGTGGGCATCGCCCGAGCGGCCGGCGCGGCCAAGGTGATCGCCTCCGACGTGAACGCCAAGCGGCTCGCGCTGGCGAAGCAGATGGGCGCCCACGTGACGATCGACGCCACGCGCGACGACGTGGTGCGCTCGGTGCTGGCCGAGACCGGCGGCGAGGGCGCCGACGTGGTGTGCGAGATGTCGGGCGTCCCGTCGGCGCTGCACCAGGCCTTCGCCGCGGTGCGCCTGGGCGGGCGGGTCCAGTTGCTGGGCATTCCCGACGGCCAGGTCCCGGTCGACTTCGCCAACGAGATCATTTTCAAGGGCATCACCGTGTACGGCGTGATCGGCCGCAAGATGTACGAGACGTGGAACCAGATGCGTCGCTATCTCTCGGCGGGGCTGGTCGACCCCCGGCCCGTGATCACGCACCAGTTTCCGCTCGCCAAAATCGACGAGGCCCTCGCCGCCATCCGCTCGGGCGATGCGGGCAAGATCATCCTGGAGATCGCATGAGCTTCGCCGCCCGGCTCGAGGCCGAGCTCGAGCAGTTCAAGCAGCAAGGCGTCTACAAACGCCTCAACCATCTCGAAGGGCCCCAAGCCGCCAGGACCAAGATGGAAGGGCGCGGCGAAGTCGTGATTCTCTCGTCCAACAATTACCTCGGGCTGTGCAACGCGCCCGACGTGGTCGCGGCCGGCCAGCGCGCGCTCGACCAATTCGGGGCCGGAACGGGCTCCGTACGCTTCATCTGCGGCACGTTCACCGTTCACCGCGAGCTCGAGCAGGCGCTCGCCCGCTTCGTCGGCTGCGAGTCGTCACTCACGTACGTGAGCTGCTGGAACGCGAACGAGGGCCTCGTTCCCACGTTACTCGGTGAGCAGGACGTCGTCATCTCGGACCAGTTGAATCACGCGTCCATCATCGACGCCATCCGCCTCGCGAAGACGATCACCAAGTGCCAGACGGCGGTGTACCGGCACTCCGACATGGCGGACCTCGAGGAGCAGCTGCGGGGCGCCCAAGCAAAGAACTCGCGCCTGAAGCTGATCTTCACCGACGGCGTGTTCTCGATGGAAGGCGACATCGCCAAGCTGCCGGACATCGTGGCGCTGGCGCGAAGGTACGACGCCGTGGTCGCCGTGGACGACTCGCATGCGACCGGCGTGCTGGGCCGCTCGGGCCGAGGCACGGCGGAGCACTACGGCATGCTCGGCCAGGTGGACATCATCACGTCGACGCTGGGCAAGGCGCTGGGTGGAGCCGCGGGTGGCTTCACCGCCGGCCCCGGCTCGCTCGCGGACTACCTGACCCAGCGGTCGCGGCCGCAGCTCTTTTCCAACGCCCTCCCGCCCACCGTCGCCGGGAGCGCGCTCGCCGCGGTGCGCCACGTCGAGCGCCACCCCGAGCTCGTCACCCGGCTGCACGAGAACGCCCGCTATTTCCGAGAGCAGCTCCGCGCCCTCGGGTTCAAGCCGCTCGCGGGCGAGACGCCCATCGTGCCGGTGATGCTGGGCGAGACGGCCAAGGCGATCCAGATGAGCGAGCTGCTGCTCGCCGAGGGGGTGTTCGTGACGGGGTTCGGGTACCCCGTCGTCCCCCAAGGCCACGCCCGGATTCGGTGTCAGCTCTCGGCTGCCCACACTCGGGACGATCTGGACTTCTCCCTGGCGGCATTCAAGGACGTGGGGAGGAAACTAGGACTCATCTGACGCGACATCTTCGGAGGTGGCTCGGTGTTTGTCGCGAGAACTACACCCAAGGGATTCAAGGCATGTCGCGTATTCTGGTGGAAGCTCCTATTTTGGGTGGCCGCCCGTCCCCCAATTCTCCAAGGAGTCCTCCCATGCGCGTGCTCACGCTTATCGGGCTGGTGTTGGCGGGCGGGATTGCGCCGCTCGGCGCGCAACACGGCGGCCAAATCGAGATCGGCGCATTCGGCAGCTACACACGGTATGACAGCGGCCTCCAGCTCGACAACCAGTTTGGTGGCGGTGCTCGGGTCGGCTACTTCTTCGGCAACCACTTCAGTCTCGAAGTCGACGCAAACGTAGCGCAGCCGCTCTCGCAGCTCAGCGGCGTGGGAAAAACGACCGTCGCGTTCGGCAGCGCGAGCCTGGTCATCAGCTCGGGGAGCGCGTACGTGCTGGGCGGGTATTCCCGCCTCTACATGGGACCCAATCCACCCTACTATTCCGAGCTGAACGCCCTGCACGGGGGGCTCGGCGAGCGAATCTTCTTCGTCGGCGACCACGTGGCACTCCGCCTGGAGGCGCGAGGCTATTATCGCGGGCCCGGCGGCGTGCAGGCCAGCCCTAATTGGGTCGGGCACTTCGCTGGTATGGCGGGCGTGTCGTTCTTCTTGGGCCATAGCGGCGCGAAGTCGACGAACGGCCGCTAGCTCGGGAGGCCGTCCGATAGGGTGTCAGCTCTCGGCTGCCCACACCCGGGACGATCTGGACTTCGCACTGGCGGCATTCAAACGGGTGGGCGCCAAGCTGGGGCTGCCGTGAGGTGGTTCATTGTGTAACGATGCTTGACCTGCCGCGGCGTGCGCCAGGCCTCACCGATTCTGGTTGCAGTGCAGGATATCGCGCATTCGAGGAAAACTCCTATTTTGGGGGGCGCCCGCGACCAACCATCCCCATAGGAGTCCTTCCATGCGGGCGCTCACTGTCATTGCGGTGCTGCTGGCCAGCGGGGCCCCGTGCCTTTGGGCACAGCACGGCGGCCAGATCGAGATCGGCGGGTTCGCGACCTACACGCGGTACGACAGCCGCTTCCAGCTCGACCCCCAAATCGGCGCGGGGGGCTGGCTGGGCTTCTTTCTGGGCGACCATTTCAGCCTCGAGGTAGACGGCAACGTCGCCCAGCCGCGTTCAACGTTCAGCGGCGTGGGGCACACGACGGCCGCGTTCGCGAGCGCGAGCCTGGTCCTGAGCTCGGGCGGCCTTTACGTCCTGGGCGGGTATTCGCGCCTCCACATGGGACCGAGCGCGCCCTACACCTCCGATCTGAACGCCATCCACGCCGGGCTCGGCCAGCGGCTGTTCTTCGCGGGTAACCATGCGGGGGTCCGGTTGGAAGCCCGAGCCTACTACCGCGGCCCCGGCGCCGGTTTCGGCCAGGAGGACGAAGTAATCCACGTCGTTGGGAGCGTGGGGATGACGTTCTTCATCGGTCACTAGACTCCTCGATTTTCGGGATATCTTCGGTATGCAACGGCCGAGGCCTCGCCTCACCTTCAAGTACTTTCAAGGGTCAGAGGCTTAAGCCGAAGGGGTATCGCGTTTTCCGGCTGAACTCCCTATTTTGGGGGTCGCTTTCCCCGGTACGCGAGGAGTCTTTCCCATGCGGGTAGCCACGGTGATGGGGGTTCTGCTGCTCGGCGGAGCCGCGAGCTTGAGCGCCCAGCACGCCCACCAGTTCGAGATCGGCGGGTTCGCCTCCTACACCCGGTTCGACCGGGCTTTCCTGCTGGACAACCAAATCGGCGGCGGCGGCCGGCTCGGCTTCTGGATCACCGACTGGCTGGGGATCGAGGGAGACGGGCTCTACATGCGGCCCAAGCCCGTCGGCGGCGGGAGCGGGACCAACTTCCCGGTGTGGTTCGCCTCCGGCAGCCTGGTGCTGAACTTCGGCTCGGAAAAGAGCTTCTACCTCCTCGGCGGCTACTCAGCCATGGACTTCAACAGTTCCGGTGTGGGGGGATTCCGGGACGCCGGAGCGCACGCCGCCCTGGGCGACCGGATTTACATCACCGATCGGGCCGCCCTGCGGCTCGAGGGACGCGCCTATTACGCAGCCACCACGCAGCTGCCCGGCAGCAAGTGGGCCGGCCAGCTGGTGGGATCGGCCGGGCTGTCCTTTTTCCTCGGCCCCACCCGGCGTGAGAAGATCTATCCGGAAATCCCCAAACAACGACGCGACTCGATCGTCGCCGCGGGAGGCAAGGTCCCCGAGGCGCGACCGAGCGCCGGCCCCACGTACGAGCGGCGCAGCAGCGACTGGCAGCACAAATGGTACTGGGGCGGCCAGGGTGGTCTCATGGTGTTCAGGACCAACTACGACAGCTACTCCTTTGAGCCCACATTCGGCGGCCATTGGCTGATCACCGGCAAACGGACCGCGTTGTACGCGTCCTATGAGCAGTCGTTCTTCCTCTCGGCCCGGCACGTGACGTTCATCGAGCCGAGCGGGACCGTGACCCCGGGGAACGTCCAGTTCAACAACCTGCGACGCATCATGGTGGGCGTGCTCGCGTTCCCGGCGCAGCTGCGGGTCGAGCCGTTCGCGGGCGGCGGGTTCGCCATCATGGAGGCGCTCAACGTCGAGAGCAGCTGCGCCTCGTGCGGCGGCAACCTCGCCCAGGAAGCCGCGCTCCAGGACGCTGCGGACAACGCGGCCACGAAGGCGTTCTTCTGGTGGATGGGCGGGATCGACATCAAGCAGGGGCGGCTGGCGCTGTACGGTCACTACATCCTGACGTCGGCGGCGGCGAGCTTCCTGATCCAGGGCACGACGCACACGTTCCAGGGCGGCGTACGCTATTCGTTCGGCAGCGCCAAGGAGGGGATCACGGAGCGGCAGTAAGCACGCGCAGGAAGTTCTCTCCCAGGATCTTGCGGACGTCCTCGTCCGAGTAGCCCCGGCCCCGAAGGGCCCGGATCAGCTCGGGCAAGGACGTCGCGTCTTTCATGGGCCGGGGCAGCACGCTGATCCCGTCGAAGTCGCTGCCCAGGCCGACGTGGTCGATGCCCATCACTTGTACCGCGTGGTCGATGTGATCGAGCAGCCGGTCGATGCCCGGCACGTCGAGGCTTTCCGCCCGCTCTCCCACGAATTTGTCCACCTCGAACGCCGACTGGCCCGGGTGCCCGCGGTAGCGGGCGCGGATCGAGTCCGTCTCGAGCCGCAGGCGCCGGCGCAGCTCCTCGTACTGGTGCCGGAAGTGGTCGTCGAGAAAGACGGGATAGAAGTTTATCCCCACCACCCCTCCGCTCTTCGCCACGGCCGCGAGCTGCGCGTCCGACAGATTGCGCGGATGGTGCGCCAGCGCGCGGCAAGAGGAGTGCGACGCGATCACGGGACGTGCGGTCGTCGCGATCACGTCCCAGAACGTCGAGTCCGAGACATGGGACACGTCCACCAGCATCCCCAGCTCATTCATGTGGCGCACCACCTGGCGCCCGAACGGCGTCAACCCGCCGTGCCGCTTGGGATCGGTGGACGAGCCCGCCCAGTCGTTGCCGTTGTTCCAGGTGAGCGTCATGTAGCGCACGCCCAGGCGATACAGCGAGTCGAGGTGGGCGAGCGAGTTGTCGATCGCGTGACCCCCCTCGACCCCCATCAGGGCTGCGATGTGACCGCGCCCCGCCGCGGCCCGGACCTGATCCGCCGTCGTGGCGAGCTCCACGTCGTGGTTCGTATCGGCGAGCGTCCGGACGGCCGCGATCAGGTCCAGGGCACGCTGAAAGGCGCCGTGCCCCACGTAGCGCGCGTCCACCCAGATCGAGAAGAACGCCGCTGTGAGCCCGCCCTCCTTCATGCGCGGCACGTCGACGTGGCCGTCGGGGAGCCGCGCCGTGATGTCGGTCTTCATGTCGAGCATACGCTGCGGCGTGTCGATGTGGCCGTCCACGACGATGGGTTGCTGGAGCACGAGGATCAGACCTAGCGGGAGACCCACGGCGAGCCCGCGATCAAGAACCGCAGTGGCCAGTCGACCGCCCGCGTGATCCCGATCCTTGGTGTCACGATGATGGCCGCTCGCTGTCGGCTCCGCTGACGCACGATTCGCAGCCGACCGCGCGTGAGCGACACGCCGTCCTCGCGGCCGGTGACACCCAGCGCCTGGCACAGCTTGGCCGGGCCAGAGCAGAGCTCCCGGTCCGAGCTGCTACGCCGCCGGCGGCGCATGGTCGCGAGCCCCTCGAGCGGCTCGAGCGCCCGAATCAGCACCGCGGCGGGGAACCCCTCGCGCTCGGTCACGGCATTGAGACACCAGTGCATCCCGTAGGTGAAGTACACGTATGCGGTGCCGGGCCGCTCGAACATGCTGGCGTTGCGCCGGGTGCGGCGCGCCCGGTAGCCGTGGCTCGCGGGGTCATCGGGGCCGAGGTACGCCTCGGTCTCGACGATCCGGCCCGCGGTGCGGCGGCCACCCACCTCGCTGACGAGCACATGTCCCAAAAGCCTACGCGCGACCACGGGAGTAGGTCGCGCGTAGAACAACGCCGGCAGGGCTCTGCCGTTCACGGACCGCCGGTGAGCCCGCGCTTGACCTTGGACCAGAACGACTCGCCGCCGTCCCCCGGCTCGTCCGGCTCGGACGCGGGGAGTTTGGGCGCGGGCGGGGGAAGGGGCGGCGCCGCGGGCTCGGGCAGCGACGCCCGCGGCGACTCGCTATCACGGGGCAATCCCCGCTCGCCGCCGTTCGCCGCGCCCGCCCCCGCCCCCGCTCCGCGACCCCGACCACCCCGTCCCCGGCCACCCCGGCGACCACGACCGCCGCGCTCTCCGCGCTCCGACCGCTCACCAGGCTCGGCGTCTCCACGGCCTCCCCCGCCGCGGCCACCACGCCCCCCACGCCCCCCACGTTCGCCGCGCTCGCGGCGCTCGTCTCCCCCGGAAGGAGATCCACTGGGGGTCGCGTCGGCGGTGCGGGGCTCGATGTCGGGCTGCTTGGGCGGCAGCAGCTCGATCCGCGGCTTGAAGTTGGGGTCTACCTCGACCACGCCGATCTTGGGAATGTCGGGGGGAGTGACGCGCGGGCCGCGCGACCCGCGGCGGAACCGCGCGCTGCGCGACGGAATGCCCCCGGTCGGCGCGACGCCCGGGCGCATCGACGGCGGCGCGGACGACTCGGGCATGGGGGGATCGAGCGCTTCGTCGGCATCGGTGACCGCAGCCGGCTCGGCGCGCGGAGGGGGGGGCGCGGCGTCGCGTACCCGAACGGTGTAGGCGCCTTCCTCGTCTTTCGCGAGATCGATCAACTCCCGGTCGTGCGCCTGGCGCAGTAGTTTCTGCACCTGGGCCGGCTCGACGGGCTGGGCGTCGCCCTTGATCTCGGCCATGGCTTCGCCGATCTCTTCGGCGCTCACCGGGCGGGCGTCGCCCCCCAGGCGGCCCAGGGCCTGCTTGATGACTCCGAAGGCGCCTGAGAAGGCGCTGCGGCGCTGTTCCGGAGCGGGCTCGTCCGCCGCCGCGGGCTCCACGCGAGCTTCCTGCTCGTCGCGGCCCCCCCCTCCCCCTCCCCCTCCCGCTCCGCCGCCGCGCCGGCCGCGGCCCCGGCCGCGGCCTTCGGAGCGCTCGCGTGCCCGATCTGGTGCGGCAACCCCCGCCGGCTGCGCCGCGGCGCCCGGGACCCCGGGGCCGAGGGCGATCTCGTACTGGCCGTTGTCGAGCTTGGTGAGGTTGATCAAGCCCTTGTGAGCCGCCTCGACCACGAATTTCGAGAAGCGCGAGAATCCCACGTCCTTCTCGTTGAACGTGGGATCGATCTCCTGCATCACCTGTTTCAGACGGTCGGAGCGCATCACGTCGTTGTGCGCGGTCATCTGCTTCACGGCTTCGACCACAAGCTCCCAGGGGTCGTGGCGCTCGTGCGTGATGTCACTCTCCTTGGTGAGGCCGGCCAGCTCGTTGTAGGAGTAGTACTCGTCGCAGTTCTGGATCAGCAGGTCGCTCGACGACTCGCGGATCCCGACGCCGATGACGTACTTGCCGTACTCTTTCAGCTTGAGCACGAGCGAGGAAAAGTCGGAATCTCCCGAGAGCAGAATGAACGTGCCGATCTCCGGCCGCGTGAACACGAGCTCGAGGGCGTCGACGGCGAGACGGATGTCCGTCGCGTTCTTCTTGTTCGACCCGTACGCCGGCGCCCAGATCATGTCGATCGAGGATTCCGCGAGCGGGACGATGTATTGCGGGTAGCGGCGCCAATCGGCGTAGGCGCGCTGTACGGCCACCTTCCCCTTGATGATGTCCGACTGCAGCAGGCGCCGCAGCTCCGATTGGAGATCCGAGCGGATCCCCATCGTCACATTGTCGAAGTCGATCATCAGCGCCGCGTTGGGCGCGTGGGCGGGGGGTTCGTGGTGAACCGGTCGTGGCAAGTGGGCTTGTGGCTGTTGCGTCATGTGATTGTGTCTTTCTCCCGTTGCCCACGCAGCGCGCGCCCCCCACGTCGGACGCTCATACGGCCGGACGCATGGGGGTGGCAGGGGCGAGGACGGTGATCGCCGAGGTGCCCGAATGCGGGCGCCTCGGCTGAGGCGACAGGTGTGTATTGCGGAATCGTGTTATAGGTCGCCGGTCAAGGTCGTGCGCGGCGGGAATGTTTCTCGGGAGGCCGGTCAAGCTCGATCTCGGCGCGCCTGCTGCGAGTCCCGGCTGTCGGCCAGGCTGGCCAGGCGCTGCCGGATTGACTTGACGCCGTCCCTCCCCGGCCACGCGATTCAGTGACTTGAAAATAAACAACTTGCGCCGAAAGGAACAGTGTCGACTTGGTGCCGCGGACTGCTCCTCCTTGACAGCCACGGTCTGTTGTATCACTGTATCGCTACAATGATACAGACCCCCTGACCCGTGTTCGAGCATCTCAACCCCCGCAGCCCAATCCCGCTGTACGAGCAGATCGCCAACCGCGTGCGGTTGGCGATTGCGTCGGGTGAGCTGCGCCCAGCTACCGCCTTGCCCTCCGTGCGCCAGCTGGCGACCGAGCTGCGCGTGAACCCTGCGACCGTCGTGCAGGCCTATCGCGACCTCGAGAGCGAGGGGTTCGTGGAGATGCGACAGGGCGCCGGGACGTTTGTGCGAGAGGTCGCGCCCCACGCGCGGGCGCGCGAGCGGGCACGGCAGGCGGCTGCACTGGTCCGCGAGATGCTCGCTCAGGCGGCACGCCTCGGCGTGTCCCGGCAGGAGCTGCAGGCCGCTGTCGCAGAGGAAATCGGAGTGGGAGCGCCATGACCAACGCCATCGACATCCAGCGACTGTGCTATCGCACCGGCCGGACCTTCGAGATCGAGGATCTGGACCTGCACGTCCCGCAGGGAGCCATTTACGGATTTCTCGGGCCCAACGGCTGCGGTAAGACCACGACGATACGGCTCATGCTCGGGCTGCTGCGCCCGCTCGCCGGCCGCATCACGCTGCTGGGCAGCGCGGTCCCCCGCGACGTAGCCTCCGTCCTGGCGCGCGTAGGATTCGTGCCCGAGCAGCCTCACCTCGATCCGATGCTGACCGTGCGCGAGACGCTCGCGTTTCACGCGGCGTTCTACCCGACGTGGGACCGGCCGTGGGCGGAGCGGCTGCGTGTCCAGTTCGAGCTGCCGGACGACCAGCTGTTTGGGCGGCTGTCCAAGGGGCAAAAGGGCAAGCTCATGATGCTGCTCGCCCTGGCGCAGCGGCCGGAGCTGCTCGTGCTCGACGAGCCGACCGACGGGCTCGACCCGGTGGTGCGGCGCGACGTGCTGTCGGCCTTGCTCGAGTACGTCTCACAGCGACAAGCCACGGTCTTCATCTCCAGTCACCTCGTCCACGAGCTCGAGCGGTTTTGCGATTGGATCGGCGTGATGGACGACGGCCGGCTGATCATCGAAGTGCCGATGGAGCGCCTCAAGAACGGCATCAAGCGGCTCCGCATCGGCGGCACGCCGGCGACGGCGGACAACGCCCCCTTTGTCCTCCTGGCCCGCGAGCCGGCCAACGGCACTGGCGAGACCTGGCTGGTGCGCGAGTGGGAGCCGCACATGGCGATGTACTTCGATGGCCCCGGCGTGTCGCTGCACGAGGTCATCGACCTCGATCTCGAGGAGGGGTTCGTGGAGCTGCTGCGCACCTTCCGCAGGCCACGCGCTTAGGAGGTGGACATGTTCCGCGTCATGCTCTACAGCCAGTGGAAATGGTCCCGGTTGATCGTGCTGCTCGGTAGCGTGGCGGGCTTCGCCCTGCCGCTCATCTCGGTGCACGGTGCCGCGCGTGCGGATTCGAGCCCGCTCCAGGCGCCCGAGCTGCTGCACGCCGTGCAATCGTGGGGCGTGCTGTATCCCGTGCTCGCGGCGACCTTGGGGTTGCTCGTCGCGATAGCGAGCTGGACCCCCGATCACCGGGGGCGCCACGTGTACGCACTGGTGCTGCCAGTGCCACGCTGGCGCTACGTCCTCCTCCGGTTCGGAGCCGGCGCACTCCTCCTGGCCGCCCCGATCACTGCGGTGTTGGTCGGCGCCCTGCTAGCCACGTCGAGCGCGGCGATCCCCGCGGGCCTCCAGGGATACCCCGTATCGCGGTCTCCGCAGGCACGGCTCGGACCGCGGGGATCGTCCTCGCTCTGATCGGTGGCGTGATGCTCGTGCAGGTCATCGCGAACGTCGCCAGGGTCGACCTCGACCTCGTGGGAAGACTGCAGCTATTGGTTCTCAATTGGCCCGGCCCGCTCGCGATCTTCACCGGCCGGTGGATGCTGATCGATGTGTAGGAAGCGCTGGGTGCTCCTGGTGCTCGGGTTGTCCTGCGCACGGGGCTTGACCGGGCAAGACCTCCCGCGGCTGCAGGCTCGCGCCGACAGCCTGGCGCGAGAGTGGCGTCACGCGACGGCTGTGGCGGACGCGATCGACAGCCTGGAGCGCGCACGGGTGTTCGTCGGACACGACACGATACGCGTCGGCGCGCTCACCATCGTGACCAATGCGTCGCCCCTCCCGCT
>WNGQ01006782.1_pt1 | contig 11054 bp, 8 predicted proteins | sample 5407661 | NCBI WGS metagenome assembly WNGQ01 (sample SAMN13153382, study PRJNA577476) | soil metagenome | isolation source: 60 cm soil or saprolite under Garry oak tree replicate 2 | place: USA:California | collected 2016-06-15
GCCCGCGCAGTAGCCTGGCTGGTCGTCCACGAAGACGGCAGCCTCGGCGGCCACCCCGAGCCGGTCGAGCGCGCACCGGAATATCTCCGCCGCCGGCTTGGCCGAACGCACCTCGCACGACAACACCAGCGTGTCGGCGAGCGCGTCGATTCCGTGCTTGACCAGCAGCGGGCGGGTGTTCTCCGTGCAGTTGCTGACGATCGCGGTCTTGATGCCGCGCTCGCGGAGCCCGCGCAGGAACGGGATCACGTCGTCGTACGGGCGCGCGTGCGCGAGCAGGAGTTCCTGATCCTGGCGGACCAGCTCGGCCACCAGGCCGGGCCGGTCTTCCCGGCCGGCCGCCCGCAGCAGGCGCGCGAACGCGTCGGCCTTCGAGATCCTGCCGTCGGATACCAGGGGCCCGATCCGGGCGTACTCAACCTGCCAGGTATCGGGGGAGATGCCGGCCAGGGCTGACAGCTCGTTCCTCAGGATAGAGAAATCGCAGGTCACAATCGTGTCGTAGGCGTCAACGAGACATGCTTCGAGCCGGGGCACCCAACCAGCCTACGGGACGCCGATGGCGGCGAGACGATCGCGCTCGTCCGGCGTCAGCCGCTCCGCCAGCGCGAGCGCCCCGAGGTTCGCGCCGACCTGCTCCGGGCGCGTCGCCCCGAACAGGACCGTGGCCACCGAGGGATCTAGCAGCGCGAACGCCATCGCGAGGCTGGCCGGGGCGGCGCCGATGTCCCTGGCCAGGGCGGCCAGTTCGCGGCCTGCGGCCACGGCGGACGCCCACTGCGGCTGGTCGATCATGCCCGCCGCGCGGCCCGCGCCGGGATCCTCGTCGTACTTGCCGGTCAGGATGCCGCCCGCCAGCGTGTAGGACGCCACGATGGCCACGCCGCGGTCCGCGGCCAGGCGGCGCATCGCCGGATCGTCGACGACCTCCCGGCGCACCAGGCTGTACGGCGGCTGCGTCGCCACCGGACCGGGAACGCCCTCGCGGCCGGCGATCTGCCAGGCCCGCTCCATCTGATCCGGGGTCCAGTTCAGCGTCCCCCACGCCCGCGCGGCCCCGGTGCGGATCAGCCCGGTGATCATCTCGATCGCATCTTCCAGCCCGACGCCGTCCGGCGGCACTTCGGAGTAGATCAGGTCGACATGGTCCAGGCCTATCCGGGCGAGGGACCCGGCCAGTTCCTGGGCCGGCGACTGATCCGGCCAGAACTCCCACCAGAGCTTGTTGGACACGACCACCTCGTCCCGGCGCCAGCCCGCGGCGCGGAACAGCTCGCCGAAGACCACCTCCGAGTAGCCGGTCGGCAGCGGCGCGTGCCCGGTCTCGTCGTTGTAGCGCGCGTCGTCGAGGAAGTTGATGCCGGCCTCGCGCGCGGCCCGCATGACGCGGACACCCTGGTCGCGGCTGATCCGCTCGTAGGTGCGCCAGGACCCGAGCGCCAGCCTGCTCACCTGCAGGTCGCTGCGGCCCAGGGCGGTCATCGGCATGGAGGGCGAGCTCACGCCGCCAGCGTAACGGAGAGCCGATTCGGTCCGTGTTCGCAACCCGAAACGAAATGTCGGTGCCCGCGCTTACGCTGGTGCACCGTGACGGAAACGAGCGCGGTGAGCTTCGACGAGGTGGCCTGGCTACGTGATAACAGCCCCGCGTGGCGGCTGCTACGGGCCGATCACGCGCCGCTGATACTCAGCTTCTTGCACCAGGTGTTCGTCACCGAGAACGTCCGGTCGATCCCCGCGGCCGAGCTGGCCGGCCGCCTGGACGATGAGCTGTACGCCCTCAACGAGCGCGGCGAGCAAAACGGGCCGAAGCGGTTCCCCAAGCCCGCCAGAGCGTACCTGGACGACTGGGCCGCCCCGGAGGCCGGCTGGCTGCGCAAGTACTACCCCGAGGGCACCGACGAACCCCATGTCGACGCCACGCCCGCCGTGGAGAAGGCGCTGCAGTGGGTCGGCAGCCTGAAGGAGCGCGAGTTCGTCGGCACTGAGTCGCGGCTCAACACGATCGTCGACCTGCTGCGGCAGATCGTCTTCGGCACCGAGACCGACCCGGTGCAGCGGATCGCCGAGCTGCTGCGACAGCGCCAGGCCCTGGACGAGCAGATCGCTCAGATCGAGGCAGGCCAGGTTGACCTGCTCGATGCCAGCGCGGTCCGCGACCGGTACCAGCAGTTCTCCGCGACCGCCCGGGAACTGCTCGCCGACTTCCGCGAGGTGGAGGAGAACTTCAGGAAGCTAGACCGGCACCTGCGCGAGAAGATCACCGGCTGGCGCGGCGGCAAGGGTGAGCTCCTCGACGACGTGCTCGGCAGCCGGGAGACGATCGCCGGGTCGGACCAGGGCAAGTCGTTCCAGGCGTTCTACGACTTCCTGCTGTCGCAGGCGCGGCAGCAGGAACTGAGCGACCTGCTGGACACCGTGCACGAGCTGACCGCAATCACCGGGAAGGATCCGCGGCTGCGGCATATTCACTATGACTGGCTGGACGCGGCCGAGCGGACCCAGGCGACCGTCCGTCAGCTGTCCGAGCAGCTCCGGCGGTTTCTCGATGACCAGGTCTGGTTCGAGAACCGGCGAGTAATTGACATCCTGCGCGGCATCGAATCGCATGCGCTGCAGCTCCGCGACCAAAAAGACATGCCGGTCTGGCTGGACCTTGACGCCGCCGCCCCGACCATCCGGCTGCCCATGGAGCGCCCGCTGTACGCTCCGGTGCGCAAGGCGCGCATCGACAGCGAGGACGTGCGTCCCGCCGACGAGGAAACGGATCCGGCAGCGCTCTTCGAGCAGGTCTACGTCGATCCCGAGCCGCTGCGCGGCTGCGTCAGGCAGGCGCTCCGCGGCGTCCCGCAGGTCGGCCTGGCCCAGCTCGTCGCCGACCACCCGATCAGGCAGGGCATCGCCGAGCTTGTCACCTACCTGTCGCTGAAGGATGCCGCGTTCGGCCTGGTCTTCGACGACCGCCACCCGGAGCAAGTGTGCTGGCAGGAACCGGACGGCGGCGAACGGAAGGTGACCATGCCGCGCGTCACGTTCGTCAGGAGCTCCCATGAATGAGCCGGACCTGTCGCTGGCCGTCACCCAGCTGATGAAGGGCGTCGTGTACCGCGACACTCACGAGCGCGCCTGGCGGCACCTGCTCCAGCTGCAGCCCCAGGTGCGGGACTATGTCGCGGTGCTCGGCTTGCAGGTCGTCGTGGACGAGGCCGAGGGCTACGCATTCTGCCGCCAGCGCCCGCCCGATGAGGTACGTGACGACGACGCCGAGCCGCTGCCCCGGCTCATCCCGCGCCGCCCGCTGTCCTTTCACGTGAGCCTGCTGCTGGCGCTGCTCCGCAAGAAGCTGGCCGAATTCGACGCGCAGAGCGGCGACACCAGGCTGATGCTGACTCCGGGCCAGATCGCCGAGATGATGCGGGTATTCCTGCCGGACACGAGCAATGAGGCAAGGATGGCCGACAAGATCGATAGTTACATCAGCAAGGTGGCGGACCTCGGCTTCCTGCGACCGGCGAAGAATGCCGAGCCGGTCTACGAGGTCCGGCGGATCCTCAAGGCCTTCGTCGACGCTCAGTGGCTAGCCGACTTCGACGCCAGGCTCGCCGAATACGCTGCACTGCTGGCCGCTGAGGAGGCGCGAACATGACCGAGACCCTCAGCGGTTTCCGGCTGACCCGCCTGGAACTATATAACTGGGGCACGTTCGACCAGCGCGTCTGGTCGCTGGACGCGAACGCCCGGAACACGCTGCTGACCGGCGACATCGGCTCAGGAAAGTCCACCATCGTGGACGCGGTCACGACGCTGCTGCTGCCGGCCAACCGGATCTCCTACAACAAGGCCGCGGGCGCGGACACCAGGGAGCGGTCGTTGCGCTCCTACGTGCTCGGCTATTACAAGTCCGCACGCAACGAGGTCACTGGCACCACCAAACCAGTCGCGCTCCGTGACGGCATCAAATACAGCGTGATCCTCGGCGTCTTCGGCAATGAGGGCTACGGCGCTACCGTCACCATCGCCCAGGTGTTCTGGTTTCGCGGCGCTGACGTCGGCGGGCAGCCGGATCGCTTCTACGTGACCGCGGACAAGCGGCTGTCGGTGGCCGGCGACTTCGCCGATTTCGGCTCCGAGATCACCGCGCTGCGCCGACGACTGCGGGCGGACGGCGCCCAGATCTACGACAGCTTCCCGGAATACGGCAAGGAGTTCCGCCGCCGCCTCGGCATCGAGTCCGAGCAGGCCATGGAATTGTTCCACCAGACCGTTTCCATGAAATCGGTCGGCAACCTCACCGATTTCGTCCGTGATCACATGCTGGAGCCTTTCGACGCCGCCAAGTGGACCGCGAGCATTGTCGCCCACTTCGAGGATCTGACCAGGGCGCACGAGGCGGTCCAGCGCGCCCAGGCCCAGCTCACCGCGCTCGGCCCGCTGCTGGCTGAGTGCGACGCCTACGACAAGGTGGCCGCAGAGATAACGGTGCTGACCGCACAGCGAAATGCATTGAAATACTACTTCGCCGACCTCAAGGCCGGGCTGGCGGACCGGTTGCTGGCCGATATTTCTACCGAACGGACCGGGTTGCACGCTCAGCTCACCGATCTCGCCACCCGGCTGAAAGACCTGCGGTCGCGGGAACGCGCCCTCGACATCGAGCTTGCCGGACACGGCGGGAGCCGGCTCGCTGAGATCGACCGCCTGCTCCGGGACAACGAAGTCGCGTCCCGGGACCGGATGGAGAAGGCTGAGCGGTTCGGGAAGCTGCTGGCCGAGGCCGGCCTGGATCAGGTCGAGACCGCGGAGCACTTCACCGTCCGCCGGAGTCAGATCGCGGCCGCCCGCGAGGCGGCCAAACAGGATCTGGCCGACGCGCAGAACAGGCTGACCGACGCCGGGTACGCGGCCAAGGGTCTGGATGACAAGGCGGCCGGGGTCAACGCCGAGCTGATCAGCCTGCGCGAGCACCCGAACAACATCCCCAAGCGCCAGCTGGACCTGCGGGCCTGGATGTGCCGGGAGCTGCGCCTGGACGAGCTGGCGCTGCCGTTCGCCGGGGAGCTGATGGCGGTTCGTCCGGCGGAGGCCGACTGGGAAGGCGCGGCCGAACGGCTGCTGCGCGGCTTCGCGCTGTCCGTGCTCGTCCCCGAGCAGCACTACGCCGCGGTATCAGACTGGATCGACACTCACCACCTGAAGGCACGGGTGGTGTACTACCGGGTCCCGGACCCGGCGCGGGAGCGCCATATCCCGGCGTCGAACTGGTCACCTCGTGCGCTGGCGGCCAAGCTGGACATCAGGGACACACCGTTCGCCCCGTGGCTGGAACGCGAGCTGGCCCGGCGGGCCGACTTCGAGTGCGTCGAGACGATGGCCGAGTTCAGGCGCGAGGCCAGGGCGATCACCAAGACCGGTCAGTTCAAGGGCAGCCGCGGCAGGCACGAGAAGGACGACACGCACCGCATCGACGACCGCAGCCACTACGTGCTCGGCTGGTCCAACGAGCGCAAGCTCGAAGCCCTGCTCTGGCAGGCCGAATCGCTGGCCGCCCAGCTCGCCGCGCTCACCGGTGAGCAGGCTGAGTACGAGAAGGCCCGTGACGCCGCGATCCACCGCGGCCAGGTGCTGGCCGGCCTGGACCAGACCCGCGAGTTCGCCGACATCGACTGGCCGTCCGTAGTCAACCGGACCGAGGAGCTCAGGGCCGAACAGCGCGAGCTCGAGGCGGCGTCGTCGGAGCTCGCCCGGCTGAACCGCGAGCTGGAGACGGTGCGGGAGCAGATCGGCGTTACCGAGGCCGCGCACGGCGAGGCGCAGAAAGGGCTGGGCAGCATCGGCACCCGGATCGAGCGGGCCGAGGCCGAGCGGGCCGAGGCCGCCGCCGTGCTGGCCGACCCGGATAGCGACCCGGCCCGGGCGCAGTTCACCGCGATCGCCGGCCTGCTCGAGCGGTCTCCCCAGACGGCGCCGGACACGCCCGCCGCCTGCGACAAGGCGGAGATGGCGACCAGCGCGGAGATCAGCGCGGTCATCGACCGCCGGACTACGCGCCGCACCACCCTCGGCAACAAGATTGTCTCGCTGATGGGCGAGTTCCGGGGCGCCTACCCGGTGGAAACCGAGGAGCTCGACGCGGCGGTGGAGACGGCCGACGGGTACCGGGAGCTGCACCAGCGGCTGACCGACGACGACCTGCCCCGGTTCCGGCAGCAGTTCAAGACTTACCTGAACCAGAACACGATCCGTGACATCGCCGGTTTCCAGTCCCAGCTGAACAAGCAGGCGAACGTGATCAAGCAGCGGATCGCCACTATCAACGAATCACTGGTCGACGTGGACTACAACCCTGGCCGCTACATCAAGCTCGAGGCCCAGCCGACGCCGCATGTCGACGTCCGTGACTTCCGCGCCGACCTGCGTGCCTGCACCGAGGGCGCCGTGTCGGCGGAAACCTCCGATCAGTATTCGGAGCAGAAGTTCCTGCAAGTCAGCCGGATCATCGAGCGGTTCAGGGGCCGCGAGGGCCAGACCGAGGCGGACCGGAAGTGGACCCGGTTCGTCACGGACGTGCGGAACTGGTTCATCTTCACCGCGTCCGAGCGGTACCGCGAGGACGACACCGAGTACGAGCACTACGCGGACTCGGCGGGCAAGTCCGGCGGACAAAAGGAAAAGCTGGCCTACACGATTCTCGCGGCGTCTCTGGCGTACCAGTTCAAGCTGGAGTGGGGCGCGGTCAAGTCGCGGACGTTCCGGTTTGCGGTCATCGACGAGGCCTTCGGTCGGGGCTCGGACGAGTCCACCAGGTTCGCGCTCGAGCTGTTCGCCCGGCTCGGCCTGCAGTTGCTGATTGTCACCCCGCTGCAGAAGATCCACGTTATCGAGCCGTATGTGTCGGCGGTCGGCTTCGTGGACAACCCGAAGAGCAACTTCTCCCGGCTGCAGACCCTGACGATCGAGGAGTATCACACCCGGCGCTTGGCCCACCTGGTCGGCCAGCAGGAAGCCGCCTGACGTGACCCAGCTCTGGACCCGTCCCGGGGAGGTACGCGCGTGGCTCGACAAGAAGTGGCAGTCCGGGACCTTGCTTACGGCGTTCGCCGAGGACAGAGGCTGGGAGCCGCTGAGCGTCCCGCTGCGCGGCCCCGCGGCCCGGGAGATCGCCGCGCGGCTGGCCGAGGTGCAGGACTGGGCGGCCGAGTGGACCCGGGCCGGATCCGGGACGAGCAGCCCGCTGCGTGTCGAGTACAAGAAGATCGGCGGCCGCCAGGTGGGCACCAACATGATTCCCTGCCGGGCCTGGATCGACGGTTATGACCAAGCGTGGGAGTTGCTCGGCGTCCGCGCCCAGGTACGCAGGTTCCGCATCCTCGCGGACGCGACGGCGGCGAGCTGCCCGCGGCTCCTCCCGTGGCTGACCCGGCGCCCGATGCAGCTACTCAAGCTCGCGGACCGCTGGGACAAGCTGCTGGCCACCGTCCGGTGGATCGATGAGCGGCAGTCGCCAGGAATGTACCTGCGTCAGGTCGACGTGCCCGGCGTGGACACGAAGTTCATCGAGCGGCACCGTGGCGTCTTGGCCGAACTACTCGACCTGCAACTCGTCCCCGACCGGTTCGACGCCGACGCAACCGACTTCGCGGCCCGGTACCGGTTCCGCCGCAAGCCAGGCTATGTGCGGTTCCGCTCGCCTGGCTTCGCCGGTTTCACCGAGCTTTCCGTCCGCGCCGACGAGTTCGCCGCGCCACCGCCAGAAACCAAGCGGGCCTTCGTGGTCGAGAACGAGATCACCTACCTGGCTTTCCCGCTGGCCTGCGAGGCCATGGTCATCTTCGGCGGCGGTTACGCGGTGGACGTGCTCGAATCGCTCGCCTGGCTCAGGGAGCTGGACCTGGTCTACTGGGGCGATATCGACACCCATGGGTTCGTGATCCTGAACCGGCTACGGCACCGGTTCCGGCACGCCCACTCCCTGCTGATGGACCGCGCGACGCTGCTCGCCCACCGCGACCAATGGGTCACCGAGCCGCACCCAACCACCGCCAGCCTGGACTCCCTGGACGCCAGCGAGACAGAGCTCTACCGGGATCTGATCGATGGTGCGCTGGGACCGTCGGTCCGCCTGGAGCAGGAACGCATCAGCTTCGCCGCGATCGAGCAAGCGCTCAGCGCACAAGTGATAGCCGCCCCTATGCCCTAGCCACGCCACGATGTGCCATGGTGAAGTAAGAACACGTTCTAGTGAAAGGCGCGGGGTCATGACAGTTGCCGGGACGGACGATATCGACCTGTCGGCCAACGAGTTCTGGGCGCTGCCACTGACCGAACGGGCGGCCGCCTTCGCCCGGCTCCGGTCCGAGCCGCGGCCGCGGTTCTTCGCCGAGCCCGAGGTCCCGTTCAGCGATAAGGGCCCGGGCTACTACGCCCTGGTCCGCTACGCGGACGTGGTCGAGGCGAGCAAGCATCACGAGGTGTTCTGCTCGGGGCAGGGCGCGACCAACATCCCGGACCTGCCGGTCGAGTTCAACGAGTACTTCGGCTCGATGATCAACATGGACGATCCCAGGCACGCCCGGCTGCGCCGGATCGTCTCCCGGGCGTTCAGCCCGCGGCTGATCGCCAAGTTCGAGGAGGACGTGCGCCGTGCGGCCGCCTCGGTCGTCGACGACCTGCTGGTCACCGGGCCGTGCGACTTCGTGCCGAACGTCGCGGCCAGGCTGCCGCTCAAGATCATCTGCGACATGATGGGCATCCCCGGCGACCAGTACGACATGGTCCTGACCAACAGCAACATCATCTTGTCCGGGGCCGACCCGGAGTTCCTCTCCGAGGATATGGACCAGGCGGTGCTCCAGCTTCTCGGCGCCGGCCAGGCGCTGGCCGACCTGGTCACCGGGCTGGCCGCCGACCGCGCCCAGGCGCCCCGCGAGGACCTGGTCTCGGCGCTGGTGACCGCCAACATCGACGGCGAGCAGCTGACCAGCGCCGAACTCGCCTCGTTCTTCATCCTGCTGGTGGTGGCGGGCAACGAGACCACGCGCACCGCACTGTCGCACGCGCTGATGCTGCTCACCGAGTACCCCGATCAGCGGGCCCTGCTCCTGGCCGACATGGAGAACCGGCTCGAAGGCGCGGTCGAGGAGATCGTCAGGTACGCCTCCCCGGTCGTGTTCATGCGGCGGACCCTCACCCGGGACTACACCATGAACGGCCAGGACTACCGCAAAGACGACAAGGTGGTGCTGTACTACTATTCGGCCAACCGCGACGAGGACGTGTTCGGTGACCCCGAGCGCTTCGACATCACCCGCTCGCCCAATCCGCACGTCGGGTTCGGCGGGGCCGGGCGGCACTACTGCCTCGGCGCCCACCTGGCCCGCCGCGAGCTCAGGGTGATGCTGCGCGAGCTGCTGACCCGCGTCCCGGACATCACCGCGGGCGAGCCTGACCGGCTGCTGTCCAGCTTCGTCAACGGCATCAAGCACCTGCCCTGCGACTTCAGCCGGTTTGCCACCTGATCAGGTCGGCCAGGCTGGCCGGCCAGACCAGCTCGTCGGTGGCGTCAAGCTCCGCCAGCGTCCACCAGTGCCACGCCGCGATCCCGTCCGAGACGTGCATGGCCGCCACCTCGCCCAGGCCGCGGCGGCCGGTTTCCACCCGGGCCAGGTAGAACCGCTCGTGCTGCCGTACCATCGCGTCCGCGTACTCCATGATCCGCACATGCTCGTAGACCTCGGGTCCGATCGGCACGTCCGTCCAGCCGGTCTCCTCGGTCAGCTCCCGCCGGGCCCCGGCCGGGTAGTCCTCCCCGTCGTCAAGGCCGCCGCCCGGAGTGCACCAATGCCGTCCGTTCGGCGGCGCTTCGTCATACCGGAACAGCAGCACGCGGTCCTCCGGATCGAGCACGATCACCCGACCGGCCCGCCGCAGCCGCAACTCCTCGGAACCTGGCACGTAGTAACGATAGCCACCCGTCCGCGCCGCATCCCGCCGTAGACCGGGCCGAACGGGCCGCGGTTCCCGCTTCGGCCACCCTGCTTGCCTCGGTATCTGAAAGACTCCGTCCATGGCGGACCTCGACGAGCTGAGGATCCCTGTGGCGATGCGGGCCGCGGCAGGGGCGATCATCGTGCTGACGGACGAAGTATGTGCGGACCTGCTGGACGAGGAGTACGCGAGCCTCGCCCGGAAGGTGGTGGCGAAACTCGCGCGCAAGCGGCCTCCACCGATCCAGTCCGGCCGGGCCCCGACCTGGGCGGGCGCGGTCGTCTACGCACTGGGGCAGGTCAACTTCCTGTTCGACTCCTCCACCAAGCCGTACGCGACAGCCGACGATCTGAGCGCGGCGTTCGGTGTCGCCAAGTCCACGCTGGGCGCGAAGGCCAAGCAGGTCCGTGACCTGGCGAAGATGGACTACGGGACGCCGGAGTTCCTGCGCGAGGACATGGTCGACGCGAGTCCCATGGTCTGGTTCGTCCAGGTAGACGGCCTGATCGTGGACGCCCGCGAGCTTCCGCCGCAGGTCCAGGCGCAGGCCTTCGACCTGGGTGTCATTCCCTACATCCCCGCGCTCGGCCGCGACGGCACCGCAGAGTGGCTCAGGCAAACCAGGCGCGCCTAAGACCCTGGCCGCCGAGGCTAGGTCTCAGGCCGGCCACCCCTTCGCGCGGCCAGGGAGCCAGGACATGAGCGTCTCACTTGCCGAGCACAGGCTAGGCGGCCTGCGCTGGATCGTGTTGAACGGCCCGGACCGCGAGGCGTCCGGCGCGCTAGGGGAGCATGTGCGAGGGGAACTGGCCGCGCTGGCCGAAGCCTGGCCGGCGCTGCCCCGGCTGCGCCGTCACGTGTCCGGCCCGCCCGGCCGCGATCTGGCGGCCGCGGCCCGCCGGGCCACCGCGGAATCCTTCCCCGCCGAGTGGGCCGAACTGGCCGCGTTCGCGGCCGGGGCCGGGGTGCAGTTCGACGACCTGGTGCTGCTGAACCTGCGTGGCGACCTGGGCCTGGTCGACGGCGGTATCGGGTGCAGCGACCTGGGGTGGCGAGGGGAGCGGTCGGTC
>WNGQ01011977.1_pt1 | contig 11051 bp, 11 predicted proteins | sample 5407661 | NCBI WGS metagenome assembly WNGQ01 (sample SAMN13153382, study PRJNA577476) | soil metagenome | isolation source: 60 cm soil or saprolite under Garry oak tree replicate 2 | place: USA:California | collected 2016-06-15
CACGACCCCTACCGGGTCGCCTCCATCGACTACTTTCGCCGGGATCCGTCCTACTACTGGGGGATCTCGGGCGAGCGCTGGCGGACGTACAGCGCCGCCCGGCCGAACCCGGGCCACCAGGCGCTGGCCGCGCTGGAGGCGGACGGACACCTGGTCGGGGTGGTGACGCAGAACACCGACGGCCTGCACCGGGACGCCGGCACGCGCCACCTGGTCGAGCTGCACGGGAACGGGCGCACGGTCCGCTGCCTCGACTGCGGCGCGACCGAGCCGCGGGCCGACGTGCAGGCCCGGCTGGCCCGCGAGCTGCCGCCCCGGTGCCGGACGTGCGGGGGCGAGCACGTCAAGCCGGACGTGGTCTTCTTCGGGGAGCCCCTGCCCTCGGCCGCGATGATGGAGGCGTTCCGGCTGGCCCGGACGTGCGACCTGATGCTGGTCGTGGGCAGCTCACTCCAGGTCTACCCGGCGGCGGACGTGCCCCGGGTCGCGGCGGAGCGGCAGGTGCCGGTGGTGATCGTCAACGACGAGCCGACGCCCATGGACGTCGCCGCCAGCGTCGTGCTCCACGGCCGCGCCGGCGAGGTGCTGCCCGAGCTCGTCCGGTCCGTGCGCCGCCTGGCCGCCCACCCGTAGACGCGCTGCCCGTTCGCCAGGGCGGTGGGCGTCCGGCCTCCGCCGTCCGAGGCCGAGCCAGGGCGCCGGTGACGTCACGCCGGCCGCAGGTGGATCACATCCCCCGCGGCGACCGGGCGGCCGGCCACCAGCAGCGAGCCGTCCTGGTCGATGTCCTCAGCCAGCCCCTCGCACGTCTCGCCCGGGAGCTCGACGCGGACCCGGCGCCCCAGCGTGTCGGCGCGCTCGCGCCACGCGGCCAGGACCTCGGCGGCCGGCGCCGAGAACCACGCCTGCAGCCTGGCCGCCAGCCGGTCCACGAGCTCGTCGCGATCGGTGCCCAGCAGGGCGGCGCCGGGGGGCGCCCAGTGGAGGTTGATGCCCGTGCCCACGATGCACCGGTCACCCGTCCGCTCGACCAGGATGCCGCCCACCTTGCCGCCGTCCAGGAGCAGGTCGTTGGGCCACTTGAGGCGCACCCGCTCGCCGCAGGCCTGCGCGCAGGCCACGCCCGCCGCCAGGGGGGCCAGCGGGTGCGCCGGCAGCACCCACGAGGCCAGGAGCGCGGCGCCCGGCGGCGTCTCCCACCGCCGGTCCAGGCGGCCGCGGCCGGCCGTCTGGTGCTCGGCCAGGACCACCGTGCCGACCGGCAGCCCACGGGCCAATGCCTGCGTGGAGGGCACGGTGTCCACCCGGATGACGTTCACGCCCCGAGTATCGTAGGAACGGTGGCCGGGACCTCCTGGGACAAGCTGGGCCAGATGGACGCCGCCTTCGAGCTCGTGGCTCCCGTGCTGCGGCGCGTGGCGACCGCCCAGGGCCTGACGCTGCACGAGTTCTTCCGCGACGACCCCCTCTGGCGGCTGAACTTCGCCAGGCAGGCCGGTGGCGAGGCCGTCATCGACGTGGCCTGGGAGGAGGACCGGCCGGAGGAGTACCGCGTGTCCGCCGCCTGGTGGGTCGACGACTACGACACCACCATGCGCCGGTCGCACGGCGAGGACATCGGCGTGTTCACGCGGGACCGCTCGCTCGACGACCTGGAGGCGATGCTCGTCGACGCCCTGGCCCGGGTGGACGGCTGGACGGAGGCCGATCTCGACCAGAGCGCCGGGCCCCACCCCGACTGGCAGCGCTACCAGGGCCGCGACGAGTTCTACCGCACCCGGCTGCCGCGGCGGTGAGGCGGTGAAGGTCTACCGCGCGGTCGTCCTCCTCGTCATGATCCTGATCGCGCTGGCGATGGTGGCGGCGATGACGGCGTACGGCATCAGCACCTTCAGCGGCGAGAGCCTGGCGGCGCTGGGGGTCGTGGTCGTGGGCGCGGTCATCGCCGGAATCGCGTTCAGCTATCGCCGGTACTTTCAACGGAGACGATGACGCACAAACTCAAGTTCGGATGGAAGGCCTCGGCCGAGCAGTTCGGTCCCCGCGTTCTGCTCGACTTCGCGGTGCTGGCCGAGGAGGTCGGCTTCGAGAGCGCCTGGATCAGCGATCACTTCCAGCCCTGGCGGCACACGGACGGCCATGCGCCGTTCTCGATCGCCTGGCTGGCGGCCGCGGGCGAGCGCACCAGCCGCCCGACGCTCGGCACCAGCGTCCTGACGCCCACGTTCCGCTACCACCCCTCGGTCGTCGCCCACGCCTTCGCCACCCTCGGCGTGATGTATCCCGAGCGGGTGATACTGGGCGTCGGGACGGGGGAGTCGTTGAACGAGGCGCCGGTGATCGGGATCGAGTGGCCCGACGCGCGGGAGCGCTTCCGGCGCCTCAGCGAGGCGGTCAAGCTCATCCGCCGCCTCTGGACGGAGGACTTCGTGGAGTTCGACGGCGAGTACTACCACGTCCACGGCGCCACGGTGTACGACCGGCCCGAGAAGCCGGTGCCGATCTACGTGGCCGCGACCGGCGAGGTGGCCGCCAAGTTCGCCGGCCGCCAGGCCGACGGCTTCATCTGCACCTCGGGCAAGGGCATGGAGCTGTACCGGGACAGGCTGCTGCCCGCGGTGCGCGAGGGCGCCCTGGCCGCCGGGCGCGACTTCGACGCGATCGAGAAGACGATCGAGCTGAAGGTCTCCTTCGACACCGACCGGGACAAGGCGCTGGCCGACTGCGGGGTCTGGGCGGCGCTGGCGCTGCCGGCCGAGGACAAGGTCGGCGTGCACAACCCCAGGGAGATGGAGGAGCGCGCGAAGACAGTCACCGACCCGGAGCGGCGGTGGCTGGTCGCCACCGACCCCGCGGAGCACGTGGAGCAGCTCGCGCCCTACATCGAGCTCGGCTTCACCCACCTGGTCTTCCACTCGCCGGCCAACGACCAGGCGCGCTTCCTGCGGCTGTACTCGGAGCAGGTCCTGCCCCGGCTGCGCGAGCGCTGGGGGTGAGCGCGGCGGCGTGGGTGGTGGCCGGCTCTGGACGCCGGGCAGCGGCGCGAGCTGGCGGTGCAGAACGCGCGTCTCGCGCTGGTCGCCGCCCGGGCCGGCGATCGTGTCCTGGCGGTCTGCGGCAGCCCCCTGGCCGCCGGCCTGGCCCGTGAGACCGGCGCCGAGGTGCTGGTCGAGGAGCGACCGTCTGGCCAGAACCCGGCGGCGCGCCTGGGCATCGCGCACGCGCTGGCGGCCGGCGCCGGAGCGGTGCTGCTGCTCTCCAGCGACCTGCCGCTGGTCACCCGGCGCGCCATCGCGACCATGCTGGCCGCCGGCCGCCGGCTCGGCCGGCCCGGCGTCCTGGCGGCGCCGGCGACCGGCCGGGGCGGCACCAATGCGCTCTACCTGAGCCCGGCCGACGTGATCGACCTCCACTTCGGCGACGACTCGCTGGTGGAGTTCGAGAGCGACGCGCTGGCCCGCGGCGTGCCCTTCCGGCTGCACGAGTCGCCGAGGCTGGCGCTCGACCTCGACGAGCCGGCCGACCTCGAGGAGCTGCGGAGGCTGGCGTGACGAGCCGGCTGGAGGTGCTCGGCGTCTCGGGGCTGCCGGAGGTGCGGCCCGGTGACGACCTGGGCCGGCTGGTCGCCGACCAGGCCCGGCTGCGCGACGGCGACGTGGTCGTGGTGGCCCAGAAGGTCGTGTCCAAGGCCGAGGGGCGCCTGCGCGACCTCCGCGACGTGCGCCCCGGCCCGGCCGCCCAGGAGCACGCCCGGCGCCTGGGCTCCGACCCCCGCTTCGTCCAGGTGGTGCTCGACGAGAGCGTCCGCGTGGTCAGGGACGAGCGGGTGCTGATCGTGGAGACCCGCCAGGGGTTCGTCTGCGCCAACGCCGGCGTCGACCACTCGAACGTGCCCGGCCGTGAGATGGTGACCCTGCTCCCCGTGGACTGCGACCGCAGCGCCGCGCTCCTGCGGGAGCGGCTGGTCGAGCTGAGCGGCAGGGACGTCGCGGTGATCGTGGCGGACACGTTCGGCCGCGCGTGGCGAACGGGCATCGCCAACGTGGCGCTGGGCCTGGCCGGGGTGCCGGCCCTGCTGGACTACCGCGGCCGGCGCGACGACTTCGGCGAGGAGATGCAGGCGACGGTCATCGCCGTGGCCGACGAGCTGGCCGCGGCCGCGGAGCTGGTGATGGGCAAGGTGGCCCGGGTGCCGGTCGCGGTGGTCCGGGGCTGGCGGCCCGAGGCGCCCCCGGGCAGCGGCCGCGACCTGGTCCGGCCGCCGGAGCTCGACCTGTTCCGGTAGGCCTGCCGAACCAGCCACGCGCCTGGCCGCCCGCCCGCCGGAGCAGCCGGGCGCGTGGCTGGTTCGGCAGGCCTACCGGAACAGCCACGCGCCTGGCCGCCCGCCCGCCGGAGCAGCCGTCGTGTGTCAGCCGCCGCCTCCCGCCCGTACCATGGCGTTCGAGGAGGTGAGCATGTTTCGACAGGGTGACGTCCTGCTGCTCCGGGTCGACTCGATGCCGGAGGGCGAACGCCTGCAGCCGGAGGGCGGCCGGCTGATCCTGGCCCGCGGCGAGGTGACGGGCCACCACCACAGCGTGACCGCGGCGGACGGGACGCTGGTCGAGGCGGCCGAGGGCGTCTACCTCCGCATCATGGCGCCGACGCCGCTGGAGCACCAGGAGCACGACGCGATCTGGCTGGCGCCGGGCAGCTACCGCGTGGTGCGCCAGCGCGAGTACTCGCCGGGGGCCGTCTCGCTGGCCCGGGACTGAGCCGGGCCACGGTGAGCGCCCGGTGCAGATCGACAGGCTGACGCCCGGCCAGGAGACGCGGCTCGCCGACCTCGCGGCCGAGTGGGAGGCCGTCGGCCTGGCGACGGGGCCGGCGGACCGGCCGCGGGCCGAGCAGGCGATCCGCGCCGCCTACCTGGCGGCCGAGCTGCCGCCGCCCTCGCTCTGCATCTGGGTCCGCTCGCCGCTGGAGGGCGTGCTGGGCACGGCCCACCTCGCCGGCACCGGGCCCGCCCACCTGGCCGAGGCGCTGGAGACGACCTACCTGGAGCTGGTGGGCCGCCCCGGAGGCGAGCTGTGGGGCCGCGTCTGGGCCCCGTTCAGCCCGCCGCCGGAGGACCGGCTGGGCGAGTTCCCGGCCCGACTCCACGGGTCCGACCCCCGCGCCCTGGCGTCGCTGGTCGACGGCTGGGTGTGGAGCGAGAGCCAGCGCTGCCTGCGTGCGCAGGTCAGCCACGGGCTGGCGGCGCAGGTCCGCCTCGAGGTCGGCGGACCGGTGCGGCGCAGCGTCGTCGACCGGCTGTGGGCGCCCCTCTGCGCCCAGATCCAGGCCGAGGTCTGGACCCGGCTCAAGGCGCGGCTGGACGCGTGGCACGCCGGGCGCTGGCCCGGCCTGCGGGCGTGGTCCGTGGTCATGGACCTGCGCCGCCTGCTGCGGGTCCAGGACGCCCTGCTGGCCCCCTCTCGCCGGCGGGCCACTCCCGACCGGCTCGCGATCGCGGACTGCCTGGCCCGGGTGTGCGGCCTGTCCGGCTCGGACCGCCTGAGAGGCCTGATGGAGCTGGCGCGCTCGGCGGGCTGGTGGTGGCCGCACCGCGGCGGCGTGGTCCTGTGCGAGCGGCCGTCCCGGCTGGAGCGGGACGCCCAGGGCCGGCTGCACGCGGGGAACGGGCCGGCCGTCGGGTACCCTGACGGCTGGGCGGTCTGGGCGTGGCACGGCATCCGGGTGCCCAGGCAGGCGATCGAGCGGCCCGAGGAGCTGCGGGCGCGGGAGGTGCTCGCCGAGCCCGACGCGGAGGTGCGCCGCGTGCTGATCGAGCGGCTGGGCACGGACCGCTTCCTGCGCGACGCCGGCGCCACCCGCGTCGCGGAGGACGACACGGGCATCCTGTGGCGGCTGGACCTGCCGGACGACGAGCCGCTGGTCTGCGTGGAGGTGACGAACGCCACCCCGGGCCCTGGCGGGGCGCTGCGCCGCCACGTGCTGCGCGTGCCGCCGGACGTGCGCACGCCCCGCGAGGCGGTGGCGTGGACGTTCGGCGTCGACGCCGACGAGTACAGGCCCCTTCTCGAGACCTGACGGCCTGCCCGGCGGCGGCATGGTCGCCCACCGGCCCCCCTCCCGGGGCCCCGGGCCGCCCCCTCGGGCAGCGCCACCGGGTGGCCCGCGGGACGCGCTCGCGGCCGGGCATCCACCGCGCGGGCAGTCGCACTCCGGCCCTGTCTCAGCTCCGGCCGGCACGTGGCGGAGGGGCAACTCGTGCCCGTCGAGGCACCAGGTCTGGCTGCGCTGGGCCTCGTCGCCACCGCCGGAGACCGGCCCGCCGATGCTGGCGTTCGCCACCCTGACCCGCCCTCGGGCGAAGCCGCCTGTCCCCCGCCACAGCGAAGCCGGCGGCGTGCATCATCATCTGCCATGCGGGTCGCGCTCCTGGCCGGCGGCACCGGCGCCGCCAAGCTGGCCGTCGGACTGCAGGCCGAGCTCTCGGCCGGAGAGCTCAGCGTCGTGACGAACACCGCGGACGACGTCGACTTCTGGGGGCTGCGCGTCTGCCCGGACACCGACGCCGTGCTGTTCCGGCTCGCCGGCATCTTCAACGAGGCCGCCGGCTTCGGCGTGGCCGAGGAGACGTTCAACGTCCACGCCCAGATGCGGCGGCTGGAGGAGCCGGACTGGTTCTGGCTGGGCGACCGCGACCTGGCCTTCCACATCGTCCGCACCGACCTCCTGCGCCGGGGCGCCAGGCTGACGGAGACGGCGCTGGAGCTGGGCCGCCGGCTGGGCCTGGCCACTCGCGTGCTGCCCATGTCCGACGACGACGTCCGCACCTGCTTCGACACCGACCGCGGCCGGCTCGGCTTCCAGGAGTACTTCGTCAGGGAGCGGCTGCGGCCGGCGCTCCGCGGCATCGAGCTCGCCGGCCTGGAGGCGGCCAGCCCCTCGCCGGAGGCGCTGGCCGCCGTCGCGCAGGCGGACCTGGTGGTGATCGGTCCTTCGAACCCCCTGATCAGCATCGCCCCCATCACCTCGGTGCTCGGGCCCGCGCTGCGGCGCGAGCGGACGCTGGCGATCAGCCCCATCGTCGGCGGCAGGGCGCTCAAGGGTCCTACGGTGGAGATGATGCTGACGCTGCGCGGCGAGGCGACGCCGGCCAGCGTGGCGAAGGAATATCGCCTGCTGGCCGGCCGGTACGTACTCGATAACCTCGACGCCGGCCAGCGACGGGCGATCGAGGCGCTCGGCTACCGCGTGCTGGTGACCGACACCGTGATGGACGGGGTCGAGGCAGCCCGGCGGCTGGCGGCGACCATCCTGCATTCCTCCTGGGGGTAGCGGTGAAAGAGCTCGTCAGGCTCGCGGCCACGCGAGATCCCGAATACCTTGCCCGCCTGCTGCTCCCCGAGCAGCCGCTGGAGCCGCTGCTCACGGCGGCCCACCAGCTGCGGCTGGAGGGCCATGGCCACCGCGTCTCGTACTCGCCCAAGGCCTTCCTGCCGCTCACGCAGCTCTGCCGCGACAACTGCGGCTACTGCACGTTCTCCAAGCCGCCGAGGCCGGGCGCCCGCGCCTTCATGACCGAGGACGAGGTGCTCGCTTTGGCCCGGACGGCTGCGCAGTCCGGCTGCCGGGAGGCGCTGTTCACGCTCGGCGACAAGCCGGAGCGGCGGTACAGGGTGGCCCGCGAGGAGCTGCGGGCCATGGGCTTCGAGACCACGGTCGAGTACCTGGTCCACGTCGCGGGGCGGGTGATGACCGAGACGGGCATGATCCCGCACGCCAACCCGGGCGTGCTCAGCCGCGACGAGATCGCGGCCCTGCGAAGGGTCAGCGCCAGCCAGGGCCTGATGCTGGAGCAGGTCACGCCGCGGCTGCTGGGCCGCGAGGAGGCGCACTGGGCCAGCCCCGACAAGCGGCCGGGGGCGCGGCTGGAGACGATCCGGCTGGCCGGTGAGCTGGCCGTCCCGTTCACGACCGGCCTGCTGATCGGCATCGGCGAGACGGAGCAGGAGCGGGCGGAGACCATCGCCGTGCTGGCCGAGCTGGCCCAGGCCGCCCACGTCCAGGAGCTCATCGTCCAGAACTTCCGAGCCAAGCCGGGGACGCGGATGGCCGCCGCGCCGGAGCCGTCGATGGACGAGCTGCTGCGGGCGGTCGCGGTCACGCGGCTGGCCTGCGGCCCCGGGCCCAACGTGCAGGCGCCGCCCAACCTGGCGCCCGATGAGTACTCGCTCCTGGCCAGGGCGGGCATCAACGACTGGGGCGGCATCTCGCCGGTGACCATGGACTACGTCAACCCGGAGGCGCCCTGGCCGCAGCTCCGCTTCCTGGAGGCGGCCACCCGCAACGCCGGCTCGCAGCTGGTGCCGCGCCTCTGCGTCTACCCCGAGTACGTCCGCGACCTGGAGACGGCGCAGCGCTGGCTGGACCCGGCGGTGCTCCGCCACGCGCTGGCGGCCGCGGACGGCGAGGGCCTGGCCCGCGCCGGCCACTGGTGGCCGGCCGACCAGCTGACGCCGCCCACCACCTACTCGTCCAGCCCGATCCGGCCCAGCGTGGCGGCGGCCCTCGACCGCGCCGAGCGCGGGGAGCGGCTGGAGGAGCGGGAGATCGAGACGCTGTTCACCGCGCGGGGTGACGAGGTCCGCGCGATCGCCCAGCTCGCCGACGACGTCCGGCGCGAGGTCAACGGCGACGTGGTCACCTACGTGGTCACGCGGAACATCAACTACACCAACATCTGCTACTTCCGCTGCCAGTTCTGCGCCTTCAGCAAGGGCAAGCTGTCGGAGAACCTGCGCGGCAAGCCCGAGCTGCTCTCGGTGCGCGAGGTGGTCAACCGCTGTCACGAGGCGGTGGCCCGCGGGGCGACCGAGGTCTGCATGCAGGGCGGCATCCACCCCAGCTTCACTGGCGACTTCTACGTGGAGCTGCTCCAGGCGATCAAGGAGGAGCTGCCGAGCCTCCACGTCCACGCGTACTCGCCTCTCGAGGTGTTCCAGGGCGCCGAGACGGCGAACCGCACCGTCGCCGAGCAGCTGCGCCTGCTCCGGGAGGCGGGCCTGGGGTCGCTGCCAGGCACGGCCGCCGAGGTGCTGGACGACCGGATCCGCAGGCTCCTCTGCCCGGACAAGATCAGGACCGAGCAGTGGGCCGACGTGGTCAAGGAGGCGCACCGGCAGGGGCTGCACACGACCAGCACGATCATGTTCGGCTCCATCGAGGGGCCGGAGCACTGGGCGCGTCACCTGATGGTGCTGCGCGACATCCAGGACGAGACCGGCGGCTTCACGGAGTTCGTGCCGCTGCCCTTCGTGCACATGGAGGCGCCGATCTACCGCAAGGGCCGGGCGCGGAAGGGGCCGACCTGGGACGAGGTCGTCAAGATGCACGCCGTCTCCCGGCTCGCGCTGCGCGGCTCGATCGACAACATCCAGGTCAGCTGGGTGAAGTGCGGCCTGGAGGGCTGCAGGATCATCCTGCGCTCGGGCGCCAACGACATGGGCGGCACGCTGATGAACGAGTCGATCTCCCGGGCCGCCGGCGCGGCGCACGGCCAGGAGGTGACGCCGGAGGAGATGCGGGCGACGATCCGCTCGATCGGCCGGGTGCCGGCCCAGCGCAGCACGACGTACCAGATCCTCGAGCTGTTCGACGCGGTGGCGTAGCGTCTCACCCTCCCGTGACGGCTCGGTTTCGGCCCCTGGCCCGGCCTTCTCGTCGACAGAGGGCCGGGACCGTTCTTCCGGTACCCTTGCCATCCATGGCCTGGGTCCCGACGGTCGTGGAGAACGAAGGCGGCAATCGAGAGCGCTCGTTCGACATCTACTCCCGGCTGCTCCGCGACCGCATCGTGATCGTTGGGCGCCCCATCGACGACGTGCTGGCCAACCTGGTGGTCGCGCAGCTGATCTTCCTCGCCGCGGACGACCCGGAGAAGGAGATCCAGATGTACGTCAACTCGCCGGGCGGGTCGGTGGCCGCGGGCTTCGCTATCTACGACACCATGCAGTACGTGCCGGCCCCCGTCTCCACGGTGGCGGTGGGCCGCGCCGCCAGCTTCGGCACCGTGCTGCTCATGGCGGGGTCCAGGGGCCGGCGGCTGGCGCTGCCCAACGCCCGCATCCACATGCACCAGCCGCTCATCACGGGCCGGGGCCTCCAGGGCCAGGCGTCCGACCTGGACATCCACGCCCGCGAGATCATCCGGATCAAGGACGAGCTGAACCAGCTCATCGCCAAGCACACCGGCCAGCCGCTGGAGCGCATCGAGCGGGACACCGACCGCGACTACTTCCTCTCGCCGGAGGAGGCCATCGAGTACGGCCTGATCGACGGCGTGATCGGCGTCCCCAACCCGACCGCGGTCACCGCCGCCGCCTCGAGCTAGGACCGCGGCCGCACCTCGCGCACCTCGGGCGATGCCGCGGCGGCAGCGCTCGAGGCGAGTGCTCGTAGACCCGGGGATCCGCATTGCGGCCCGGCCGTCCGGGAGCGCAAGCTGGAGGACGTCGGCGCCGCCACCCCCGGCCGGCTGCCGTGCGAGGAGCTAGATGATCGGCGGCCGCATGGTGACAGGAATGGGCCCGGCGCGCTCCACCCTCGGCTTGGCCCCGCTCGTCGTGGCCACGGTCCTGCTGGCACTGGTCGTCGCCGGCTCCACGGCCGTGGCCGGCTGGGTCCCCGTCGCCGAGCCGCTGGGCGGCCTCGCCCTGGCTGCGGCGATCGCCGGCTGCCTCCTGGCCCTCGCCCCGGTCAGCGGCCGGCTCGCCGTCGCCCTGACCGTCCTGCCGGCGCCGTTCGCCGCGCTCGCGGCCGCGACGCCGGCCCGGCAATCCTCCGGGGGGAGGCCGCCGGCGACCTGGTGGTCAGAGCTCCTCGCCGGCCGGGCCGCGCACGACCCGACCCTGCAGCTCTTCCTGCTCGGCCTCCTGCTGTGGCTCCTCGCGGGCTGGCTGGCGTGGGCGGCGCTGCGCCGCCGGCAGCCGCTGCTCGGTGTCGCCCCGGCCGGCGTCGCGCTGGCCGTCAACGTCCTCAACTTCCCGGACCGGCAGGAC
>WNGQ01006787.1_pt1 | contig 11050 bp, 10 predicted proteins | sample 5407661 | NCBI WGS metagenome assembly WNGQ01 (sample SAMN13153382, study PRJNA577476) | soil metagenome | isolation source: 60 cm soil or saprolite under Garry oak tree replicate 2 | place: USA:California | collected 2016-06-15
GCGTGGTTCTCGATCTTTTGAGGTAGCAGTGCTTGGCCTCGTAACAAACGGTCCGCCTTCCATCGGTGTGACTTTTGTAAAGGCGACATCCGGCATTTCGCTCGGCAGACCTTCGAGCGGGAAGTCTTTTCGCAGCGGAAAAAACGGATAACCGCCCCACATCAGAATGCGACGGAGATCTGGATGGCCGTTGAATTTGATTCCCATCATGTCGTAAATCTCGCGCTCGTGCCAGTTGGCAGTTGGCCAGATGTCGGAAATCGTATCGATCGCAACGGGTTCTTCCGGGACTTTCAACTTCAGGCGCAGATGAACAGCGAGCGGCATGGAATACAGTTCGTAAACAATTTCGAAACGCGGCTCTTCACCGAAATTGTCGATGCTGGTAACGTCGATCAAATAGTCGAAACTAAGTTCGTCGCGGCAGAATTTCGCGATCTCACGAAGATCGCTGGCTGCAATCGTGAACGTTATCTCACCGCGAAACTCCATCCTATTCTGAATTTTCTCGCCGAATGATTTACTCAGCGAAACGAGTGCTTCCTGGCCCGTCATGCGAGCGCTTCCCGGAGTCTCTCGGTGAGTTCCGGTTTCTGTTCTTTGAAGGAGTGCTCGCGGGAGATTTTTTCCTGCAATTTCATCAAACCTGCCAGTAGCGCCTCGGGCCGCGGCGGGCAGCCGGAAATGTAAACGTCGACTGGCAAAAGCTGATCGATTCCTTGCAAAACAGCATAGGACCGATACATGCCGCCGGTGGAAGCGCATGCACCCATCGCGATCACCCATTTCGGCTCGGGCATTTGCTCATAAATTCTCTTCACTGCCAGCGCCATTTTGTAAGTGACCGTGCCCGCAACGATCATCACATCACATTGTCGTGGCGAAAAACGCATCACTTCTGCTCCGAAGCGCGCGATATCAAACCGTGATGCGGCCGTCGCCATTAGTTCGATCGCGCAACAAGCGAGACCCATCGGCATTGGCCAGAGCGAATTCTTTCGCACCCAATTGAGCGCGGCATCGAAGCGCGTAAAAATGACGTTGCCTTCGATCTTCGAATCGTAGGCTGTCGAGTGTGTTTCCGACATACCGAACAGTAAGATCACGCTCCGCTCTCGCAAGAGAAAACCAGCCACAGATTGACACGGATGAAACACAGATTACGGAAAGAACACACTGAACTCCCCAACATGAATCTGTGTTCATCTGGGGCTAATTTCGTAATCCCTTCGATCAAAGACCTGTCATGACCGAATTGAACCGCACGCATCTCGACCAACTGGAGAACCAGAGCATTTTCATTTTTCGCGAGGCGTATCACGCGTTCAAAAATATCGCCATGCCATGGTCGATGGGAAAGGATTCCAACGTTCTCATCTGGCTTGCCCGCAAATCCTTTTTCGGAAAGGTTCCGTTTCCCGTTCTGCACATCGACACGACCTATGAATTTCCTGAAATGCTGGAGTTTCGCGCATGGGCGACGAAGCATTACAACCTCAATCTGATCGTCAAAATCAATACGGAAGCGCGCGAGCGCGGAGTTGGCTACGAGAAGCATGATCCGGTGACCGTGACACATGAGTTGAAGACCGTGGCCCTTCAGCAAGCGCTCGCTCAGTACAAGTGGGACGCGCTTATCACCGGCATCCGACGCGATGAAGATCCCACGCGTGCAAAGGAACGGTACTTTTCGCCGCGCAACGCGCAGTTTGAATGGGACTACAAAGATCAACCACCCGAATTCTGGGGCCAGTTCATAACGACGGCGGCGAAAGGCGAACACGTTCGTGTACAACCGCTACTCGATTGGACGGAAGTCGATGTCTGGCGTTATATCCAGCGCGAGAATATCCCAATCCCGCAAATGTATTTTGCTCGAAATGGAAAACGATTTCGTTCGTTGGGCTGTAGCCCCATCACGCATCCGATTGAAAGCAATGCCTCGACAATTGATGAAATCATTGCCGAACTTGAAGCGACAAAAACAACCGAGCGCGCCGGTCGCGCGCAGGACTATTACGAGCGCAATGCGATGCAAAAACTGCGCGCACGGGGGTTCTTATGATTGCGGATCGCGGATTGCGGATCGCGGATACAGAGAAGAAGAGAGCGCGCGTTGCCGACGCAGTGATGTCCGCTGAAGACTTTCGCAAGCGCACATTTCAATTCGGGATTCGCATCATCCGGCTCGTTCAAGTTCTCCCAAAGACCGACGCTGCGCGTGTGATCGGCGATCAGTTGCTCCGTTCGGCAACAGCAGTGGGAGCAAATTATCACGCTGCTGCGCGAGCACGATCGCTAGCCGATTTCATTGCAAAAATGGGCATTGTTGAGGAAGTGTGCGATGAAACACTTTACTGGCTCGAGATGCTTGTTGAGCTGCAGTTGATAAATGCAGATCGATTGAATGAACTCCGCGCCGAAGGCAACGAAATTCTAGCGATGGTAGTGGCTTCGACCAGGACGGCTCGGGCGAATGCAAAGCGAACAGCGCGTTACACAGACCGTGCCTAAATCCAATCCGCAATCTTCGGCGGCGAGCCCGCTGAGGGTCGTTTTCGTCGGCCATGTTGACCACGGCAAGTCCACGCTCATTGGCAGGATTTTGCACGACACCGGTTCGCTTCCAGAAGGCAAGATCAACGAGATTAAAAAGGCCTGCGCTGCTGAGGGGATGGAATTTGAATTCGCTTTCTTGCTCGATGCGCTGCTCGAGGAGCAAAAGCAAAACGTCACTATCGACACGACTGAGATTCCTTTTCGAACCGTGCGCCGCCGCTACGCCATTATCGACGCGCCGGGGCACAAGGAATTTCTAAAAAACATGATCACCGGAGCGTCGAGGGCCGATGCTGCATTCCTGGTGATCGGAGCGGATGAAGGTGTGCTCGAGCAGAGTCGCCGGCACGCCTATCTGCTGAGCATGCTTGGCATCAAGCATATCATTGTGGTCGTAAACAAAATGGACCTCGTGGATTTCTCTGAAGCTCGATTTCACGAGATCGAGCAGGATTACCGAAAGTTTCTTGCCGATCTTGCAGTGGAAGCGCGCATGTTCATTCCGGCCTCGGCGAAACAAGGCGAGAACGTTGCGCGAGCGAGTATGAAAATGAAATGGTATTGCGGTACGAGCGTTCTCGAAGCGCTCGATCTTTTGCAATCACAAAAAACCGAGCTCGATCTTCCGCTGAGGTTTTGTGTTCAAGACGTTTATCGTTTCGATGGGCGACGCATCATTGCGGGTCGGATCGAGACCGGAACGTTGAGGGTGGGGGACCAGTTGGTATTCTCGCCGGCAAACAAATCGTCGGTGGTCGCCACGATTGAACGTTGGAACGGGCCGCAAGACAGCCCTGCCGTGGCGGGAGACTCCATTGGTATCACTTTGGGCGAACAAATTTTCGTCGAGCGTGGCTATGTCGCATCATATGAAAACGAAACACCGATCGAGACGAATCGTTTTCACGCCGATCTTTTCTGGATCGTGCGCGAGCCGTTGCGGCTAGGCCATTTTTACGATCTACGCCTGGCGACGCAGGACGTGAAATGTCAGATTGCGTCGATCGAGCAGGTGATAGATTCGTCGACGCTCGAGACAAAGAGCGATGGACGCGAACAGTTGGAACGAAATGAAATTGGCCGGCTGACAATTCAAACCCGCGGCCCGCTCGTTATTGACAACCATGATCGCATCCCGAATCTTGGCCGGTTCGTCATCGTCGACGATGGGCACATCTGCGGTGGTGGCACGATTTTCGGCGGCGTCTATACAGATCGAACGGTTGCAAAGAGCAAGAATATCTTTTGGACCGAAGGTAAAATTACCGCTCACCAACGCGCGATACGGAGCGGCCATCGCGGAGCGGTGGTTTGGCTGACTGGCCTCTCCGGCGCTGGAAAATCGACCATTGCCCAAGCGCTGGAGCGTGAGTTGTTCCAGCGTGCCATGCACACATACGTGCTGGATGGCGACAACATCCGGCACGGTTTGAACTCAAATCTGGGGTTCTCACCCGAGGACCGAGTGGAAAACATTCGTCGAGTCAGTGAAGTCGCGAAGTTAATGGCCGATGCCGGCGCTGTAGTAATCACTGCGTTCATTTCGCCTTATCGGATGGATCGCCGCCGTGCGCGCGAAATTGCGCTCGAGGGTAATGTAGAGTTTATCGAAGTCTTTGTCGATGCGCCGCTCGAAGTTTGCGAGACGCGTGATCCGAAGAGTCTCTACAAAAAAGCGCGAGCGGGCGAGATCCGTGATTTCACCGGCATCGACGCGCCCTACCAAGCGCCAGAGGACCCCGAGATCGTTGTGCACACGGACCAGCAAACCGTCGATGAATCCGTGACAACGGTTCTGGAACAGCTGTTGCCGCGCTTGAGAGAATACGAGGCGAACGCGTGAGGCTGCCGGTCGTGACTCTTACGATTCGTGATGCCGGATTAAACGACGCGCCGAAGCTTGCTGCGCTCATGATCGAGCTTGGGTACAAAACCACGAGTACCGAAATGAGGGAGCGTTTGAAATCAATCTCAAGCGACGCCCGTTACAGCACCCTTGTCGCCGAGAACGAAAATGAGATTTGCGGGATGATTGGCACGCTTACGCACGTCAGCCACGAACATAATGATCCTTCTGGAAAAATTATCGCGCTTGTTGTTTCCGAGACAGGGCGCCGCAGGGGCGTAGGCCGCGATCTCATTGCCGCGGCCGAAAAGGATTTCCGAAGAAGAAACGTTACGCGAGTGACTTTGACGACGCGATTCGAACGCGAAGATGCGCATGGATTTTACGAGGCACTCGGCTATTCAAGAACTGGTTTTCGCTTTGCAAAGAATCTCACGCCAGCGCCGGAGGCCCTTTAGCCGCCTTTCTGCCGGCGTCGCTGTCGTAGCTGTGTGAAGACAGGTGACACCATCGGGCTCCACGTTCCAAACAGGTCAGCGTTGCGCTTCCCACAGGGAAGCGGCTACAGGGCGCGTACGGCTGAGAACGACCAGTAAAATCATCAGTAGCGGACTCGGACCAGGAATAGTCCTTCAGCGGGGGCAGCGAAGCGCGCTTCACCCGCGTGACCCGAAATGAGCCGCTTAGCTAGATCCTCAATAGATAATTTGCCAAGCGCGCATTGTACGAGCGAGCCGACGATGAAACGCACCATTTTGTAGAGGAAGCCGTCGCCGTCGAAGTCGATCGTTACACAGGAACCGTTGTGGCGGACGCGCACGGAATAAATTGTGCGAATCGTGTTCCGTTCCCGTTTGCCACGATTTGCAGCGAACCTGGCAAAATCGTGAGTGCCAACAAAGTGTTCGGTTGCTGTCTTAAGAACTTTGAGATTAAGCGGACGCGCAATATGCCAGGCTCGCCGGTACTCGAGTGGCGGCAACACCGGAGCAGACCAGATTCTGTAGCGATAAATTTTTCCTTTTGCTGAAAGGCGCGCGTGAAAATCTTTCGCAACATATCGACAACGAAGGACCCGAATCGTGGGAGGCAGTAGCGCATTAAGCGCTCCAGTCCAACGCGCAGCCGATAAACGGTCATCTGTGAGATCGGCATGTGCGCACTGCGCCAGAGCGTGGACTCCGGCATCTGTTCGCCCGGCCCCGAGAACGCGAACGAGTTTGCCGCCGATACGCTCGAATGCGCGCTCAATATGATCCTGAATCGTATTGCGATGGGATTGACTTTGCCAGCCCGTGAATTGAGATCCGTCGTAGGCGACAATCAATTTCAGCCGTCGCGACATCCGAATTTATTGCGACGGCTCTGCTGCATGAGCCGCGTGCTGTCGCCAATCGAGGTATCCTTGCAAAATCATTTGAGCGGCTACCTGATCGACATAGCCGCGAGTAGCGCGCGTTTTCTTGCCCGCGTCACGCAGCGCTCGATGCGCTGCAACGGTGGTCAGGCGCTCGTCCCACGTCGCGACCGGGCACGGAAGAATCTTTCGCAATTTTTCGACGAACCGGAGGGCTTGACTTGCAGCAGCTCCAATCTCGCCGCTCATTTGCCGTGGGACTCCAACCACGACATGGTCCACGTTCTTCTCGCGAACTATTCGCGCGACTCGCTTTGTGGACTGTTCGTCTGCCGGAATTGTCTCCAGTGGATGGGCGAGCAGCTGTAGTTCATCAGAGATGGCCGTTCCGATGCGCGCCTGGCCAAGATCGAGAGCCAAGATAGGATTCATCGCCCGGTCAAATCATTGCAATTCAGGCGGCAGCTTGCCGATTAAGTTCTTGATCTTTTCCGCTTGATGACGATGGCAAACCAAAATTGCGTCCCTGGTCCGCACAACAATGAAGTTATGAACTCCAAGCAGAGCGATCGCCGTCCCGCCCTCATCAAAAATGACATTATTGGTCGAATCGACCGCGGTGACTGCGCAGTTGGCGGCATTTCCCTGTTCGTCGTTCTTAAAATAATTGGCTACTGCCCTCCAGCTTCCGATATCGTCCCAATCGAAGCTGGCTTCCACTACCAGCACGCGGTCCGCTTTCTCCATGATCGCGTAATCGAATGAAATCCGAGGCAATTTGCTGAAGCGTTCGCGCAAGACCATCTCGAAATTTCCCGCAGCGCGAAGCTGGGAAATAAAATGTGCCAACTCCGGCGCCTGACGGTTGAATTCGCTGAGCACTGTGGGCACTGACGAGACGAACATGCCTGCATTCCATCGAAAATTTCCTTTTCGCAAAAATGATTCGGCTAGATCGGGATTGGGTTTTTCGCGGAAGCGCAGCACTCGATGAATGGCGTTCTTGTCATCGCGTCTTCGTAAATGGACCGGGTTGCCATGTTCGATGTAGCCGAAGCCGGGGCAGGCCCACGTCGGTTTAATACCGATGGTTACAAGCTCGCCCGTCTCCTCTGCCGCGTCTGCAGCCAAGGCCAAACTTTCCTGAAAGGCCGATCGGTCCGCAATAACATGATCGGCTGGAAGCACGATCATCGTGGCTCCGTGATCGCGAGCCGCCACCCAACCGGTGCCGAGCGCAACGGCCGCAGCGGTGTCGCGCTTGGCTGGTTCCGCTACAATATTCTCCTTTGGAAAAGCCGTGAGCAATTGGCGGACTGCCGCTTCCTGTTCGGCGTTTGTCAGGATCAGAATGCGTTCGCGCGGGATGAAGCCCTCAAGGCGCGCCACGGTTTCCTCGAGGAGCGTTCTCTTAGAGACAAGGCGAAGCAGCTGTTTAGGTCGGGCCCGGCGACTCAGCGGCCAAAAGCGCTCACCACTGCCGCCGGCGAGAATGAGCGCGTAGATCGGATTTGGCATTAAAACGAGCGCTGACCGGGGTTTTCCAAGTCGCGAGGATTTTCCCGTTTCTTTTTTCGAAACGAGACGTATATGGTAGGCGATGTCTCTCCCGATATCCATTTCAAAAACCGCCCAACAGCTTCCGGTTGATCCTTTGCTCGTCCTGACCCGCACTGCGATTGGTATCGGCCTGGGAATATTGGTGGCGGAGAAAATCAAGCCGCCATTGCGTCAGGCAGCTGCAATTGCACTGGTTGCAATCGGCGCGTTGGCTGCCGCGCCGTGGCTGGTGAAAATCGCGGTGGGGCAGATTAATCGGCCGGAATCGGAGTGGGGGAGCCGTGCCCGGCTACGCTCCATTCGCGGAGATTCCGGGTATAGCTCCGATAACGATATCTATTGACGTTAGTGTAGAGGATCTTGTGCCAGGCGTTTTGGCGGCTGATACAGCTGCTTGATTCAATCTGCTCCGCAGATTAAGCGTGCTTCGCGTCATGTCCCGCCCGCCCACATCCTCCAGCAGTGAATTGTTGCGCGCTCATTGCGCCGCAATTTCCAAGGAAGAGGCCGTCTTACGGGGAGGCGGCGACAAAGCCGGTCACGAACGTCAACGCAAAATGGGCCGGCTGCCGGTGCGCGAACGCATCAGCCATTTGCTCGATAAGAATTCGCCATTCTTCGAGATCGCTCTGTGGGCAGCTCATAGAATGTACGAAGAATGGGGGAAGATTCCGGCAGCCGGCGTAGTCACTGGCATCGGCAACGTCGAGGGCGTTCCGTGCATGATCATCGCCAACGACGCGACCGTGAAGGCAGGCGCGTTCTTTCCGCAAACGGCCAAGAAAGTAATTCGGGCCCAGCGCATCGCATTCGAATGCGCCCTGCCGATCGTTTATCTGGTCGATTCCGCTGGCGTGTTCCTGCCGATGCAGGATGAGATTTTTCCGGACGAAGATGATTTCGGCCGCATCTTTCGCAACAACTCCGTCATTTCCGCGGCTGGCATTCCTCAATTCGCCGCCATCATGGGTAATTGCGTCGCGGGGGGTGCCTACCTGCCGGTCCTGTGCGACAAAATTTTAATGACGAAAGGAAGCGGGCTATATCTCGCCGGGCCTTCGCTGGTCAAGGCAGCCATTGGACAAATTGTCGATGCGGAGGAACTGGGCGGCGCGAAAATGCACTCGGAAATAAGCGGCACGGTAGACTTCTACGAAAAAGACGATCCATCATGTCTCAAACGCCTTCGGTCGCTCATCGCTTTGCTGCCGGAAGCAAAAGAATCGAAGATATCCGAGACCGCGAAGGAAAGACCACAGCCGGCGAAGAGTCCCGATTCGGTCTATGACTTGATCAGCTTTGATGGGCAGAAGCAGTACGACGTACGCGACCTGCTCGCCGCGGTCGTCGATACGGACTCAGTCGACGAGTACAAAGCCGATTACGGCAAGACAATTGTGACGGCATATGCGCGCATTGCCGGGCGCGCGGTCGGCATCGTCGCGAATCAGCGTTTGCAGGTTCGGACGAAAAAAGAAGGTATTCAAATGGGGGGTGTCATTTATTCCGATAGCGCCGATAAAGCGGCGCGTTTCGTGATGGACTGCAATCAAACAGGCTTGCCGATTATTTTCTTCCAGGACGTTACCGGGTTCATGGTGGGACGCGATGCGGAAGAGAGCGGGATCATTCGCAGCGGGGCGAAGTTGGTGAACGCGGTCAGCAATTCCGTGGTTCCGAAGATCACGGTTGTTGTCGGCGGATCATTCGGTGCAGGGAATTACGCGATGTGCGGAAAGGCATACGATCCGCGATTTATCGTTGCGTGGCCGACTGCTCGCTACGCTGTGATGGGCGCCGCGCAGGCCTCCGATACCGTCTTTGCAGTTCTTGTTCGCGCTAGAGAGCGCGACAAGAAATCGTCGCCGGAAGAACTCGAGGAGCTTCGCGCTACCGTTAAGAAAAATTACGAAGAGCAAACCGACATCCGCTACGGCGCCGCGCGCGGTTGGGTGGACGCAATCATTCAACCGCACGAGACGCGGGACGTTCTGATCCGCTTATTACAATACGTCTCGCGTCCGATGCCCAAGGCGCGCTTTCACACTGGTGTCATCCAGGTCTAATCGATTTAACGATTCAGTGATTTAACCATTTAACCAATCCCATGCCTCTAGTCCTCATCGAGAAACCCGCGCCGCAAATCACGATTGTAACCCTCAATCGTCCCGAACGGCGCAACGCCCTAACGATTGAATTGCTGACTGAGCTGACTGCTGCAATCAATGGTCTCTCAGTGGAGCCGCATAAACGTATCATCATTTTTCGTGGCGCCGGGGCTGCCTTTTGTACCGGTATGGACTTGAAAGCAGCAACCTCGCAAAACGCGCACGCCATGGCGGAGTTGGTTGCGAAAACCCTCCTCACACTCAGCCAAACCCGTTTGGTTACAATTGCAGCCGTACACGGAGCGGCGGTCGCTGGCGGCGCGGGAATCATGTCGGCCTGCGATTTTGTTGTCGCAGCAGAAGGAACAAAGATTGGGTATCCGGAAGTGCGTCGCGGTTTGGTGGCTGGTTTAGTCATGACTTTTTTACGCCGGCAGGTAGGCGAACGAAACATGCGCGAACTATTACTCGGCTCCGAATTGATCGATGCCCAACGGGCTAAAGAAATCGGCCTCGTCAATCGGGTTGTCGCTCGGGATGATTTGATGAGCGAAGCGCAAAAGTTTGCCGATGCAGTTTTGCAGGGCGCGCCAGGCGCTTTAACACAAACGAAACGATTAATAGAAGAATTCCAGTGGCGTTCGGTGCGAGAAGATATCGATCTTGCGCTCAAGTATCACGTGCAAGCCCGCGAATCGAGAGAAGCGCGTGAAGGGATCGCCGCGTTTAACGAGAAACGGGCACCGAATTGGGTTCACTAGCGGCGTGCGTATCGCGCGCTCGATGTAGAACACAGACACGCGTCCGGCGCGTAACAACAATCGCTTCGCAGCCGCCAAGGCTGTCGCTACAGTGCGGCCTGAATCTGACGAGTAAATGAAAGCGACGAACGCACGATCGAAGCACAGTTAGCGGCCCAGGGTCGGATGGGGCGTACCGGTGGCGTGGTTGACGCTTTGCGTCGTTTGGAGCTCGACGTGGCTCGTTATCAAGATCGGATTGCGCGATTTGCCGCCGATTTCTTACGCGGCCATCCGTTTCGTTCTCGCAGTAATCGTTCTTCTTGTGGTGTCAACGGGGCGGGTGCGCCTATTGCCGCGGCGGGCGTCGGATTACCTGGTTCTGGCTTTTACCGGCGTTCTAATGTTTGCCGTGAACTACGGGCTGCTTTTTTGGGGAGAACTACATGTTTCATCTGGTCTGGCAGCGGTGTTGCAGGCCACGATCCCGATCTTCGGCATGGTGTTCGCCCATCTGATGCTTCCCGACGAACCATTGCGCCTGCAAAAACTTGTAGGCGCGCTACTCGCGCTTGGCGGTGTGGCGATAATCTGCGAGCGGCTTCTCGGGTTCAACGGGTTAATGGCGTTCTGGGGTGGACTCGGCATCGTGTTCGGAGCGGCCGGTGCGGCGCTCTCGAATGTCCTGCTCAAAGCGTGTGTGATCCAGTTGGCCCCGGCGATGATCGCCGCATGGCAAATGATCTTTGGGGTGGTTCCGTTGCTCGTGACGGGACTTATCGTGGAAGGGAATCCGCTGCGCTTTCATTGGAGCGGCTCGTCGATCTTTTGTTTGCTTTACCTTGCCGTGATTGGTTCGGCGCTCACATTTTTGCTTCTG
>WNGQ01006789.1_pt1 | contig 11049 bp, 6 predicted proteins | sample 5407661 | NCBI WGS metagenome assembly WNGQ01 (sample SAMN13153382, study PRJNA577476) | soil metagenome | isolation source: 60 cm soil or saprolite under Garry oak tree replicate 2 | place: USA:California | collected 2016-06-15
AGGGCTGTTTGCTGAATCAGATCTGCCGTCAGTCTCGCGTAGGCTTCCAGACCAGCGGCGTCGCGTGCGTAGTCGCCGAAAATAAGCAGTGAAATGTCTTTCTGACAATGCGTGCATTGCTGTAAACTGGTAGCTACTTGATGGGGTGCTCGAAAAGGCAGGGCATATTTTTGTTCTATCTGTCGGTCTGCTTCTACGAGGCGGTCAAGCGTGGCGAGCGCTTGCATGTCGGCCTTCGTCAGGCGACGGCTGCCCCGAAAGGTGGACGTTCGCTTCTTTCCTGGCAATGTTTTCCGCTTTCCTGCTGGCTGCTTCTTGTTCATATCCACTCCTTTCTGTGTGGTTCGTCTGCTCTCTACAACGAAAAGGGCATGAGGGAGCGCAGCACGTAGACCGAATGGATAGAGAGCCGCTACGTGTTTTGAGACACACCAGGTACGTCACATCGCCCAGCTCGCCGGCGAACTGTGACCTACTACAGGTTATCCTCCGCCGTAGTTGAAAGCTGCTATACCAGCTCTTCATGTCATTTAACGAATTTCCTGGCTGTCATTTGACACGTGGTGCTTCACCTCGCTTGCTAAACGCGAGAGCGGATGAAAATAATATCGTCCTTGACCTCCTGAGAAACCCGTTCCCAACTGAACTCTGTTCCAGCATCCTTGAGCTCTAACCATCGTGCATCGAGATATTGACGGAATATCTCGCCCATCTTAAGGCGATCTTCAATATTCCTGGCATCTCGAATACGGGAGCGAGTATCAGGGTCGAGAACGGGCGTGTCTACGATCATTGCATCAATATAGGTGAAGAGGCAGCAGAGTCGTCGAACATGATAAATTCCAACATTAGTGGCACGTAATGCTGGTGGCATCGCCTGACTAGGTTGTGGTATCTGCCGGGCAGCCGTTTCAATCAATTTCCCTTCATGGCCTCGCTGAATGGCCGCATCAATCTGCTCGGGAGTGAATCCCAGTCCCTGGAGCCGTTCGTAGACTTTCGCCGTGTCTACGAAGCCTGCTTCGGTTCCCGTCCCACTCAGAGAAACGAGCAAGCCGATCAGGAGTGGCAGAAGGAAGTGTTCCTTGGAATCAACACGCGACACATCAAAGAGATTGACCAGAGGAGACCGATCTGGATCATAATACTCTCCGTCGCCAAAGATAACCGCCCGGAGAAACTCATGGAGCGGCACCACATACCCCCCTTCTTCTTCATAGATGCTTAGAATCTTTTGGGTATTCACATGCCCACTCCCAAAGAATCCCTTGACCAGATCCAGAGCGAGCCGAACATTTCCACCAGAAATATTATCTAGGAACTCAATCAGCGTCTCGTTCCTATGCAGGGAATCGATGAAAATTTGGAGCAGCCTCTCCAATTTCTTTAGCTCTATCGTGGTATGTTCGGAAAGTGCATTGATAGGTATTTCACCTCTGCAAAGCTTGATCGCAAACTGGAGCCGCTTCACGATGACACGATCCAGCCGAGGAGGCGAGATTGTGAAAGCTTTCGGATGGTAGCCGCTTAGGGCTCCGCTTTTCAGTGACCGATTGAACGTTTCTGGTCGAAGGGTCACAAAGACCATGACTGGCCAGTGTTCAGCCATCTCCTGTGAAATTAAAAAGGTCGTCTGCTGGGTTTCGTCGTCCCGCTGGTCAGCATTATCCAAAAAGAAGACGATCTGCTTCTTCCGTCCCCTTGCGATATGGTGGAGCGAGGTTTTCAAGTGTTGCTCTCTGTTCCTTAACTTCTCTTCGAGAAAGGAGATTTCCTTTTCTCTGAAGGAATCCGGATTGGTTTCACACAGGTCGGCATAAATGCTTCTCCCGAACCGTTCTAATTCGAGATTGTAGACCCCCCGAACGAAGTTCCGCTCCTGTATATCAACCTGATAGTCTTCTCTGAGCTGGCGCTCCAATTCGTCGAGGACGAACACGCGGACATCTTCTGCTAATGTCGCTTGAGAACCCAAATCAATGTAGAAAGCGATGGTCTGGGCAAAAAGCGCAGCAGCGTCTACCTTTATCAAGTGACGGATGAAGGTAGTCTTGCCCACTCCAACATCTCCGAGCAGGAGAATAGGGCGCCGACTTGGACTCTCTTCACCAAAGGCAGCAATTTCATACTTGATCAAGACATCCGGGCTCATCCAAACTTTTGATGAATTAAATGGATGAGATTATTTTGTCGCTCTCAGAGAGGTGGAGCGGGTATACTTGAGAGTCTCAGAGAAAATGGTCCCCTAAGAGAAAGAGTCTGCGATGGCCCGCAAGAAAAGCCCAACCTTATTACCCGATACCTCTTGTTTACAGTTAGTTCGTCTGGAAGCCGATGAGCAGTCACTCATTGCCATCGTGGAGACAACCTCGTCAGAAGCGCTTTGTCCACTTTGCCACTGTCGTTCCCAGAGTATCCATTCGCGTTACACCCGCGTGGTGGCAGATTTACCCTGGGCGGGTTGGGCGGTGCGGCTCAAACTGCATGCACGACGCTTTTTCTGCCGAAACCAGGAATGTCAGGGCCGGATCTTTACCGAACGCTTGCCCAATGTGGTGGCTCCCTCTGCTCGACGCACCACACGTCTGTGTGATCTGCTCACGCTGATCGGCTTTGCCATGGGAGGAGAAGCTGGAAACTGCTTGGTGGAACGGATGGGGTTAGAAGCTAGCCCTGAGACCCTGCTGCGGCTAGTTCGCCAGCAGGAAGAGCGCCAGGTGCCCACGCCTCGGGTGCTGGGTGTGGATGATTTTTGTTTTTGCCGCCGAAGGAGCTATGGAGCGATCCTCATCGATCTCGAACGGCGGGTTCCCATCGACTTGCTTCCCGATCGAGAAGCCGAGACGTTCAAAAAGTGGTTGCTGGCCCATCCCGGTGTGGAGATCATCAGCCGGGATCGCGGAGGCTCGTTTGCAGAAGGGGCAAGGCAGGGAGCGCCCAAAGCGAGGCAGGTCGCAGATCGCTGGCACTTACTCAAAAATCTCTCGGAGACGATGCAGAGCTTCTTTCTCAGCAAGCAATCTCTGCTCAAGTCCTTGATCCAGCACTCGACAGCAGAAGCGCCGCCAGAGCTCGCCCCCTGGCATAGCGGGATGACGAAGCGCCAAGAAGAAAAGAGTCAGCGTCTTCATCAGCAGCGAGTAGAGTTGTACCACCAGATCCAGGATCTGGCAGCAAAAAAGATCGATGTGGCCACCATTGCCAGAAAGCTTGGGGTAAGCCGACAAACGGTGTATACCTATCTCCAAATGAGGCAGCCACCAGAGCGCACGCGGATTCATCAAGGCGGCAAACGGCTCATTGACTCCTACAAGGAGTATCTCGTCGGGAGGTGGAACGAGGGATGTCGCAGTGCGCAGCAGATGTATCGTGAGATCAAAGAGCAAGGATATACCGGTTCGTCTACGGCTGTTGGCCGCTTTGTTGCCCCCTTGCGTGCGCACAAAGGCAAAGCCCGCAGCTTCAAGTCGGTCGAACCCGAACTGGCCACGATGGTCAACCCAGAGGAAGTAAAGAAGAAACGGCCTCCCACCGCTCTGCAGATTGCTCATTGGATGACCTTTAAAGAAGAACAGCGTCTGGAGTGGCAACAAAGCTATCTGACCCAACTCTGCGAGAAAGACGCGCAGATTGCCCAGACCTACGAGCTGATCCAAGCATTCACCAGCATGCTGCGGGAGCGAGAGGGCGAACGCTTGGATGAGTGGCTCGAACGAGTGGAGAAACAAGGAGTAGTAGAACTCCAGAGCTTTGCTCAGGGACTCAAGAAGGATTATGAGGCGGTGAAAGCAGGTCTTACCCTCTCGTGGAGCAACGGGCAGACAGAGGGGCAAGTGCATCGCTTGAAACTCATCAAGAGGCAAATGTATGGCCGAGGCAGCTTCACACTCTTACGCAAGCGTGTTCTGCATCGAGCGGAAACCAAACGCCGTCAGCGCCGTGCTCAAGAACAAGTGCGGGGCTTGGGTAGAAAGCCTGGCGACCAGGCAGCTCTGGCAAGCTGAGAAAAAGGGATCAGCACAAGGGGAAGAGAGCGTTCTCCTCTGGCCTGAGCGCTCTTCCCCTCGAGAACGATCCCAAGGTGCGGTCCATCAGAGAACTTTGACGAGCGCACAGATCGCTTCCCTGCTGGGCTGAGAATGCTCTTTTGGCTCACAAACGGCAGTGGGGTCGTTTCTGGATGCAAAGGCTTTGAAGAGAGGCTCTTCGGGGGAGACGACTCCAGAGGAAAAGAGCTTTTTCTCTGAATACCATGGATCAGCTTCATCCATCTGGCGAAAAGCTCTTCCTGTCAGCTCAGCCCCGATTCATCAAAAGGTTGGAAGGGCCGACATCCGATACACATATTGGCACTCACCCCTGGCAGAACCCACCTCTTGTCAGGACATGGTGATGTGAGGTAGGATAGAGGAAACATGGCTGAGAGGTGACGACCATGCCTCGGAGTAAGCGTCCCCGTCGTGAACGAACCCATGATTGGCAGAAAATTCAGCAATATACGCTCTGGCCAGAGCAAAAGGTCTACGAGTTACTGCGCCCTGTGGTCTTGTTCAATGAGGCCGTAGCCGAGCGTGCGCAAGAAACGGGGAGCGCTGAACGGACGTTATACCGCAAAGCCGAACAGTTCGAAGAGCATGGGATGGCCAGCCTGTTTCCCAAAGACCTACCCATCCGATCAGAGGACAAATCCCGAAGCCCTTTGGTAATCATGGTGGAGCCCACCCAAAATCGGAACAGCCATCACCTTGTCCGCTGCACAATGAGAGGAAAGAGACGATCTACTGGGCTCGGGAAGCTGTTGCTGAATACCTTGATGCGGTCGTGCCTGATTGAAGTACGCTACATACAGATTGAGTATGCGCTGGAGTTGCTTCTCGCGGAAGATCAACAGGTGGTCAAGGCATTCTTGTCTCACACTCCTCATGAAGCGTTCGCAGACGGCATTGGCACGGGGTGCATGATATGGGGTTTTAAGAATCTCGATAGCACTCGTTGTTGCCACACGAGCAAAGCAAGGCCCAAATTTGCCATCGTTATCACGAAGCAGATACATTGGCGCTTGCCCATACGGTGTAGCTTCTCGCAGTTGTTGCGCCACCCAGGAATCGGTAGGAGACCTTGTCACGCCTATGTGGACTACCCGCCGCGATTTGAGTTCGATGATGAAAAACGCAAAGAGCGGTCGAAAGAAGAGATCCGTGACCTGTAAGAAGTCGCAAGCCCAGATCTGTGCGGCGTGATGGTGCAAAAAGGTGGCCCACGTCTGTCCTCCAGCAGATGATGGACGAACGTACCTCATGTACTTCTGGATGGTTCGCTTGCAGACATGAATACCCAATTTCAGCAATTCACCGCGTATCCGCTCAGCTCCCCACAGTCGATTCTTCGTCGCCATTTCCCTGATCAAGGCGATGGTTTCTACGGCAACTCTCGGTTTGTGAGCATCCGTTTTCGATCTGCGCTTCCAGAACAGGCGGAAGAGCTCACGATGCCACCGTAGCAGGGTTTCTGGTTGAACGAGGAAGAGCGTTTGCTTCCAGGCCCGAACAGCTCTTGCTAAGAGCACGAGGAGAATGCGATCCCTCTTCGTGCATGCTGGTCGTTTCACCTGCCGCTTGAGGATGAGGAGTTGTTGTCGTAGAAGGGCATTTTCCGCCAGGAGCTCCGCTTTGCTTCTGGCAAGATCTGTGAGAGTTCCAAGGGGCAAGGAGGAAGTGGGTGGTTTTGTCCAAAGCACAAAGCGAGTACGCAGTACGCTCACAGACGTACCTACGAGCCGCTTGAGACAGAAATGAATCAGGTTCACAAATGCGCTTCTCCTTCAGAACGATCCGTTGCTTTTCATGTAGGCTTGTGAGCACCTGTTCACGTCCTCAAATTGTATCGTCTTTGCACACCCATCTGCAACCAGTGAAGGCACGCTCTATCCATCTTGCAGTGGCTTTTTCTGAACGGATATGCCAAGTAGCCAATACAGCGGTCCACACGTCGGTAAGAAACCGTGTCACACCCACGTGGATGACTTTCCGCGATTTCAGTTCGATGATGAAGAACGCAAAGAGCGAACGGAACAAGAGATCAGTGACTTGTAGGAAATCACAGGTCCACCTATCAGCAGCGTGATTGTGCAGGAAGGTAGCCCACTTCTGCCCTCTCGGGCGAGGTAGGCGAACATGCTTCATGTATTTCTGGATCGTGCGTTTGCACACGCAAATACCCAGCTTGAGTAACTCGCCTCGGATGCGCTCCGCTCCCCAGAGCCGATTATTGCTTGCCATCTCTTTGATTAATGCGATCGTCTCTGGGGAGATTTTCGATTGTCTCGCATCAGCCTTTGACTTGTGCTTCCAGAATAAGCGAAAGAGTTCTCGATGCCACCGAAGCAAGGTCTCCGGCTGCACAATGAAGAGTGCCTGCTTCCAAGTCCGAATCATCCTCGCCAGAAACAACAAGAGAAACCTATCTGTCTTCCTGCAGGTCGGTCGTTTGACTTGCCGACGCAGGATGATGAGTTGCTGCCGTAACAACGCGTGGACCTTTTCTCTACGCCGCATCGCTACACAACTTTCGCGATGGCATCAAAATCAGCATAAGCTACAAGAAATCCATATGAGAAAAGTTCATTTTCTTAGCGTTTTAACAGTGATTAAGCGGATTTGATATGATACCAATATCGCAAGAAATCCGCCATCAGTGTCTTGTGACCGCTTCTCACGCTCGTAGTGCGGCTGCTGACAGCAGGTGAGTAGTAAAAATTCGTCTAAACTCCAATCAGAGTCAAAAGAAGATAGAAAAAGGTTCTGTCGGTGGGGCTGTACCAAGTTCTGTACGAGTGAAATACTTTCTGACACCTTTTTCTTACTTGGCCCTCTGTAACTTGAGTTGGCTGAAGGAGTGATGTGCTACCACTCCCTCCTATTTTTGAGCAGAGCTGCTTTGCGAAAGACGAGGTTGAACCCATGAGGAATGCATTGAGATGGCGTTTCTGGCTTGAAACGGGCATGGCAATTGTTACCAGTGTTTTGTGTGTAATCACTTTAGTGCAGAGAGATTGGATCGAGTTCGTCTTCGGTGTCGACCCTGATAACAGCAGTGGAGCACTTGAGTGGCTGATCGTTGGAGCTTTCATAGTGGTGACGATCATGCTCTTCACTCTGGCAAGCTACGAGTGGCGCAGAGCCCGGTCTGCCATTTCCTGACTTACGAGGTTCTATCCTGAACCTGAGCGGCAAGTGAACCGCGAGTCGCGTTACGGAAACGATCGTACGAACAGGAGGAAACTCCTAATCAGCAGTGAGCGTCCCGGTTCGCAAAGTGACCACCACATTTTGACAGAACAGTGAAGTTCTTAGCGAGAACCGTTAAAGGAGAGAAAATGACTGAAAAAGAAGGTACTCCCGAAAAGCCTGCCAATCATCAAGAAGAACAGCCCTTCGAGCACGAGGCCGAGCCAGAAGGCGGCCCTGGCGAGCGGGGCCGTGAGTTCTTGGAAGTACGTCTCACTCCTCTCACGCCCAGGGGTATACCCCGGATGCGCGCTCCGGTGATCCCGAGAGAACCTGGACAACCTCTTGAGGAATCCCCGCTCCCCCCCGACTTTCGTCGTCAGTTAGTCCGGGATTACCGAGAACGCCAGCAACCCCAACAGCGTGCGCCAGTACTGCCTGAGTCAGGAGCAGGAGAATTGGAAGCGCCTGAAGCACCCCAGCCTCCGCCTGCCAATAACTGGATTCCGATAGGCCCTTCCGTCGTGCGCCAGGGCCAGGGCGGCGTCAAACCAGCAATCAGCGGGCGTACGACCGCTATCGTCGTCGCGCCTGGTGGGAACCTCATCTACATCGGTGCCGCTAATGGGGGTGTCTGGCGCTCTGACGACGCTGGGCAGACGTGGCGCTCGCTGATGGATGCCTTTGATCTCAATCCCACCACCCCGTCCACTGGTCCAAGACCGGTTGGCTCCGACTCGCTCTCAGTTGGTGCTCTTGCTCTTATCCCGGCCAAACCTGACCGGGTCTATGTCGGCTCGGGCCAGGGCGATGAGGCCACTTATTTTGGGGTTGGACCCATCGTCACAGACAACGGCACCACTACCCCACCAACGTGGACCACCGAATCTGCCGCCCCTGATAGCCCCTCTCTGGAAGGCACTGCATTTTTTGCGCTGGCAGTGGATCCCGCGAAGGCTGACAGCGTCGTCGCAGCAACCCTTAGAGGCGTGTATCGCCGCGAGCCAAAGGGCATGAGAGGCTTCCATTGGGCGAGAAAGACCCTGAGAGGTGACGACACCAGGGAAGTCCCTACCAGCGTGGTTGTTGCCACCAGTGGCGGCGCCACCACCTTCTACGCTGCTCTCTGGGGCGGCCCTGTCTACAGCTCCACCGACGGTCATACCTGGAACCAGATCGGTGCCGGGTTTCCCACGGCAAATGTAGGGCGCATCGGCGTGGCTGTACAGCCAAACAACCCGAACGTGGTCTATGCTCTGGTTGCCCGCAGCGATAACTCTCACGTGCATGGTGTTTACAGGATCGACACCGCTGATGGTAACTGGCGCCAGATCATCGGCGTGCCCACCGCGCTGTTTGGCCCCAAACCCAATAAGCCTGGGCAAGGGTTTTATGACCTTGCCATTGCGGTAGCACCAGACAACGTCAACCGCATCTACCTGGGCGGTTCAACAACCCGGTCAGGGTCAGGGTCGCTCTATCGCTGCGAGGTGACCGTCAGCGACACCAGTGCCAGCATGACCCCGATCTACATCGGCAACTCTATCCACGCTGACGTCCACGCTATCGTCTTCGCCCCCGACGATGCCAATACCATGTGGGTCGGCTGTGATGGCGGAGTCTTCTCCTCCACACATCCCACTGGGACCGGTGATATCTTTACAGCACGCAACATGGGTTTGCAGACGTTGACAATGGAACACCTGGGCCAGCACCCCACCGAGGATGCAGTCCTCTTCGGCGGCACGCAGGATAACGGTGGGCTGCGCTTTACCGGTGAGGAAGCCTGGCTGCACTCCTTCCCCGGCGATAGCGGCTTTAGCATCGTGAACTGGAACGATCCTTACAAAATATTGAACAGCTATATACAGGGCACCGTCCGCCGCTCGATCGACGGAGGCACGCGCTACTCGTTCGAACCCAAGTCTGTGCCACTGGCGACCAATGAAACCAGAGAAGTGGTGGAAGCAGTTCTCTTCTATGCACCCATCGCTGGCACGCCGCCCAATCCCGGCAGCCCTACCGCAGCTGCGGACGCCGATCTGGTCGCGTTTGGTTCGATCCGGCCGTGGATCAGCACGACGTTCGGTGATAGCTGGCAGTCTATCCCGAATGGAACGTTAGCCGATGATAGCCTCGTCGGGCCAATCCGCTCCCTTGCTTTCGCTTCCCCGAACAGACTGTACGCTGGTACTTTTGTGGGAAAAAACGCCGGGATACCATACACCGATGCCGCTGTCTACCGCTTTGACCGCACAGCAAGCGGATGGACACGTACTCGCCTCGACACGATAGGTGGAGCGAGTTCGTTACCGCTCGATGGGAGTATTACCAGTATTGCTGTTGATCCGGCAGATGCCACAGGCGCCTCGGTGTATGTGACGTTCAGTGGCTTTGGCGACTATCGCCACGTGTGGCACTTTGACGGGGAGCAGTGGCAACAGCGGAGCGGCCCGGCTGCCGGCGACCCGAACAGCCTCCTGGATGTCCAGGCCAACGCCATTGTCGCGGACCCAGCCAATCCCGCTCACCTGTACGTAGGTGCAGACATCGGCGTGTGGCATTCCGCTGATGGCGGCGCAAACTGGGCGCCGTTCTCGCAGGGGCTGCCTGATGCAGCCGTCACGGATCTGGCTCTGCACGATCCTCGCCGCCTCCTGCGTGCCGCGACTTACGGGCGTGGCGTCTATGAGCGTACGCTGACAGATACTGATAGTCCGGGGATCGAACTCTACATACGCAGCACGCAATTAGACCAGGGGCGCTTCCCTGCAGTCAACGGCTTGCCCGATCCGACGGCTTTGGGTCAGACGGTCGAGTTCGGGCGAGGGCCGGATATTAAGCTGGATACGCCTGACGCCACGGGTCAGTACCAGTTTCCGCCGACTGACACTATAGATTTTTTGCAGTTTGTGGACACGTTGAGTGACGACTTTCAGAATGTGGCGACGCATTCAAGCGCCAACATCCTCACTCGCGTGTACGTCCAGGTGCACAACCGGGGGGTGACGCCCGCCAATAACGTGCGGGTAATGCTGCTCCTGGCAAACATCTCGGCGGGCCTGCCGTCGCTGCCTGCCGGTTTCGATGTCAACGTGCGCAACGGCCTGCCCATCACTACTCCCGATTGGCGCACGGTCGGCTTTGATACGCTCAATGACGTGCGGGTGGGCTTTCCGAAGATTGCTGCGTTCAGCCTGCCTTCCAGTATGCTGCCTCCACCTGCAAACCTGGTCGGCAATCAGCATCAGTGTGTGCTCGCGCTGGTGCACCACGCTGATGACCAGTTCACGAACACGCTAACGAACGTCAACATACTCAGTAGCGGCGACCGCAAGGCCGCCCACAAGGATCTGACGGTGGTGCAATTCGCAGGAACACTCCCTTGTTGATACCGCAGGTCAAGACTGCACGCATCCTGTCATAATTTGGAGTCTCCACATGGACGGGTTGAATGCTTCAGCAACACCACCAACCGGTTGAAAAAGGTCAAAACGGTGCGGAGACAAACACGTTCGTCTCCGCACGAAGTGGCTGTGCAACCTGATGGGGCTTTCATCCAGCCAGTCCTGCAAAAGCAGGAAAGACATGGAGACAGAAAGGAAAAGCAGATGGTCTATATGGCTTGGACGGCATCGAAAATGGTCGACAACGATTTCATCTGGTGGTCGAGTTTCGACGGCAATGCCTGGTCCCCTCAGACGCCTTTTACAGAGGGACACAGTAGCGCCAGCCCCACTTTAGCAAACCTGTTCGGGGTAAGATACATGGCCTGGAAAGGGGTAAACAACGATTTTATTTGGTGGTCGAGTTTCGACGGCAA
>WNGQ01008151.1_pt1 | contig 11049 bp, 9 predicted proteins | sample 5407661 | NCBI WGS metagenome assembly WNGQ01 (sample SAMN13153382, study PRJNA577476) | soil metagenome | isolation source: 60 cm soil or saprolite under Garry oak tree replicate 2 | place: USA:California | collected 2016-06-15
CCGTTGATGCCTCTTTGTTGGCCTGTATGTACGGCATAAAGACGGTCTCAAAGAAATTCGCCACGGGCATATCGCCGCAGGGCCGTAACTCTTCAGTGCCGTCTGCTTTGTCGGCGTCTGATTCCCACGAATCAATTTGTTGGTCGAGGCGTTGAGCGAGGATGAGCACCGCCAACGCATTTTTTGTCTTGTGTTCCTCGTCGCGGTCGCATAATTTAATGGACTGTTGCAGGCGGATTGGTTTGCCCGATTGACTTAGCAGACGGCGAAATTTCGGCTGGCCGTCTTCGGCTTTACCGAGTGAGCGCACGGCGAGTTGTCCAGTCGATTCACGAAGCGGTTCCCCTGTGCCGTCGTCAATGATTGCGGCTCCGTTTGTGATGTTCACGCTGGAATATCGGCGGAAGTAAAATGCGTTTTGGTTCTGTTGTTGTTGGTAGATTGACCCCATGAATCCCTCCCCTTGCCAAGACAATCGTACGGGAAAGACCTTAGAAAACCAAGCATTAAGAATTCACAATTCAGGCATTAGAATTGGGCTATCCCATGCAAAATCAGTGTTTTCTTGAGTGTGCAATATGCTCGGCCAAACCATCTCGCATTACCGCGTCATCGAGAAGCTCGGTGGCGGCGGGATGGGAGTCGTCTACAAGGCCGAGGACATTGAACTCGGTCGCTTTGTCGCTCTCAAGTTTCTGCCTGAAGATGTAGCCCGAGACCCGCAGGCGCTCGAACGCTTTCGGCGGGAGGCACGAGCGGCATCTGCCCTGAATCATCCCAACATCTGCACCATTCACGAGATTGGAAAGTACGGAGATCAGTCGTTCATCGTGATGGAGTTTCTGGACGGCGTGACCCTGAAGCACCGAATCGCCGGCAAACCGCTGGAGATCGAGACAGTGCTTTCTCTCGGAATCGAGATCGCTGATGCTCTGGACGCTGCGCACGCAGAAGGCATTGTCCACCGCGACATCAAGCCGGCCAATATCTTTGTTAGCAAACGGGGACACGCTAAGATTCTCGACTTTGGCCTCGCAAAGTTGACGCCAGTTAGCAGCAGAATGATGGGAACCACAGGCCTAAGCGCTCAGCCGACGGCGATGAGCGAGGAACACCTGACCACCCCCGGCGCGGCGCTGGGTACGGTGGCCTACATGTCTCCTGAGCAGGCGAAAGGGAAAGAACTCGATGCACGTACTGACCTGTTCTCGTTTGGAGCGGTGCTGTACGAAATGGCCACGGGTATGCAGCCCTTCCGAGGCGATACCTCGGCGCTGATCTTCCAAGCGATTCTGGATCGCGCTCCGACTCCTCCTATCCGTCTCAATCCAGACCTTCCACTCAAATTGGAAGACATCATCAACAAAGCACTCGAAAAAGATCGGAACATGCGTTACCAGCATGCCTCGGAGATGCGGACAGACCTTCAGCGCCTGAGGCGCGACACCGAATCCGGCCGCTCGGCTGCCGTGAGTGCCTCGGATTTTTCAGCTCCTCCTGCTTCTTTGCCTGCCCCATCCTCCATGGCTGTGGCTCCGGCGTCGAGAACGGATGCAACGTCGACGCCAATTCCCACACCACTGCCACGTCGGCGCTGGCGCTACCTCGCTGCGAGTGCTGTGGTGGTGCTGGGTTCTCTTTTGGCGTTCTTTCTGCGCTCCCGCCAGCCTCATGTCCTCACGGAAAGGGACACCCTTCTTGTCACCGACTTTACGAACACGACCGGCGATGGCGTGTTCGACGGCACGCTGCGTAAGGCCATGATTGTCGGGCTGGAACAATCGCCCTTCCTCAGTGTTTTTCCTGAAGAGCGCATCCGGGAAACGCTCAAGTTTATGGGCCGTTCCTCTGACGAGCGGATTACGCGTGACATCGGCCACGAGATTTGCCAGCGCAAAGGCATCAAGGCGATGCTCTCTGGCTCCGTCGCCAGTCTCGGCAGCCAGTATGTCGTCACCCTAGATGCCACATCAGCCTCCACCGGCGATTCGCTGGCTCAGGAGCAGGTCCAGGCCTCTGGCAAGGAACAGGTACTCAACGAACTGGGCAGGGCTACTGCATCCATGCGCAAGAAGCTCGGCGAGTCGCTGGCTTCGGTCCAGAAGTTTGACAAGCCGCTGGAGGAAGCCACCACGCCCTCGCTGGAAGCCCTCCAGGCTTTCACTTACGGAGATACCCTACACATGGTGGCCCGCGAGGACTTGGCCTCCGTCCCATACTACAAACGCGCCGTCGAGCTGGACCCGAATTTCGCTCTTGCCTACGGCCGCCTGGGAACTGTCTTTGCCAACCTGGATCAGTTGGAACTGGGGGAGCAATATCTGAAGCAGGCCATGGACCGTCGCGAGCGGGCCAGCGAGCGCGAGCGTTTCTACATCGAGGCGCACTACTACAGCACTTCCGGCCAACTTCAAAAGGAATTGACCGCGTGGGAGCTGTACCATAGCAGCTACCCCCGCGACCCCACCCCACTCGACAATCTCGCTGGTGCCTACTTGTCGCTCGGCCAGTTCGAAAAGTCGCTGGCGTACGGCCAGGAGCAGCTCCGGCTCGATCCCGATAACCCGGGGAGCTATTCGATAGTGGCCTTGGCGTATCTCAGACTCAATCGATTGGACGAGGCGCGAGCCACGATCCAGTCCGGCTGGCAGCACGGTTCCAGCGGATATGATCTCCCTCTCACGCTTGTTGCCGTCGCACGTGCGCAGGGTGACAAAGCAAGCGAGGAGCAGGCCCGCCAGCAAGTTCTCTCTAACACAGAGGGGCGGATTTACCTTACCCGGCTCGATGCCGGTCAGGCGGCTTCGCGCGGACAACTGCAACGTGCACATGACCTTTTCGCCGACGCCAGGGATGCTGCTTTAAGAGCAGAGCTAAAGGAAACTGCGGCTGTTATTTATTCGGAAGCGTCACTCTACGAGGGTCTTTGCCTGATGCGTAACGAAGCGTCAAAAACGGCCACTGCCGCTTTGTCCATCGCCCGACCGTTTGTCGCGCGAAATATTGCCGCAAGCGCCTACGCTCTAGCCGGTATGGACGAACGTGCTGCTGCCATGAATAGAGACCTTCTGCGTGAGCGTCCGGAAGACACAATGCTCCAGATGCTCTACGGTCCCTTGGTCCAGTCACAGCTTGAACTCAATCACGGTAACGCCGCCGGTGCTGTTGAGCTGCTTCGTTCTGCAGACTCCTACACCGGCATTGACACTTTTGTGTTTTATACCCGCGGCAACGCTTATTTGCGTGCGGGCAAGGCCCAGGAAGCCCTCCAGGACTTCAAGCGAGTTCACAACCTCGCGAAACTCACGGGTGTGGGGGCCTGGATGCAGCTGGCTCCTTTGTCTCTACTGGGCCAAGCCCGCGCCTACGCGTTGCAAGGTGACACGACAAAGAGCCGCAGCGCATACCAGGACTTCTTCGCCCTCTGGAAAGACGCCGACCCCGACATCCCCATCCTGAAGGAAGCCAAGGCGGAGTACGCGAAGCTGCAGTGAGAACTGCTGGGAGTTGTATTATGTCCGACGTTGGGGCTTCCGTCCTAGCGGGTGGCATTTTCTATAAGGGGTCCCATCTACCCGGAACTTGGAATTGAAATGTTTAGGCCCCTCCCCCCATGCTCAAAGGGCGGTGGGCTTGTTTTGTGGGGAGCCTCCGATAGCGTATAGAAAATTTTGCCGGGACCCGAATCGTCTTGCCCATCTTCTCTTGAGCGTGAGTCTCCTGAGCAAACGCCGCTGTTGACAGCGAGAACGCAATTACAGACCCACAGAACAGAGTGAATAGCCGAGAGTCAGGGGCTGGCGTCGAGGGGCAATCAATCGTCCTGTCCTCCTGTTTTCCGCGATGCGAAGATGTCTTTCACTCACCGTGGTAGCTAACTGATCCGATTCAGAGCGAAGGGAGCGGCAATCGGATTCCGATTTCATTGAGATCAAATCAGGCGATAGCGCTCAGAATCCAGTTAATGAGTGTATGGCGATTTCAGATCAAGCAAAATGAATGACTACTTTGCAACCCAAACGACGAAGGTCAATTCATCGTCCTGATAGTGTCCGGTAATCTCCCAACATCCTAGCGTCGGAAAATTGATACCGGTCACCATAGCCACCGTTGTTCGCCTGATCCGAGAGCAGAGGCGGAGCCGGAGAGTCTAGCCGTTTCCCTGTGACCTTGAGCCTCGGCTGCGGTTCGGTATGCCAGTCATATCCTTCTCGGTAAAAGGCGAGCTTCTGCCTAAACGTTGGGTCGCTGGGCCTGTAGTGTGGCAATCCTCTCCAGGTTCCATTTACAGGGAGAGCCGTCCAAAGCCTGTCGGTTCCAAACCAAAAGCTCCCCGTTGGCGCTTTCGCAGGATAGGGAGATGGCGGAACAAAAAGGCTCACCTGATACGGTTTTGTAACAGGACAGGTATGAGGCACACGATCCTGTGTTGCCGTTCCAGATTGCTGGGCAAGCGATGCCTGCGGTAGAGAAAGTAAACAGACCAAAGGGAGAAGGCGCAGCAACGTATGGCCTCCCGCAGCTTGTCTATTCTACCCCTTTGGGAGCCGTTCCCGCCCAAACTCAGGTTGTTGACAAAAAAAACGCGATTTCACCGATTGCCATTTATGCGAAAGTTCTCCAACCCGCACGTCGGTTTTTTGCGAAAGTCGTTTATCTGGACCCGCACGAGTATCAGAGCACCTGGCTGGGCGACGGAAGATGGAATCTGGTGGTCCGCTTACAGATGAAGGTCGCGGCCGGCGACTGAATGTCCTGCATATGCACATGCAGGACATAAGTAATAACGAGAATGCCATCCTTGTCTGTTCGGCGCTAAAACAAAATTACCGTGACTTGCTAGTTGTGGGTTTCGAACCGATCAGGTCCGGTTTGCGCTGCTGGGCGCCCTGAGCTGCCTGCTCGAGGAAGACGTCCGGAAACGGCACCATCAGTACATGAATCCCAGCTTGTTGGACAGCCAGCTGGCTGTTCTTGAACTGCCGGCAGATATGTGGCGTATCTCTGTCTGCAGCACGGAGTAAGAGGAGTCGAATAGCTGCTCGAACACATCAAGATTGCTATTGAACAGCGGTCTAATTAACGCACACGTGAGGAAGGGAATTGGTGAGAATGAGGACGACCAGCATTAGTCTTGCGAGCAAGGTAGCTGTCATAATCGGTGGGACGTCAGGCATCGGGCACACTTTGAGCCTTGGTTTTGCCGAAGCGGGTGCCGACGTTATCGCATCCGCTCGTCGAAAACAAAAATGTCGAAGAGGTGGCCTCAGAGATTGAGGCGCGTGGGCGCCAGACTCTCCGCTTAACCTCCGAGCTCTGTGATCGCAAATCGCTCGGACAGCTGGCCGCTGCCTCCCCAGAGCGCTTTGGTAAGGTCGACATTCTTGTCAACTGTGCAGCAAAGATTAAGCGTATTCCAACGCTCGACATGACGGAAGAAGAGTGGCAGGACATTATCGACACCAACCGCACCGGAACGTTTCGGGCGTGCCAGGTTTTCGGAAAGCATATGCTTGAGCATGGTTACCGACGCATCATCAACATCGCCTCGCTCAATACTTTCGTGGCGCTCAGCGAAGTCGCCGCCTACGGTGCCAACAAGGCTGGCGTCGCTTCGCTCACGCGCTCACTTATGGTCGAATGGTCAAAGCGGGGTGTGCTCGTCAATGCCATCGCGCCCGGTGTGTTTCGTACCGCCTTCAACGCAGGCCTCCTGGACAACACTGCGCGCGGCAAGGAGTTGCTCATGCGCACGCCGATGGGCCGTTTCGGCCAGACGGAAGAGCTAATTGGCGCAACTATCTATCTCGCGTCAGACGCAGCCTCGTTCGTCACGGGACACGTTCTTGTTGTCGATGGAGGCTTCTTGGCAAGCGGCGTGAACCAATGGACATGAAGTTAGCTCCCGGAACTGGACGCCGATAAAGATCTTGCCAGAAAACTACGACCGCGAAGATGATTCCGCACCTCCATATCAAGTCGATTCCTGAGTTATTTTCGCCAGCGGTGGGAGCAGCTCTGGCTTCCGGCCCGCGCCGACTTCCAGTGCGATGCTGGGGCGAAAATCTGGTGCGCGTCGGGCGGTAAACTGCTGGCTCATGGCGCCATCTATCGAAAAAGATTTCGGCGGTGACGGTTCGGGTTAGGAACATGAAAGCCTTGGCCGTAGAACAGTTAAAAGCTGTTTCTGAGGGAATTTCCGTCCATCCTATAGCCCCAGAAAACATTCAAGTGACGTATTGGTACGAAAATTAAGAAAATCTCTCCCTTTGACACCCTGTAGACACCTCCACGTACACCTTGGCATACAGTAGACGGAAACTCCGTAGGGGAGGTAACCACCCTATTTTCAAAAATATATAGGGAAAACGGAGCAAGGTAGTCCAACCACCCGTTGGCGTGGCCTTGCTTTGCGGGGCAGCGACACCCCACGGGGACTCCCCGGCCCCCTCCGGTCTTTTCTGGTTAAGACCCCCTGTCTTCCGCTGATTCCTGCTAAAGTGCTCAAGCTATTGGAGTTATCTGGCGTTACATTCTCTGATTTCTGGGCCTGGTCTGTAGAATAATTACAACGCGGACCTAATTGCGGCGCAATTGGTAGTGACTTGCTGAGGTAACCAGCCAAACGGAGCAACCGCTGCTCCGGCGCTGCTATTGTTTACTCCGACGCCAACATTACCCTTCTAACTCATTCATTCCATTGGCGCGATCTGCCTGTCTTTACATTACGTTGTATTGTCAAGCACCGAGGGCTACGAATAATCCGAATAAAACGTAGCGTTGACACTCTTGTCACCCAGGCTGAGATAAAGACGCGGGCGTGCCCAAAGGGAAAATGATCGAAGGGAGGAGCGGGGGATCTTGGCGGGGCACTCGAAGAGAATTGTGGGCCCCACCTGACAGCGGTTCTGCGCAACCGACGGATCGCAGGTTTGTATCGTGTACCGACTCTCGACCCGAGCCGTTCACTGCGCCGCCCTCGCATTTCCTTCCTCCGCCGCTTCCTCACCCGTCGCACCTGCCTGCTGGCCACGGGGAGAAATTCTGCCGCACCCAAGCGCACGTTCAGCTCGGCACTCGTCTCCGCAGAATGGCGGGCCCAAAGGGAAAATGATCGAAGGGAGGAGCGGGGGATCTTGGCGGGGCACTCGAAGAGAATTAAGGACGAACGAATGAACAAAATACAAACATCACACCTCATCAATCTCGTGCGTGCGAGACGCCGCGCTCCTAGCCTTCGGAATCACGCTGCAGATCCACAATCGCGATCTTCACCAACTGAGCATCTTGGACGATCTGCACGCAATCTCCAGTCAAACTGCTGCAAACAAGTCAATAGCCCGATTACCGGCGTAACTTGGACGTGTTAAACCGTACCGTAGATACTTACCAGAATGACTCTCGTCGAGCAGCTCCGAGCCAGGAAGAAGGCCCTCACGGTTGAGGAACTGGCGGATCTGCTCGGCATCGGAGTTCGGACTCTGTACAAGGAGTGTGAGGACGGACGTATTCCGTTTTTCCGGGTACGGACATCTATTCGCTTCGATGCGCACCAGGTGGCGGATTGGCTGGAAATGAAAATGCCGTCGTGGTCCGTGAGACCACGACGGCACGAAGCAGTGGCTGGCGGTGACTAGGCGAACGCTGCCAGACTTCCGGTGTTGATTCTCTGCTGAACGTCTTTGTTCCTAAGCCCCTTCAAGTAGACCATCGTGGAAGCGATGTCTCTGTGTCCCATCCACTGTTGAAGGGTGCGGATGTCGATTCCATCCTGCAGGTGACGTGTTGCATAGGTGTGGCGGAACTTGTGTAGGAACCAGCGCGTGCAGTAGGGTCCATCCGAACATCGGTTGATCTTGACGGTTCCATTCTCCAAATTGTGCTTCACGGCGCAGTATCCGCAGTTCAGCTTCGCGCGGTGGGCGACCTGCTTCAGTTTCTCGAGCATTGCTCCATCTGGCCGCCCTGTGGCGCTTGAAAACACCGGGTCATCCTGCTTGGTGTCGGCTGGCTTGAATCTCTTCAGCAGTTCGATCAGCCTAGCGGGAACCGGAACTTCACGCTCTTCCCAGTTCTTCGGTTGGAAGTTCCACTGCGGTTTCGCTGTCACTCGCACAGCCATGTGCTTGAAATCCACGTCGCGCCAGGTGATGAATCGCCCTTCCGCATGACGGAAGCCTGACATCAGATAGAACTTGAATCTAATTTCCTCGTCCCAGGTGCAAGCCTTGAAAACCTTCTCCAATTCCGAGTGCTCGTAGATCGGCCGAACAGTCTCCACGAAGCTGGGCCAGTCGCTGGCGTTCAGCAGCTTCCTCCTGCCGTGCTGCTTCATGACTTGGGAGAGCACGACCAACTTGTTGTAGATGCTCTTGCCCTTTTGACCTTCCTTTATACAATGTGTCGCATAGTCGAGGAGATCCTCGCGCTGGACCTGATCGACATAGGTTCGAGTGCAGAACGATTTGAACGAAGTGAGGATCGGGCGATACGTGCGGAAAGTTCTGAGCGAGCGGTGGTATTGGACGTATTCGATGTACTTGTCAAGTGCCGCGTGTAGGGTGATTCGCTCTTGGTCTTGATCCACGGGTTCCGGCTGTGCGATCACACCGTGCCGGACCGCTGAGAGCTCCGCCTGTTTCATGCGCGCTTTCTCGACCGCGGCCCAGGCATCGGGCCCTACCGCTTCGCGGCTGCGCTTGCCCTGGTTCCACCACTCGATGAAGTAGCCGCCCTCAGGATGCAGCTCCTCCAGGCCGTTAACGCGAACGCGGTCTCGTCGGACTCTGCCCTTCGAGTCGAACAAGGCCGCGGCGAGAATCCAGCGGCCTTGGACCTTCACCTGCTTAAGCAATTTGACTTGGGACTGACGTGGCATCCGGCGGCTCCTTGTCTGAAGCGCCAGTATGCTCGCCTGTAAACCGAGTAACGTCAAGTAACTAAAGGGATGGAGTGACAGGGCAGCGTTCTAACCAACTGAACTACGTCCCCGCTTGATAAATCAATGACTTTGCCAAAAATCTTGCGGGACAAGACTCTTGCAAATTTCGCATGCTGCGCACTGCCAACGTCGTCAACAAACCGCTAACAGGTCTTGGTGCGCTCCTGCGTTAATCTTAGCACAGCGAATCGGAGGCATGCCTCCATGGGACCCGTTATGAGCGCCCGGAATATTGCGCTGCTCAGAAGTCATTGGACTAGCACGATTCTGCCGATAAGTGTGAGCCAAACGCAGCGATCCGCGGGTTTGCTGCTTGGAGCCGCTCACGGCGTATCTGGATCATGCCACGCGTCCGCTTTCAGACCGACAATTTCCAGAACTCCCCTTTGAGTCCAATCCGTGCGAAGGCGGCCTCCGCCTCCGATACGCTTTTTGGCCGCCACGCAGGACTTAGGCGATCACTGTACCATTCCTTCGCCAGCCGCCAGCCTTGCTCCAAGCTCAGGATGCCACCCCGAGGCCGATTCCACTGTTTGCACCAACGATCTACATGCTGCTCCGACCGGAACAGAAGCATGGTCTTTCACGTAAAGACAATGTCTTTGTACCAATCGCGGGCAGGAACGGCTATATGGATGATTCCCTTTGATCCCAGCAGCCGGCCATTCCTAACCTTCAGCAGCATTTCCAAATTGCAGCAGCCGCAGGAGGCGTCAATCCGGGCATTCTGTCCAAGCATTGCAGGGATGCCGAGTGCATCCCAGATGCAGTTGCCATAATAAGAACGATTCCCCACTTTCACCGGGAATGCAGTCGGCACAGCCGAGAAGGGGGCGGCACGCCACAGGTCACCATTCTCCTGAAGCACAAATGCGTGACTCGCGCACAGGCGCTGGAGAGCTACATCCAGGTGTTTCTGCGACTTGAAGTGTCTCGCCATCTCGGCAATACTCGGCGCTCGACATTTCGCGATCAAATGGCGATAGATGAACAGGCGAAGCCGAGCGTCAAAATTGACGCTTATTTTCTGGCGCGGATACCGATTTCGGATGTCGAGTTGGGACCGACCGGATTTCGGATGTCGAGTTGGGACCGACCGGACAGCCGAGGGCGGCTGTCCCTCCGCGGTCTGCGTGATTTGCGATTTCCTTCAACAACCTTTTCTGGCATAATTGATCGTGCACCCTACCTGCACAAAATCCCAACCACAATTTAATGCGAGGAACGGATGTCGGCAAAGTACATCTTTGTAACCGGCGGTGTGGTGTCTTCCTTGGGCAAAGGCCTGGCGGCGGCTTCTATCGGCTGCCTGCTGGAGAGCCGTGGCCTGAAAGTCAACCTCATGAAGTTCGATCCTTACCTTAACGTCGATCCGGGCACCATGTCGCCCTTTCAGCATGGAGAAGTTTTTGTCACTGACGACGGCGCTGAAACCGACCTCGACCTCGGCCACTATGAACGATTCACCCACGCCAAACTCTCTCGCGACAACAACTGGACCACTGGCCGCATTTATGAGCAGATCATCGCCAAGGAGCGGCGCGGCGATTACCTGGGAAAAACTGTCCAGGTGATTCCGCACGTGACCAATGAAATCAAATCGGCAATGAAGAAAGTTGCTCAGGATGTTGATGTCGCCATCGTCGAAATCGGCGGCACCGTCGGCGATATCGAATCATTGCCCTTTATGGAAGCCATCCGCCAGATGCGGCAGGAACTGGGCCGAGAGCATACTTTGTTCGTCCATGTCACACTCGTTCCATTCATTGCGGCCGCCCAAGAACTCAAGACCAAGCCGACGCAGCACTCGGTCAAGGAACTGCTCAGCATCGGAATTCAGCCCGATATGCTGCTCTGCCGCACCGACCGCTTCCTCTCAAAAGAGATCAAGTCCAAGATTGCACTTTTCTGTAACGTGGAAGAAGAAGCAGTAATCACCGCCAAAGATGTGGCTTCCATTTACGAAGTGCCGGTGGTGTTTTCCCGCGAAGGCGTCGACACGCTGATATTGCGCTACCTCCACCTAGAAGCCAAAGACCGCGATTTAAAGGAATGGGACGAGCTTGTGCATCGTATCTACAACCCCAAAGCAGAAGTGACGATCGGCA
>WNGQ01021538.1_pt1 | contig 11049 bp, 7 predicted proteins | sample 5407661 | NCBI WGS metagenome assembly WNGQ01 (sample SAMN13153382, study PRJNA577476) | soil metagenome | isolation source: 60 cm soil or saprolite under Garry oak tree replicate 2 | place: USA:California | collected 2016-06-15
GGCCTTGGTGGCCTCCTCGACAAACGCGCTCATCGTGGTGTACATCTCGGGGCTCGGCGGCGGGATCGGCACGGACGGGTCGGCCAGGGTGTATCCGAGAAATCGCATCTGTCTCTCCTTCGCGTGGCGGGCCGGCGGCGGTGCCGGCGCTTGTTCTGCCCGTGCGTCGAACGCCGGGTGCTCAGATCGACACGGCGTTCGGGTTTTTTTGGGCCCGGCGGAGCGCTGGCGCCTGCGTGGTGCCGACGGCCGGCCAGTGTACCGAGTATCCGTAATTCTTCTTCACCGCGCGATTCATCCCAAAGATATACGCGACTCAACAGCAGCCCCTTATATCGGCATCAATGACCACACAGCGCGCGCAACTTCGACTATCAGCCTGTTCTGCGGCCGCCGCCTGGCCGCGATGGATCCGGGGATTGATCCGGCTGACCCGGATGAATCCCCGGATCCATCCGCTGCGCGGTCCGGGTCAGCAAGACTCACGCCACGCGAGCGACCGGCCCCGGCGCGGGTGCGGCTCGCGACCCGACCAGCCCAGCGCGAGAAGCCAGCGTCTGGCGCCCGCGAGCCCGAGCTGTCGCCCGCGATCCCGTACGACCGTACGGTTGCATCTGCGATACGGCCTGTACATTGCATTCGACGCTGGCATACTGGCCCTGACTCGTTATTTAGTTATTCGCTATTGCGGAGCGGACCGTGACGGAGCCTCCTGTTTCCGATATGCGCGCGACTAAGGCTTTCCATCCCTTGCATGCAGTGGCTCCCGGTTATTGCCTGGCCCAGGGCCGGCTGGCCGAGACGCTCCCGGTTGTCGGCCTGACGATGCGACGCCCCGAGGGCTCGGCGGCCGCCCGCACGCGGAGCGCCGACTCGGCCATCGCGGCGAGGCACGGGAGGGTCGCCGAGCGGTACGCGGACCTGCTCGGCAACTCCCGCTGCGTCGTCATGAAGGCCTGCCAGCTCATGTCGCTCGCGAGCTTGCCGCCCGTGGGGTCGCCCGAGCAGCAGGTCATCTACCAGTCGGCGCTGGCCGGGCGCGAAGGCGATACGCCGTCGATGCCGGCCGGCCTGGTTGCCGACCTGGTCGAGACCGAGTTCGGCCTGCCGCTGCACGAGATCTTCATCGACTTCGACCCGCACCCGATCGCCGCGGCGTCGATCGGGCAGGTGCATGCCGCGCAGCTCCAGGACGGACGCGACGTCGCGGTCAAGATCCAGTATCCAGGCGTCGAGTCGGCCATCCGCGCCGACCTGTCCAACGGCGAACTGCTCGCCGCGCTGCTGCAACTCGGCTGCGGAATGACCTGCGTGCAGGCCGACGTGCCCGCCATCGCCCGCGAGCTGTCGGCGCGGATCGGCGAGGAGATCGACTACCGGGTGGAGGCCGTCAACCAGGAGGCGTTCGCCGCCGCGTACCGCGGGCATCCGCTGATCAGGATCCCGGAGACCGTGCCCGAGCTATGCACCGCCCGGGTGCTGACGATGGAGCTGAGCGAGGGCTTCTGCTGGGCGCGCGCCCGGTCGGCGCCGCAGCATCTGCGGGACAGGTGGGGCGAGGTGATCTACCGGTTCGCGGTCGGGAGCCTCACCCGGCTCGGCATGCTGAACGCCGACCCGAACTCCGGCAACTACCTGTTCCACGCCGACGGCGGCGTGACGTTCCTCGACTTCGGCTGCGTGAGGCGGTACAGCGCGAAGCAGGTCCTTACCGTGCAGGCCATGATGCAAGCGATTGTCGATTCTGAGGCAACGCAACTCCTTCGCGTGATGACCCAGGCCGGCTACGTGGACCGGGCCGACCCGCCGGACGCCGGCGCGCTGCTGGCCTGGCTGCACGAGGCGCACCAGCCGATCGTGGCCCGACAGCCTTATACCTACTCCCCGGACTTCGCGGCCGCCCTGCGCGGCTCGGATCTGGCCAGGTCGGGCCGGTATGCCGAGGTCATCAGGCGGCTGACGATCCCGGCTGACTTCCTGTCCTTGGTCCGGGTCAACCTGGGCGTCGCCGGCGTGCTCGCGGGGCTCGGCGCGACCGGTCACTGGGCTGCCATCCACCGCGAGCATTGCGCCGCCGCGCGGTCACAGGGCGCTGGTCCGTCTCGGCGCATGATGCGACCTGGCACGACCTGACCGGTCGGCCCGCGGGCCGGCCGGTATCCGGTGGCGCCGGGGCCGAGCCCCGGCGCCACCGGACCGGCGCCGACCTCCTTGGCCTAGGACCGGCTGGTGGTCGAGCCGACCCGCTCGGTCGGGCCGCTGTCTGACGTGCTCGTGTCCGACGTGCTCGTGTCCGACGTGCTCGCGTCCGACGTGCTCGCGACCCGGCGCATGGACGCGGGCGTGGGGATCGGCCAGCGGCGAGTGCTGGTCTCGCCGTCGGCAGCGGCCGTCTCGGCGTCGGCCGCGCCGGGGCCGGCCCGCTCGGCACCGCTGGCGTCCCTGAGCGAGACGAGCGAGAGCCGGCCGAGCGCGAGCGACGCGACGCAGACGATCGCGACCCCGAGGCCGGTGAAGAAGCCGATCTGCTCCATCACCCTGGCGAGATGACCCCCGACGGGGGAGCCCTGCAGGTGCGGCGTGGTCGTCCAGAGCGGAGCCAGCGCGCCGCCCACCGCGAACCAGGCGCCGCTCGCCGCGGCCAGCGACGCGCCAAGCAGCGCCATCGGCCGGAGCCTGCTGGCCAGCAGGACGAGGCCGCCGAGCAGGGTGCCCGCGGCGGGCAGGATCTCCAGCCACAGCCGTCCTGACGTCATCTTCCACGCGTGATCTGGTGTGTAGGCGTAGTGCACATACGGCCCGACGAGCGGGATAAGCCCGCCCCAGATCCCCAGCAGCACCAGCAGCACTCCGCTCAAGGCGCCCCGGCTCCTCGAGACCTTCAGCATCCCAGCCATTACCCTCACTCCCTCGCGACCGGTGAGCAAATGATGTTCATCACCAACTGATCACTCTATTCACTGCGAAACTGACACACTCATTCGCAACTCCCCCCGTGTCCACCTCGCAAACATCGTTTGCCCTGACCGGCCGGCTGCCCAGTACGGTAGCTTCCATTCACTAGATGACCAGGGCATTCAGGGTGTTCAGGGTGACTTCCGGGTTTGGTTCGAGCCGGGTCCGCTGGCGGGACCGGCGCGACCGGGCCCGCGGCCGCGGCGCGGCCCGCGAACGCCAGCCCGGCAGACCGGCCGCCCGCGGGCGACGACGCACGGTCGCGGGGGTGCCGGTCCCGGTTCGCCGGGCGGCCGACGCGGACGGCACAATGGCAAGCGGCGCCTGAGCATTCGCCTATCAGCCGTACTTCTCCTCCCGATAGGGGTCGCTGCATGAAGGTCGGACTACAGATTCCCGATTTCACCTGGCCAGGGGGGCCTGCCCGGCTCGGCGCCGACCTGGCCGCCGTGGCCCGCACCGCCGACGACGCGGGATTTGAGTTCATCAGCGTGATGGACCATTTCTTCCAGATCGGAGCGGTCGGCCCGGCCGAGCACGAGATGCTCGAGGCCTACACGACCCTCGGTTACCTGGCCGCGCGCACCTCGAGGGCGAAGCTCATCACGCTGGTCACCGGCGCGGTCTACCGCCATCCCGGCGTGCTCGCGAAGATCGTGACCACACTGGACGTGCTGTCTGCCGGCCGCGCCTGGCTGGGCATCGGGGCGGCGTGGAACGAGGAGGAGTCCAGGGGACTCGGCATACCGTTCCCGCCGGTCGCCGAGCGGTTCGAGCGGCTCGAGGAGACCCTGCAGATCTGCCTCAAGATGTGGAGCGGCGACGAGTCGCCGTACCGCGGCACCCACTACGATCTCGACCGGCCGCTGAACTCCCCGCAGGCCCTGTCGCAACCGCATCCGCCGATCATGATCGGCGGCGGGGGCGAGCGGAAGACGCTGCGCTTCGTGGCCCGCTACGCCCAGGCGTGCAACCTGTTCCCCGGCCCCGACCTGGCCCGCAAGCTCGACGTGCTGCGCGCGCACTGCGACGCGGAGGAGCGGGTCTACGACGAGATCCGCAAGTCCTGCTACTTCATCTTCGATGTCGGGCGCCACGGCGAGAAGGCGAACGAGGTCATCGACAACCTCGGGAAGCTGGCGGAGATGGGCTTCGACACCGCGATCGGCGCCGTCGCCAACGTCTGGGAGATGACGCCGCTCGAGATCATCGGCGGCCAGGTCATTCCTGCCGTCGCGGACCTGTGATCAGCAGCCGCTCCGAGGTCAGCTTGCTGACCAGCCGGTCCAGCGGATGACCCGGACAGCGATGACCGGCCCCGCCGGCGGGTTGCTCCGGTACTGGGCGTACCGGGCGGCGAGGAGCCGGACCGGCGCTGCCATCTCGGCCGGGTCGTCGATGACCGCGGCGTCGCCGTCTGCGCGTACCCACCACAGCGCCGTCCAGTCCTCGTCGTACTGGTCGGCAAGGACGCTGACCCTCTGGTCGCCGCGGATGTTGCCGAGCCGCCGCAGGTCGCGAGTGGCTTTCGGCTTGGCGTCCACGGCGGTGTAGATGTCGTCCCCGTCGACGGCGAAGGTGACCGGCACGAGGTGCGGCCGTCCGTCCGCCGACACGGTAGCCAGGACGGCCACCCGGGCGCTGCCGAGCCGCCGCCTCGCATCGTCGACGCCGATCCGCACTGGCCCTCCCGCTCGCCGTGCCCAGCCGCGCGCCCTGACTCGCCGGCCAGGCCCGCCTCCGGCAGGCTAGATCATCCGGGCCCCGATGGGGTGCTGACGGAATCCGCCGTTCCCCGCGGGCTCCACCCACCAGGCCTGCTTGCCCGGCGCGACGCTGACCACCTCGTGCAACTCGGTGCCGACGTAGTGCAGGCCGACGCCGTCCTCGCTCGCGTAGCCGGCGGGCAGGATGTGCTCGGCGACCAGCCTGCGGTACACGTGCCTGCGCGGCTGGCCGTCGAAGTCGTCGTGCACGCCGTTGCTGTAAGGAAGCAGGCCCAGCCCGTCGGTGAACGGGTCGAGCGAGTCGCCGAACGAGTCGGTGGGGCCGCCCAGATGCCAGCACAGGCTGCCCGCGCTCCACCCGGCCAGCACGACGCCCCCGTCCCAGCACTCCCGCATGGCCTCGGCCAGGCCGTGCGCCCGCCAGATGGCCATGAGGTTCACCACGCTGCCGCCCTCGACCAGCAGGACGTCCTGCGACAGCAGGTGCCGCCGTACGTCGGGGACGCTCGGCTGGGTGAACAGGCGCAGTACGCTGAGCTCGATATCGCGCAGGCCGTCGAACGCCGCGGTCACGTGGTCGATGTTGGCCTGCGCGTCGCCGACCGCGGTCGGCAGGTAGCAGACCCGCCTGCGGTCGCTGGGCGGCGCGAGGCTGACGGCATGCTCGATGAGGTCGAGCGAGTTCTTCTGCCCGGGGCCGGGCTGCAGAATCCCGGAGAACGCGAAGATCTGCCTAAGTCCTGACACGCTTGGTAAGACTAGACGGCCGGAGTCACCGGGGCGGCGACGGCTCCGGGCTGGCGGGCTCGGCCGGTCAGGGACGGCTCAGCCGGTCAGCGAGGAGACCCGCCTGATCACCTCGCCGCGGCCGAGCACTGGCCGAACCACTCCCGCGGGTCGGCCAGGTCCTGGTAGCCGGCGACAAAGTCGGCGGCGAACCCGCGCACCAGCTCGTCCGGCAGGCCGCCCAGCTTCTCGTCGCCGAGCCTGACCGGCGTGAACAGCTCGGGGAAGAAGAAGCCGTACGCGGACCGGAAGTCGGACCACTTGCGCAGGTCCTTGCGCGGGTTCTCGACCCCTTCCCGCTCGACGGCCAGCGCGGCGAGCGCCACGTCCGGCTCGGCCGCGAGCACCCCGGCGAGCTCGGGATCGTGGCCGGCGGCCCAGGTCCGCATCGCGTCCAGGATCTGCTGCCTGGTCAGGGTCGCGATGTAGTCGGCGCTGATGTCCTCCAGCTTCACCTGGTCGATCAGCGGGCCGGCGCCGCCGAGCTCGGACAGCCTGATCGGGGCGGCGAGCGCCTGGTCGAGCGGCATCTCGGCGAGCGAGCCGTTGGCCAGCCCGCGCAGGTAGTACAGCACGGCCTCGGCCGGGTAGCCGGCCCGGATGTAGTAGTCGACGCTGGCCTCGGGGTCCTTGCGCTTGGACAGCTTCCGCTTGCCGCCGGGGATCTTCTTCATGAGCTGCGACGTGTGCGCGTACTCGGGTGCCGCGAATCCCAGTGCGGCGAAAAGCTGCAGGTGCATCGGGACGGAGGACAGCCACTCCTCGCCCCTGATGACCAGGTTGACCCGCATCAGGTGGTCGTCGACGGCGTGCGCGAAATGGTAGGTCGGCAGCCGGCCCTGACCCCCGGCATGGGCGGCGGACTTGAGTATCACGACGTCGTTGAAGTTGTCCTCGGACGAGAGCCGGCCGCGGATCGCCTCGGTGTACTCCACCCGCCGCCCCGGCACGCCCGGCGAGCGGAACCGCACCGCGTACGGCACGCCCTCGGCGAGCTTGGCCCGAACCTGCTCGTCGGTGGCGTCCCGCCAGATCGCCCACTGGCCGTAGTAGCCGGGCGGGACCTTGGCGTCCTGCTGGCGTTGCCTGGCGTCGGCGAGTTCGGCCGCCGTGGCGAAGCACAGGTACGCCTTGTTCTGGCGCAACAACTCGCGCGCGTAACTCATGTAGATGGCCGCGCGCCGCGACTGCTGGTAGGGCCCGTAGTCGCCGTGGCCCTCTTCCTCGTCCGGGGTCAGGCCGAAGTAGTCGAACGCGCGCGCGAACTGCTCGAGTGCGCCCTCGACCTCGCGCGACTGGTCGGTGTCTTCGATCCTGAGCAGGTAGCGGCCGCCCGACTGGCGCGCGACGTCGCGGTCGATCATCGCGCTGTAGATGGTGCCGATATGCATGAGGCCGGTCGGCGACGGCCCGAGCCTGGTCACCTTCGCGCCGCCGGGAAGCTGCCTGGGCGGGTAGCGCTGCTCCCAGTGCCCGGGCTCTGGCAGGTCAGGCGGGAACAGCGCGTCGATCACGGCCCAACGCTATCAACAGCCCCGCGCGACACGCCGTCGGCGCTCAATCGCGGGCAACCGCCCGCCCGCCCGCGATGATGGACTGCGACTCAGGCGTCACCGCTGTTACGACGAACCCGACTCACGACCAACACCGTCACGACCGATGGAGCGCCGATGCGACTGCTCCACACCTCGGACTGGCATCTTGGGCGGACGATGTACGGCGTGGACCTGCTGACCCATCAGGCCGCCTTCCTCGACTGGCTACTTGACCAGGCAGTGCGGCACGAGGTGCACGCGGTCGTGGTCGCCGGGGACGTGTACGACCGGGCGGTCCCGTCGACCGACGCGGTGACGGTGCTCGACCGCGCGCTGCGGAGTTTCGCCGCCGCCGGGATCCCGGTGGTCATCAGCAGCGGAAACCACGACTCCGCCGTCCGGCTCGGCTTCGGCGCCCGGCTGAGCGAGCTGGCCGGCATCCACCTGCGCACGTCCGTTGGCGACATCGCGCGGCCCGTGCTGGTCGCCGACGAGCACGGCGAGGTCGCGATCTACGGCATCCCCTACCTGCTGCCCGACGCGGTGCTTGCCGAACTGGGCGCGGAGCGGTCGCACGCCTCGGTGCTGGCCGCCGCAACCGCGCTGATCAGGGCCGACGCGGCAGAGCGCGGGATCGGGCGCACGGTTGTCGCCGCTCACGCGTTCGTCACGGGGGCAGCGCCGTGCGAGTCCGAGCGCGACATCCGCGTCGGCGGCATCGGCGACGCGCCCGCGTCGGTGTTCGCCGGGCTGAGCTACGTCGCGCTCGGTCACCTGCACGGTCAGCAGGACCTCAGTTCGGGCGCCGCGGGGACCACGGTCAGGTACAGCGGATCCCCGCTGGCGTTCTCGTTCTCCGAGCGGAACCACGCCAAGTCGGTGACTCTGGCCGACATCGACGGGGCGGGCCAGGTCAGCGTCACCAAGCTGGCGGCCCCGGTGCCGCGGCCGCTGCGCGAGGTGCGCGGGAACCTCGACGACCTGCTGGCGGAGTCCGGCGGCGGGTCCGGTGGCGGGCCCGGCGGCGACCTGGCCGATGCGTGGCTGCGGGTCGTGCTGACCGACGCTGCCCGGCCGGCCTCGCCGATGGAGCGGCTTCGCGGGAAGTGGCCGCACACGCTGGTACTGGACTTCGACCCCGAGGGCGAGCTCGTGAGTGCCGCGACCGACCTCGGGCGGCTCGCGAAGACGGCCGACCCGGTCGAGATCTGCGAGCTGTTCGTCGAGTTCACCAGCGGCGGCCCGGCCGACGAGGACCAGCTCGCCGTGCTGCGGGACGTCGTCGAGGCGGTGCAGCACGCCGAGGCGGCAGACGGGGCCGGCAGACCGGCGGACGGGGCGGACGCCAGACCGGCTGACGGGGCTGCCGCTGGTCCCGCCGACCTGGCCGACGCCGGGTCGGTGGACGAGTGGCTGGCGAACGCGGGCCGGGGGGACGACTGGCTGCTCGACGCCGAGCTGGCGTTCCCCGGGCGGGGCAGGGACCCCGCGGCGGCCTGAGGTGAGTCCCTGATGCGGCTGCACTGCCTCGAGCTGCAGGCGTTCGGGCCGTTCGCGACGCCGCAGCGGATCGACTTCGACCGGCTCGCGGCCGGGGGGTTGTTCCTGCTCGAGGGCCCGACCGGCGCGGGGAAGACGACCGTGCTCGACGCGATTACGTTCGCTCTGTACGGCGGCCTGGCGGGGGAGGACGCCGGATCTGACCGGCTGCATTCGCACTTCGCCGACCCCGGCGTCGAGCCGTCGGTGACGCTGGAGTTCTCGGTGCGCGGCGTCCGCTACCTGATCAGCCGGGTGCCCGAGCACCGGCGGCCCAAGCGCCGCGGCCAGGGGTACACCACCGAGGCGATGCGGGTGCACCTGCGGCGCCGCGAGGCCGGCCAGTGGGTCACCATGTCGTCGAACAAGGCCGAGACCGGCGACGCGATCGCGGACATCATCGGGCTCAGCCGGACTCAGTTCACCCAGGTGATGCTGCTGCCGCAGGGCGAGTTCGCGCGGTTCCTGCGGTGCGGCGACGACGCCAGGCGGGTGGTGCTGACCAGGCTCTTCGGCACCGAGCTGTACGACAAGATCACGCTCGAGCTTGACCGGCGCCGGGCGGTCGCGGTCAAACAGCGGCAGGACGCCAAGGCCGAGATCGCCGAGGCGGTGTCGGCGGCGGCGGAGGCCGCCGGGCTCGACGCGGCCGCCCGCGGCGAGCTGATCTGCCTGCCCGCCGGGGAGCGCGGAGTCAGGTTCAAGCAGATCGGCGACGACCTGGCCGGAGCGCTGGCCAGCGCGGGCGCCGAACTCGAGCGCGCCGCGGGGCAGGCGCGGGCCGCGCTCGGGGCCGAGCAGGCGGCGGCGGCCAGGGCCGCGCTGATGACGCGGCTGACCGGCGCGCTGGCGTCGCTGCACCGCCACGAGGCGACCCGCCCCGAGCACGACGCGCGCGCCACCCGGCTCGATGCCGCCAGGCGGGCCGAACCGGTGCGGCCCCTGCTCGCCGCGCTCGACGACGCCGGGGCGTCGGCCGGCCGGGCGCGCGACCGGCTCAGGGCACTGGTCGGCGCGGCTGCGGCCGCCGACTTCGGCTGCCTGCTCGGCGAGTCCGCCGACAGCGCCCTGGTCAGGCGGACGGCGAAGGACTCAGCCGCTCGTGCCGGCGCCTGCCTGCGTGAGGCGACCGGGCTGGAGCATCTCGTAGCAGCCGAATCGACAGTGCCAGGTCGCGAGACCGCCGTCGCGAACCTCGACCGGGCCGCGGCGCGGGCCGCCGCACATGCCGGGTCGCTCGCGGCGGCCCGCGATGAGCTGCCCGGCCGCATCGCCGCGGCGGAGGCGCGGCTGGCCGCGGCCAGCGCCGCCGCCGCCGGCTTGGAGGCGAGCCAGCAGCGGCAGGCGGCGCTGGCGCGGTTGCGGGCCGCGGCGGACCGCCTGGCCGAGCTCGAGCCGCTGCTGGCCGACCGGGCCGCGCTGTTGCGGGCGGCGGTCGAGGAGCACCAGCGCCTGGTCGATGACCATCAGGGGGCGATGGAGGCGCGGCTGGCCGGGATGGCGGCCGAGCTGGCCGCGGCTCTGGCCGACGGGGCGCCGTGCCCGGTCTGCGGCTCGGCGCAGCACCCGGCGCCCGCCGCGGCCGGCGTTGCCCCGGTGACCGAGCGGGCCGTCAAGGCCGCCCGCGAGCGCCGGGATGCCGCGGCGGCGGCCAGGTCGCGGGCCGAGCAGGAGCACGCCGAGCTGGCCAGGCAGGCCGCGGAGCAGGCCGCCGTCGCGGCCGGGCACACGCTGGCCGGCCTGGCCGCCGAAGAAGCCGAGGTGGCCGAGCGGCTGGCCGCCGCCGAGTCGGCCGCGGCCAAGCTGCCCGCGTTCGAGTGCGAGCTGGCCGGCCTGCGCGGCGAGCAGGAGCGGCTCGGCCAGGACCTGCGCGCCGCGGCCGCCGCCGAGGCGACCGCGCGCCACGAGGCCGACCAGGCCAGGGCGGACCTGGCCGAGCTGAACGCGACGCTGGCGCAGGCCGTGCAGGGCCACCCGTCGGTCGCGGCGAGACGGGCCGGGCTCGAGCAGGCGGCCGAGGGCAGCCGGCAGCTCGCCGCGGCGCTCGACGAGCTGGCCGCGGCGCTTGACGCGGCGGCACAGGCGCGGGACAGGGCGGCGCGGGAGGGGCTGGCTAGCGGCTTCGGCACGCTGGAACTCGCCAGGCTGGCGGTGCTCGGGCCGACCGAGCAGTCCGCGCTGGGCGAGCGGGTGGCGTCGTGGACGCGGGAGCTGACCGCGTTGCAGGCCGCGGCGGCGGCCCCCGACCTGGCCGGCCTGGACCCGGACTTGGCCGGCCAGGCGCACGCGAGCGCGGAACAGGCGGCGGCGGCGCTGGCCCGCGCCGGGGACGCGGAGCAGAACGCCAGGACCGCGCACGAGACGCAGCGGGCCCGGGCCGCCCGGCTCAGCGACCGGCTGGCCGAGGTCCGGGCCGCCGAGGCCGCCGCCGCCGCGCTGGACGCCGCGACCGGGCCGGTCATCTACCTGGCCGGCCTGGCCAAGGGCATGGACGGGCACCGCAGGGT
>WNGQ01006794.1_pt1 | contig 11047 bp, 14 predicted proteins | sample 5407661 | NCBI WGS metagenome assembly WNGQ01 (sample SAMN13153382, study PRJNA577476) | soil metagenome | isolation source: 60 cm soil or saprolite under Garry oak tree replicate 2 | place: USA:California | collected 2016-06-15
CATTCGCCAATGTCAGGAGGGGAATCTCTCTCGAGAACTTCACCACTCCACTTCCACAAGATACATCCTTGCTCGGTTTGTGGACCGTGAGTGGCAATTTCACCAACGGCTACGACTACGGGTTCAACTCCACCTCGTTCACGCTCGAACAGCTCGGAGTCAGCGGATTCACATATTCCGGAAACAATCAACGCTTGACCACTAGCGGTACACTGACTCACGCGCCGACCATGTCGCCGAACCGATCGTGAATGGTTATGTCTTTGCAATAGACAGCGGATCCGGAGCGGCTCCATTATCGACCCCGACAATAACCAGCGGCACTGGAATGTACATTTCCAACATCACATTACTCAACGGAGTCTTCACATCGGGCCAAGCACTGATAATGACGTTCACACTAGTCAACCCGACCGGAGTCGCGATGAACGCCACCCTTACTATAGACCATGAATGGGTCGCCAATACGACACATGATTCGAACGCCACAGTTACGATCCCCTCAGGAGACCGTCCCTTCTTGCTTAGAACAAATTACGTCTACAAACTCAGCGCAACATTAACACCCGCCGGCATCGACATAATAGTCACAGGACTTTCTAGTGGTAACAGCGTTTCCGCGAACCTGCCACCAGGCAACCCTCCGGTAACAAGTCTAAGACAACAGTCGGGGCTGTTCAAACTAACCGTCACGAGTAACCCCGCCTCCAGCTCGGCGACCTCCCCCTGCGTCCCGCAGTGCAAGAACGGCTTGGAATCCCCAGCATACGCCTACGTCTTGGTGAACCCGCCGGTTCCGGGGAGGCTTCTCGCGTCTGCTAGTTTCATGTCAACAGCAAGTGGGGCTTTCTCTGCGCCAATTACTTCGGGCAAGATACTTGGGGCTACGAAGTTGATATTCTTGTCTTTGGGAAGGGACGTTAATGGTCTCGCGATTACAGTGCAAGACAAGTCGACACAGGAGTCTACGATCCTTCAATCAAGCATTGGAAACGTTCCAACCGCGACCGAGAATCAACCGGCGAGCATAACTCTTCATCTGACAAGTAATTCGACAATCATAGACATGAATATCACGATCAGCTTGAACCTTCAAGGGATTGGAGTGGTCCAAAGCCAATCTGGAATCTACATCCCGCACGGTGCGTCAAAGGACGTGACCTTCGACTTCAACGCCCCAGCTTCGGCTGGAGTGTATACACTGACATTCTTCTCTCCAGACTACGGTGCCCCGCTGATCACCGGTACATTACAAGTATCTGTTTTGCAGAGCTCTCTCCAGATCATTATCCCTGCAATTATCGGACTCGCCGCTGCGATCATCATCCTCCTATTTTTCTTGTTCCGGAAAAAACCACTCGCCGAAGCCCAATCAACCGAGAAAGAGAAGACCAAGCCAACGAAACCTCCTAAATCAAATCCTAGCTCTTCGACCTCGAAATCCTTAACTTAAAGCGAGAGCGTCTTAATGAGATTCTTGGTTTAGCGTTATGGAGTCTGGTCCTGAAGAACCCCTAGGAGAATCGTTACCACCAGAAGCTCCGCCCCGAGAACGAAATCCGGGCGGGCTCATTTATGAATGCATAAACTGCGGGTCGAAATTGACGGCTGACCAGCTTGCCATGACACCGGAGATCAAATGCCCTTTCTGCGGTTACAGGATTCTTCGAAAGGTAAGACCTCCAATCGTAAAGCATGTGAAGGCCAGATAACAAGGCCAACCGCGTCCGTTCGGAAAGCGGATATAGCGACATGCTCTACGATGGTTGAAACCTGAGTCGGGAACCCTTGCAGCAACAAATCAAAGACAAACACAAGCTTTTGTCCGAGACCGCTCGGCGGAGAGGATTCTTCTGGGGCTCATTCGAAATCTATGGAGGCCTCAGCGGATTTCTGGATCTAGGCCCTCTCGGCGTCGGACTCAAGAGACAGATAGAAGATACGTGGCGAGAATTCTTCCTCCGACGTCATGGGTTTGTCGAGGTCTCGACGCCAATAATTACCCCTCACAAGGTGTTGGAAGCGTCAGGTCACGTTGAGAACTTCAAAGACCCCATGACCGAGTGCAGTAATTGCAAGAGAAGATTCCGAGCAGACCAACTGGTTAAGGAAGCCACCGGCCTCGAAACCGAAGGAATGAATCTGGAACAACTCGGCGCGCTGCTGAAGGAAAGACACGTGAAATGCCCTGAGTGCGGCGGAGAACTAGGGCCCCCCCAATACTTCATGACAATGTTCAAGACTAGCATAGGCCCGTACGGCGAGGACCCTGCCTACGGCCGCCCGGAAGCCGCTCAAGGAATATTCGTCAACTTCCGCCGAATCTTCGAGACTATGAGGGAGAAGTTTCCAATAGGAATAGCCCAAGTGGGAACAGTCCTTCGCAACGAAATATCCCCTAGACAGGGTCCCATACGACTGCGAGAGTTCACGATAATGGATTTCGAACTCTTCTTCAACCCGGAAGAGCCCGACTGCCCATACCTAGACGAAGTCGCGTCCGAAGAGTTATCGATCGTTACAGAAGAAACTAGAAAGAAAGGCACGGAAAATGCAACCAAGGTCAAGGTAGGCGAAGCCGTCAAGAGACAAATGATCAAGGCACCCTGGGCAGCATACTTCATGGCCCTCTCGAAGCGGTTTCTAAATCAACTCGGCGTCGATGGTCAACATCAAAGATTCTTCGAAAAACTTCCAACCGAAAGGGCTCACTATTCGGCCCAGACATTTGACCACGAAGTTGAACTGGACCGCTGGGGCTGGACTGAGGTAGCGGGTTTTGCGTATAGAACAGACTACGACTTGCGAAAACATATGGAAGCGACAGGAGAGGACTTGCGAGTGTTCAAACCCCATCAAACACCTCACCTCCGAAAGGTCAAATCGATCAGGCCAAACCACCAAAACATCAGAAAAATATTTCGAGAAGAAACGGGAAGAGTCGCTGATCTCATATCCAAAGACGACCCCGAAAGATTGCTCCGGGCCAAGAAAGCTGGAGAGTCAGTGAGAATTGGAGAGTACACTGTTGCCCCAGACTGTTTTGACGTAGTTGAGGAAGAGGTAAAGGACACTGGGACCCGTTTCGTACCTCATGTAATCGAGCCAAGTTTCGGAGTGGAACGTCTTCTCTACACGACCCTTGAATACAACCTTACAATGAAGGAGGATAGACTCATTCTAGGTCTGCCATTCAGCCTCGCTCCCATTCAAGCGTTGGTCTTTCCTTTGGTAAACAAAGATGGGTTACAAAAGAAGGCCACGGTCGTGTACGAAGCTCTCATCGCCGACGGGTTGAGGGTAGAGTATGATGAGTCAGGCTCCATTGGAAGGAGATACGCCAGGGCTGATGAAGCAGGCGTACCCCTCGGAATCACTATCGATTATGACACCCTCAAAGACGACACGGTCACAATTCGAGATCGCGATAGCTGGAGCCAAATGAGAGCCCCTATTGAAGCGCTGGCGTCGAGAATCCATAGCATAGTAAAAGAAGGGTTCAACGCTCCAAATTGACCTAGATTAAACTGCTGCTAGTTTTTTATGGCAAGGATAGCATCACTTTGCGAGACGGTGCTACTTGATGACCTTTCCAGTCGAAACCGAAGCGAACATACGACGGAGAATCCTCGACATATGTAGAGAACAGACTAGGAACGTGGTAGAGATAACCCGCGAACTAGCCCTCATGACCGACAACGTTTCGGATGGAAAAGCCAAAGAAGCGAAGGAACACTACCAGAACATGTTGAAGATTCTGGGAGACTTCGAAGGAACCAAGAAGAAACTCCTGGAAGAGGTCGCTTCGTTCGGGACCCTCCTTAGCAACCGGGAGGATTTCATTAGGCTGATTTTCAAGATAGGTGAAGTTGCCGACTATGCCCAGGGCATTGGTTACCGGCTGTCCGCTGTGATCGACCGGAATTGGAAGGTCGACAAGAAATATACCAAGCGGCTTGCGGAACTGAACGCCCTAGTTCTTGAGGAGATGTCAAAGATAAGAGAGACTGTAATGTCCCTCGGGTTCAACCCAACTAAAGCCATGGAGTTGTCCAGAGGAGTCGAGGAAACAGAAAGGAAAGTTGACATGGCCTATCGATCTCTCGACCTCGAAGTACTAGATGAGAAGATTCCTTTACGAACTCTCCTTCTGGTGAGAGATCTTAGTGCTCACATGGAGAACATGGCCGACCTGGGGGTGGACGTTGTAGACCTGATCAGGGTAATTGCCCTGACCGCCTAGAAGAATCATGAACCCCACGACGCTTCAAGGCGAAGCTGAGCTTATCGGAACCCGGCTAATAGTATGGGACGCCAAAAAGGGGCTCGACATTTACCGCTCGGGCTTCTTTGGAAAGCCCGTTGGGATACCAAAACCCAAGCCAGACCAAGACTTCGACGTTCCATTGCTGCTCGACCTCATGGAAGGACTGTATCTTCTAGAGCATCACCGGATATCCGTGATTGATGGAAGAACCAAGGAACCAGTTCGTAGATCTCTCTTACTGAGAGAGGCGAGAGAGACGTATCGTGGGTTCAGTCAAGCGTATCAAGTCTACAAGGATTTGAGAAACAAGGGTTACATCGTTACGCCCGGAATAAAGTTCGGAGCAGACTTTGCAGTGTACGAGCACGGACCTGGGATAGATCATGCTCCCTTCATAGTCTCAGTCGAAGATCCTAAGTCCATAATGGGACCTTTCGAGGTAGTTCGGGCTGGAAGACTAGCAACAACCGTCAGGAAGCAATTCATCATAGCGATTCCAGACACGAAGCTGGACGAGATCAGATACCTAGTTTTTAGCTGGTTCAAAGCCTAACTCGAGCCCTCATGTCGGCCTCTCGCCGCTCGTCTGAGCACTCCTTAGGAAGGAAAGAGCGAAGTCACGCGCGTGTCGCTCAGTCCCTCTGTGTTTCCCGCCTACATATCTCAAGTGATGGTAAAATTCATGGATCAACACGTATGGATCAAACATGTATTCCTCACTCGACATGTAGATAGTCCGCTCCCTAGGCACGTAGCATCCGAGCGCCCTTTTCTCCCCCTTAGGTAGACCGATCCTCAGCGCAGGCCTCTCTACGCGGTAATGCGCGCAAAGGGCATCGAGCGCTTCCTCGGGCTTCCTCTCTATTGTGATAAGGTGTACAATCTTTCCCTGGAAGTTGGCCTCGTCAAACCCAGTTCTTGGCCCTAGCTGCGATGGGCTTAAAACCCATCAACTACAGCCACAACAACCTTTACCCCACGTGCTAGCGCCAAAGTCGTCGAGGCTTTCTCCACGCAACTCTTTAAGGTTCTTCGAAAAGAGGGCTCTCTACCTTTAATGTGGGGGAGAATCCGGGCTCTGTTTGAGTCCTGCCCTGAACGGCTGCAAGTTGCTAAGTTCCTATTGCAGAATGAACTCTCAGTCAAGGGCGACAAGATTTACGTCAATAATGTAGAGGTCCCAACTCTCAAAGTAGCTAGATCAGTCGGAGTCGATCGCCAGACCGTGAACGAGACGATCCGAGCGATGAGCGTTGATGTGGAAATCAAGATGATTTTTTCGAAACTAGAGTCAGCTGGACCATCGCTCCACGCCGTAGCCAAGGAGATGAGGTTGGGAGTCGTTGAGATAATAGCAGACGATCCGAACAAGATTGGAATTCTTGCGAATGCCTCGAGAATCTTGGCGGATCATGGAATTAGCATTTGACAGGCATTGGTCGACGACCTTGAACTGAAGCCCGATCCCAAGCTTACCCTAATAGGGGACAGAGTTATCCCGGAAAGGCCATTCCGCTAATTCTGAAGATTCCAGGAGTCGCTAGGGTGTCAGTCTACTAGTCACCGAGACTCTCACTGTTACTAAAGGTAACATTTATAGCGTGATTCTGTTACCTGAAGTAACGAAAAAGGGTCTTTCGGTTGAAACTACGGCTAAGATTGTCTGCAGAAACTCAACGCGTATCTCCTCAAGACATTCTTGACTACAAGATCTTCGCTCGCAATCACCAAAATCCAACGGAAAAGAATGAGCTCAGGCAATTCGAACGATTTCATGCCGCGAGACATCTGATTTCCCAAGAAATGGACACGTACGTCGATGCAGAACTTACCGCCGACGACCCCTCCAGAGTGCTGACTGTCGATGTATGCGGAGTCAAGAACGGAATCCTAACAGCGGTGTTTTGTCAGACTGCAGGTCTGGACGACCTCCTTGCGAAATCCATCGAAACAATCAACGAATCCCAGAATGCAAGCGCGGTAATTCTTCTGCCGCGGGAATTGGATCAGCCCGCTCTGAAGGAATCGATGCGCGTTGCCCTTGAGAGAGGGAAGGCTACACTGGAGATTCTCGGCTGGTTCGGCGACACGTTTGAAGAGACGTTTCGGGAAACACTAGGGCTCATAGAACTCTTGGGAAATGAAACCAGAATGCGAATGCTAGCGCCACTCCTTGAGAAGTCAGGGGCAAAAAAAGACTATCGGACCAGGATAAATCCGAAGCTCGTCTACCACAACATATCCGCGCTTTCCGACGCTGGTCTCCTCGACGAGAACAACGAAGGAACATACGAATTGAGTCAATTCGGAAAGACAGTCCTCGCGGAATTCATCACCTTTCTTGAGAAGACTCGGAAGACCCTTGATGAGTCGAAGACAAAGGAGGTGAAAAATGATTGAGTGAAGATGAATTCTTTTCCAATTGGCTGCGGCGTCGATGGCGATTCCCGACGGCCAACCTCTTTGACGAGCTCGAGCAGGACTTTGAGGAGATGTTCAAGGACCTGGAGCTTCCAAAGGATCTCATCAGAGAGCGAAAGCTTCCTGACGGCGGCACCGTGAGAGAAATGGGTCCATTCGTCTACGGATACTCCTTCAGCATGGGCCCCGACGGGAAACCAGTGATCAGAGAATTCGGCAATGTCAAACCTTCCCTGAAAGGAGGACCCTTAGGCGCGGTTAAGCCTCGACTTGACGTGAAAGAAGATCGAGAGCCTCTAGTTGACACAATAGTCAATCCCGATACGGTGAAGGTCGTGGCCGAACTTCCAGGTGTCGAAAAGCCGGACATCTCCCTCGAATGCGACGGACAAAAGCTGACGCTGAAGGTGGACACGGACAAACGGCGCTACTACAAGGAGCTAGAACTTCCGGTCGAAGTAGATCCTGATACCTCAAAAGCGTCCTACAAGAACGGCGTGCTGGAGCTACTCCTTACGAGGAGGAAGTCAGGGTCCAAGGCCAAGCAGATAGCCATCGACTGATCTGGGAGTACCACTCCCACCCTTTTTTTTTCGGGCGAGACTCTCGCTCAATCCTTCAGAGTAAGGAATAGTTTGGTGCGCGAGTGAAACCGTCAGGCATGGACCCAAATCTTAACCACTGATGATCGCAATCCAATCGTATGGTCTCAGGCGACTTGATCATCAGCCAGTCAGAGCACAAGTCTAGGATCAAAAGAATCCGGGAACAATTGAAGAAGTCTAGGTGCGCGGCGCTCTATCTTACGAATCCCACCCGAATTCTCTACTCTACCGGATTTAGCCACATCTCTACGGAAAGACCTCTAGCGCTAGTCATCCCCCAAGACGGTACTATCTTCATGATGGGCCCTCATCTAGAAGAGGACCACGTGGAACAGGATTCCACTCTCATCGAGGAGTTCTTCAGCTATCCTGATTACCCAGGCACAACCCATCCGATTCGACATTTTGTTAAGATACTGAGACAAAAAGGACTGACAGGATCGAAAATGGCAACGGATTCTGTTGACGGAGCAGCCGGAGGGTGGGGCTACCGCGGTCCTTCATTGCGAGACTTACTGCAGCAATCCAGGATGGTTGATGGAAGAGATCTGGTGGACAGCCTTAGATGGGTAAAATCTGAACAGGAGATACACTTGTTGAGAGAGAGTGCTCGTTGGGCGGAGAAGGCTCACGACCTTCTGATGGAAAACATCGCACCAGGAGTACATGATGCTCTAATTGGGATGAGGGCTAGTTATGAGGCTTTGACAAGAATGATGAGGAAGCTGGGGACCAGATATCACCAATTAAGGTGGGGCCTTTCGCCGGTAGTTGTCGGCTGCAGGGGACAGGTCGGACCCGGGTCGGCCGTGCCACACGCCGTCTTCTCAAAACGCAAGATCCGGAGGGGGGACGTACTGGTTACTGAGGCCGGAGTTGAGGTTGGAGGGTACACCAGCGAGCTGGAGCGGACAGTTATCGTCGGAAGGGCTGGGACGAGAGAAAAGAAATACTTCGAAGCTATGCTGAGGGCTCAGGACGCTGCGTTGGGATCATTCAAGGCCGGTACGCCCTGTTTTCAGATTGATTCTGCGGCAAGAAAGGCAGTTGAAGGTGCAGGTTTAGCGGGCGACCTTCGCCATCACGTGGGCCACGGCATTGGGATTGATGGCCATGAACCGCCATGGCTCGACCCAGGAGAGAAGACGATCATGAAGACTGGGATGGTGTTTTCGTGCGAGCCAGGGCTCTACGTTCCTGGCTTTGCTGGGTTTCGACATTCAGACACGATAGAGATCACCAAACATGGTATGGAATTCATAACTCAGTACCCCCGTAGCCTGGAAGAATTGACCGTCTAGAAGACCAAACAGGCAGAACCTGAAGCTATGTCCATAGAGCGTTGGGCAGAGCCTTCTCCACCGGTGGAGAGATTTGATGATCGCGGTAGGTCTCCCCGCAGTGTGGACATTTGAGACTCCTTCTCCACATGCGGTAGATTAGCTTGAGCCCAACGTAGGTCAAAGCGAAAACAACGATGCCTGCGATAGCCGACGCGATAGCGGAGTCAACGTTCATGATGAAGATGAAATAATGAATGTCGACCAATTCAGCGGGCCCCCAATACGGCGCGAGCGAGGTGTGGACAGTGGAGTGGACGAGGTTTGGCGCGCATACGCTATATTGCGGAACTGACGGTATAAACCTACCTCGGATGAAAGCGTGCAGATTGGAGCAAGAGGTATCTGTTTATTGAAAAGTATATCCTGCCAAGTTCGGGGACGGTTGGAATGTTGCGAGTGACTGTCAGGGCTGACTGGTTGGTGTCGTAGCCTGCACGGGTTTCAAGACCTCGTCCGCGTGAGTGATCTTGACCAGCCCCTTGAGGAGGAGCCGATTAGTTATCTTCGCGCAGACATCACAGTCTTTCCCCGGACAATATCCTTTTAGAAAGTTCTCGCACTTCCAGCGATAGTTCTCTATCTCAACGGTGGACATACAAGTGGAGCCTTTGTCGATTGGCCCTACGGCCTGAAATCGACTAAAGTATCGCGTAACTTCACGCAAAAGCAAGCGGTAACATCAGGAAGGTCGGCTCATTTCCTTGTAGACCTCTCTTTGGATGATGTATCTCATGATCTCGCTGGTGCCTCCTCCAATCATCATGAACCTCGCATCCCTGAAGTAGCGTTCTACCGGAAGATCCTTCGTATAGCCGATACCTCCATGGACTTGCAAAGACTCGTGCGCCACCTCGAACGCGGCTTCAGACGAGTATGGTTTGGCGACGGCCCCTCCTTCTGACTGTTTCTCCCCGATCAAGGGCTCGAGCCGCGTGTAGAATGAGGAGTCGAGAAGCTGCAAGTTTGACAGCCATATCGGCGATTTTGAAACTCACTCCTTCGAAGTCTCTGATCGGACGTCCAAACTGCTGCCTAGTAGATGAGTATCTGACGGCTTGCTCAAAGGATGAGCGAGCAATCCCCATCATTCCGGCAGCAACGGCCGGACGCTCCCTGTCCAGTTCGTCCAGGATAATCGAGAAACCGCGGTTGAGACCGCCTACGAGATTTTCTCCCGGGACACCAACGTTTCGAAGCCGCAGATGGGCGACACTGGCGCCCCTCATGCCTAGCAGACTGTAGGCCTTCACGACGTCAAGACCCTTTGAATTCCTTGGATCACGAACGCGCTGATCGCGGACCGAGCAGGTTTGCTGGGGTCAGTGACAGCGAAAAGGAAGAGATAGTCGGCGACGCCTCCATTGGTTATGAACCGCTTCTCTACGTTGAGAATGAAGTCTCTGCCCTTCCGCCTTGCTCGGGTCTTGATCGAACCTGCGTCAGACCCTGCCTGAGGCTCCGTCAAGGCTAGAGCACCCACTTTCTCCCCTGAAAGAACTGAGCGGAGGAACCCCTTTTTCTGGACCCTATTTCCGAAATATGCAAGCGGCGCGGAGTACAGCGCCGCCGAAGCTAGTCTAGCCATTTCCGCCGCGGCGCTGACAGCAGAAACCTCTTCGGCCACAATTGTCTCGCAAACCCAGCCCAGGCCGAGACCGCCATCAGATCTCGAGAAGGGAGCTCCCAGAAATCTGTTTCTGCCGAGCGCACGAAGAAAATCTCCAGGGAAATATCCCTCGGCTTCTATCTTGGCAGCCAATGGTTTGAGGTGTTTTTCGTAAACGCCTTTACCCTTTTTTGAAAGCTCAGCTCCTGCCTGGTAAGAGCCAGACTCATAACGAGTCTCGTGAGAAACTAATTGTTTAAGCTAGTCCGGTAATGTTACGATCAGCTTAAGCGTACTGCGTTGGCGCAACGGCGATTGGCTTCGGCTTGGAAACTACCGCCACCGCCTCTCTGAATACCGGCCGGTAAGCGATTCCATAGAGGATCAGTCCGTCCTTTCCCTCGTAATCGAGCCTTCGGATGACCCCCTCCAGTCGGACTCCCGGTTTCAAATCAGAGACATCAGCATCGACGAACAGTACCTTGTTGTTTTCAAGGAGCTCGAAATTTGAGGTCCATCTCTTCTTGAAGGGAAGCTTTGAGACGTTCTTCAGCTTCGCAAATCTCGGAAACCGTTTCTTCTCCATCGGTCCTGGACAATCTGAAGCAAGACATGTCTCTCTCGCGGGATAGTAGATCCTATTGCACCCCTTGCAGAGAGAGAGTGAGAAATAGCTCCCGTTGACGGGTTCAATTTCGCCGACCATTCGCGGAATCTCCAATCTTCTCTTGATTCTTGATAGCCGTTCGCGGATCAAGTCGTGGTAGGTGTCTATTCTGATCTCAGATTTCCGTTGTACGTAATC
>WNGQ01016671.1_pt1 | contig 11045 bp, 13 predicted proteins | sample 5407661 | NCBI WGS metagenome assembly WNGQ01 (sample SAMN13153382, study PRJNA577476) | soil metagenome | isolation source: 60 cm soil or saprolite under Garry oak tree replicate 2 | place: USA:California | collected 2016-06-15
AGCATATTCGCCGGGTGATGGAGGAACTCCGAGCCCTGCACCGGACTGATCTCAAGTATAGCGTCTTTGTGGAAGACGACGGGAAAACATTCATTCACTTGCGTTTTTGTGCGAACGAAGAGGCGAGCAAGGTGTTTGATCGGCTTCCCACCTTCCAGGCGTTTCAAGCAGCGCTTCTCGCAAGTCATCCCGAAGTGCCACCCACCACGGCGATCCATCTGACCCTGGTCGGTTCGACCTCAGACCTCCTCTAATGAGGACCTTTGAGAAGACTCTTCTGTATTCGACATCTGTGAGGAGTCTTTGTCTGGAGTATGAAGCACATTCGGTTAGGGCAGCCTGGAAGTTGGAGCGTCCCTGGTGGGCGAGTTCGGGCTTGCAGTGGCCTTCGTTGTGGGGTGTGCCACAGCTTTTTGCAAACCGTGAGCACACGAGCGTAGCAGGAAAATTGTCTGGCAAAGCCTAGTATCCGAGTATGAGCCGGTCGGATCATACTCGGTCCCCTGCACTGGCGGAGTTACGCGCTCATCTTAGGGCAACCATTTTCTCCTCTTTTCTTGTGGAGCGATTGGGCCGAAGCAATTGCAGGAAAATCAGCAGGCTGCTCACCAGCAACGCTGGCACGTAGATGGTCACAACCACCCAATTCACGCCGAGCGCATACGTGAACACACTGTCGCGCACCGATTGAATAATCGCATTCACGGTGTCCACTGTTCCCACACTGATGCAAAGCCAGACCAACGCAATGGCACCGGGGAAGCGCTTGCGGAGGGCGATCAATGCCAGCAGGGCCAGGATAGCTGTTGCCAGGTCACCATATCCGATCATCACCCGGAACTCCGTTGGCACTTGGCTGTCGACAGCACCGGGGGCCAGGATCGTCCCACCGACAATGCGAAAGGCATGGATCCACAGTAATGGCATTAGGGCTGTCTCTCGTGGCAGCCCGGACAGGCGAGGCACGACATACCAGAATGCGATGAACGTAAATGCTACCAAGCTCAAGGTGAATTGAATTCCGAAGAGCACCATCGGTTCCATGAATCATTCCTCCTATGGGTCATACTTCTCTGCTACTCCATCCGAACAGCACCCGCTTCGACTCATACGCCGTTGGATGGACATTGATGAGACGAAAGTGAAAGGCAAAACTGTGCGGTCCGACCACTGCTGTTTGAGGAACGTCAGGCCCTTGGAGGTTGTGGTCGGATATATAATGAAAAGGCTGGTCAAAGAGCAAAACGGCGCGGCCTTCTGTTGCCCCCCACTTGCCCAATCACCAATGGCATCGAGAGAGAGCGAGGAAGCGACATGACTAAGGAACATGCACAGGCAGGCACCCCATCTTATGAGGTTGGACGTATTGATCCCGCAGGGGCAGCAGACGATTCTGCCGTCGTCGGTTCCCTCATCGAGCCGTATCGCCGGGAACTGCTCGCGCATTGTTATCGCCTGTTGGGATCGCTGCAAGAGGCGGAAGATCTCGTGCAGGAGACCATGCTCCGTGCCTGGCAGCACTTTGATACCTTTAAAGGTGACGCGTCCCTTCGCACCTGGCTGTATAGCATCGCCACCAACGCTTGCCTCGACACGCTCAAGAAACGTCCACCTCGCACGCTGCCTGCAGCGGCCTCTCCTGCCATGAATCCACTCACCCCCATTGCGCCAGCTCCTGCCGAGTCACTCTGGCTTGAGCCTTTCCCTGATGACTGGCTGGCTGGGGCAACAGACGACGCGGAAGCCCGCATAAGCAGACGCGAAAGCGTTTCGCTCGCCTTCCTCACGGTTCTTCAGTTGCTCCCGCCCCGTCAACGGGCGATCCTGCTCCTCTCGGATGTGCTGGACTGGCACGCGAGCGAGGTTGCGCAGCTGCTCTCAACCTCGGTCTCAGCCGTGAACAGTGCCTTACACCGAGCCCGGGTCACGCTGGCCAAGAACTATCACCCTGAGCAGCAAGAGCGGATACAGGGGAGTGCTGCCGATAGAGCAACGAGCGAGTTGCTCGCTCGCTATGTGAACGCATGGGAGACAGACGATATAGAAGGGCTGGTGGCGCTTCTGAAAGAAGACGCGATTATGAGTATGCCACCCTCTCCTTCGTGGCTTTGGGGGCGGGAAGCGATCCGTGCTTTTCTCGTTGCCACAACCTTTGGCTCCGAAGCGCCGAGTCACTGGCATCTGTCTGCGACGGGTGCCAATGCCCAGCCAGCATTTGTGGTCTATCGGGCCGACGACCCTCTCCGCTCCTACCGAGCCTTTGGGCTTCAAGTCCTCACCCTCGAAGGCGAGGCCTCGACCAGGTGCATCGCCGATGTGACGACCTTCACGGTCCCATCGCTCGTCACCGCTTTCGGCTTCCCCCTCGAACTACCTCAGTTGTCTTGAGGGGGATGGACCATGTCTGGTGGCGAGGAGCATCTTGCATATTGCTTCTTTCTGAGTGTCCAGGGGACGCTGCTACTGGGGAGTCTCAGTGTAGTGCTTGGCTATGCATAACTGCCCTGCTGCTCCTCACGCCTGCCTATGTGCTCCTTTATCATAAATATTTGTGACGCTGGGCCAAATATTTACGACAATAAGCAATCCTTGGTGGTTTTCATAGATATTTGGCAGAAGCTCAGCAGTGTTGAGCGTAGTATCACTCTTATCGTCACAGATTTCTGGGTTCTCAGACCGGTTTGACACTGTTGGGAAACTCGCTTTAAGCTGCACGGTAAAGCCTCTGGAAAGCAGTGACACGTGTGGGAGCGCGTTCATCTCCATCGAGCCAGGCTACCACACGAACCACATTAATTGCGGCAGCAATGCCAAGATGTTGCAAATGCGTTTTTGGAAGACCGATATAACGAGAGCGGCGCAGGCCAAAGGCACGAACTCGCCTCCGAAATCGTCGCTTCGATGCCTTCTCGCAGCGCATATTGCTTGGCAAAGGCTGGCGTCTTCTGTCGACGACGAGCTGCTTGAAGCGCTTCATGTTGGGCTTGCGGTCGTACTGTGATGGTTCGTCGCTTGTACTTCTTTTCCGAGCGGGTACAGTGGGTGAGCTGAGGACAGATGCCGCAATCTGTGGTGGAGAATTTGATCTTGATGACCTCGTTTTTCCGGTGATCAATGGCAGGAGTCCAACTGATACTGCGCTGTCCTTGGGGACAAATCGCTTGTTGATGGTCCCAATCAATCAGGAACTGGCTGGCATCAATCCCCTGCTCGGTGTTGGCTTGCCACTTCACATCGCTCGGAGTGAGGCCCGTCTGCTGAAGCTCTGCATGAATTGTCTCTGTCATCGCCTCATCGGTCGTCGTGGCAGCCGTCGTGGTCACATGGGTGATGAGGTGAGGATTCTCTTCCTCACAGGTTTCGGTGATATGCACTTTGTAGCCGGTCCACCGCGTCTCGCGCTTTTTGCCATAGCGTGCTTCTTGGTCATAGGGCGAGTTGATGAACTGTTTGCCCGGAGGCAGATCCTCATTGCTGCGCCAGTGAAGCTGCCCCTCGATCCAGACGTAGTTTTGGATCCAGATGCGCCGCAGGATCTGGACTGCCGGGATTTCACGCAACCAGGCAGGGGCATCGGCTGCGTAGATAGCCGCCAACAAGTTCGAGCCATCTCGACCGATGAGTTCAGCCACGGCCTGACGCTCCTCTTGGCTTTGTGGAAGGCGAGACTCCTCAATCCGATGCCCATAGCGGTCAAGCCACTCAGGGGGGCTCAGGGCCAGAAGCCACCCTCCAGCGACAACGGCTACGCTGTTGAGTGCAAAGCGCATGGCCGAGCCTGTGCACATGAGTCGATTGATCGCTCGCACTTTGGCCAGCACATGGGTCGAGTCGGTTCGTTGGCGCTGCCGTTGCTTGAGCCAGCCTTGTTCTTTAAATGCAGCGAGCATAGCATCCAACAACACCTGCTCTGCTCCCCCCTCAAGCAGGCGCGTGCGAAAGTCGGACAAAATGGTAAAGTCAAAGCCGGGATCGGTCAGTTCTAAGCCCAGGGCATACCTTCTGGGATTGAGAACGCATGTTGTGGGTGGAGTGTCATTTTCTTTCTCCTGCTTTTTCATTGGTGCTCGGACTTGCTCTTTGGTTTCTTATCCTAGCAGATGAAAGCAAGAGACACCCCAAAAGTTTCCCAACAGTGTCCGGTTTGGTGGAGTGGTGGTGCTGCCATTGGAGATGGTGGATAAATCGACCAGCCCTTTACAGATCCACTTCGGGCCGGTTTTTTGTGGTGAGGCAGTCCAGACAGGCCTTCTCTTCCCAGAGTGAGGCTCCCTCCGAGCTCTTCTGCGGGTACCTTCACCCATTTCCCACCACATGATACAGCTCCCATCTGGCTTCGATGCCTCTCAAGCGGAAAGCGGCGGCAAGGGGCACGAGAGCACCTCGCGCGCCGTCCATCGTCGGGTGGTTCTTCCCGCCGCCATGGCAGGAGTACGGTGCCGGTAGCGTTGCGCCGCCAGTTTGCCCCCTCGCTCGTGTGGCTGCACGAGCGCCACTCGCAGTGCTTGGTGAGGACGTACAAAGTGATAATATGCTCGCCACCATTCCAGGTGGGAGAGCAGGTGTGGGGACTGCTGAGCTGTCGCCCAGGTTCGCCGAGACAGTGCTGCCACCCCATGACGGACGGTCAGATTCACCCGTTCAATAAAAGCTGTATTCAGTCGCCCAGTGAAGCCCATCTCCTGCAAAGCGATCTTGAGAGCGGTATCTGTTCCAAGGCGCATGACGTGCGTCACCCGCACCAGCTTGCGCCGCTGGTAGCTCTTCTTCACTTGGCCATAAATCAGTCCTTCTGCCACTTGCCACCGGAGTATTTTTCGCCCAAGGCTCGCCACCTGGAGCCAGTGTCCAAAATGGGCCGTCAGTGCATAGAAATAGAGATTGAGCCCGTCACTGGTGAAGAGCGGGAGACAGCCTGGAGCCAAGAGTTCTCGCAGGGAGTGGATGACGCGATGGGCCATATGTTGTGTTCGGGGACCCAGATGGAGGACAGGAAGAATCTTCGTGCAGGGATCAATGACCAGCCAGAGCCAGAGCACGTGTTGAGAGCAGCGCAGCCTGGTGCGCAGTTCATCCAACTGCAGATGCGGGAGCCGGAGATGGCAGAAGAAGCGTTCGTGCAAGGTCTGAGCGTGCTCACCAGCCCGGGACAACCAGGTCGTGATGGTCGCTTGCCGGTAGCCGAAGACCCGCTCGGCGGCGGAAAGGTCCAGTCCTTCGGCCAGCGCAGCCAACACGACTGCGATCTGGTGGGAGGGAGTTTTCAGGCGGTACAAGGGAGTATGGTAGCGAGCAGAGAAGGTGGTGCGGCAGGCTTGACAACGAAACGTCTGGATGCGCTCGGCATGACCATGCATGCCATCGCCAACAAGCGCGTGGATCTGATCATCGGTGATGCCGAAGTAGAGGCACTTCGGGTTGGGACAGGCGTAGCCCTCGGTGTTCACGCGCTTGGGAGCTCCCCGCCGGCTTTTCACCTCGCGCCAGGGACGCAGAGGAGTAGGCACTGGCCCTCCAACTGACGAGGGAGGGGAGGCGAGACGACAGGCGGGGCAGTCGTCTGGGGTGCGAGGCTTTAGAAGACGGTGGAGCGTTCTACGCCTGGCTCCCCCTCGTGAGCAGGAGGGCCGGAGATGGGGCCAGTCATGACACAAAAGCCGCGCCAGAGAGAGCAGGAGGCAGGCCACGAGCAGGAACACGAACACATGAAGCACCATAGCGATCCTCGCTGCTAAAAATGGGGAGTAAGGAGAGCTCCTCGAGAAGCAAGGATACGGTGAGTCTACAATGCTGTCAAGCGATGGGGAGAGAAGTCCGAATTATCCACCACCAAGAGAGGCAGTACCGCGGTTTGCTCCACTGAAGATAGCGAGTTCGCAGGGTCTTCACAGAAAGACCGACGAGCTGCTTGAGACGAGTCAGAATCACGGTGCGTTTCTCCTCGAGGAAGATGTGTTGATTCTCTCACTGCCATGAGAGCACCTCCCCATCCCCTTCCATTTTACCCTGTGGACTCATCCATTTGCAACGAATCAAGAGAGTCGCTCTAGCTCTCCCAGTGGCTTTTTTCGAACGGATGTGCCAAGTAGCCAGTACAGGTAATTCACGATGTTGCCTACAGCCTTAAAACGTGGAACGTGCCTGTACTCCTTATTCTTGTCAACTGGCATGGAGGGAATGATATCCTGGCACCGCTCGCAACTGAGATTACTGCACGAGAAGGCATCCCTACTGCAGTTATTCCCAGCATTTCGCAAATTGGGAAGGCCTGGGACGATAGTCACATCACTAGTGCGAAAGATATTCATGCCGGCGCAGTAGAGACGTCGATTATTCAAGCCTACTGGCCAGAACTGATACAAAGGCCTATTCCTGAAACAGCCCATCGCGAGCCCGAGATCGCTCCTGCGAAGACACAAGCCGTTTTGCAGTCCATTGGCTCCTATTCCATCACACAATCAGGTATTTGGGGAACACCAGAACAAGCCAATGCAGAGAAGGGAAAGGCTCTGATTGAGGCGTTGGTGGGAAACATGCATGAACAGGCTGCGAAACTGCTGGAACTGGTGAACGAATATCACGTTTAGGGAGGATGAACATGCGGGGACCAACACCAGAAGAACTGCTCAATACACCACCGCCGGAGCTACGAATGAGTAGTAAGACTACCCAGGCCTATCTCGACATGCGGCGAAAGATTATCGTTGGTGAATACAAACCTGGTCAAGTGATCGTTCCGAAGGGCATAGAGGAAGTTTACAAGATCAATAATACTGGGACGCAAATGCTGCTGCTGCGGCTCGCAATAGAAGGACTCATAAAAGTTCTCCCTATCAAAGAGAGGACCTGGCCGAACAATGCTGCTTTGAATGAATACCGGGTCGCTGATTTGAATATCAGGCACCGCATGCTTTCGACACGACATGGCGACTTTGTTGACGATATTTCAAAGGGTGGTCATCCAGCCTATAAGGAAACGCTCACGTTAAAAGTCCAATACGCTGATGCTGAGGTGGCGCAGCTTCTGAACATTGCGGAGGGAGATAAGGTCGTCTATCATCGCAATCTTCAGCGACGCGATCCTGAGACGATTGTTGCGATCAGCGACACCTACCTCCCCTTCTGGTTTGCTGAGATGTTGCCCGAACTCGAAAAGCCAGAGAGCGATATCTACAAACTCATGTTTCAGCTAGGAAAGAAGCCAACCTGGTGTACCGAAACGATCGATGTCGTTCAGGCGAGCAGCAAGGAACGGGTGATGTTTGGCTTGTCTCCTGACGACCCGTCCGCTCTTCTCAAGATACTGAGACGTTCTTTCGATGAGGACGGTACGCCGCTTGACGTACAATTTCTTACAGATAGAGGTGATATGTATCGCCTCCACTATTCGTTCCCGTTATTTCCTAAGGATATACCGGAAGTAGTACGGGAGAGGTAGGGCAAATTATTTTTTCTACAAGCTGCCAATTATTCGATTGTGAAACCTTCCCAGCAGCCATTACAGGTCCATGCTATCAATATGTCACTACTCTTCGCATACTGAACTTGGTCGGCTTGGAGTTGCTTGATAGTTTGCACCTGGACCTCGGTGAGATCATATTCTTGGCAGATGTCCTTGACCACCATGCCATTCACAAGATGTCCAATGATGAGATTGTCGTATTCCCTATAGCCTCTAGTAATTAGGCTAGCTCCTGACAATATCCTGGCGGAAAAGGAGAGGGCTAAAGTTGGTTTGATAGTCGTAGGTATCGAGGCTTTCTCGTCGTTTGAGGAAACCTACGACTAAGTAGGTAAAAGGAGTAGCAATCACTTCATACAAAACTTTGAAAGCCCACTGCGTGAGAATGGCGGTGAGTAGCAACTGAGATGGAATGATCCCCCAAAAAGCGATGCTGATAAAGATAATTGTATCGACGCCTTCACCTAACAGCGTTGAGCCAATGGTGCGAGTCCATAACCAATGTCCCTTTGTGGCAATTTTTAGCTTGGCAAGCACAAAAGAGTTGGTAAACTCTCCCACCAAATAGGCGATGAAGGAAGCTAGAAGCAGACGGGGAGTGAAGCCAAGAATAGTCTCATATGCAGCTTGGTTATGCCAAAATGGAGCCGCAGGTGCGAGCCCACCGAGATAAATAGCTATCACAGCCAACAAGTTACATGCGAAGCCAAGCCAAATAACACGTCTGGCTGCTCCATATCCATAGACTTCGGTGAGAACATCACCAAACAGATACGAGAGTGGGAAGATGATAATACCAGCAGGAACCAGAAACCCAAACAGGAAGATCAGCTTCACTGCAATGATATTTGCCGTGATAAGACAGGTAACAAAAATAGAGGCGATAACTACAAACCAGAACGAAATCTTCAAGCCAGGCCCTCCTTCTCATACAATATCTATCACAACTCCATAAAGCACACCAATTGCCATCTATTATGCCACAACTTTGTCCTGCCTCGCTCCCTTGAGCGAAATCTTAAAGCGCAGGGGGTACCTATCACTAGTTAGTGTGGGTTACTTTGTAGCATTGAAATCTTCTCTATGCTAGACTTACACCAGCGACCCGTCGGCTCAGTAGGAGACAACGTGATTCCTCTCTGAGAAGGCGGTCTCATATCTCATAGAACTGATTTCTACTCTACTTTTTGTGGAGTGCTGTCTCTTGTTGGCGACTAGCACATCTTGTCTGGTATGGTAACACGATACACTCCCTTTTTTACAAACGCACAGAGTTACACTACTTGAGGAGGAAGTATGCCTGAGTCTAAAGCTATCGCTATTGTCAGTGGGGGACTCGATAGCGTTACCTTAGCTTACCTGTTACATGCAGAAGGCTATACACTGCACTTGTTATCATTCGACTATGGGCAGCGACACAAGAAGGAACTCATTTTTGCTCACCTTTGTGCTCAACGCCTCGGTGCGGCATTTGATGTGATTGATTTAAGCAGTATCACCCGATTTCTCAAAGGCTCGGCTCTTACGGATGCTATTTCTGTGCCGGAGGGACACTACGCGGCTCCAAATATGGCTATCACGGTAGTACCCAATCGCAATGCCATCATGCTTTCCGTGGCGTATGCCGTGGCTGTTGCGGAGCAGGCTCACTTGGTAGCCGCAGGCGTTCATGCGGGCGACCACTTTATCTATCCAGACTGTCGGCCCAACTTCATTGCCGCGTTTGATGCTATGCAAAGGTTTGCTGTTGAGGGTTTTGGTGATCCAAACTTGAGGCTCGAGGCCCCTTTCATGCATCTAGGCAAGCATCAGATTGTCAAATTGGGTACCTCGTTGGCCGTTCCCTATGCCGATACTTGGAGTTGCTACAAAGGGGATGAAAAGCATTGCGGTAGGTGCGGCACCTGCGTAGAAAGGAAATACGCCTTTCGCGATGCATGTGTGGCGGACCCAACTGAGTATGAAGACCCGGAATACGGTTTGAACCTCGAGTTCAGCGCGCAGGCCAGTTCCTGAAAGGCCTTGCTCGGAGAGAATGGTAAAAGAGAACGCATTTGCTGTCTAGAGTGAGAGAGGGGGGTTTAGAGGTTGGTGCCAATCGCCATTCTATATTGAGGAACTTGAGTGTTTTTCACGGGAAAACGTGGAGGTGGGGGCGATATGATCGCAACCGCCAGTGTGGGAGGATCTATCAATGAAAGTTGCTATTATTACCAAAATATTTCGCTTTGAGTCAGCACATCACCTGCCCGGTCATCGCGGTAAATGCGCTCGTCTCCATGGTCATTCTTATCGGCTAGAGGTCACAATTCGCGGTCTTATCAAGGACGCATCTGAAGAATCCGATCACGGCATGGTTATGGATTTTGCCGATCTCTCGCAGCTTGTGAAAAATTCGGTCATAGAGCGCCTCGACCACCAAGATCTGAATGCAGTAACAGGGCTTCACACAACCGCTGAGAATCTAGCGCACTGGATATGGGGTGAGTTAACAGCCAATGGTCTTTCCGAAGCACTGCTCTATCGGATCCGTCTGTGGGAAACCGATAGTTGTTTCGTAGAAATCACACAACAGGAGCGCAATTAGATGAACGTAATGGAAATCTACCGTTCGGTTCAAGGGGAAGGTACACTGATGGGAGTTCCGACGACCTTCGTGCGCTTTTTCGCCTGCAACCTGCGCTGCTCATGGTGTGACACGAAGTATTCGTGGAGCGTACGCGAGGGGGGGACATGGGAGTCTATTCCAGCACAGGAAGTGGCAGAACGTGTTCAAGCACTTGGGGCTAAGCATGTCGTACTAACTGGAGGCGAACCGACCTTGCAAAAGCAACTAGCTCAACTCGCACAATTACTCAAAGATCAAGGGCATCACCTCACCGTTGAGACGAATACAACCATCTTTCCTGTCGCCGCCATCCCCCTTATCGATCTCTGGAGTTTATCGCCTAAGCTCTCCAGCGCGGGTGAGAACTATCTTCGCTATCAGATCATTGAACGTTTTCTCGAAGGACTTCGACCAGATCAACAACAATGGAAATTCGTGATCCGTGACGATACTGATGAACAAGCCCTAAGAGAGTTGTTGATCCGTTACCCTTACCCAGTCTTCGCGGAGCGCCGCCTACCAGTGATTTTACAGCCGGAAGGCGATACCGCAACACTGGATTATCCGTCCGCTCTTGAACACCTGGCTAAACGAGTGCTCGATCCCTTCTGGGACAAGTATTACGTCCGGGTCTTACCTCAAATGCATGTCATCATCTGGGGAAGACGACGATGGGTATAGCTAACAATCGCCAGTGATGTGTTTAAATGGAAATTATAAATTCTCGTGTTAAAACTATTCCACAGTTTGTACTGTATGGAGTATAATTGGCACTATATTCAGCAAACGAACACTTATACCCCATATCCCGCAGTTTAGCATGCAGATTTTAAGAATTTACGGTTCGCCAATGGGGGGAGCAAATTTATACACGAAGCACATGTTTTCCACGTCAAATGCGGCGTGGTTGACGAACTACATCGAAGAAAGGGCATCAGAATTGCTAAGATCTGCTCCTTCTTACATTACTCCAAG
>WNGQ01018840.1_pt1 | contig 11043 bp, 11 predicted proteins | sample 5407661 | NCBI WGS metagenome assembly WNGQ01 (sample SAMN13153382, study PRJNA577476) | soil metagenome | isolation source: 60 cm soil or saprolite under Garry oak tree replicate 2 | place: USA:California | collected 2016-06-15
GACATCCCGGTGCAGTTGTACCGCGGCGCCGACCCGAAGCCCGGGGTCGAGCTGCTGCTGCGCGGCACCAGCGCCATCCCCGGCGGCGCCACGCAGGACCCCGTCGCGATCACCGATTGGCGCGGTGTCGCCACCTTCCACGTGCTGGCGGGCAACACACCGGGGGCGTACCGGCTCACGGTGGCGGTCCCGAACGGGCCGCCGCTCGGCCCCACCACGCACATCGACTTCATCACCACGCCGGTCGCGCCGCCGCCGCCGCCGCCCCGACCCGTCGTGTCGGACGGGCTCACGCGGTTCACACAAGGGTTGGAGCTGCACGGCAGCGCCGGCAGCGTGCTTCCGGTGCCGCTGGTGCTCGAGGTGCGCGACACGACCGGCGCGCCGTTCGTGGGGCAGCAGGTCACGGTCACCGCCACCGGAGGGACCGTAGATCCCGCGGTGGCGACGACGGACCGGTCCGGGCTGGTCCGGGTCCGAGTGTCGCTGGGCGAGCGCGCCGGCCCCGTGACGGTCACCGCGAAAGTCGGACCGCTTACGCGCACGGCGATGGTGTACGCCGACCCCGGGGTCACACGCGAGCTGGTGCTCGAACGAGGCGGCGTCACGATCACCGGACAGCTGACGTTGACCTCGCGCGACACGGTGAAGCTGCGCGTGCGAGCGCGCGACGCCCACGGCAACCGCACCGCGCTGGACGACTTCGCGGCCACCACCACCGGCCGGGCCGTCGAGCTGCGATCCGCGGTGATGGCGGAGTCGGCCGCCGTCGTGACGCTGGCGCCGCGCCGCAACGGGACCGGCGAGCTCGACCTCTCCGGCTCCGGAGTGCGGGCCCGCGTGAGCGTCACGGTGGCCCTCACCGGGGCACAGGGGGGAGGGGCCTGGGCGATCGGCGCGCGCTCCGCCTGGCTGGGCGCCAACGATCCCTGGATTGCGCTGCCCAATCTGACGGGGATGTCGGGCGTGGACTGGAGCGTGTTCGGGCGGCGCACGTTGGTGGCCGGGGGGGGCCTGTCACTCGCGATCGGCGCCGCGGGGGGCTCGGTCAACGCCGCGCGCACCACGGGGGACGTGTCGCTGGTGCTGGCACAGGGGTTCGGCCGGGTCGAGCTGTCGCTGGTGCCGCGCGGCGTGGTGAGCCCGGTGGTGGCGCTGGGGGGCGGCGCGTATCGCCTCAAGAGCGCGGACGGCGGTCAGACCTTCTATCATACGAACACGTTCTGGTCGGGCGGCGGCGGCCTGGACGCGGCGGTCTCGCCGAGCGTGACGCTGGAGCTGCGCGTCGAACGGCAGTGGATGTGGGACGCGAATCAGGGGCACGTGGCGACGCTGTGGCCGCTCGCGGTGGGGGTGAGGGCGGGGCTGTAGGGGCCGCCCCTAGTGGCTAATCACGAAAAACCACGCCGCGACGACCGGTCCGCGCGGGGCCCTGCTGCCGGGCGCGGGCGGAGGCGACCCGGGCGGGAGCGGGCCGTACTCGGGCTGGAACAGGTACGCCACGTGCCGCACCGGGTCCACCGTGATGGTCTTGGCGCCCCGCATCGTCGCGACCGTGGCGAGCACGCTGTAGTGGTCGGGACTGTCCGCGTGCACGACGGTGACGTTGCTGTCGCGCCCCGCGGGAATGTAGATCAGCTGCTGCGACGCGTCCCAGCCCAGCGCATCGACGCCGTCCCCGTTGGCGATCTTGGCCACGACCTTGCCGGAGGCGGGGTCGATCACGACGGACGTCTTGCCGCACCCCGAGAAGATGCGGTTCGCGGCGCGGTCGTACGCGATGCCGGTCGGGCCCTCGCACGGCGCGAGCGGCCACGACGCCAGCACGGCGAGCTTGCGGTCGTCGATCACCTGGATGGTGCTCTTGCCTTCGTTGTTCACGAAGATCCGGCCTTTGCCGTCGCTCGCCGCGCCTTCCGGGGAGTCGTCCTCGAGCTCGACCGTGCCCACGATGGCGCCGCTCGCGGGATCGAGCGCCACCACCGTCCCGATGGGACGGCTGTGATTGGTGAGGATGATGTGGCCGGAAAAGTCGTCGAACATGATGCCGTCGAGGCCGCCCGTGGGCACGTGGATCTTCTTGATGACGGCGAGGCTCGCGAGGTCGAACATGGTGACGGTCGAGTCGCCGCCGTTGGTCGTGAAGCCGTGATGCGACGCGGGGACGAGCGCGATGCCGTGGGTGCGCGGCGTGTCGGGAATGTCGCCCAGCACTTTCCCGCTCGTGCCATCGACCACCATGACGTGCGTGCCGCGGGAGACGAACACGCGGCCGGTGCCGGGCTCGGCCGTCAGGTAATCCGTGCCGCCGTCGCCGCCGATGTTGAACCTGGCGACCTTGAACGTCTGGGCCGGGCCGGCACGGGGCAGCGCGAATAACGCGGCGACGAGCAGTCTGAACATGAAGAATCCCCTCCGTTGAAGAGTTACAGCGACCGCAAGAACGCGATGATCGTCTGCTGCTGGCGGGGCGACAGCCGCCGGAACCGCACGGTCACTTCGCTCGCCTCTCCCCCGTGCCGAATGATGGCGTCCCGCAACGTCAGCGACGCCTGGTCGTGCATCAGCCGCGGGTGCAGCCGCACGCCCCACAGCGGCGCGGTGCGAACCTTGTTCTGCGTGCGGGCGATGCTGTCGAGCGACAGGTCCTTCCATTTGACCTGATAGACCCGCCGCCCGTAGTGCTCAGGCATCGCCATGACGATGCCGTCGCCGGTGCCCACGTTGTGCAGCAGGAAGTCCCCGAACGGATGAAACGTCTTGTCGCCGAGGGCGGGCGGGATCGTGAACGCGCCGCCGTTGATCGCGGTGCCCGCGGCCGCGGTGGTCAGGTTGCGCACGTGGCACGTGGCGCAGCCGATCTTGTCGAACAAGGCGGAGCCGGCCTTGGCGAACTGGGTCCGGGCGAGGATCGTGTCGCGCGCCGGCGCCTTGGTGGCCCGCATGAAGCGCGCGAACCGGTCGATGTCCTCGAGTCCGGTCGAGTCCGGCGTGTTGTTGGGCTCGGGGGCGGTGTTGCAAAGCGTGGTCACCTCGTCCGGGAACAGCCGGCTGGTGATTCCCATCTCGTTCAGATAGGCGTCGCCCGAGAACGACAGCAGGCTGGCCTGCTGGTCCTTCCAGCCGAACCGGCCCACGCCGGTGGTGCCCGGGGCCTCGACGATCGGCACGCGCACCGCCTGGCCGTGGATCTTGCCGTGCGTGGCGCGGCGCTGCTCGCGCGCCAGCGCGAGCAGGGTCGAGTCGGCCACGGCTTCGACCAGCCCGTCGCCCAGCAGATTGAGCGACGCACGCGTGGTGCGGATCGTCTCGGTGTCGGGCACCCGCTCCTGGATCTCCGAATCGGGAAACGCGGCACTGGGACAGATGGCCCGGTCGTTCACGAGCGTGCGGCCGGCGATGACGACCTTGCCGCGTGAGATGGCAATGTCGGCGTTCCTGAAGCGTCCGTCTTTGCCGCGGTGGCCGACGCGCAGCTCGGAGATCTGGCTCGCGCCGCCCGAGGTGGGATTCTGGTGACACTCGCGGCAGGACTGGGCGTTGTAGAGCGGGCCCAGCCCGTCGTCGACGGTTTCGACTTCGTCGAAGCTGTCTTGATCCGCATGATGGGTGGAGTCGTCCACCATGCCGTTGCTGAGGTCGTCGAACCCGGTGGGTGCCTCGGACTGTTGCGCGACGGCGCCGACGAGCGCCGTCAGAGCGGCGGCCGCGACCGCGGCTCGCAGGGCGTGCTTGATCAAGCGGCCTCCTTCGGTTTGGGCGCACACAATATCACGCGACGTCCTGTTCTCCACAATCTCGTACACATCGCACCCACAGGTTGCCCACACGCTGTGCAGAACACGAGTGGGCCGGCGGCGCGTGAGATAACGCACGACGCGCGCGAGCCGGATCCCACATCGTACAGGTCGGCGACAACGATTGGCTCCGTGATCGAACAGCAGTGGGCTCGGGTCAAGGGCGCCGCGACCGGGGGGTCGGGGTTGCGGCGCGGCGCGTGGTACCGCGTGGTGCGGCTCTCGTCGCGCGAGGCCGTGGTCGCCGTCGAGGCTCAGGAGGTGCGCCTGCCGCGGGGCGCCCTGGAGTACGCGTCGGTGCGCCCGCACACCTGGACCCTCGTGCCCACTCCCGCCACCGCCCGCGGCATGCCGGTGCGAGAGGGCGAGCTGTACGCGGTGTGCCCGGGGTGCCGCACGCGCTCGCCCCTCTCCGGCAGCCCGCAGAGCCTGCGCTGCCCCCGTTGCAAAGACACCAACAAGGTCGGGTGGGAGGAGTGGTTCATCAGGGGGAAGAGGTAGCCCTACACCAATAGCGTGCGCATCGGGTGCAAGGTGCGACGGAAGGGATCGAACACCAGACCGAGGATCTCGAGCGTGACGACGCCGAGCAGCGCCTCCGCGTCACCCGGCTGGCCCAGCACCACCGGTGTGTGGCCCTCCCCCTGGGCGAGCGCCACGTGGCACTCCGATACCTCCCGGCGCACGGTCGTACCGTCGGCGAGCACAAACTCCATCTCCCGCTTTGGCCCGAGGCCGATGGCGCGCCACACCGGCTCCGGAAGGAGGGAGTACGTCGCTCCACTGTCGATCAGGAAGCGCACGGCAGCCTCGGCGCCACCGGGACCGCGCACGATGCCCTGGACGTAGCTGATGCCCACACCCCCGAAGCTATATGTCGATCGTCGAACAGCGTCATCGAAACATTGCGCCGAGGCGCGGCAATACGCGAGCCCCGATCGTTGCGTCGCAGCCCCCCTGTGGCCCCCGCGCACCACGGAACCGACGCGCCGTCCACCGGTAGCCTCACGTACGAGGCGCAACCTGGAGGGCAGGCATGTCGCAGAGCACTCAATTCGACGGCGCGCGCCGCTGGTCGCGTCCCATCCTGCCGTTGCTCCTGTCGATCGCGCTGCTGTGCGCCGCCCGGTCGAGCGCGGCGCAGGTGGACGAGGTGGCCGCGGGCGCGGGCGGCAACGCGGTGCTGCGGGGTCCGTGGGTCACGTCGGGATGGCGCAAGCCGCTGCCGCGGCTCGCCCTCTTCGTGCTGGGCTCGCTGGTGTACGAGCGGTTCGTGGACCACTCGGGCTGGAGCTGGGGCGATTTCAACCAGCGGCTCGTGAGCTACGTCCTGGCCGAGGCGACGGTGACCGGTGTGCGCCGGGTCGAGCGCAGGCGCGTGGGCGCGCCAGCCAGCGTCGCGGCGCTGCCAATTCGGGGCGATCCGTGGTGTCTGCGAGAGCCACGCCGCGCAGCGGTGCAGATCGCCCCGTGGCCGATCGCGGCCGATAGCACGTGCGGGATGCCGCTAAGGCGGTGAGGACGGAGGGCTCGACAGCGGCGGCTTGGGGAGGTCGCCGCTCGGTCCTTTCACCGTGACGTCCTCGAACAACAGCGACGGCATCACGTACGACGCCGCGTAGCCCAACCCCGCGCTCGCCATCTGCAGGTTCATGCCGCCCACGCTGTGAAACGGGCTGGTGTACACCGTGCGGGACTGTGAGGCGGCCACGATGCTCTTGAAGCTCGCGGCCGTGAGGCCCGAGACGGAGGCGTTGCGGATCGGCTCTTCGTGTCCGTCGGGGAAGAGCTTCACCGCCACCGCGGCGCGCAGCGCGGGCGTGTCGGAGTCGTCGTCGCCCATATCTGCTATGGTGGCGTTGGCGAGCCGTCGCACCACGATGGCGTAGCCACGCCCCCGCGCCGCGGCCCGCTTCAAGAGGTCCGCCCGCAGCGCCTGGTCGCTGGCACCTGAATCCACGGTCACCACCAGATTGCTCACCACCGGTCCCGCACCCCAGCGGTTGCCGCTGCTGTGGGCGATGCCGCGCACCGGCACGCGGGTCGAGAGCAGCGTCTTCAGAATGCCGTGGTCCACCAGCCGGGTCTCGCGCGCCGGCACGGCGTCGTCGTCCACGTGGTAGCCGCCGATGAAGTGCCCCTCGAAGCTCGTGAGCGTGGGATTGTCGACGGCGGAGAGGAACGTAGGGAGCACGCGCCCGCCGATCTGATCGAGAAACGGCGTCTCGGCGCGGGCGGCGAACTGCTCCATCATGGGATTGCCGGCGATGGGCCGGCGCGACGCCACCAGCCGCGGCGCGAACAGCTCGTTGAACAGCTCGGCCGCCGCGTCGCCCTCGAACAGGACCGGGCCATTGTACAGCTCGGCCACGGGCGTCTGGCGCAGCCGGGTGAGCCGCGTCGCCAGCGCGCGCACGCTGTCGAGCAAACTTTCGCGGGTAGGGAGATCGCCGCCGAGCCCTCGCTGTTCAAGTAACGGGTGCGGGCCACGCCGGCGCTCCACGACACGCCGGAGCTGTACACCTCGGGGAAGGCGCGGAACGCGGCCGAGAGCCCGCGCACCAGCGCCTCGGCCGCGGCGCGGTCGAGCGGCGGCGCGGGCACGACGTCGGTGATCACGGCCGGCGGCTCTTTGGCGAAGTCGGGCAGCTGCTCGGTGCGGGTCTGGTTCTGGAGCGCGGCGCGCTTCTGCGCCAGCTGCTCCACCGCCCGCTTGTAGGCGCCGTCGGTTGCGAGCCACAGCTGGCGGCGGACCTCCTGATACTGGTCGTCGAGCGGCAGCAGCGCCCCGCCCCGCAACCCCGCCAGCATGCTGAAGGCCGGACCCCCGCCCATCCCCACGAAATTGGTGTTGTCGAACTCGTAGTCGCCCACCCGCAGCTCGACCCGGAGGTGGCGGGTGCGGGAGTCCCGGCCGCGCACCAGGCTGCCCAGGGTCGCCGCCGCCTCGGCCGTCTCCACGTCGTCGAGGCGATAGGCCACGAAGTAGGGCTTGGGAAGGGTGTCGAGCCGCAGCTCGGTCATGGAGCGCGCCAGCTCGTCGCGCATGGCGCGGCCCAACGGGTCTTGCGCGTGCGTCGCGGTCGCGACGCACAGGCCCACCCCCGCGAGCGACAGGGCCCGTCTCATGGCGTGGCCATGGGGCCGATGGGCGGCGGCAAGATCGGCGGCCGCTCCCCCGACTTGAGTTTTTTCTGCACCTCGACCTGCGACAGCAGCAGGCCGGGCGACACGGCCGACACGGGCACCCACCCCGACTCCGCGCCGCACATGCCGTTGAACACGGCCACCCGGTCGTCGGCGGCGACGATCTTCGAGAACGTGGTGAGCGGCGTGCCGATGAAGTCGACACCGCGCACCAGCTCCTCGCGGCCGTCGGGATACACGCGATACACCATCACCGGCATCACGTTGAAGGCATTGGGAATGAAGCGCATGGTGAGGGTGAAGCCGCCCTCGATGTCGTCGAACAGCAGGCCGTACGGCTTGTTCTCGCGCTTGATCTCGTCGATCAGCATGCGCTTGAGCTCGGCCTGCGAGTGCGGCTCGGCGGTCTCCACCACCAGGTTCGACTGGCGCGCCACGGGGCTCTGGCCCAGCTGGGCCCGGCCGTGCCCGTTGGAGCTGGCGAACCCTTCGATGGGCGAGCGGGCCATGAGGAAGGTCTTCAAGATGCCGTGCTCGACCACCGCCACGCGCCGGGCCTTCACCCCTTCGTCGTCATACCGGTAGAAGCCGGCCAGGTCGGTGCCGCCCAGGCGGCGCAGCGTGGGGTCGAAGTAGACCGAGAACCCGGCCGGCAGCACCGACTCGTTCACCTTCTTTTTGAACGTCTGTCCCTCGAGGCCGAGCTTTTGACGGTGGCCCTCCACGCGGTGCCCGAACACCTCGTGGAAAAACACGGCGCTGGCGCGGCCCGACAGGATCGCGGGCCCCGTGTAGGGCTCGAGCGCCGGCGCCCGGCGCAGCGCGTGCAGGTCGTCGATCATCTGCTGCACCGCCGCGAGCACCGTGCGATCGGACGGCAGGCCCTCCGGGGTGAACGACCAGAACGATTCGTAGCGGGGCAGCTCCATGCCGTCGTCGGCCTTGGAGAAAGCGGAGACGTACAGCCGGTAGATGGGCTGCGACGTCTGGATCTCGCTGCCCTCGCTGTTCACGTACCAGCGCGAGTCGACCTGGGCGATGAAGACGGCCTCGGCCTCGTAGATGTCGCCGTAGCGGGCGAAGGGCGCGGTGTAGCGCCGGATCTTGTCTTCCCACGCGCGCCGGTCCACGGTGATGCGGGCCACCGGCTCGGTGTAGGCTTCGCGCGGCTCGGCCGAGAAGTCCGGCGCGGTGTCCTCGGCCGCCACGCCCACGGCCGCATTGGTCTTGACCCAGGTGAGCTGCTCCACGGCGCGCTTGTAGCGGCGATCGGTGGCGTACCACAGGGCGGCACGGATGGCGCCCGGGTCGTCGTCCACGGGAATCTCGGCCATGCCGTCGCCGAAGCTCATGAAGGCGCGGCCGGGGAAGCCGCCGCGCAGCGGGTGGGTATTGTCGAAGCGGAAGTCGCCGACGCGCAGGTCCACGTCGAGCGCACGGTGGCGGCGCTCGCCGCTCTGGGTGATCGCGCCGAACGAGCCGGCGACGTCGACCGTGTGGTCCTCGGTGATCTCGTAGCTGAGAAAGTAGGGCGCGGTGGACTGGCCCTTGAAGGTGGTGAGCGAGCGGGCCAGCTCGGTGCGCATCGCGTCGAGCACGGGCGAGGAGGCGCGGGCTTGAGCGCGGGCCGCGACGGCAACGCCGGCAACGAGCAGAAGTACGAGCCTCGCGACGCGCGTTGATCTCATGTCTGGAAATGTGTCCCGATGAGCCGAGGCTTGAAAGGCCGGCTCACCGACTCGCCGCCCGCCGCCGCCGCTCGACCAGGGCGCGGCGCTGGCCGTTGCGGCGCGGCAGCCCGGTGCGGCGAGCCTTGGTACGGCGCTCCCCCTCGCCGCGCCGCTCGGCGCTGGTGCGGCGGCGCGCGAGGCGGCGGTCCGGCTTGAGCCCCTCGGAAGGGGGGGACGGTGGCCGCGTGGCGCCCCAGGCGATGCCGAACGCGGCGTTGCAGCGCGGGCAGCGAACGGTGTCCACGTGGCGCTCGGGAAGGGGGACGCGGTGGCGGCAGGCGGGGCACACCATGTACGACTCGCGACCGCCGACCGGGTGCACCACGGTCCAATCGGAGGGCGGCGTGTCGCGCAGCTCGACCAGCGTGCGGGCGACGGTCACGGTGCGCCCCCGCACCGCCAATTGCACCTCCTTGGGCGTGCGACCCACAACCGAGTACCACGCCCCGGCGCGCAGTCCCAGGCGACCGGGGGTAAGTAAGCGGGCCCACTGAGCCAAACGCACCGTGGAGGCAACTCCGTACAGGTGCTGGAAAACGCAGCAAGGCACGTGCCCCGGGGGGGCCGTGAGTAGGGGCGCAGCATGCTGCGCCCCTACACCACCCCATAGGCCAGAACGCCTTGACCGACCGTCACTTACCACCCATGTTCGGCCCCCGCGTGGTTTCCATCGTCATTGTCAGCTTCAATACCGTGCGCGAGCTGCTCGCGTGCCTCGCGTCGATCGAGCGCAGCGCCCGATCGCTCCCGCACGAGGTGATCCTGGTGGACAATGCCTCGGCCGACGGCACGGTCGAGGCGGTCCGGGCGCGATTCCCGGCCGTACGCCTGATCGCGAACGACGCGAATGTCGGGTTTCCCAAGGCGAACAATCAGGCCCTGCCCCTCGTGCGGGGGGAGTACGTGCTGTTTCTCAACCCGGACTCGGAGCTCGAGCGCGGCACGCTCGAGCGGATGGTCGCCCAGCTGGAGGGGTTCCCCGAGCGCGCCGCGGTGGGCCCGCGCGTGCGCAAGCCGAGCGAGTTCATGTCCCCCAACTGCGCACGCCGCTTGCCGACCTGGTGGACCGAGTTCTGCGACCTGTCGTGGCTGGCGCGGATTTTCCCGCGCTCGCGCCTCTTGGCCTGGAAGTACTACGCGGGGTGGGACGGCAAGAGCGATCGCGACGTGGAGTGTCTGTTGGGCGCCGCGATGCTGTGCCGCAGCGCGCAGCTGCGCGCCCTGGGCGGATTCGACGAATCGGTGCCGCTCTATCTCGACGACATGGACCTGTGCAAACGGTTGGGCGCGCTGGGCCGGCTGCGCTACTTGAGCGGCGTGCCGCTGCTGCACCATTACAGCGTCAGCACGCGCAAGCAGCCCACGGCCCTGATCAAGCGGCTCGGCCTGCAGGCGACGTATCAATATTTCGTGAAGCACCGCGGTCCCGGCTATGCCCGCGGCTACGTCGCCATCGTGGCGGCCGTCGGACTCGCATCATTCCCGTTGGGGCTGGTGCGCCTCGTGGGGGGCTCGCTGAAAAAAGCGCGGCGCCGCTGGGATGAAGGGCGCGTGTTCGTGGACTGGGCGTGGCGGGGGAAGGACGTCACGTATACGCTGCCGCGACTGTGAATTGTCCCGCGATTATGAACCGTCCCCACGTAGGGGCGCAGCATGCTGCGCCCCTACAATTCGCGCGCACCTTCCGCGCGTCTCTCAGCCCAGGATCTCGTCGGTGCGGACGACCAACGCTGGGAGCTCGAGCGGTGTGAGCTCTTCACCCCGCCGCGCGGTGCGGACTCGCGCGTACCGTCCCGCGGTGGGCTGCTGGTAGATCTCGATCTCGTCTCCCGGCAGGTTTATCAGCCACACTTCGGGGACGCCGGCCCGCGCGTAGAGCGGGATCTTGTTCAGACGATCCGATGCGACCGAGGTGTCCGCCACCTCGACGACCAGGAGCGTGTCAGGCGGGCGCGGATGTGCGGTTTGATAACCGTCGGCACGGTACCGCAGCACGACGACGTCGGGCTGGGGCTCCTCGTACTCACCCAAGATCACTGGATTCTGGATACTCACGGTTGCCTGGTTGCGGGCTCGACCCACGAAGAGCGCGGTCAGACGGTTGACGCACGCCGCGTGACGAATGCCGATAGGGCTCATCTGGACGATCTGGCCGTCCAGGAGCTCCACGCGGTCATCCTCGTGCAAGACGCCCGCTTCGCCCATGCGGTGGTACTCGTCCACCGTGAAGCGTCGTACGGCGAGAGACATGCCCATACTATCGACCCTCCTGGGTGCGAAAGGCAAGCGCACGGCATGCGCCACGTGGCGGGCGAAGACCGTGACATATACTTGTTGATTGTCCAGTAGGGGCACCGCTCATGGGTCGC
>WNGQ01025749.1_pt1 | contig 11043 bp, 7 predicted proteins | sample 5407661 | NCBI WGS metagenome assembly WNGQ01 (sample SAMN13153382, study PRJNA577476) | soil metagenome | isolation source: 60 cm soil or saprolite under Garry oak tree replicate 2 | place: USA:California | collected 2016-06-15
CCAGATCGTCGCCCGGCTGTCCCGCCGCACCGACCAGATCCCGTCCCGTGCGCCGCCTACACCGGCCAGCATCGACGCCCGGCAACGCCGCTGGAACACCACCCAGCCCGCTCATGACGGAAGTGCACTCAATTCGGCATGTGCGGTCGGCCCGGCATCGGCACCTGGCCTCCGCTTTGAAGGGAGCAAATGATCAGGTGACCTGATCGACACGGCCTAGGCGGCCAGTCGCGGCGGGCTAGGCCGGATCATGGTTCACTGCGACCGTGCGGGCTGTCATCTGTGCGCAGTCGTGGCGCTGCTGAGGCACGGGACGGACTTGTCAGGCCCCAGGCCAGGGGTGGCGCCGGAGGTGCACTGGTAAGGAGAGCTTGATCATGTCCATTGCGTGCCCAGGTGGCAGCAGAACCTGACGTTCGCGCGGGTCACGGCAGTTTCGCCAGGTGTCTGTAAAACCGTCGGCTTAGCCTACGTTGGTTCGAACCCAACACCTGCCACTACCTGCGGAAACGGCCCGTGGCCTGGGGTTTTCCGGGCTTGCGGGCTGTTGTTTCCGGCCCGGTGAGGTCCCGCTGTGTCCATCGGAATCCGGCTGTTTCCGGTTGTGCACGGACATATAGCGGACAGCGTCCGGGCCCGGCAGGCGGCACGGGGAGCGGGCTGGCCGTGCCGATGCCGGCCGCCGCGGGGCCGCGGCGGGTGTCCGGTGCCGGCTGTGGGAGATCATTGATGGTCGCTGTCCCTGGCCGTGCAGGCGTGCGGGGGGCTGCGGGCGGCCGGGCCGGTTCCTTCCGGAATGCGCGGGCATCGGGAAGAGTCCCTGGGCTGCACGAACGCTGGCGGGTGCACATCGGCGCCGGCCAGGTCAGGTACGGTGCCGGCCGGCGGCAGCGGGCCGCGAGGTGCCCGCTCCGCCCGCGCCCATCGCGGCGGGTCGCCGCACCGCTGACTGGCCTGCCGCGGACCGGGGGTGTGCCTCGCGGGCCGGCATGGGTGGCAGAAACGTCAAGGAGGGCTCGCAGCTGGGCTATTCACGGCGGGTGCTCCGCTGACCTGGGACGACGCGCCCGCGGATTAAGAGTCCGCTGCTCAGAAATTCTATTCCTTGAGCCTACCAGCACCTTTAGGTCAACATGCTGGCGAGATACCGGCAATCACCCGAGGCGGAGTGCCGTCCGCTGACGGGTGCTACCGCGTGGTACCGGGACATCCGAGCAAACATGGAGCAAACACGGAAACCGGAAGGTCTAGACCAGTAGGGAAGATGATCACCACCGCACTTGACGAAGGTCCCGGCTGAGCGGAGAGCCGGGTCCGGGACTCACATGGGCGGTGGACACGATCCGTAATCCCCGCCAGTACCGGCACGGGAATCCGGTAGCGCGGAAGCGGCGAAATGATCCTGGCCGCTGGACCTCCGATACACCTGCCGTATACCTCGCATGTACCCGCATGTCGGCGACGGCACCGCTAGGCGCGCTAGGCGGCGAGACCGGCTGGGCGGCCTCATCCGACAATACGCCCAGGTCACATAGGGTGACACCATTTTTCGGCACCCACAGGGTTCGCCGAACGAGCCGCGAGAGCTACTGGCCACGGGCGAGCGCGTCCGCATGCGCGGCACCGGCACCCCCGCCCGGCTCACCGTCCGCGAGACCCAGATCGCCCGGCCGGCCGGTGACGGCCCGTCCAACCCCGAGATCGCGGCCCGGCTGTTCGTCAGCCCGCGCACCGTCGAGTATCACCTGTACAAGATCTTCGCCAAGCTCGCCACCAGCTCCCGCAACCAGCTCCATAGTGTCCTGGCCAACCACGGAAACGAGGGACTACGGCATGCCCCATAGCCGCGATTGCCGCGTGCGGCCGTGTCAATCCTCAGAGTGTGCTGGGCGGAGGCCCGGTTCTACGATGGCCGGGAGAGCCGAAGGGGCGCCGTTTGATGTTGTGGGGCCGCGGGCAGCAGTGCGAGGTGCTGGACGGGCTGCTCGCGGAGGTGCGGGCCGGGCGCAGCCGGGTGTTGGTGGTGCGCGGCGAGGCGGGCATCGGCAAGACCGCGCTTCTGGGCTATGCGGTCCAGACCGGGCCGGATTTCCGGGTGGCTCGCGCGGAGGGCGTCGAGTCGGAGATGGAGCTGCCGTTCGCGGCGCTGCACCAGCTGTGCGGCCCGATGCTGGACAGGCTGGACCGACTGCCGGTCCCGCAGCGCGACGCGCTGGGGGTGGCATTCGGGCTGTGTCCGGGCGGCGCGCCGGATCGTTTCCTGGTCGGCCTGGCCGTCTTGACCCTGCTGTCCGAGGTGGCCGCCGGTCGGCCGCTGCTGTGCCTGGTCGATGACGCACAGTGGCTGGACCAGGCCTCGGCGCAGGCGCTGGCGTTCACGGCCCGCCGTCTGGACGCCGAGTCGGTCGCCTTGCTGTTCGGCACCCGTGACCGGGCCGGGGAGGGCGGCCTGGCTGGACTGCCCGGGCTGGCGGTGGCAGGACTGTCGGGTCCCGACGCCCGGGCGCTGCTGGCCTCGGTCATCCCAGGGCGGCTGGATGAGCGGGTCCGGGACCGGATCATCGCCGAATCCGGCGGCAACCCTCTGGCCCTGCTCGAACTGCCCCGCGGGATGACCGCGACGGACCTGGCCGACGGGTTCGGGCTGCCGGGCGCGGGGCCGCTTTCCGCCCGCATCGAGGGCATCTTCGAGCGGCGGCTGACGCCGCTCCCGGCGTCGAGCCGGCGGCTGCTGCTGCTAGCCGCGGCCGAGCCCACCGGCGACCCGGCGCTGCTGTGGCGGGCGGCCGGAAATCTCGGCATCAGCGCCGACGCCGCCGCCCCGGCCGAGGCAGACCGGCTGCTCACTGTCGGCGCTCGGGTCACCTTCCGCCATCCGCTGGTCCGTTCGACGATCTACCGGTCGGCCTCGACGCAAGACCGGCGGCAGGTGCATCGCGCGCTCGCGAAGGCGACCGATCCGCAGGTCGATCCCGATCGGCGTGCGTGGCACCGCGCGCAGGCCGCGCCCGGACCCGACGAGGATATCGCATCGGAGCTCGAGCGTTCGGCCGGCCGTGCGCAGGCGCGCGGCGGGTTCGCGGCAGCGGCCGCCTTCCTCGACCGGTCTGCCGCGCTGACGCTCGATCCGGGGCGGCGGGCGGAGCGCGCGCTGGCAGCTGCGCAGGCTATGGCCCGGGCCGGCGCGTTCGATGCGGCGCTGCGACTGCTGGCCACGGCGGAGGCGGGGCCGCTCGCCGAACTCCAGCGCGTCCGAGCCGACCTGCTGAGGGGGCAGATCGCGTTCGCGACCAGTCCCGGTAGCGACGCTCCGCCGCTGCTGCTCAAGGCCGCGAAACGCCTCGAACTGATCGACGCCGGGCTGGCCCGTGAGACTTACCTGGAAGCACTCTCCGCGGCCGCGTACGCCGGACTCTTCCCGACAAGCGGCGGCATGTGGCACGCGGCTGAGGCGGCGCGTGCCGCACCTCCGGCGTCACGGCCGCCGGGCGCACCCGATCTGCTGCTGGACGGCCTGGCGCTGCTGATTACGCAGGGCCACATAGCCGCGGCGCCGACGCTGAAGCGGGCACTGAGCGCCTTCTCCAGCGAAGACATCTCCGGGGAAGAAGCGCTACGCTGGCTCTGGCTCGCCTCCGCTACGGCCGTAAGACTGTGGGACGACGAGAGCTGGGATCTTCTCTCCCGGCGCCAGGTCGAGCTCGCCCGGGAAGCCGGCGCGCTTGGGGTGCTCCCGCTTGCCCTCAACCAGCGCGCTGGAGTGCATCTGCACGACGGCGATCTTGCCGCTGCCGCTTCGGCGACGGAAGTGGCGCAGGCGATCACCGAGGCGACCGGCAGCCAGCTTCCGCCCTACGCTTCCCTGGGGCTCGCGGCACTGCGCGGCCGGGAACGCCAGGCCTTCGAGTTGATCGACACCATTACCAGGGATCTGGTGCGCCGGGGGGAAGGAGTGGCGCCGACCTTGCTTCAGTGGGCGAAGGCTGTGCTGTACAACGGCCTCGGCCGCTACCAGGATGCGCTGGCGGCAGCGCAGCGGACCGGCGAGGACCCGCATGAGCTCATTTTCTCCACGTGGGCGGCGGCCGAGCTGATCGAGGCAGCGGCCCGGAGCGGGACACCCGAGCACGCAGCCGAGGCCCTCGAGAGGCTGTCGGACAGTACCCGCGCCAGTGGGAGCAACTGGGCGCTCGGCGTCGAGGCGTGCGCGCGAGCCCTGCTCAGCAAGGGCCAGTCCGCCGACCGCCTGTACCGCGAGGCGGTCGACCGCCTCGGTCGCACTCGGCTGCGGGTAGAGCTCGCCCGCGCCCACCTCCTGTACGGGGAGTGGCTGCGCCGCCAGAACCGTCGAGTCGACGCACGCGAGCAGCTGCGCACCGCCCACCAGATGTTCATCGCGATGGGCGCCGACGGGTTCGCTGAGCGCACCAGACGCGAGCTGCTCGCCACCGGCGAGCGCGTCCACAGCCGCGCCGCTGATACCCCCGCCCTGCTCACCGCCCGGGAGACTCAGATCGGCCGGCTGGCCAGCGACGGGCTGTCCAACCCCGAGATCGCGGCCCAGCTGTTCATGAGCCCGCGCACGGTCGAATACCACCTGCACAAGGTCTTCACCAAGCTCAACATCAGCTCCCGTAATCAGCTCAGTGGCGTCCTGGCCAGCCGGGGAAACGAATGATCCGGACAGCGTCGCCTGCCGGGCTAGCGGGTCGCGACGTCATCTGTCCGGGCTGCGGCTCGATGAGCCGCGGGTGTAACTCTCGGTGTCCTCGCCCGGCTGGCACACTCTCGTCGAACGCGCGGCGATTCTGCTGACCAGCGAGCCGATTACGATGCCAATGAGCAGGTCGACGGTGGCCGTGGCGCCCTTCTCGGACAGCGTCGCGGCGGTGCCGAACGGGTACAGCACCACGACCACGGTGGCCAGGCCGACGATCCACCCGAAGAAGACAAGCGGGCGCGGCGTGCTCGCCACGAGCAGCTGGGCCAGTGCCGTGGCGACCAGCGCAGCACCAGCGGCGGCCAGGACATAATCCGTGGTGCGGACGGCGCCGTACGCGCCATCACTCTTGGGCGCCAGGATCGGGACGCCGAACAGCCAGCGCCAGGCCAGCACGCCTACCAGCGCGGCCAGGCCAGCCACGATCGCCGTCGCCACCCCGCCAGACCAGAGCTGGGCGACATCGGTTTTCGGCCGAGTCCGACCGCCGGTGCCCCTCGGCACGATCGGCGCCGTCGGCGTGCGGGCCCGGTCTTGGGGGTGTGCCGGGCGGGGGGCCGGTTCTACCATGACGGGGGATCCGCCGAGAGGGAGGCGCCGCTTGATGTTGCGGGGCCGCAAGCCGCAGTGCGAGGCCCTGGACGGGCTGCTCGCCAAGGTGCGGGCCGGGCACAGCCGGGTTCTGGCGATCCGCGGCGAGCCCGGCATCGGCAAGACCGCGCTGCTGGGCTATGCGGTCCAGACCGGGCCGGATTTCCGGGTGGCCCGGGCGGAGGGCGTGGAGTCGGAGATGGAGCTGCCGTTCGCGGCGCTGCACCAGCTGTGCGGCCCGATGCTGGATCGGCTGGGGGCGCTGCCGGGCCTGCAGCGCGACGCGCTGGGGGTAGCGTTCGGGCTGCGGTCAGGCAGCGCGCCGGATCGGTTCCTGGTCGGCCTGGCGGTGCTGGGCCTGCTGTCGGAGGTGGCCGCGGACCGGCCGCTGCTGTGTCTGGTCGACGATGCGCAGTGGCTGGACCGGGCCTCGGCGCAGGCGCTGACGTTCACCGCCCGTCGGCTGGACGCCGAGTCGGTCGCCATGCTGTTCGGCACCCGGGACAGGGCCGGGGAGGGCGGTCTGGCCGGGCTGCCCGGGCTGGCGGTGGCCGGGCTGGCCGATCCCGATGCGCGGGCGCTGCTGGCCGCGGTCCTCCCGGGGCGGCTCGATAAGCGAGTCCGGGACCGGATCGTCGCCGAATCCGCCGGCAACCCGCTCGCCCTGCTCGAGCTGCCCCACGCGGTGACCGCGGCGGGGCTGGCCGGCGGGTTCGGCGTGGCCGGCCCGCAGCCGGTGGCCGGCCGGATCGAGCAGAGCTTCATGCAGCGGATCGCGCCGCTCCCGGAGACGACCAGGCTCCTGCTGCTACTGGCCGCGGCCGAGCCGACCGGCGACCAGGCGCTGCTGTGGCGGGCGGCCGGGAATCTTGGTATCAGCGCCGATGCTGCTGCCGCCCCGGCCGAGGCGGACGGGCTGGTCACTGTTGATGCCCGGGTCATCTTCCGTCACCCGCTGGTCCGCTCCGCCGTCTACCGGGCGGCCCCGGCCGCCGACCGCCGCCGCGCTCACCGGGCTATCGCCGAGGCCACCGATCCGGGCGCCGATCCGGACCGCCGGGCCTGGCACCGGGCCCAGGCCGCAGCCGCGCCCGATGAGGGTATCGCCGCCGAGCTGGAGCGATCGGCCGGCCGGGCGCAGGCGCGCGGTGGCCTGGCCGCGGCGGCCGCGTTCCTCGACCGTGCCGCCGCGCTGACGTTGGAGCCGACGCGCCGGCCGGAGCGCGAGCTGGCCGCCGCGGAGGCAACCGCTCAGGCGGGCGCGTTCGATGCGGCGCTGGAACTGCTGGCCGCGGCCGAGGATGGATCGCTCGATGAGTTCCAGAGCGCGCAGGCGGATCTGCTGCGGGGCCAGATCGCGCTCGCGTCCAGCCGGGGCAGCGACGCGGCGCCTCTGCTGCTGACGGCGGCCCGGCGGTTTGAGCCGCTAGACGTGCGGATGGCACGCGATACCTACCTGGACGCGTTTTCAGCGGCGCTGTTCGCCGGCCGTCTGGCCAGCGAGGTCGGTGTGCGGGAGGTGGCTGAGGCCGCCCGTGTGGCGCCCCCGTCGCCGCGGCCGCTGCGCCCGCCCGATCTGCTGCTGGATGGCCTTGCGGTGCTGATCACAGACGGCTGGCCGACCGGAGCGCCGATGCTCAAGCGGGCGGTGAGCGCTTTCGGCAGCGCGGATGTCTCCAGCCAGGAGGAGCTGCGGTGGCTGTGGCACGCGTGCCATGCCGCCGTGCTGGTGTGGGACTACGGGAGCTGGGACATGCTGTCCGCCCGCCACATCAAGCTCGTCCGTGACGCCGGCGCGCTCATTGCGCTCCCGATCGCCCTCAGCACGCGCGCGGCGGTGCACCTATTCGCCGGGGAGTTCGCGGTGGCCGCCTCGCTTGTCGCAGAGGTCGAGTCGGTCACTGAGGCGACCGGGAGCAGCATCGCGCCCTACGGGGCGCTGACCCTGGCCGCTTTGCGGGGCCAGGAAGCGGAGTCCTCCGGGCTGATCGTGGCGGGCAGGAAAGACGTGGAGCGCCGCGGTGAGGGCGCGGGGCTGAGCTTCGTTCTGTGGGCAACCGCGATGCTGTGCAACGGTCTCGGCCGCTATGAGGAGGCGCTGGCCGCGGCGCAGCAGGCGAGCGAGGACTCGCGCGTGCACTGGTTCACCAACTGGGCACTAGCTGAGCTCATCGAGGCAGCGACGCGCAGCGGGGAGCCTCAGCGGGCGGTTGGCGCCCTTCAGCAGCTCTCGGAGACCGCCGGCGCCAGCGGGACTGACTGGGCGCTCGGCATCGAGGCCCGCTCGCAAGCGCTAGTCAGCGGGGGCGAGGCCGCAGAAACCCTCTACCGTGACGCGGTGGACCGCCTCGGGCGAACTCGCCTGCGCGTAGAGCTCGCCCGTGCCCACCTCCTCTACGGGGAGTGGCTGCGCGGCCAGAGCCGTCGCGTCGACGCGCGCGAGCAACTGCGCACCGCGCACGACAGGTTCGCCTCCATGGGAGCCGACGGGTTCGCGGAACGAGCGGCGCGCGAATTGCGTGCCACCGGCGAGCGCGTCCGCAAGCGCACCACCGAGACCCCCTCCCGGCTCACCGCCCGCGAAAATCAGATCGCCCGGCTCGCAGGCGACGGCCTGTCCAACCCCGAGATCGCCGCCCAGCTGTTCATGAGCCCGCGCACCGTCGAATACCACCTGCACAAGGTCTTCACCAAACTCGACATTAGCTCCCGCAACCAGCTCCATGTAGTCCTGGCCAAACACGGAAAAGGATGACCGCACGGATAAACTGGTTTGGAAGATGGCGGTTATCGGCTGGCCGGGGGCGACCGATTCGGCGTCCAGCCGCCGCACCGCGAACGCCAGTGCCTGCGCTGAGGCTCGATCCAGCCCTGCGCGTCATCGACCAGGCACAGCAGCGGCCGCTCCGCGGCCACCTCGGCCAGCAGGCCCAGCACCGCCAAGCCGACCAGGAACCGGTCCGGCGCGGACCACCAGCACCCGGCTGTGCCCGGTCCGCACATCCGCGAGCAACCCGTCCAGGGCCTCGCACTGCTGCCTGCGGCCGCGCAACATCACCGGCGCCCCTCTTGACAGATCCCCCGCCATCGTAGAACCGGCCCGGCCCTGCACACCCCTGCGGACTGGGCCCGCACGCCGGGGTGCAGGCTAGGGAAACCACAGACGCGAACATGTCGACCCCAGGCGCAGGGTTGCCGCACGGGCAACACGTCCGCACCCCCGACATCGGGAGCAGCGCCATTAGGAGCACGCCATGCCGCTGGTCACTATCAAGTGTGTCTGCTCATGACCACCGTCGCGACGAAACTACCGCAGCCGATCCGCAGCACGATCCCGGCCCGGCTGGACCGGCTGCGCTGGTCGCCGTTCCACACCCGGCTGGTGCTCGGGCTCGGCACCGCCTGGATCCTGGCAGCTCGGTGACCGGCAAGCTCACCCAGGCCAACACGCTGAACCTGTCCACGGTGCGGGCCGCCTCGATCGGCACCGTGTACCTGGTTGGCGAGGTCGTGGGAGCGCTGGTGTTCGGCAGGCTGTCGGACAAGCTCGGGCGCCGCAACCTGTACGGCCTGGCGTTCGCGGGTGGGCAACCTGGCCGGCCCGCTGCTGCCCGGCCAGCTGTTCGACACCCTGGGCCGCCAGAAGATGATCTCCGGCACGTACCTGATCTCCGGGTCGGTGCTGGCCTTCAGCGCCTGGCTGTTCGACGCGGGCGCGCTGCACGCCGCGGGCCAGACCTTCATCTGGATCGTCGTGTTCTTCTTCGCCTCCGCCGGGGCGAGCGCAGGCTACCTGACGGTCAGCGAGATCTTCCCGGTCGAGATCCGGGCCGAGGCCATCGCGGTGTTCTTCGCCATCGCCCAGGTCTTCGGCGCGCTCGGCACGATCTTCTACGGCGCGCTGATCGGCACCGGCACCGACCGCGCCGGCCTGACGATCGGCTACCTGGTCGGCGGTGGCGTCATGATCATCGGTGGGCTGGTCGAGGTCTTCCTCGGCATCGACGCCGAAGGCAAGCCGCTGGAGCAGGTCGCACGACCGCTCACCGCGGTCGCCTCCGACGGGGACACGCCATGAGCTTCTCGCAGAAGCAAGAAAGGAAGACCGCATGAACATCATGCCGGGCATCCACCTGTCAAGGATTCGCGTCGCGGCGATCGCCGTGGTCCTGGCCGTTGCGGGACTGCTGGTCTGGGCCAGCCTGATCGCCCCGGCCCGGGCCGCTGCCGCCCACGCCGCCGGTGGCGCCGGCCCTAAGCCCGCCATCGTGCTCGAGCACGGCGCGTGGGCCGACGGCTCCAGCTGGGCTGGAGTCACCCAGCGGCTCCAAGGTGACGGCTATACGGTGTACGCTCCGCCCGACCCGCTGCGAGGCCTGGCGAACGACTCCGCCACTTTGGCCGACTTCCTCAAGACCATCTCCGGGTCGGTCATCCTGGTCGGGCACTCGTACGGCGGGATGGTCATCACCAACGCCGCCACCAGTGACCCGAACGTGAAGGCCCTGGTCTACATCAACGCCTTCATCCCCGCACAGGGCGAGACCGCCTTCGGGCTTACCGCCGCCCAGCCCGGGTCCTGCGTGAGCTCGGCCAATGCCTTCAACGTCGTGTCCTACCCGGGGGCTCCAGCGGGAGACTTCGATACCTATCTCAAGGCCGGACCTGACCTGCCCTACCCTGGATTCACCCAGTGCTTCGCCAACGGCCTGTCGGCCGGCCAGGCGGCCATCCTCGCGGCTACCCAACGCCCGATAGCGTTCAGCGCGGGATCAGCTCCCTCCGGAGTCCCCGCCTGGCAGACGATCCCGTCCTGGTCGCTGATCGGCACCGCCGACCACGTGATCCCGCCGGCTGAGCAGCTGCTCATGTCCAACCGCGCAGGGGCGCACATAACCAAGATCGACGCGGGGCACCTGTCCCTGATCTCCAACCCTGGCGCGGTGACCGGCGTCATCGAAGCCGCGGCCCAGGCCGCCGGCTGATCCCCGCACAGCACCGGAAAGGACGAGAAACGTATGCCGGACATCACCGAGTACGAAGCAGAGCAGATAAAGGAAGCCAATGCCGCCGACCGAACTCCGGTCGTATTCATCCACGGGCTCTGGCTGCTGCCGTCCAGCTGGGATCGCTGGCGCGCGTTGTTCGAGGAGGCAGGCTACGCCACCCTCGCGCCGGGCTGGCCCGATGATCCCAGGACCGTCGAGGACGCGAACAAGCACCCCGAGGTCCTGGCCCGCAAAAGTGTCGGGCAGATCGCCGACCACTTCAGCGATGTGATAGGCAAACTCACGAACAAGCCGGCCCTGATCGGGCACTCCTTCGGCGGCCTGATCACGCAGATCGTCGCCGGCCGCGCCGCGGCTGCCGTTTCGGTGGCCATCGATCCCGCGCCGTTTCGCGGTGTGTTGCCGCTGCCGTTCTCAGCCCTCAAGTCAGCCGCTCCCGTGATCCGCAACCCCGCCAACCGCGGCCGCGCTGTCCCGCTCACCTACAACCAGTTCCGGTTCGCCTTCGCCAACGCGGTCACCGAAACCGAGGCCCGCGAACTGCATGCGACCTTCGCCGTGCCGGGCTCGGGTGTCACGCTGTTCCACGCGGCCGCCGCCAACCTCAACCCGTGGACCGAGGCGAAGGTCGACACCAAGAACCCCGACCGCGGGCCGCTGCTCATCATCGACGGCGAGATGGACCACACCGTCCCGTGGGCCGTCGCCAACGCCTCCTACAAG
>WNGQ01006797.1_pt1 | contig 11042 bp, 10 predicted proteins | sample 5407661 | NCBI WGS metagenome assembly WNGQ01 (sample SAMN13153382, study PRJNA577476) | soil metagenome | isolation source: 60 cm soil or saprolite under Garry oak tree replicate 2 | place: USA:California | collected 2016-06-15
AGCAGCGCCACCAGGGAATACCGCTGCAGGATGCTGGTCGCGCGGCGGCGCGCGAGGCCCATCGTCCCGCCGCCGCCCGGCCTGGCCGCCGCGCCCTGGCCGTCCGCAGCCACCCCGCCCGTGGCGGCTCCGCCGTCCGGGACGCCTCCGCGGGCCGGATCGCGCCCGCCGGCCACCGCGCCGCCGCCGGCCACCGCGCTGCCAGTCACCGCGGCGCTGCCAGTCACCGCTGCGCCATCTGACGCCGCGGCGCCGCCGGCCGGCCCGCTGCCCGCCACGCCCGAGTCCGTGGTGTCCGGGGTCATGCGGCCTCCGAGGTGTTGACGAGCTCGGTCAGCTGATGGGCGTCGAGCGGCTGCTCGACGACGGCGGTGATTCGGCCGCCTTTCAGCACGGCGACGCGATCGCAGGCGTGCGCGAGCTCCTCCAGGTCGCTTGCGACGAGGATCACGCTGGCGCCGGCGGCCGTGGCGCGGCGGACGAGCTGGTAGATCTCGCTGCGGGCGCCCACGTCCACGCCCTGTGTCGGCTCGTCGAGCAGCAGCAGCCGCGGCCGCTGCCGGAGCCAGCGGGCGAGCACGACCTTCTGCTGGTTGCCGCCCGACAGGGTTTGCACCTCGTGCCGGTCGGACGCCGCGCTGACAAGGAACTCGCTGATCGACCGGCTCGCATCCCGGCGTTCCTGGCCGTGCCGGAAGAGCAGCCGCCTGAAGTAGTCGCCTGCCTGGCCGGCCGACAGGTTGTGCCGCACGCTCTCGGCGTGGAACAGGGCATCGGCATGCCTCTCCTCCGGCACGTACGCGACCCCGGCGGCCATGGCTTCCGACGGTGACGCCGGCCGGTACGACTTGCCGTCGAGTGTCAGCTGGCCCGCCATCATGGGGTACGCACCGAAGATCATCCGAAGCAGCTCGGACCGGCCGCTGCCGAGCAGGCCGGCGATCCCGAGCACCTCGCCCTTGCGGGCCGAGAGGTCGGCGCCGCGCAACGGGCCGCCGACCGCCCCGCGCACCGTCAGCACCGCCTCGTCGTGCAATTCCTGGGCCACGGCAGGGAACAGGCGCTCGATCGGGCGGCCCACGATCAGCTCGATGAGCTGGCCCTCCGACAGCCCGGCCGTGTCCACGGTCGCGACCTTGCGGCCGTCACGAAGCACTGTCACCCGGTCCGCGACCGACAGCGCCTCATCCAGCCGGTGACTCACGTAGAGGATGGTCTGGCCGGCGGCCGCGTAACCGCGCAGCGCGGTCAGCAGCTGATCGACCTCCGGTGCGGGCAGGGCCGCGGTCGGCTCGTCCAGAACCAGGACGCCGCTGTCGGCCTCGTCCCTGTCCTGCAGGGCCCGGATAATGGCGACCCGGCTGCGGTCGACGGCGGCCAGCGCGCCGAGCGGCGTCGTCGGCATGGCCGCAATGTGATACCGCTCCAGCAGCTCGGCGGTCCGGCGGTTCAGCATGGTCCACCGGATCCGCCGCCCGGGACCGGTCGGGAAGCCCTCCCCGAGCGCGAGGTTCTCCGCGATCGTGAGTTCGGGAAACACGGCAGGCTGCTGATGCACGAAACGCAGCCCGGCCGCGTGCGCCAGCGCCGGGCTCCACTGGTCGGCCCGGCCAGCGTGGCCGCCCGCCTCGATCCGGCCGCCCGGCTCGGCCGTCACCACTCCGGCGAGAATCTTGATCGCGGTCGACTTGCCCGAGCCGTTACCGCCGAGCAGCGCGTGGATCTCGCCTGCCCGCACGTCCAGGTCAAGCCCATCGAGTGCGAGGGTGCCGGAGTAGACCTTGCTGAGTGACCGGACGCTCAGCGCGAGCGCCCGGTCCTTTCCAGTGGCATCGGTCACTGGCTGACGCCCCAGGCCTTCTCGTAGATCGCCTTGTAGTTGATGCTGGGGACGAACGAGCCGGACGCCGGCAGGTTGTGCTGCGTGTCGACCAGTTGCCAGCCCAGCCCGGAGTAGGCCGGCTTGGCGTGCCGGAAGAGGCTGTTCATCGTGTCGATCGCTGCCCAGCCGGTCCACTCGGACGGCGCGATCATGGCGGCGTTGACGCCCTGGTGGGCCCGCATCAGGTCGAGTTCGGGCTGGAAGCCCTCGCCGCCCATCACGTAGATCTGGCCAACCCGGCCGCTCTGGGCGACCGCCGGGGCGATACCGAGGATGGTGGCGGCCGTGTAGGGGCTCTTGACCACGTTGGCCTCCGGGTGCTGCAGCAGCGCGGTGGCCGCCTTCTGCTGCAGCGTGGAGCCGAGTTCGGTGCCGGTGAACTGCACCTTGTCCACGACCTTGCAGCCGGGGCACTTGGCGATCTCGTTGAGGAAGCCCTGGCCGGTGTACTTCAGGACGACGAACTCGGGGTCGTTGAAGTAGATGACCTGGGCCTTGCCACCGGTCGCCGCGATCATCGCGTCGGCCTGCGCGGCCCCGTATGACTCGGTGAACTTGTCGATCGCGCGGCCGGTGGCCACGCCGTAGTTGATGTTGCCGCTGAACAGCGGCTTGCCGCCAGCGCCGAATGCGGGGTCATTGCAGTCGAAGCTGTAGATCCCGACAACCAGGATGCCCCGCGCCTTCGCCTCCTGCAGCGGCCCCTTCACCGTCGGGCAATCCGTGGCGTCGAGGATGATGCCATCGGCGCCGGAACTGATGGCCTGGCGCATCAGGCCAGGCGCGTTCGCCGGGTTGAGCTGCTCGTCGTAGACGTTGACCTGCCAGCCAATGGCCTTGGCCGCCGCGACGGCAGCATTGACCGGCACCGACGAGCTGATGGACGACTGGCCAGACGAGATGACCACGATCTTCTTGCCCTTGACGGCCGGCCGGGACGCGGTCGACGGCGACTTCAGCGTGCCCCTGTAGAGTGCCTTGAGCGTCGCGGTTTCCTGCTGGCCGGCGACGCTGGCGGTTGGTGCCTGCTGGCCGCTCGGGGGCGCGGTACTGCTGTTGCTTGCGGTCGGGGAACTGCCGGAACTACTGCAGGCGGAGACGAACGCCATCGCGAGCAGGGTAATGACGATGGCCGGTCTCTTGCCCCGGCCAATGAGATGACGTGTCATCTTAAGTCCTCCTGATGGGGGCGAGCGCCCGTTGTCTCAAACCTGTGTCAAGTCTGCAATGGCGCGATTCATTGGGCGGCCACGCCGGGCGGGCCGCAATCTCTGCGCAACGCAGGTGTGTTATTAATTCCGCCGGGCGCGGCAATTCCCGATGAGAATGCTGGCCGCCTGCGAAGGCATTCGTCGCGCACATCGCCGACCGGTCATGCCGCAGGTCTGCGGGCCGCGGAAGAGCCTTCGCCGAAGGACGCGTCCAGCGCATGCCAAGGCGCCCAGGCGACCGTGCTCCGTCGGCAACGGAGCTGCTGGTACTCGGTCATCCGCCCTCCTCGGGTACCTGACCCGGGTGCATGCACGGTGACGTTAGCACTGGGCGTGCAAAAAATAAGGCGTCCTTCGCAACACTTTGGGTGCAATGTCGCGGATCAACTCCGCGGCTGGCCGCGCCGGCCGCGAGAGACCCGAAGGGCAGGCCGCCGGGTCAGGCCGGCCGCGGTCTTGACGGCCCGGCGCGCAGATGATTATTAAGGGGTGATGCCAGCAGACGGATACTTGCTCAGCACGACATCCCAGACCGGCCACAACCTCGCCGTCCTGGCGGAGAGAGCATTCGAGCGCCTCGGCGATCACGAATCGCTCGTCTTCGAGGACACGCACTACCGCTCCGGCCAGCTCTTCGAGCGGGCCAGGCGGCTAGCGGCCGGGCTGTCCGGCCTGGGCGTCGCGCCCGGCGACCGGGTCGTCGTGCTGATGGCGAACTGCCCGGAGGTCCCGATCGCCTACAACGCCATCTGGCGGGCAGGCGCGGTCGTCACGCCGGTCGTCTTCCTGATCACTCCGGCGGAACTCGGTCACATCCTGGCAGACTCGGGCGCTATCGCCGTGATCACCACGCCGGAACTCCTCGCTACGGCAACCGCCGCGGCGGCAGCCGCACCGCAGTTGCGGCATCTGGTAGTGGCCGGCGGCGGCGCGCCCGCGCAGCTGCCAGCGCACGTCCGCGCAATCGATTTCGCCGAGCTGGAGTCAGCCCCGCCGGGGAGCATTACCAGGCGGTCCGACGACGATCTGGCCGCGCTCATGTATACCGGCGGCACCACTGGCCGGTCAAAGGGCGTAATGCTTACCCACCGCAATCTTTACCGTTGCTCAGCAAGCTCGTATGAAGCTTCGCAGGCGCCCGGGATAACACGGACGCTGGTGCCATTGCCGCTCTCGCATGCCTACGGAATGATTGTCACGCTGGTCGGCTTTCACACGCTCGAACCCGGCCTCGCCGTGCTGCAGCGCTGGTTCGATCCCGCGCAATGGGTGACGCTGGCGCAGCAATACCGCGTGCAGCGCACTTCCGTCGTTCCCGCGATGATTCAGATGCTGCTCGCGCAGCCGCTTGAGGACGCCGATCTTTCCGCCCTCGTCTATGTTTATAGCGGCGCCGCCCCGCTGGCCGCCGAGACCCGCGAGCAATGGGAACGACGGGTGCCCGGCAGCCAGGTGCTGGAGGGCTACGGATGCACGGAGTCCGGGGCAGTGATCTCAACCAGCCCGCCGGGCGCCTCCCGTCCCGGCTCCGTCGGCCTGCCCATCCCCGGCTATCAGGTCGCGATCCGTGACGACGCCGAGCACGACCTGCCGGCCGGCGCGGACGGCGAGATCTGCGTACGGTCCGAAGGGGTGATGATCGGCTACTGGAACTCCCCCGCAGAAACTTCGCAGGTCCTGCGCGGCGGCTGGCTGCACACCGGGGACATCGGCCACTTCGACACCGATGGTTATCTCTACGTGGTCGACCGCAAGAAGGACCTGATCATCCGGGGCGGCTTCAACGTCTACCCCCGGGATGTCGAGGACGTGCTCGTGCAACATCCGGCGGTCGCCATGGCCGGCGTGGTCGGCCGGCCAGACCCGAGGCTCGGGGAGGAGGTCGTCGCGTTCGTGTCGCTGCGGCCGGAGGCCCGGGCACGCCCGGCAGAACTCATCACTTTTGCCCGCGAGCGGCTTGCCGCGCACAAGTACCCGCGCGAGATCCGCATCCTCGACGCGCTCCCGCTGACCAGCGTCGGCAAGCTGGACCGCAAGGCACTGCGGGGCCGTGCGCCGGAACCTGACACCAGCTCAGTCGCGACTGCGGGCACGGCAGAAGGCAGCGGCGCGGGCGGCGGCGCCAGCAGCAGCTAGATGCTGAACCCTGCATCCGTGAGCAGGGACATGAAGATGGTGACAACGGTCTTTCTGGCCTGCTCCGGGCTGAGGCCGACGTCGGTGCGCAGCGAGTCCCAGAAGGCCCAGATGCTGACCCCCTGCAGCGCGTCGGCCAGCGCCCTGCGCTGCTCGCCCGCCAGCCTGCCAAGCTCCGCGGCGAATACCGCCTCAAGCTCGGCCCTGCCGAGGGCGGTCATCCGCTTCTTGCTGCGGCGCAGCTCAGGAGAGAACGGCTGCTGGATTCGCGTCGCCCGCCAGCCTGGGGTCATCTGCTCGTGCACCCTGGCTCGCTGGTCGGCGAAGCGCTCGATCCGGTCCGCAAGGGGCAGTTCGGCCGCGATCGGCCGGACGATCTGGAGCAGCACCTCAAGGTCCCGCCGTCCCGCCTCCAGCAGCAGCGCCTCCATGTCGGCGAAATGCTGCCAGACGGTGCGGAGCGAAACCCCGGCCCGCGCGGCGACCCGGGGCGCCGTGGGCCTCAGGTCGCCTTCCGCGTGCAGTGCGCGCATGGCATCGACGATGGCGCGCCGGGTCTGATGCGATCGCGCCATCCTGCCGTCGGCCGGCTTCACATCGGAGAGCAGCCCGGCGATCTCAGAACGCAGGATCTCGGCATCCTCGCTGCCGAGGACCGACAGGTAGGAGTCAAGCCGCGCCCAGGAGTCCCGTACGGTCGTCCCGGTCTCTGCGAGGGTGGTCACTGGCGCAGCCTTCCGCGATCGCCGGGAGCAAGCATTGCGGAATTCTAGCAGACGCCGTGCAAATACTTTAGGGTCAGCAAATTATGCAACGCCGGCCGGTCCTTATTGATGGTATACGGGGCCGTCTCGCCCAGTCGGCGATCCCGACCTGACGCAGCCCGGCGCTGGTGTCAAACGTCCCGAGGCGTGCGGCAGGCTTGCGCTGAGCCGCTCGCTACGGCCCCTGAATCACCGCCGGCCAGCATCGCGATCAACCAGGTCATAGCGAGCCGCCCAGGCCGATCGCCGGGGGCGGATGATCGTATGCGACGGGTCAGCCGACGCTAAATTAGTCACGCACCCACAGGCAAAATGGGTGCCCCGCGGGATCGAGATAGACGCGCACCTTTTCCTGCGGCTGATAGTCCGCAAGGGCTGCGCCGGCGGCGACCGCATGGGCGCCAGCGGTGTCGAGATCCTCGACCTCGATGTCCAGGTGAATCATCATCTGCTGATCACCGGGCCCGGCGGGCCAGGTCGGCCTGACGTAGGCCGCATCGGTCTGGAACGACAGCCCTGGCCCGCCGCCCGGCGCGCTGAGCGTCACCCAGCCCGGCTCGGCCGTCCGCACCGCCCAGCCAAGGAGCCGGCCGTAGAAGGCCGCAAGTTCGCCGGCATCGGGTGCGTCGAACACTGCGGCCGTCAGCGTCAATGCTGGCGTCTCAGTCACACTTACCTCCCTTGATCCGGACCGCGGGAAGAGTCTAGGCATCGGCTCTGACGCCGTCCCGGCTGAAGCCCAGAGCATGGCTGTTCGTGCTGCGGTGGACAATCTGGGAAACCTCGTCGACAGCTTTCATCACCAGCTCCCCGGCGTGGCCACGGTCCACGAGCGGATCTTCGCTCAGTACGCCGATCGCTGCCAGCTCGATCTCGTCCTCCTCCCGGCGGCAATTCCCAGCGGCTCGGTCCCCGGCGCCGTCGTGCCCTATGACCAGGACCACCAGCTCACTGCCTCAGACGAGCGGGGGTCGGCAACGCCGGAGCAGATCCGTGAATGGGCATTCCGTGGCTGGTGCGCCCTGGCTGACCTCGGCAAGTACCTGCGCCGCCAGTCAGCCTGGGAAGCCCTCGACCGCCTCCATGAAGCCAGGGCACAGCTCTGGCAACTGCAGGCAGCCGCCTGCGGAATCCCAGACCCCCAGTACGGGCTCGCCAGCATCCTGGATTTCGCACCCGGCCAGGTCCCCGCTGGAATGCAAGCCACCGTCTGACCTCGATCCGGCGCGGCTGCTGTCCGCAGCTCAGCGCCTGGCGGCGGTGCTGAGCCAAACCGGCGAACATCTGCGCTCTGACCAGCAAGCGGTACTGCCGCACGCCATGGCCCGTTACATCACCGAGGACCTCGAATCGGTGAATGACCCCAGGCCAGGCGACCAGCGCTTGTGACGTCGGGCTTCCACACGTCATGGATTCCTGAACTCTGACTGAGTCCATGGGTCGGCCAGCCGCCCGCGTTGTGGTACTCCGAACTCGCCCAGATGGCCACGTGTCAAGGCGCCCCGGTCGCCCCGGCAGCCTGGCACTCTCACCGACGCTGGCCGACATGCCAGGCAGGGCATCGGTAGCAAGTTCTAGGGTGCGGCGCACGTCAAGCGAGGCCAAACCAGCACCGCACAACCGAGCGCGCCGCCTGCGCGTTCGGAATCCTGACGCTTCCAGCAAGTGCCAGCAGTTGGGGCTCACGCGCGATCGCGATGTCAGTGGCATCTGGCATGGTGGCACCATGACTTCGGGATCTAGGAACATCAGCGAGTGGATCGATCGGCCCGCAGATGAGGTTTACGACTACGCCTCGGACCCGGCCAACCTGCCGCAGTGGGCCCCTGGGCTAGGGAGTTCCGTCGAGAAGGTAGGTGATCGATGGTTCGTGGAGACCTCGATGGGCCAGGTCGGCTTCGCCTTCGTTGAGCGCAATGAATACGGTGTCCTCGATCACGACGTCACGTTGCCTTCGGGTGAGATCGTTTACAACCCGATGCGGGTGATTACCGACGGAAGCGGCTGCGAGGTGGTGTTCACGCTGCGCCGACAACCGGACATGAGCGATGAGGACTTTACGCGCGACGCGGATGCCGTGGCCGCCGACCTCATCAGGCTCAAGCGGGTGCTTGAAGGACGCTAACTAGCCTCGTAGGCGCGTAATACTGAGCAAACGCATGAGGCTGGCCGATGCTTTACGAAGAGGGTGGTTGATTTTGCGGCGCACTAGCACGACGACGCCGCCAGCGCGCAAGCGGCCAGGCGGCAACAACGACGACGATGACGGACAAGACTGAGAGAATGATCAGGAAGGACCACGCGGCTTGCCGGTCGTCCATTTGCCCGGTGTAGCTTCCGGGCGGACTGCCGTACGCGAAGAGAAAGGTGAGCGCGGTCGCGACCGCCGTGAAACCCCATGCCACGATGGCGGCTATTCCCACAGCAATCCACGTCGTTCCTAGCAGGATTCGCAGCAGCTTCATCGAGTCCACAGCGTACCTAAGCTTGGTCGTGATGCTCGCTTCTCCCCCGTCCTCCTGATAGGTGCCGTGTCTATCGAGACTCCGCTGCCCACCGTCCGGTTCGAGAACCTGGCGCTGACCTCGACCCGATCGGCTGACAACACCGGCGTCCGGGTGCAGGTCCTGCGCCGCCAGCCCGATGACTCCTGGCTGCGGGTCATCGACCGGCCCGAGGTCCCGCAGCCATAGCCCGTCGACGAACCGCCGCCTCGAATCCAGCATGCGACGAGATCACAATCTCCGGCTGGATCGCTAGCTGACTGCTGATGCGTCGGTTTGCGCTGGGATCCACGCGAGGTACCCCGGGTTGCCGTCGGTGATCGGCCGGGTCGAAACTCCTGGCACTTCGTAGAGATGCTCGCGCTTGGCTCGTTCGACGATCTCGCGCACCCGGCTCCTGCGGGTGTGCATGGATACTCGCCCTTCAGTGCGCTCGTAGATTTCTGGAGGCGGTAGACCTCAGCCTTGCCGCCTACGGTTCGCCGAAGTCCTCCATGCCCTCAGGCCCCATGGCCCATGGCGGTGGACCCGGGAAGAAGGGAGAACGCGATTGAGCCTGGCCTGCTGCTACTCGCAGAGTTGCCAGGGCATGGGTCAGCCTGACAGTGCTACGGGCTGCATAATTTGTGTCGGCATGACCTGCCGAGCGTGCGATGGCCCGCAGGACCTCTACCTCCGCCTCGTAGAGGGCGCGTGCAACCTCGCGCTTTTGCTCATCAGTGAACTCGACTGGTTCAGGTGCGGCAGGTGCAGGGACAGGACCATGAGCCGCGAACCTTGCGGAGCGGGCGCCAGGGGGGATATCTTCCATGCCGCACATCGTCTCAGAGCTAGCCGCGGAGGCAGCCTTCTCGTGACCGATTGCTAAGGAGATCGTCGATAGGGTCAGCAGGCGACGGCCATCCGCCTTGCGGGCACCGCTCATCCAGGCCCGACGACCTGGACCCGGTGCCGTCCCGAGCGTTCCCGTCCGCGTCGCGCAGGCTTCAGGACGTGCCGCCGAAGTCGACATCCTTGGTCTCGACCGTCCCGGCCGTCCGGCCCGGCGCCGTCTGGTGGGTCCAGTACAGGTTCGTGTGCGCGATGACCTGCTCCGGCGGCGGCGCCCCCCATGCCGTCTGGTCCTCCGTCGTGTGGGCGTCGCTGACCAAGGTCGCGTCGTACCCCCTGACGAACGCGCCGTGGAGCGTCGAGCGGATGCACGCATCGGTCTGTGCGCCGACGACGACGAGCCGCCCGACACCGAGGCCCGACAGCAAGGTCTCGAGGGTGGTGTCCTCGAAGGAGTCGCCGTAGTTCTTCTCGACGAGCGGCTCGGCGTCGCCCGGAGCAAGCTCGGGGACGATCCGCCAGTCGTCGCTCCCCCTCGCAAGCTGCTCGTCGGAGTGCTGGACCCAGACAACGGGGACCCGTTCCCGCCGCGCCTTCTCGACAAGGCCGCCGACGCTCGCGACCACCGCGTCGCGCTCGTGAGCCCCCTCGACGACGCCGTTCTGCACGTCGACGACGAGGAGTGCGGTGTTCTGCCGGTTCTCGAGTGTGGTCATGGTCTCGCCTTACTCACGCTGGGCTCCTGTGTCCACACGGTAGACCTACCCACCGACAGCGGGCCGGACCGCTCGATGGCCTGGATGCCGTGGGCGGCGCCGCTCATCCGCTCCGTAGCATCCTGGGATGACCTGAAAGTCCTAGCCGACGAGCGCAGCCCCGGCGCTCATCAGATCGACGTGGGATTCGAACTCCACCACACTTCTCCCGTCCTTCTGATAGGTGCCGAGGTCTTGCCGGGGGAAGGACACAGTCAAGAATGGAGCGCCCGCAGCGCAGCGAGGACATACTGATCAGAACGTAAGTTTTTGGAGGTTCTGGTTATTCATGCTAAAATTACTTTGTGGCACGCAAGGGACGGCGCTCCAGCAAAGCTGAACGCATCGATGCGATTCGTCTGCTGGAACAAGGATATACCAAGGTGCAGGTGGCCCGGATTTTCAACGTCACCGAGTCGTCGGTTTACGGCTGGCAGAAAGCGTACCGCGAAGGCGGACTGGCAGCGCTATCGACGAAGATAGCGTCAGGCCGGAAAAGACTGCTGACTGATAAGCAGATGCTGGAGCTGTCCGGGTATCTCCGCCTGAACCCTCGCCAGCTCGAGTTCAATTTCGGCCTGTGGACCAGGAGGCTGGTCCGCGAGCTGATCAGGGCGAGATTCAGGATCGATTACTCGGAACAGAACGTCGGCCGGATCCTGAAGATGCTCGGCTTCTCCCCGCAGCGTCCGGTGTACCAGGCACTGGAGCGGGATGAGGGAAAACGGCGGAAATGGATGGAGGAAACATTTCCGGCCATTAAGGAACGCGCCGAGACGGAGGGGGCGAAGATCTTCTTCGCAGATGAGGCGGGGTGCCGGACCGATCACCACTCCGGGAGGACGTGGTCGCCCGTTGGCCAGACCCCGGTCGTGAGAAACCTCGGGAAACATGAGTCAATCGGCATGGCATCGGCCATAAGCATGCGCGGTGCAATGTTCTGGATGACCTTCGACGGA
>WNGQ01021045.1_pt1 | contig 11042 bp, 11 predicted proteins | sample 5407661 | NCBI WGS metagenome assembly WNGQ01 (sample SAMN13153382, study PRJNA577476) | soil metagenome | isolation source: 60 cm soil or saprolite under Garry oak tree replicate 2 | place: USA:California | collected 2016-06-15
ATCGTCGATCTCGATCGTCCACGGCAGCACTTCGTAATCCACCTCGATCAATTCGCAGGCCTTGGCCGCGATCGCCTCCGTGGTGGCGGCGACGGCCGCGACCGGGTGGCCGGGGAACAGCGCCTTCTCGCGCGCCATCACATTGCGGCACATCCAGCGCATATCCTGGATGCCGAGCATGACCGACTTGTCGACCGGAAAGTCTACAATATCTCGCGCGGTCACCACCGCCTTGACACCGGGCAGCGCTTCCGCCTTCGAAGTGTCGATGCCGCGGATGCGCGCGTGCGGATGCAGGCTGCGCAGAACCTTGCCCCAGATCATGCCGGGCATGGTGGTGTCGGCGGCAAAGGCCGCGCGTCCCGTGACCTTGTCGACGCCGTCAGGACGAATGGTACGCTGGCCGATCCACTTGTTGTTGGTGACGACATTCATTGCCAGGACTCCTTAATTCCCTGCTGCCGCATCTCCGACGCGGTTTCCAGAACCGCGCGCACGATCTTGTCGTAACCAGTGCACCGGCACAGATTGCCGGCCAGCCAGAACCGCACCTCTTCCTCGCTCGGCCGCGGATTCTTCTTAAGCAAAGCATCGGAGGCGACCAGCATGCCGGACGTGCAGATGCCACACTGCAGCGCCGCCATTTCCAGAAATTTCTGCTGCAGCGGATGCAGCCTGTCGCCGTGCGCCATGCCTTCGATCGTGCGCAGCTCACGGCCTTCGGCTTCGACGGCGAGCATCAAACATGAACAGACCAGGCGATCATCCAGCGTGATGCTGCAGGCGCCGCAATCGCCGGACGCGCAGCCTTCCTTCGAGCCGGTTAGACCAAGTGGCCCGCGCAATGCGTCGAGCATGGTGTCGTCGGGTTCGCAGAGAAATTCCGCGGGCTCACCGTTGACGACGGTGGAAACGTGCAGTTTTGTCATTGTCTTCAATTCCCTTGGTCTTCAATTCCCTTGGGCGCGCGTCGCGGCGATGGCCACCGTACGCTTCAGCAGCACACCGGCGACCTTGGTGCGGTAGGCAATGGTGCCGCGCTTGTCGTCGATCGGGCGGCAGGCGGCGCTGCACGCGGCAGCGGCGGCGCTCAGCGCCGCATCATCGAGCTTGCTGCCGATCAGCGCTTTCGCGGCCGCCTCGACCAGCAACACGGTCGGCGCCACCGCGCCGAGCCCGACCCGCGCCGCCGTGCAGACGCCATCCTTCAGTGTGAGGCTGACGCCGACGCCGACCACCGCGATGTCCATTTCGGTGCGCGGGATCATGCGCAGATAAGCATCGCCCGAGCCCTTCGGTCGCGGCGGCAGCGTAAAGCTGACCAGGATCTCGCCAGGCAAAAGAGTGGTGCGGCCCGGACCGGCCGGCACTTTTTCCACCGGCAACTCACGACGCCCGCTCGGGCCCTGCAGCGTGACGACGGCGCCGGCTGCGACCAAAGCCGGCACGCTGTCGCCGGCCGGCGAGCCGTTGCACAGATTGCCGCCCGCCGAGGCCCGCCCCTGCACCTGGGTGGAGCCGATCAGGTTGACAGCCTCCAGCACGCCGGGCCAGATCTTGCCGAAGTGCGGGTGCTCGGCCAGCATCGCGCCCGGGACGGCAGCGCCGAAGCGGAATCCGCCATCGGCGGTTTCCTCTGTCGCCGTCATCTCGGCTATTTTCTTGATGTCGACGATCACGCCCGGCCGCACCGCGCCGGAGCGCATTTGCACCAGGAGATCGGTGCCGCCGGCCAGGATGCGCCCGGCGCTTCCGGCGGCAGCAAATGCGCCGATCGCTTCATCGAGCGTGCGCGGTGCTAAATATCGGATATCGGTCATGGTCGTTCCCGCCGTCTCCCCGTCTGCTTGCGCCCTGTGATTGTCGGCTGGCCTTGATCTCTGGCCTGCAGATCCGAGAGCCTACACGGGCAAAAACGATTGGAACAGCCTCCCGGCCCGGTTCAAGTGGCCGGCTCCTATGCGTCCAGCGCCGTTCCAATTGATCGGCGAACAAGGGTGCTGAACACGAGGCAGCCACGATGCCGTGGGCCCGTTCGGCTGACGCCGAAAAAAGCACGTCCCCTCGCCGTGATAGCAGCAAGGCGGCCTCAACTATCGCGGGGCTGAGCGTATTGCCTTATTGAGGATCGGCCGTGGCGGGGATCTGGCCGTTCTCTTCCAGGCATCGGATAATGTAGGCGGTCTGGTCCCTGGGCAGGATATTCGCAGCCCCGACCTTGAGTCGGCATTTGAGCTGCGCGATTTGTCTGGCGCGGCGCACTTCCGTCGGCAGCGCGTATTGCCTGAGCCGCCGCACCGTCATGGGCGAGCCATCGGATTCGAACTGCAGCTCATACTTCTTGCCATTGGTTTCCACGGCGGAACAGGAGACGCTGGAAACCTGTCCGGTGGCGAAGCTTCCAAGCTGGGTGCAGGTCCCGGTCGATAATTCGACGAACGGCACCGGCAGACCGTCGGCCGTCGGTCTGTCCTTGGATCTCAGCAGCATCCGGTCGATGGCCAGTTCGTATAGATTATCTTGCTCCCTGCGGGCATTTTCACCCGAGAACGAAATCATGTGGCTCTTGTCGGTGGGGTCGTCGAGAACGATGGTGAAATCTGCCCGGCCCTGTTCGCTATGGAAATAGGCGACGGCCTTGCACGCGAAATCGTGGCCCGCGATCTTGAGCTTGCTGCACTTGCCTGACATCAAGGCGTACATGTCGATATCGTAGACCGGCTCGGCAACCGAGGCCGTCGCGGAGAAGATCATGGCAACGGCGAGGGCTTGCCAGCAGAGGCGCATCGTCATGCTCGGTTGATAAGACATCAGATCGAAGCGTCCTGTAACATTGATTTACAGCTTATCTGAGATTTCCGGGCCTTGTGCTAGGGCCCATCACCGGCCTTTTTACCTCAATGCGCTTGATCTCCGGAGCGCAAAAATGGCAGCCCTTCGGATCGATCGGTATATCGCGGGATCGTGTCGAGTCTACCATTGCGGGCGCGTTGGTGCGACCCAATGGCTAATTCGCCCCAAGGGATGGTATTGAGGTCCCGCCTTTCCTCATTTCTGGCGGTCGCCGCCGGCGTATCGCAGCGCGCGCTCGCGGAAGCTTCTCCCGGTCTCGTCTACGACCAGGGCATCGTCAACCGCGATCGCGGCCAGCGCGTGTTCGGGCAGATCTTCACCGAGTTCGCCGGCCGCATGGCCGCGGTTTCCCGCATGCAGCAGGGCCAGGCCCGGATCAAGACCTATGCGGCGGCCTTCGCGCGCGCCGAAAAGGAGTATGGCGTGCCGCCGGCGGTCATCGCGGCGTTCTGGGGCCTTGAAAGCGATTTCGGCGCCAACATGGGCAGCTTGCCGACGCTGCGCTCGCTGGTATCGCTGGCCTATGACTGCCGCCGCTCGCAGATGTTTGCCAACGAGACCATCGCCGCCTTGAAGATCATCGACCGCGGCGACCTCACGCCAGCCGAGATGGTGGGATCGTGGGCCGGCGAACTCGGCCAGACGCAATTTTTACCGACGCATTATTTCAACTACGCCGTCGACTATGACGGCGACGGCCATCGCAATCTGCTGCGCAGCCCGGCCGACGTGATCGGCTCGACCGCGAACTATATCGCTACCGGTCTGAAATGGCGGCGCGGCGAACCCTGGCTGCAGGAAGTCCGCGTGCCGCAGAATCTTGCGTGGGACCAGGCCGACCTGACGATCAAACTGCCGCGGTCGAAATGGGCGCAGTTCGGCGTCACCACTCCCGACGGCAAGGCATTGCCGAACGACGACCTGCCGGCCTCGCTGCTGCTGCCGATGGGACGGACGGGGCCGGCGTTCCTGGCCTATCCCAATTTCGCCGCCTATACCGAGTGGAACAACTCGCTGATCTATTCGACCACGGCCGGCTATCTCGCCACCCGCATCGCCGGCGCGCCGCCGATGCACCGTCCGGCAGCGCCGGTCGCGCAATTGCCGTTCAACGAGTTGCGCGAGATGCAGCAACTTTTGGTGCGCGCGGGCTTCAATGTCGGCAAGGTCGACGGCGTGATGGGTCTGCAAAGCCGCAGCGCGGTGAAGGCGATGCAGATCAAATACGGCCTGCCCGCCGACTCCTGGCCGACGGCGGAGCTGCTCGCGCGGATGCGCGGCGGGCCGCGTTGATTTTTGCAGGCAGCGTCATTAGCTGACCAACGACGTCCCACCGCTACCACCTTTGCCCCTCTTGCGATCATCGCCATATTCCACAGTACGAAAAGAGCATCCCATGTCTTTCTACGACGCCACCGTCCCTGCGTTTCTGCAGATCCTGAACAGCCTTTCGGGCCTTCTTACCAAGGCCGAGGCGCACTGCAAGGCGAAGAACATCCAACCCGAGGTGCTGCTCGGCGCGCGGCTCTTTCCGGACATGCTGCCGCTCAACCGGCAAATCCAGCTCGCCAGCGATTTCGCCGCCAAAGGCTGCGCGCGCCTGACCCATAGCGAGGTGCCGTCCACGCCCGATACCGAAAAGACTTTTGACGAGCTGAGGCAACGGCTGGCCAACACGATCGAGTATGTGAAGACGTTCAAGCCGGCGCAGTTCGAGGGCGCCGATACCAAGGACGTCACCTTTCCGGTCGGGCCGAACAACAGCCTGACACTGAAGGGCCAGCAATTCCTCAACGCCTTCGCGTTCCCGAACTTCTACTTCCACGCCGCGACCACCCACGGCATCCTGCGCCACAGCGGCGTGGAAATCGGCAAGCGCGATTTCCTCGGGGTGAGTTAAGGTCCCCCGGGGGCAAGCCCCGACTACTCTCGTCATTGCGAGGAGCGGAGCGACGAAGCAATCCATTTTCTCGGTTACATGGATTGCTTCGCTTCGCTCGCAATGACGGCAAACAACGACCGATAAAGGCAATCAGGGAGAGAAACCCAACCCCGATGGGCCGCGACGCCAGCCGCAGGCGTTCGGACCGCGCCGTGACAGTACCGTTCGGCCGTCAGGGCGCCGGCTGGGAGGTCGCCTATGCTGCGCTGTTTCTGATTTCGAATGAATCTTCCTACGTCAACGCACACACGCTGTTCCTCGGCGGCGGCCATCTCGCCGGTATTGTGCGCGGCTAGTGTGCGCGAACCGAATAGCTCGCGGCATTGCGCGCACGGCAGCAATGCCCAATTCTCCCGTATCCACCATTTCTCCGGAAAAACAACATGAGCACGCCGACCAAACTGTTCGAGCCCTTTAAGCTTGGCCCGATCACCTTGCCCAATCGCCTGGTGATGGCGCCCCTGACCCGCAACCGCGCGGTCGCGGGCCTGGTGCCGAGCCCGCTGGCGATCGAATATTACGGCCAGCGCGCCTCCGCGGGGCTCCTGATCACCGAAGCGAGCCAGGTCTCGCAGCAGGGCCAGGGCTCCGCAATTCGCGCTAACGGCAAGACCTTTGTCGGCGGCACCTTCACGGAAATCTCCGAACCGCGCGCGCTGGCGCTGGAGGAAATCCCCGGGATTGTCGAGAGTTTCAAACGCGGCGCGGCCAACGCGCTGGAAGCCGGTTTCGACGGCGTCGAGATCCATGGCGCCAACGGCTACCTGCTGGATCAGTTCGCCAAGGACGGCACCAACAAGCGCACCGATGCCTATGGCGGGGCCATCGAGAACCGCGCGAAGCTGATGCTCGAAGTGGCCAACGTGGTCGCGGTGGAAGCAGGACCCGAGCGGACCGGCATCCGCATCTCGCCGGTGACGCCATCCAACGATATTTCCGACAGCAATCCGCAACCGGTGTTCGACTATATCGTCGATCATCTCAACGCGCTGAAGCTGGTCTATCTCCACGTCGTCGAAGGCGCGACCGGCGGCCCGCGCGACATCGCGCCGTTCGACTACGGCTCCTTACGCAAGCGCTTCAAGGGTGCCTATGTCGCCAACAACGGTTATGACTTCGAGCTCGCCACCAAGGTGCTCGCGGCCAACCAGGCCGACCTGATCGCGTTCGGAAAGCCGTTCATTTCGAACCCCGATCTGGTCGAACGCCTCAAGCGCGGCGCGGCGCTCACCCCGCCGGACAAGGCGACGTTCTATGGCGGCGGCGCCAAGGGCTACACGGATTATCCGGCGCTCGGCGAAGTGCTGGACGCGGCGCAGTAGGAGCGCTGCGCCCTAGCCGTCATTGCGAGGAGCGAAGCGACGAAGCAATCCAGACTTCCCGCGCCGCAATGGATTGCTTCGCTTCGCTCGCAATGACGAGAAAAAGCGATTCGTCCTCCGACGCCGGAGATGAATCGAGAACGCACGGCGTACTGGATCATCCGCTTTCGCGGATGATGACGTCGGTAGGCTGAGTTGCGTCGCGCTAGATAACAAAAAAGGCCGGGATCGCTCCCGGCCTTCCTGTTTAGTCGTGGATGGCCGGGTCAAGCCCGGCCATCACGATGTTGTTCGCTCAGTTCGAGGCGCGCTTCGGCGGCGAGGCGGGCCACGACTTGATCAGGGCGTCGTAGTCGATGGTTTCGCCCTTCGGCTTCTCGTTCGCAAGTTTGCGCTGGGGCGCGATGGTGTGGTCCTTTTCGGCCCTGGCGAACCAGAACTCGGGCTTCTCCTTCTTGTTGAGCTTCGGCCCGCAAGCGCCCTGCACGCCGGACTTCTCAAGCCGCTCCATCACCGAGTCCTGCGCGGCGGCGAGCGAATCCATCGCCGCCTGCGGCGTCTTCGCACCGGACGACGCATCGCCGATGTTCTGCCACCACAATTGCGCCAGTTTCGGATAATCCGGCACGTTGTTGCCGGTCGGGGTCCACTGCACGCGCGCCGGCGAGCGGTAGAACTCGATCAGCCCGCCGAGTTTCGGCGCGCGCTCGGTGAACGACTTGTCCCAGATGTCGGATTCACGGATGAAGGTGAGACCGACATGGCTCTTCTTCAGGCTCACCGTCTTCGACACGATGAACTGCAGATAGAGCCAGGCTGCCTTGCGGCGGTCAGCCGGCGTAGACTTCAGGAGCGTCAGAGAGCCGGCGTCCTGATAACCGAGCTTCATGCCGTCCTTCCAGTAGGCGCCGTGCGGCGACGGCGCCATCCGCCATTTCGGCGTGCCATCGGCATTCATCACCGGGCCCGGCTTCACCATGTCGGCGGTGAAAGCCGTGTACCAGAAGATCTGCTGCGCGATCGCACCCTGCGCCGGCACCGGTCCCGATTCGGAGAAGGTCATGCCCTGCGCCTGCGGCGGAGCATACTTCTTCATCCAGTCGAGATATTTGGCGATCGAATAGACCGCCGCCGGGCCGTTGGTATCGCCGCCGCGCTCGACGCTTGAGCCCACGGGACGGCAGCCTTCCATGCGGATGCCCCATTCGTCGACCGGGAGGCCGTTCGGAATGCCCTTGTCGCCATTGCCGGCCATCGACAACCACGCGTCGGTGAACCGCCATCCGAGCGAGGGATCCTTCTTGCCATAGTCCATGTGGCCATAGACCTTGACGCCGTTGATCTCCTTGATGTCGTTGGTGAAGAACTCGGCGATGTCTTCATAGGCCGACCAGTTCACGGGAACGCCGAGCTCGTAGCCATATTTGGCCTTGAACTTGGCCTTGTAGTCGGGATTGGAAAACCAATCGTAGCGGAACCAGTATAGGTTCGCGAACTGCTGGTCGGGAAGCTGATAGAGCTTGCCGTCCGGCGCCGTGGTGAAGGATTTTCCGATGAAGTCGTTGACGTCAAGCTGGGGATCGGTGACGTCCTTGCCCTCGCCGGTCATGTAGTCCGACAGCACAATCGTCTGGCCGTAGCGGAAGTGGGTGCCGATCAGATCGGAATCGTTGATCCAGCCGTCATACACGTTCTTGCCGGACTGCATCTGGGTCTGCAGCTTCTCGACCACGTCGCCTTCCTGGATGACGTCGTGCTTGACCTTGATGCCCGTGAGTTCGGTGAAGGCCTTCGCCAGGGTCTTGGATTCGTATTCATGCGTCGTGATCGTTTCCGACACCACGTTGATTTCCATTCCCTTGAACGGCTGTGCCGCCTTTTCGAACCACTGCAGCTCCTTCAACTGATCGGCCTTCGACAGCGTCGAGGGCTGAAATTCACTGTCGATCCACTTCTGCGCGGTGGCATCGTCCGCGAGCGCGGGCGCCGCCATCGTCATGGAAGCCGCAATCAGCGCCGCGGCGCTGCTCATGATCATAAAGCTATTCTTGGTCAGGGGACCGTTCCTTCTCCGAAAGTGTCGCATGTTGTTTCCTCCGTTGCAGCGACAAAACAAATTCAGGCCCGGGTTGACCCCGGATCTGCTCTTTTTCGCTCAGGTCAGACGGTGCGGAAAATCGCAACGGCCGAAACAAGCGAAATCACGCTAGCGAGCCACAGGCTCGATATCTCAATTCCCTCTCCGATCGGGATCGTCGCAATCGGATCGGTGCCGACCAGGCCAATCCACAACAGGTGGATCACGGCGGTCATGATCAGCGAAATGAACAGGCGGTCGCCGCGCGTGGTCGGAATGCGCAGGATCCCGACGCGCTCGGCTTCCGGATAGGCCACTGCGAGCCACGTCATGACCGCAAGCGTTGTGGCGAGCAGCACGAAGAAGGTCGCGGTCGGCGGCGTCCAGGCCATCCATGCGATGTTTTCCACCGGCCGCCTCCTACACCCTGCCGAGCGCGAAACCGCGCGCGATGTAGTTGCGGACAAACCAGATCACCAATGCGCCGGGGATGATCGTCAACACGCCGGCCGCGGCCAATAGTCCCCAGTCCATTCCAGCGGCGGAAACCGTGCGGGTCATCACCGCCGAGATCGGCTTGGCTTCCACTGAAGTGAGCGTACGCGCCAGCAGCAATTCGACCCAGGAGAACATGAAGCAGAAGAACGCGGCGACGCCGATACCGCTCGCGATCAACGGCACCAGGATCTTGATGAAGAAGCGCGGAAACGAATAGCCGTCGAGGAAGGCGGTCTCGTCGATCTCGCGCGGCACGCTGGAGACGAAGCCTTCGAGGATCCAGACCGCGAGGGGCACGTTGAAGATGCAATGCGCCAGCGCAACCGCCCACGGCGTGTCGAACAGGTTGATCGCCGAATAGAGATTGAAGAACGGCAGCGCATAGACCGCCGCCGGCGCCATCCGATTCGACAGCAGCCAGAAGAACAGATGCTTGTCGCCGAGAAACCGATAGCGCGAGAATGCGTAGGCCGCCGGCAGCGCGAAGGAGATCGAGATCACGGTGTTGATCAGCACATATTTCAGCGAATTGATGTAGCCGGAATACCAGCTCTCGTCGGTGAAGATGCGCATGTAGTTGGCGATGGTCGGCTGATGCGGCCACAGCGTCATGGTCGAGACGATCTCGGTGTTGGTCTTGAAGCTCATATTGACCAGCCAATAGATCGGCAGCATCAGGAAAACCAGAAACAGCGAGATGATGATGCGGCGCCCGGGAATCGAATGCATCATGCCGCTCCCTTGTCAGGTTGCCGCCCAGCGCCGGCATTGGTCATCACGGTGTAGAACACCCAGCACACGATGATGATGATCAGATTGTAGACCAGCGACAGCGCGGCCGCCTTGCCGAGATCGAATTGCCCGAGCGCGATCTTGACCAGCTCGATGGAAATAAAGGTGGTCGAGTTGCCCGGCCCGCCGCCGGTCACCACGAAGGGCTCGGTATAGATCATGAAACTGTCCATGAACCGCAGCAGCACCGCGATCAACAGCACGCGATTCATTTTCGGCAGCTGGATCGCGGTGAATACCGCCCAGCGCGAGGCGCCGTCGATCTGGGCCGCCTGATAATAGGCGTCGGGGATCGATTTCAGCCCGGCGTAGCACAACAGCGCGACCAGGCTGGTCCAGTGCCAGACATCCATCACGATGACGGTGGCCCAGGCGTCGAGCTCGTTGGAGACATAGTTGTAATGCAGTCCCATGCTGTTCAGCGCATAGCCCATCAGGCCGATGTCGGGCCGTCCGAAAATCTGCCAGATCGTTCCGACCACGTTCCATGGAATCAGGAGCGGCAACGCCATGATCACGAGGCAGGCGGCGACCCGCCAGCCTTCGCGCGGCATCGACAGCGCCACCACGATGCCGAGCGGCACCTCGATGGCGAGAATCACGGCCGAGAAAAACAGGTTGCGCCACAGCGACGCCAGAAACCGTTCGCCGAGATCGGTCGTTGGATCGAGCAATTCCTTGAACCAGCCGACGCCGTTCCAGAAGAATTGATTGTTGCCGAAGGTGTCCTGCATCGAATAGTTCACGACCGTCATCAGCGGCAGGATCGCCGAGAACGCCACCACCAGAAACACCGGCAGCACCAGGAACCAGGCCTTTTGGTTGATGGTCTTGTCCATTACGCCGTCCCTTCGACCAGGCGGCTGTCGGCATAGACGTGAACATGCGAGGGATCGAAGACGAGACCGGCGATATTGCCCGGAATCGAAAACCCCGGCGGCACGCGTGCGGCGAATTTGGCGTCGCCAATGCGAACCCGGGCAAAACGGACGCGGCCGAGGTCGTCGATCCGCTCGATATTGGCCGACAGCAGGCCCGGCGCGGGCGGAGCGATATCGACGAATTCCGGACGCACGCCGACTTCGATTCTGGCGCCCGGCGGCAGATGGTCGTAGGCGCGGTTCAAGCCGATCACGTGGCCGCTCACTTTCGCCTCGCGGCCCCTCACCTCGGCGGGCACGATGTTCATGCCGGGCGAGCCGATGAAATAGCCGACAAAGGTGTGTTCGGGCTTGTCGAACAGTTCCGCCGGCGTCCCGCTCTGCACCACGCGGCCATCATGCATCACCACCACCGTGTCCGCGAAGGTCAGCGCCTCGGTCTGGTCGTGGGTGACATAGATCATGGTTAGATCGAGATCGCGATGCAGCGCCTTGAGTTTTGAGCGCAACTGCCATTTCAGCTCGGGATCGATCACTGTCAGCGGCTCATCGAACAGCACAGCCGCGACATCGGAGCGGACCAGGCCGCGGCCAAGCGATATTTTCTGCTTGGCGTCGGCCGTCAGCCGCGTCGCCTTGCGCTTGAGATCGGGCGTGAGGTCGAGCAGACGTGCGAT
>WNGQ01010346.1_pt1 | contig 11041 bp, 10 predicted proteins | sample 5407661 | NCBI WGS metagenome assembly WNGQ01 (sample SAMN13153382, study PRJNA577476) | soil metagenome | isolation source: 60 cm soil or saprolite under Garry oak tree replicate 2 | place: USA:California | collected 2016-06-15
GCCCAGATCGTGAAGCTGGTCCAGGAGGCGCAGAACTCGAAGGCGCCTGGCCAGCGGCTCGCCGACCGCGCCGCCTTCTGGCTGGTGCTGGTGGCCCTGGCCGGGGGCACGGCCACGCTGCTGGTCTGGCTGGGCGTGGGGGCCCGGTTCGAGACGGCCATCCTCTTCGCCATCACAGTGGTCGTCATCACCTGCCCGGACGCGCTGGGGCTGGCGACGCCGACCGCGATCATGGTCGGCACCGGGCTGGGGGCGAAGCGGGGGATCCTCTTCAAGAACGCCGTCGCGCTGGAGACGTCGGCGCGCATCCAGACCGTGGTCATGGACAAGACGGGCACCCTGACCAGGGGCGAGCCGGAGCTGACGGATGTGGTCGCCGACGGGCTGACCGAGGCCGAGCTGCTGTCCCTGGCGGCGGCCGTCGAACGCGAGTCGGAGCACCCGCTGGCGCAGGCGGTCGTGCAGCGGGCGGAGGCGGACGGCGGCGCCAGGGCGATCGCGGAGCACTTCGAGGCCGTGCCCGGCCACGGGGCGGTGGCGACCGTCGCCGGCCGCCGGGTCGCGGTGGGCAACGCCCGCCTGATGGAGCGGGAGGAGGTGCGGCTGGGCGCCCTCGCGGCGCGGCGTGAGGAGCTGGCCGCCGAGGGGAAGACGGTCGTGTGCGTGGCCGTGGACGGGCGCGCCGCCGGCCTCCTGGCCATCGCGGACGCACCCCGGCCGACCTCCAGGCGGGCGGTGGCCGCCCTCCGGGAGTCGGGCGTGGAGGTCGTGATGCTGACCGGCGACAACGAGGCGACCGCCAGGCGGGTGGCGGGCGAGCTGGGGATCTCGACCGTCGTGGCCGAGGTGCTCCCGGGGGACAAGGCGACCAGGGTCGCGGAGCTCCAGCGGGACGGCCGCCGGGTGGCGATGGTCGGCGACGGCGTGAACGACGCCCCCGCGCTGGCCCAGGCCGACCTGGGCATCGCGATCGGCGCCGGCACCGACGTCGCCATCGAGACCGCGGACGTGGTCCTGGTGCGCTCGGACCCGCTCGACGTACCCACTGCCCTGGCCATCGGCCGGGGCACCCTGCGCAAGATGCGGCAGAACCTGGGCTGGGCGGTCGGCTACAACGCGATCGCGCTGCCGATCGCCGCTGGCGTGTTCGAGCCCGCGTTCGGCCTGGTGCTGCGGCCGGAGATCGCGGCCATCTCGATGTCGGGGTCGAGCGTGATCGTGGCCGTCAACGCGCTCATGCTCAGGCGGCTTCGACTCCCCGGGAACGAGTAGACAGCGCCTCAGAGGGGAGGTCGGTCGGACCCGTCGCCGGCAGCTTCAACCTCGCGGCCCGGCCGCGGACGAGCACGAAGCCGGCGTAGGCCACTTCGGCCGGACCGAGCGGTGTCACAACAGTGTCACGGATTCCCCGGAACACCCCGGACCGAGAGGCCACGCGGTGGACCGGCCTCCGCCCTGCACCTGGCGGCGACTCTGCGGGCCCAGGCCAGGTCTGGCTGGCGACGAGACGGGGCGCGGCGGCCGAGGCCTTCTCGTACGAGGAGATCGTCCGCCTGGCCCGCGGGGACGGCGTCCGCGCGGCGTTCCAGCCGACGAAGCCGCAGTCCAAGCAGGAGAAGATCGCGGCGCAGTACGTCAGCAGGCTGTTGATGAACGAGGTGGCCAGCGACGCCGTGGTCATCGGCGAGGGCCCGCACGACCGCGAGACGCTGAACGGCCCGGCCGGCAAGCGCTACTCGAAGTGGTCGACCGCCGGCAACCCCGGCGCCGTGACTTGCGAGCTCAGGCGGGCACCGCTACCCTCCTACCCACGGTGCAACTCCGCTTCGATCTGCCCCCGCCCGAGGCTGCTGCTCTCGCCGCTGGCGTCTGGCTACACGAGGCCGATGATGGCGCCATCTTCGTCGCCGGCCTCATCGTCACTCCTGGCGACCTGACGACGTCATCGGTCGCCATGGCCGGTCGTCAACGACAATTCGCCTCAGCATCTGGGGCGGATTGAGGGGCCACCATTGCGGTGCATGCGACCCGGCTTGATAGCGAGGGTCATTCCGGCCCTGCTGTCACTGTCGCTGGTCGCGGGTTGCGCCGTCGGAGCACCGGCCAGGGGTTCTCACCCGAGCGCGTCTAGCGCCCCCTCGCCGCGAACCCTGACGGGTTCGCTGCAGGGTGCCTCCTACATCATCCAGGTGCCGGGGTCCTGGAACGGCGTCCTGCTCCTTTACAGCCATGGTGGCGGCGCCTTGACGCCCAGCGCTGCGGCGGAGAACACGATCGATCCCGTCACCTCCGCGTACCTGTTGGAGCACGGATACGCGCTCGCCGGCTCCTCCTTCCGCTCCAGCGGTTGGTTCGTCGAGGACGCACTGGTGGATGACCTGGCGCTGCTCGGCGAGTTCCGCCGCCTGATTGGGCGCCCGACCCGCACCATCGCGTGGGGCGTCTCGTTGGGAACCATGGTCACGCTCGGCCTGGCGGAGCGGAATCCCGACCGGATAGATGGCGCCCTAGCGATGTGCGGCGTGCTCGCGGATGCTGTCCCTTTCTGGAACCAGAACCTCGATGCCGCTTTCGCCTTCAACGTCCTCTTCGCCGAGAACGACCCGCAGATCCGGGTCACCGGCGCCGATCCTTCGACCTCGGCGGGCGGTATCTGTTTAGCGCCTGAGCGGCGGTTGACGTTGAGGGTGGGGCGGGGTTGCAAGCAGCCGGCGGTATCGAGTAGCCTGCCACCCCTCGGTCGCTCCTGGTGGGAAGGCCGAGTGCGATACTCCGGCCTTGACGTTCGCCGCGCTACGGTCGCCCTACGGCTCTTGCGAAGGCCCTGCGTGACCGCCACCAGCCGCGACAGGCCGAGCCGTGACGGGCGGGTATGATGCTGGCACCCCTTCGAGGGGGAACAGTCCGCATGGATGCGATGGTGATCGACCCTGGCCGCCAACCACTCCGACCGCCACCGTGGCGCGTGTTCTTGAGCCACACCTCGGATCTGCGTGCGCACCCGGAGGAGAGATCCTTTGTCGACGCCGCCGAGGCCGCCGTGGTCCGGGCCGGACATGCCGTCGCCGACATGGGCTACTTTGCGGCCCGCGATATGCGGCCAGCGGACTACTGCACCGCCATGGTTTCGGAGGCGCATGTCTACGTCGGCATCATCGGCGCTTCCTACGGCTCCACCGTGCGCGACCGGTCCGAGCTTTCGTACACAGAACTGGAGTTCGAGGCGGCAAGCGTTCACGGGCTGCCTCGACTCGTCTTCCTCGTCCGAGAGGACGCTGCATCGCTTCCCCGTGCCCGCCAACCTGACGAGCACGCCGCGCGACAGGACGGGTTCCGCCGGCGCCTGCGAGAATCCGGGATCACGATAGCCTGGGTGGCCTCACCGTTGGAGCTGGAGCTGGCGCTCCTGCAAGCTCTCAATGACCTGGGCGCACTATCGAAGGCCGTCCGGTCGTCTCCAGACCCGGCAACCAGCATCCCGGTCGGAGACCTGGCTCGAGCGCGGAGGGAGCTTACCGAGGTGGTACGTCGGACCTGGATCAGCGGCGTGCTGGAGCCTTCGCTTGCGGACGTGACGCCTGTCGAGGTCAAACTTCTCCAACGGACTGCGGCCGTGGTCCACCCCTGGGGCTCACTCGGTCAACTCGAATGGCCCGGAGGCGACGTGCCGGCGGGGATGTCGATCCACGAGGTCGTGGAGCGAGTAGGAGGGCATCTGCTGATCCTCGGCGATTCGGGGAGCGGCAAGACCTGCCTGCTGCTGAGGCTGGCCGACGTCTTGCTCCGCCGCGCGAGCGGGGACCCTTCCGCGCCTGTTCCGATCGTATGCCACCTGTCTGGATGGCCGTCTGGACGACCATCGCTGGAGAGCTGGCTCGTGGAAGAGCTGACCATCAGGTATGGCCTCCCGAGGCGCATCGCGCGCCACTACGTCGACCACGATCTGTTGTCGGTGCTGCTGGACGGACTGGACGAGCTCGCCGCCAGTCGGCGGGAGGCGTGCGCAGCCGCGATCAACTCATACCGGGCCGAGCATGGCTGGGTCAGGCTCGTGGTGTGCAGCCGCTCTCGCGACTACGAGGCCATGCAGTGTCGCCTTCGTCTGGATGGGGCGGTGGTCATCCAGCCGCTGACCGCGGCACAGGTTGATGCGTGGCTCGAGACGGCTGGCCCCAAAGTAGATGGCCTGCGGACTGCAATCGCCCGGTCAGGGCGTCCCATCCTACGTGCGCTGCTGACGACGCCGCTGCTGCTGCACGTCGCTGCTCACGCCTACTGTGATCGGCCGGCCAGCTCGTTCGATGCGGGCATGGATCTCAGGCAGATCCTCGATTCGTACGTGGCGACGGCGTTGGTGCGACCTCGTTCGGTGCTGGCGGAGGCCGGCGAGCGGACCGCCTACCCACCGGCGAGCACGGTGCGCTGGTTGGGGTGGCTCGCGGCCCAGCTGCAGCGCCGGGAGCTGGCGCTGTTCACCGTGGACTGGATGCAGCCGGACTGGCTGCCGACACCTGGCCAGCGATGGCTCGTCGTGCACGGGCTCAACATTCTCTTTGGCGTGGCCGGCGGCCTGGCTCTCGGGGTGGTGGCGGGACTCGTAATCGGGATGCTCGCCGGCATGATGCTCGGACTGGCTGTCGGCGCGATATCAGGGCTCCTGGTCGGCGTGGTGGTGGATCTGGTCGGCGGGCAACAGATCCCCATTGTCGAGCGCGAACCGCTGTCATGGACCGCGGCGCGCGGCGGTTCGATCGTCGGCGCCACGGTATGCCTCGTCTGCGCGATGGTCGTCGGACTGGCGCCTGCTCTTGTCATCGGTCTGGCCGCTGCGCTCGCTGGCGCGCTGCTCGTCGCGCTGGGCGCGGGATGGGGCATCAAGCTGGGGGCACGCACGATCGTTCAACACGAGGTGCAGACCAACCCACGCCTGGAGGCGCCGGGCGATGGCATCAAGGCGGCGCTTCGGACGGGGGCAATCGTGGGACTGGCCGTCGGTCTGGCCGGCGGAGTCGGAGTCGGGCTGCTGATCTGGCTGGTCGACGGAGCGCCCCGCGGACTGGTCGCGGGGATCGCCAGCGGGCTGGGAAGCGCCATGGCCGGCGGTCTGGTTGCCGGAGGCATGAACTACCCTCGCCACCACCTCCTCCGCGCCCTCCTCCGCCGGAACGGCTCTCTACCCGCCAACCTGACCGATTTTCTCGACTACGCGGAGAGCCATGGGCTGCTGCGCCGGGCAGGCGGCAGCTACCTCTTCTTCCACCGCCTTCTTCAAGAGCATCTCAGCAGCAGCGACGGGTAGGTGGAGTGCGAGCCGGGTGTTGAGCGCCACTCGTTTTGATCACGAGACGACAGTCAAGATGAACATCAAGGCGCGGTGCGTGGCGTCCATCGCGCCGTCGTCCTTGGACATCGAGGTGACGGCGCGACAGGTCGATGATCGCGATCACCACGACGGCAGTGGTGAGGGCGAGAGCATCAGCGTGCCGGCCAACGCGGAGATCACCTGCCAGGGCGACTGGACCGTGCCGAACCGGCGGACGACGGCTGCGGCGGCTACGCCGAGTGCTTCGACGGCGTCGGCGGTCGGGCTTCCCCGAGCGGCGATCGGACCAGCTCGCCGTCGTGGCGGTGCGCCAGCTGGGCGGCCAGCGCCCACAGCTCGGTGGCCCGACGGCGGAAGCATCGGAACCAGCCGCGGACGGTGGTAGCAGGCAGGCCCAGCGCGGCCGCGATGCGACGGTGACCCAGGTCCTGTCGCCCTGGCCAGGAGCGCCGCGCCGACGATCTCGACGAGATCGAGGCGGCGGAGCAGCGTGGAGGTGGGCACCAGGACGTGCGTCGCCCGGCACGCCTGGCACCGCGTCCGGCGGAAGCGTAGGCGCTGGCGGCAGTCTGGGCAGCGCAGCTCGCGCTCGCGCGCGAACCCCCAGGGCCGAGCACCCCGTCGTGCACGACGGGCACCGCAGGCGCCCGTCGAGGAGCCGCGCCTCGACCCGCGCGGGCGCATCAGCGACTGCAAGCACACCCAATGATCGATACGGCGCCATGAAGCGGGCTCTGCGGGAAGCTCGGCAGGAACTCGGTCGATGGCCGGGTGCGCTCGAATGGGAGCGAAGCGGTCGAACAGCTCCGGCCACCCCGGCGCCGTTCGATCGTCCGCCTGGCTGGTCGCTCGCCTGCCGCGTGCTCCCACTCGCGCTTGAAGGGCAGGCGTCCATGTCGATCGTAGAACTCCCGCACGAGAGCCACGACGTGGTCGCGTGAGGCCGGACGCATGCCGAACATGATGGCTCGAGAAGGGCTCCGGCCGTGTATGTGTCCGGGCCAGCCGGTGCAACTGGATCCGGTTCAACCGATCGCGCCGGTCTCCAGCGCTTCCTTCAGGCGCCGCACCGACAGGCGCGCGTCGGCCTCGAGCCGCGGCCGCAGCACCAGCCGGTCCAGCAGCGCCAGCAGCAGGTTCGGCATGCGGTACGCGAACTCGCGCTGGTAGGTCGTCACGCCGGCCCGCGACGCGAGTGCGTAGGTGATGGTGCCGTCGCCGCCGCCCGCCACCGTGCCGGCGATTACCCACCGACTCGGCTCGACCCGCTCCCGCACGGTCCAGGTCGCCACCCCTCGCCGGCGGCCGATCCTGAACTCCTCGATGACCTGCTCGCCGGGCTCGAGCGAGTGGTCTGTGGCGCCGCTGACGCTCACGCACGCCACGTACCAACTCGGCCAGTGCGACGGCGTCGTCACGTAAGTGAAGACCTGCTCCTGGGGCGCCCGGATCTCGGTGGTGTGTCGGAACTGGGGCACTGCGGCACCTCCTCCCGGTCAGCCGCGGCGGCTACCTGTCGGGCTGGTCGGCCAACAGCTTAAGCGCGATCCGGCGGCCGCGCCGGGGCATCAGGGAGCCGACGATCCTGAGCACGCCGTCGACGGTGTCCGCCTGGTCGGTGTCGCCGACCCGGACAGGACGCAGCCCGACGTCGGCGATCAGCCGCTCGACGACCTCGCCATCGGGGTCGTCCGGGCCGCAGTAGAACAGGTCGGCCTGGACGTCGCCCACGACCGGGTCGGCGAAGACCTCCCAGGCCACCGTGTTGAACGCCCGGAAGAGCCGCGCTGACGGCAGGGCCGCCGCCAGCTCACGGAGGGCGTTGAACGACGGGCCGCCGAAGTGGTTCGTGGCGTCGATCACGATCCTGCCGTCCAGGGCGCCGGCGTAGTCCCGGGCGAAGCCGGCGACGGCGGCGCCAGGCACCGCCAGGAGCACGACCTCGGCGCCGTCGAGCGCCTGGTCGAACGACAGCGCGCCCGGCCGCCGGGACGGGTCCCGCAGGCCGTACGCGACGTGGTGGCCCGCGGCCGCCCACTTCTCCCCGATGGTGCCGCCGACGTTGCCGGCCCCGATGACCGCGATTCTCATGACGGCCACCTACCGCGGCGGCACGGGCGCTATTCCCGGCGCGCCGCCGGCGGAAGACGCCGGACGGCAGCCTGTGGTTCACGGAGGGGTTCGGCGACAAGGTGGCCAGGCTCACGCCTAGGGCGTGTCTCCTAAGAACTCCTAACAGGACGATCTTGGAAGCCGGTGCTGTTGCTCGCCGGTGAGTACGACGTCGGGCTGCCGCCGCGGAACCGAGTCTGCCGGTCTCTTCGGGCATGCCGAGTTGGCGGTGCAGCCCGGCGCAGGGCACTTTCCCAGGCTCGACGATCCGGCGTAGTTCACTCGGACGCTGGCGGCTTTTCTTGGCTGACCGCGTCGAGCAGCAGCTTCGCGGCCACCGTCGCCCCATCGGTACGGATCGTGCCGGCCACGGCGGTCGCTCGTGCGCGGGTCTCGGGGGTCAGGGCCCTCCGGAGCGCGGCTGACAGGGACTCGATGGTCGGAGTCGGACCGTCGTGTGCGGCGCCGATACGCAGGTCGGCCACCCGGCCGGCCCAGTATGGCTGGTCCACCACCTGGGGTACCACCACCACCTGAGGCGCGGCGGCCACCCGGCCGAACAGTGCCTGCTGGTGGACCTCGCCGACGGCGAAGCAGCGCGTAGGCGAGGGTCTCGTCCGCGTCGCCGCGGCTCTTGCGGCACCGCCGGAGGACGCCCGCCGCCGGGTCCTCCTCCATCTGGTCGGCCGCCCACTGCAGGGCCGGGGCCTGCGCGCGCTGCTCGGGGGTCAGCCGCGGCCGGCGCCGCAGCAGCCGGCCGCACCCCGGCACCGGACGACCTCGGGATCGGGCCACTCATCCGTTGGATCGAGAGGCTGGCATCGCTCGATCGGGACCCGCCGCGGACCCACCGACAGTCGATTACCCAACTTCACCAGTCTCACGGCCCGGGCCGGGTCGTGCTGCGGATTGCCTCTCGACCCCGAGCGGCTGGCACCTGGGACACCGGGAGCCGTAGCCGGCTGGCGTCGACTGACGGTCGACCCGTCGAGCTGGCCCTGCCGGTCGAAGGAGTCCCACCACCACCACCACCGGCGCCGGCCGTCTCCGTCCGCGCCGATGGCTCCCTGCTGCAACGACGATCACCGCGCATTCCCTTGACATGCCATCCGGACATGTCACTATAGTGCTAGCTACCTAGATAAGAGGAGAAAGGCTTTGGTGATCGAGTTCCACCTGAACGGACGGTCCGGCGTCGCGCCGTACCTGCAGCTGATCCACCAGGTGCGGCAGGCGCTGCGGCTGGGCCTGCTGCGCGAGGGCGACCAGCTGCCGAAGGTCAAGGATGTGGCGGCGGGGCTGGCGATCAACCCGAACACGGTGCTCAAGGCCTACCGGGAGCGGCCGCGCACGGGCCGCTGCGCCGCGACCTGCAGCGGTGGCTGGCCAGGGCGCGCCGTGCGGGGCTGGACGACGAGTCCATCGAGGCCCTGTTCGTCAGCACCTTTCGGTCCGCCGCTGAGGAGGGCATAGCGTGACCGCAGTCATCGAGACCGAAGGGGTTGGCAAGCGGTACCGGCGGCTGTGGGCGCTGACCGACTGCACGCTTTCCATCCCCGCCGGCCATGTCGTCGGCCTGGTCGGCCCGAACGGGGCGGGGAAGACGACCCTGCTCAACCTGGCCACCGGGATGCTGGCGCCGACCGCGGGCACAATCGAGGTGCTCGGCGGGCGGCCCGCTGCCGGCCCGGCGCAGCTGGCCAGGGTCGGGTACCTGGCCCAGCACGCGCCGGTCTACGCCGGGCTGTCGGTGGCCGACCACCTGAGGCTGGGCGCGCACCTCAACCCGGGCTGGGACGCCGAGCTGGCGCGCAGCCGAATCGAGCGACTCGACCTGAGCCTCGGACAGAAGGCGGGGACGCTGTCCGGCGGGCAGTGCGCCCAGCTCGCGCTGACCCTTGCCGTCGCCAAGCGCCCCGAGGTGCTGATCCTGGATGAGCCGGTGGCCAGCCTGGACCCCCTGGCGCGGCGAGAGTTCCTGCAGGACCTGATGGAGGCTGTCGCCGAGCAGGGGCTCAGCGTCGTGCTGTCCTCCCACCTGATCAGCGACCTGGAACGGGTCTGCGACTACCTGATCGTGCTGGTGGCCTCGCGGGTACGGGTCGCCGGGCCGGTCGAGGAACTGCTGGCCACCCACCACCTGCTGTCCGGCCCGCGCCGCGACCCGGGCACGCTGCCGGCCGGGCAGCACGTCATCTCCGCCAGCCACACCGACCGGCAGACCACGCTGCTGGTGCGCACCAGCGATGAGGTCCTCGACCCGGCCTGGACGGCCGCCGAGGTCGGCCTGGAAGACATGGTGCTGGCCTACATGAACCAGGCGGCTGGAGGTGGCCGCGACAACCACCACCTGGAGGTGCAGAGTTGATCTGGCTGACCTGGCGTCAGGCCCGCCTGCAGGCCGCCAGCGCAGCCGTGGTCCTGGCCGCGTTCGCGGTCCTGCTGGCCGTCACCGGACCGCACCTGGCCAGTCTCTATGCCGGCAGCCCGCTCGGGAGCTGCCTGGGCAGCCCCGACGACTGCGGCGGGTTTGCCGACGACTTTCTCCAGCAGCTATACGGCAACTCGGCGTTGGCCAACTCGAGCATCTCCGGCACCGGCACCTACTACCTGCTGGACCTGCTCGGCATCGTGATCATCTTGGTCGCGCCCGCCGTCATCGGCATGTTCTGGGGCGCCCCGCTGATTGCCAGCGAGTTCGAGGCGGGGACCCATTACCTGGCCTGGAACCAGAGCATCACCCGCACCAGGTGGCTGGCGGTCAAGCTCACGCTGACCGGCGTGGCCGCAATGGCGGTCACCGAAGCGCTCAGCCTCATGCAGGGTTGGTGGGCCACACCCATCAGCCGCGCTGTCGAACGCGGCGCCTGCTGTTCACCGATCGCCATGAACCAGTTCGGCCCGCTGGTCTTCGCCACCCATGGCATCACCCCGCTCGGCTACGCTGCGTTCGCCTTCGCCCTCGGCGTCACCGCCGGGGTGCTCGTCCGGCGCGCCGTCCCGGCCATGGCCCTCACCCTGGCTGTCTTCTTCGTCCTCCAAGTCGCCATGCCCCTGTGGGTCCGCCCACACTTGTTCCCGCCCGAGCACACGGTCGCTGCGCTCAGCTCCTTCGATTCTCTCAACGTCCCCATTGACGCTGGCACCTTCATGCTCATCCCCGACGGCTGGGGCAGCCAGCCCGAAGCTTGGGTCCTGTCCAACGTAGCCGTCAACATGGCAGCGGAGCCGGTCAGCGCCGTCCCGGCGGACTGCATGCAGGCCATGCAGAGCGGGAAGGCCAGCCATCCCGCCCTACTGGACTGCCTGACAAGCCACGGCATCCGGATCGCCGTCACCTACCAGCCCGCCACCCGCTACTGGGCCTTCCAGTGGACCGAGACCGCGATCTACGTCGCTCTCGCTCTGGCCCTGGCCTGGTACTGCTTCTGGAGGATCCGCCGCCGCCTCTCCTAGACAGTCGCGCAACGATGACTCGCCCATTACCTGGGCCGAGAGGCGGTCCCAAGCACATTGGCTGGATCGGCCGGACCGGTTGCCGATCCCGAGTACGAAGCTCGGTTCGTCCTTATATATGTGGCGGCCTAGAGCCGCAACGGACGAGGA
>WNGQ01014036.1_pt1 | contig 11041 bp, 14 predicted proteins | sample 5407661 | NCBI WGS metagenome assembly WNGQ01 (sample SAMN13153382, study PRJNA577476) | soil metagenome | isolation source: 60 cm soil or saprolite under Garry oak tree replicate 2 | place: USA:California | collected 2016-06-15
GAGCCCGACGTGCTCACTATCTCGCTGCACGAGAGCGGACGCTTTCTGTTTCCGGGCACCGGCTTTCCCGAGAACGCCGGCAGTGGCTCCGGCCGCGGCGCCGCCGTGAACCTGCCGTACGTGCCATTCACGTGGGACGAACCGTGGCTCGAAGGGTTCAACCGCGTGGTGCCGCCGTTGCTGAGGAAGTTCAAGCCGACGGTGCTGGTCACGCAGGACGGCTGCGACACGCACTACCTCGACCCGCTCGCGCATCTCGCAGGAACGACGCGCATATGGCCGCATGTGGGACGGGCTTTTCACGAGCTGGCGCATGAGCTGTGCGAGGGGAGATGGGTCGCGCTGGGTGGCGGCGGCTACGCGGTGCGCGAAGTCGTGCCACGTGCGTGGACGATCTTCTTCGCCGAGATGGTCGAGCGGCCCGATCTGGCAGCCGATCTGAACGATCCCGAGAGCGTGACGCCGGGGCCCGAAGCGCAAGAGCGCGTATGGGCCGCGCTGCAGCGCGACATCGCCAGGCTTGGCGAGGTCCACGGCATTACCCTCTAGCGCCGGCCCGCCCGAAGAATCGACATCACGGCCAGCTGAAGAGGAAGAGCCGTGCCGATGACGGCGCCGATCGCTGGCGCTGTCCAGGCGATGCCATGCAGGTGCCTCGACGCCATCACCGCGACGTACGAGCCGGTCGCCAGCAGGACGAACGTCTGAAAGACGAGAACCGTCTTCACCCACCGCCCTATGGCCGGTCGTGCCAGCTCGAGATCGGCGAGCCGGAGCGCGCGCTGCAGCATCGACGCGTACAACCCGTACTGGACGGCCGCGGCCGCGAGGAAGCCGACGAGGCCGAGGCCGAGGTAGGTGCCGTCGCTCAGGCTGGCGAGGCTAGGCGGCGTACGTGCGCAGGCAGCGCGTGCAGACCTTGGCCCGCACAGCCCGCCCGGCGATGGTCACGCGGCCCATCTGGAGGTTGGGTTCGAACCTCCGGTTGACCCGGTTCTTGGCGTGACTCACGTGGTGTCCGTATTGCGGCTCCTTGCCGCAGATCGCGCAGCGTTTGGCCATGAAAATCCTTCCGGTGGGGGGAGATCGCCTCGACGGCCGCAGCGGTCGCCGGCGGGTCGCAATTGTACCATTTGCCTTTCATGGCCTCGAAAACGACGACCGCGCTTGGCCACTCGCAGCCGTGGGGACGGATCGAGGTCTTTCCGGCCGCGGTGGCGGCGGTCGCCGGGCACGCCGCGCTGCGCTGCTACGGCATCGCCGGCATGTCGGCACGGGGCATGAGGGACGGGTTCGCGGAGCTGCTGCACCGCGAGAACGTCGATCGAGGCGTGGAGGTCTCCGAGGTCGATGGCGGGCTGGCAATCGACGTGTATGTGGTCATCCAGTACGGCATCCGGATCACTGAGGTCGCCCACAACCTCCAGGAAGCCGTGAAGTTTGCCGTCGAACGATCCGTCGAAGTGCCGGTCATGGAGGTCAACGTCAACGTCCAGGGCGTCAGGGAAGAACGGCGTTAGGTTGGGGGGAGCGAACCGGCCGTCCAGTGTGGACGGTCCGCTCTTCAAGCAGGCCCTGCTCGGGAGCCTGAACTGGCTCGCTGCCAACCAGGAAGAGGTCAACCGGCTCAACGTGTTCCCGGTGCCGGACGGCGACACAGGCACCAACATGCTGCTGACGCTGCAGTCGGCGGTCGAAGACATCAAGGAGTCGAACGCCACCGAGGTCAGCAGGATCGCTCGGCTCGCCTCGCATGGAAGCCTCATGGGCGCGCGCGGCAACTCTGGCGTGATCCTCTCCCAGATCTTTCGGGGCTTCGCGCGCGCCGTGGAGGGAAAGGCCACGCTGCAGCCGAAGGAGCTGGCGGCAGCGTTCGAGGAGGCCGCCAACGCTGCGTACCGTGCCGTCAACCGGCCGACCGAGGGCACGATCCTCACGGTCGCGCGTGAAGCGGGCCGGACCGCCACCGCGGCCGCGTTGGAGCCCGACGCCAGCGCGACCAGCGTGATCGCCGCCGCAGCGGCAGGCGCGCGCTCTGCCGTGCTCAAGACCCCGAGCCAGCTGCAGATCCTTCGCGACGCGGGCGTGGTCGACGCCGGCGGCTTCGGGCTGCAGATCATCCTCGAGGGCATGCTCAAGACCATCGAGGAAGCGGACGTCGTGGTCGCCATACCGACCAAGATGAAGGCTGCCGCACAGGTCTCGATGGATCTGCCCGAAGGAGGCTGGGGCTACTGCACCGAGTTCCTCATCGAAGGGCAGGCACTCGACGAAGAGAGAATCCGCAATCACATCGAGTCGCTCGGCAACTCGGTGCTCGTGGTCGGTGAGCCCGAGCTTGTGAAGGTGCACGTGCACACGGACGACCCGACGCGCGTGATCAGTGTCGCCGGCGAGTACGGCAAGCTGCTGAAGCTCAACGTCGGCGACATGTCGAGCCAGCACCGCCGCATCCTCGAGGGTGAGGCTTCTGCGGCCGCCAAGCCGCCGCGAGCCAACGGCGTCGGCATAGTGGCGGTCGTGGCCGGCAAAGGGTTGGTCGAGATCTTCAGGGCGCTCGGGGTGGACGCCATCGTCGAAGGCGGCCAGACGCTGAACCCATCGACGCAGGACATGCTCACCGCAGTCGATGCTGTGCCCTATGACCACGTCATCCTGCTGCCCAACAACGGCAACGTCATCCTCGCGGCGAAGGAGATCGCCGGCCTGACCAAGAAGAAGGTGCACCTCATCGAGACGCACAACGTGCCCCAGGGCGTCGCCGCGGTCGTCGCATTCAGCCCGGATCGCAGCGTCGACGAGAACGTGGCCGGCATGCGCGCAGAGTCCGAGCGGGTGCAGACGATCGAGGTCACGCATGCCGTGCGGGACACGCGATCGAACGGGCTGCGAGTGAAGAAGGGCGACGTCATCGGGCTCGTCAATGACAAGCTCGAGTTCACGGGCAACGACTACTCGGAGGTCGTGCAGAAGGCGCTTGGCAAGCTCGGGCCGGATGACTACGAGCTGGTCACTGTGTACCGCGGCGAGGACGCCACCGATGAAGAGCTCGAGATGCTGGAGTCATCGATCCGGTCGAGCTACCCGGCGCTGGACGTCGAGGTCCAGCAGGGCGGGCAGCTCCACTACCCATTCATCTTGTCTGTGGAGTAAGCGTCACGTTTCGGCCCGGCAAGGGCCAAACCCGCAGCAGCTGCGGTGTGAACTTCACGACCCGCGGCACCGTCGCGGTCGCAATCCGAAACGCGCGCCGCTGCGCCGGGCCCCAGGCGAGGTCGTACTGCTCGCGCAGCGATTGAGGCAGCAGGCCCGCAGTGACGATCTCGAACGGGATCATCGCCGGGCCCGGTAACAGCGGAAGCTGCGGCCGCAGGACCAGCCGGCCCAGCGCGCGAGCCCGGTCCGTGACCGACACCCTGCCCGAGGCGATCATCTCGGCGACGTAGCGGTCGAAGTCTGTGATCGACTTTGGAAACGCGTCGCCGGGGATGCGCAGCAGCTCGCCCAGCAGCTTCGACTCCTGGTAGAACTCGTCCCTTTCGCGATCGGTGAGCGGCTGCACGAACGTCGCATACGTGACCAGCGCGGAGTCGACCAGAGTCGCGTGGACCCAGAGGAGCAGCTCGGGATCAAGGGCGTGGTAGTCGTCGCCGCGGACGCGGGCGTGCACCCCGTTGACCGCGCGAGCTGCGGCGAGTGCGGTGTCGCCGTCGCCGAACACTATGGCCATCGTCATTCGGATCGTGCGGCGCAAGCGGCGCACAGGATGGGTGCGAAAGTCGGAATGGTCGTCGACGCCCGCGGCCACAGAAGGATGAGCGAGCTGCATCAACAGCGCCCGGCCGCCGCCGAGCAGCAGCACGTTCTCGCGGTTGATGCGCCTGGTTATCGACCCCTCGCTGTAAAGGCCGGGCTGCACCGCCCCATTAAACGCTTGCAGGCGCTTAGGTAATCTCTCCTTCGATGGGCGCACAGCTGCTGACGTTCGGCGCTGCGTTCCTGGGCTCCGCTGTCGAGTCGGTCGAGGCGCTCACCATCGTGCTCGCGGTCGGGCTCACTCGAGGCTGGCGTGCGCCGCTTCTCGGCACGCTCTCCGCGCTCGGCCTGCTGGCCCTGCTGGTGGCGATATTCGGCCAGCTCATCGTCACGCGCGTGCCCGAACTGACGCTGAAGCTCATCATCGGCACGCTGATAGTCCTGTTCGGACTGCGCTGGCTTCACAAGGCAGTGCTTCGTTCGGCGGGCGTGGTCGCCATGCACGACGAGAACCGCGCGTATGCGCAGACCGTCGAATCCCTGCGCGCGGACCAGGAAAAGACCGACTGGATCGGTTTCACCCTCGCCCTGAAGGGCGTTTTCCTCGAGGGCCTGGAGGTCGTGTTCATCGTCATCGCGGTTGGCGGCACCAGCGGTGGCATGGGTGTCGCCGTCGCCGGCGGCTTGCTGGCGATGCTCGTGGTGGCTATCGCGGGCGTGATCATCCGCCGGCCGCTCGCACAGGTGCCTGAGAACACGCTGAAGTACGCGGTGGGGATCATCCTCACGAGCGTCGGCACATTCTGGGCCGCCGAGGGCATGGGAGTCTCGTGGCCGCTCGATTTCGTCTCCATCGTGGGCCTCGCCGCCCTCTACTTCCTGGCGTCACGGGTCGCCATCGGGCTCATCCGCAGGCCGGCGTTCGCATGAAGTGGCTCCGCGCCGCCGCCTCTGAGGTGATCGGCCTGTTCGTCGGCGACTGGGTCCAGTCAGGGGTCAGCGTCGCCATCCTCGCCGCCGCCTGGCTCGCGCTGCCTCGGCTGCACGTCGAGGGCGTCGCTTATGTGCTTGCGGTCGCACTTGCGGTCCAGCTCATCCTGGCCACCGCCGCTGAGGCTCGCCGGAAGAAGGCCTAACCGCGCGCGGCCAGCGACAGCTCCTTGTGATACGTGTCGATGAAGGGTTGGTAGAACTCGTCGATCTTGGTCGACACCTGCGAGATGTCGATCTGCTTGCCGGCGTTGATGTCATCGTTCGTCTTGGCCTGAAGCGACTTGGCCGCCGCGTCGTCGCCCTTTGTGACGGCGTTGAGGTAATCGACGAGATCCTTGAAAACGGTCGCCACCGACTGCATGTACGCGCGCAGCTCAGACGGAAACTGGGGGTCTCCGGACAGGCTCACGGCTTTGCCGGCGTCTGCCGGAAACTGCGACGCGGCGGCGAGCGCGCCTAGCGAATCGCCGCCCTGCTCCTTGGTGATGAATGTCTCGACGTCGTTGAGGAAAGTCGCGTAAGCCACCAGGAACTTCCCTTCGGCCTGGCGGTCGACGGCGATCGTCTTCGCTGCATCCAACGCTTTGTGGGCGTGATCGAGGCGGCCAGAGGCGCTGTCGAGGCTTCCTTTGCGGACGACCGTCAGCCACTGCTGGTCGCGCAGCTTGCCGCGGGCCGCGGTCAGCATCGCCTCATCGCTTGCGATCGTCGTCGACTGGCTGGTCCAGGTCTGGACCCAGGCGGCGGCGTCCGACTGAAAGGCCTTGGCGTCGGACCGCTGGATGTCGAACGTAGACGGTGCGTTGTCGAATGCGCTGCGATGCGAGGCGGTGGTGTCGATGGCTCTGTTGGCTGCGGTGAGCTTGTTCCCGGCGGTCACGTAGCCGGCAACCCCGTAGCCGGCGCCAATCACCAGCAGCAGGGCCACCACGGCGACGGCGGTCAGGATCGTCGATACGTTCCGCGACGACCGGCGCGCCGGCGGAGGCGGCGCGGCCATCTGCTGCCCGGAGGAGTAAGGCGGCGGCTCCGCCGGAGATGGCTCTTCAGGCGGCGGCGGGGGAGGGGGAGGAGGTGGTGGTGGCGGCGGATACCCGGGCGGCTGGTCCATGTTCGGCTCGTACGCAGCGTAAACCGCTCGGCCCGGCTGCCGCACCGGCGCCTCTAATCTGGTTGGCTGATGTCCAGCACGGTCGCGACGCGCTCGCTGAGCTCAGCGGTAGCGTCGCTCAGCAAGGTCAAGCCCTCGGATGCCAAGCGGCTGTCGAAGCTCGGGATCGATACCATCCGGGATCTTCTGCTGACGCTCCCGTTCGACTGGGAGATCTACGGCGCCCCCAGGCGCATCGCCGAACTCCGGGACGGCGAGCCGGCGACAGTGGTCGGCAGGATCTCATCGAGCGTGGCCCAGGTCACCTATCGCAAGCGCGTCCGGCTCACCCAGGCGACGCTGACGGACGACGATGGCGACGCCATGCGAGTCGTCTGGTTCAACCAGCCCTACCTTGCCAATCGCATCCCGGCAGGCTCGCGCGTGGCGGTCGCGGGTCACGTCAAGTCCGGCCCTCGCGGTCTGGAGATGCGGAACCCGCACTACGAGCCGCTGCCGTCCGATGGCGGCGCCGGGCCGAATCGAATCGGGGGGCTGATGCCGAAATATCACCTCGTCGCGGGCATCACCTCCAAGCGCATGGCCGAGTTCGTGGCCGAGGCGCTGCCGCTCGCGTCGGACCTCGAGGAGCTGCTGCCGGCTGAGACGCGCCTGCGCATGGGATTGGTCGGCGTGGTCGACGCGGTCAGGCTCGGTCACCAGCCAAAGACGGAGGCGGACTGGCAGGTGGCCAGGAAGCGAATGGCGTTTGCCGAGCTGTTCGAGCTGCAGACGGCCTTTGCGCTCATGCGGGCCAACCTCGCGCTCGAACCGGCGACGCCGATCCCGTACCGGCAGGAGGTGATCGACGCTTTCAAGGCCGGCCTCGGCTTCGAGCTGACGAACGCGCAGCGCCGCTCGACCTGGGAGGCGTTCCAGGACATGCAGCGCCCATCGCCGATGAACCGGCTCCTGAACGGCGATGTGGGCTCGGGCAAGACGGCGGTCGCGGCCGCGTGCGTGGCGATGGCTCACGCGGCCGGCCTGCAGTCGGTGGTGATGGCGCCGACCGAGATCCTGGCCCGCCAGCACCTCGGCAAGTTTCGCACCTACCTCGAAGCGAGCTTTCCCGGCCTGACGGTCGAGCTCCTTGTCAGCAGCCAGAGCGCGCCGGAGCGTCGCCGAGTGCGCACCGCTGCTGCATCAGGCCACTGCGCGCTGGTGGTCGGCACTCAGGCGCTCATCGAGGAGGACGTGGAGTTCGCGCAGCTCGGGCTCGCCGTGGTGGACGAGCAGCATCGTTTCGGCACCCGTCAGCGCGAGGAGCTGCGCGCCAAGGGCAGCGGCCGGCCGCACTTCCTGGCCATGACCGCGACGCCCATCCCGCGAACGCTGGCCTTGGCGCTTTACGGCGAGATGGCGGTGTCGGTCATCGACGAGCTTCCGCCGGGACGCACACCCGTGACGACAGAGGTCCTATCGAAGCATGACCGGCGCCGCGCGTACGACCTGGTCCGCGAGCAGGTCGGCCTCGGCCGGCAGGCGTTTGTCATCTGCCGACTTGCGGCTCGACCTCGTGCACGGACGGATGCGCGACAAGGACGCGGTGATGCAGCGATTTGTGGCGCGCGACATCGACGTCCTGGTGGCGACAGCGGTGGTCGAGGTGGGCGTCGACGTGCCGAATGCGACAGTGATGATGATCGAGGGCGCGGAACGCTTCGGGCTCGCGCAGCTTCACCAGTTCCGCGGGCGCGTAGGCCGCGGATCCGATCGCAGCTACTGCCTGCTGCTCACCGACGACGAGTCCGTGTTCATCCTCGACCGCCTCGAGCTGGTCGCGCGTACGCCCGACGGCTTCAGGCTCGCCACCGAGGACATGAACCGCCGCGGAGTCGGCGAGCTGATGGGGGCTCGCCAGCACGGCATGTCCGATGCGGCGATGCAATCGCTGCGTGAGCCGGAGCTGCTGAACGAGGCGCGCCAGGAGGCGGAGGCGCTGCTCGCCACCGATCGCGAGCTTTCGAAGCATCCGGCGTTGGCGCAGGCGGTGGTCCGCCGGCTCGAGCTGACCTCGATCAGCTAGCAGGGCGATGAAAATGGGCGTCGCAGATCCGACGATTACTTTTTCAGCGGCCTGCCAGCCGCCGGCTTCTTTGCGCGCCGCGTGTACCCGGCGGTGAGCATGCCGAAGTAGGTTGGCGCCTCGTAGCTGATGAGGCGGCCGCGCCAGGCCTCGCCGGTCGCGCCGGCAAGGATGAGCATCTGCCACCAGCTGTCAGCCTTCGCGCGCTCGACGAGCTCGGGCTCGACCTCGACCAGCCGCTGCAGGTCGCCGCGCCGGACGATGTCGCACACGAGCTCGTCATACACACGGGCCTTCTCGTCGAAGCCGTAGGGGCCATCGGCACTGTGCGCGTGCCCATGGTCCGCGCTCGCGATGAACGCCACCCTTCGCCCGGAGTCCTCGGCGGCGCGGGCGATGGCGCGTCCGGCTTCGACGTGCGCGGTCACAGGCAGGTCCCTGGCTGGAGTCACCACGACCACCGGCACCGGAGGGTCGCTGCGTCCGCCCATGAACCACAACGGGATGAGCACGCCCCAGTCCATCGGAGCGACCGCGGAGGAGGGGTCGTTGGAGCCGAAGCTGATGCCCACCGACGGAATCTCGGCCTCCACATAAGAGGCAAGGACGCGCCAGGCAAGGTCCGCGTCGGTTGGACAGTCGAGGGCCACCGAGCTCGGGGCGCCGTCTAGCTGGCCGGCCACGCGGCTCGAAACGACCACGCCGAGCGCGCCAGAGATGTGGACGTTGTGCGGCGTGGCGACCACCACCGCCTCCGGTTTCGCGGCGACGAACATCCGGCCAAGGCTCTGCATGCCTTTGCGGGTCGCGATCGCGAGCTTCTCCTCGCCGGGCCCGCACGCCTCCTCGATGGCCAGCCCGCCGTGGGGCGCGATGGCGGCGAACACCAGGGCCACAGCCCCATTGTCCCCTCTCCCGCTTGACGGAGAGGGTAGGGTGAGGGTCGTGAACGAAGTGTCCCCTCTGCGGTTGACGGAGTACAGCCACGGGGCCGGTTGAGCCTGCAAGCTCAGCCCGGTGGAGCTAGGGCAGGTAATCGGGGCGCTGCCCCGAATCGTCGATCCCAACGTGCTGACCGCCGCCGCGTCGCGAGATGACGCCGCGGTGTATCGCATCGCGCCCGATCGCGCGCTCGTGGCGACGGTCGATTTCTTCACACCCATCGTCGACGACCCCGCCGCTTTCGGCGCGATCGCAGCCGCGAACAGCGTCAGCGATGTGTACACGGTCGGCGCGAAGCCGATGTTCGCGCTCGGCATCACCGCGTTCCCACGCGAGAAGCTGGACACGGGCTTGCTGGAGAAGATCGTTGCCGGCGGCGCCAGCAAGCTCGCCGAGGCAGGGGTGCCGGTGGTGGGCGGCCACTCTGTCGACGACCCGGAGCCGAAGTTCGGCTACGCCGTGATCGGTGAGGTTCATCCCGATCGCGTGGTCACGCACAGCGGCGCCCAGGCCGGCGACGTGCTGTTCCTCACGAAGCCGCTCGGCTCGGGCCTCGTGGCGACCGCCATCAAGCGCGGCTTGTGCCCGCCAGACCTGGAGAGCGAAGCCATCCGCGTCATGAGCACCCTCAACCGCGAGGCTTCGGAGGCGATGCTCGCCGCCGGCGTGCACGCCGCGACCGATGTCACCGGCTACGGCTTGATCGGGCACCTCGCGAATATCGAGGGCGGCGCCGATGTCGAGTGGCGCCGCGTGCCGTTCATGGATGGGGTGCGCGAGCTCGCCGAGCGTGACCTGTTCCCCGGCGGAAGCCGGCGCAACCACGAGGCCTATCGCGACATGGTCGAGTGGGGAGGCCTCCCCGAGCTCGAGCAGATGATGCTGTGCGACTCGCAGACGAGCGGCGGCTTGCTCGTGGCGATCCCGAAGGAGAACGCGTCGAAGTTCGAGTCGACGGTGAAAGGGGCGTCGCGCATCGGCACCATCAACGGCACCGGCACGATCCGAATCAGCCCTTGAGCCCGATGCGTGTCACCGGCGGCGAGTCAAAAGGCCGCCGGCTCAAGGCCCCACGCAACATCCGGCCGACCCAGGGCATCGTCAAGGAGGCGATCTTCAACATCCTGGCGCCGTACATCGAGGGCGCGACGGTCATCGATCTCTTCGCAGGCTCGGGCGCGATAGGCATCGAAGCCCTGTCGCGCGGCGCCGCGCACGTCACGTTCGTCGACCGCGAGGAGCGTGGTCTTGCTATCCTGCGCCAGAACTTGGACGCCCTCGGACTCAAGCAGCGCGCGCGCATCATTCGCGCCGACGTTGTCCGCTGGATCGAAGCGTCACCGGACGAGATGCAGGCCGCCGACCTGATCATCCTGGACCCGCCGTATGGCGACGCCGTGTTCGATGGCACGCTCCAGGCCATAGATCGATCGGCGTCCAAAGCGACAGTCGTCGCGGAGTACTCACGCCGGCAGCAGCTGCCGGCAATGAGCCGGCTGCAGGTGGGTCGCGAGCGCCGCTACGGCGACACCATGCTGGCGGTCTTGCGCCCGTGAGCGAGAAGATCGCCGTCTACCCCGGCAGCTTCGACCCTTTTACCAACGGCCACCTCGACGTGGTCGACCGCGCACTCGGCATCTTCGACCGCGTGATCGTCGCGGTTGCCGCCAACCCCGACAAGCGGCAGCCTCTGTTCACAGTCGAGGAGCGCATCAAGCTGATCGAGGAATCGCTGAAAGGGCGACACGGCGTCGAGGTCACGAGCTTCACGGGCCTGACGGTTGAGTTCGCCCGCTCGCTCGGGGCGACGACTCTGGTCAAGGGATTGCGCGCTTACTCGGACTTCGACGCCGAGCTTCAGCAGGCGCTGATGAATCGAAAGCTCGCGCCCGACATCCATACGGTGTTCCTGATGTCGAGCTTCGCCCACATATTCGTCTCGTCAAGTATCTTGAAGGACATCGCGAGCTACGGCGGGAAGGTCGCCGACCTGGTGCCGCCGCCGATAGCGAGGGCGTTGAAGGAGAAGTACAGATAAAGGTCGACGAGCTGCTTGACCGCTTCGAGTACCTCATCCAGAACGCTCGCCACGTTCCCCTCTCGACGCAGGTGATGGTCAACGAGGACGAGATGATGGAGCTGATCGATCAGATCCGCTTCAATCTCCCCGACGA
>WNGQ01036450.1_pt1 | contig 11034 bp, 9 predicted proteins | sample 5407661 | NCBI WGS metagenome assembly WNGQ01 (sample SAMN13153382, study PRJNA577476) | soil metagenome | isolation source: 60 cm soil or saprolite under Garry oak tree replicate 2 | place: USA:California | collected 2016-06-15
GATGCATTCGACGACGTTGTAAAAGGCATAAGAAGAGCTATCAATAGCTTGAAAGCGAGCGCACCTCCAAACCCTTAGTAAGCCTACCATCGCAAACAGGTACCACTTCGGTAGGTGTAGAACAGGTGCCTCTTGTCTCGAACATTCCTTTTGATCAGAACCGCTACTTTACAGGCCGTGAGGGAATACTCGCAGATCTGCATGTAGCCTTTACATCAAAGGTTATGCTACCACAGGTGATCAGTGGCTTAGGTGGCATCGGCAAGACGCAGACTGCCCTCGAATATGCTTATCGCTACCAGCAAGATTACCGCTATATCTTCTGGGTGAGAGCTGACACGCCTGACCTGCTCAATTCCGACTTCATTATCATTGCAGGGTTGTTGGAGCTTGCTACCAAAGATATACAGGACCAGACGCTTACGATTGCGGCGGTCAAGCATTGGCTGCAAACACATACTGGTTGGTTGCTTGTCCTTGATAACGCGGATGACTCCCAGGCTGTGCTGAATTTTCTCCCTGCAAAATTGCAGGGACATGTGTTGCTCACAACGCGCCAGCCTGCCAGAGGCACACAAATTCAAAATCACGAGTTGCAAGAAATGAAGCCTGAAGAAGGATGCCTTTTCCTTTTGCGTCGAGCGAAAATCATCTTGCCAGATGCTCCATTTGATGCAATTGCTTCGAGTGACCTGGAGAAGACAGGCAGAATTGTCTCCATGATGGGTGGTCTGCCCCTTGCTTTGACTCAGGCAGGCGCTTATATCGAAACGGTGCAATGCGGTCTAGCTGGATATATGGAGCGCTATCAACTTCGACGCAGCAAACTGCTACAGGAGCGCCGCGGACTTACCTCAGAACATCCTGCACCCGTCGCCGAAACCTGGTCGCTCTCTTTTGAAATGGTCGAGCAATCAAACCCTGCCGCAGCTGAGCTATTGCGTCTCTGTGCCTTCCTTCACCCTGATGCTATACCTGAAGAGCTTATTACTGGTGGCGCCGCAGAAATCGGGCCAGTTCTGCAACCCGTCGCAAGCGATATCATGGAGCTAGATGATACAATCGCGGTGCTGCTCAACTACTCACTAATACGCCGCAACCTGGACCGCAATACGCTAACAATTCATCGCCTGGTGCAGGACGTACTCAAAGACAGCCTGGACCTGGACACACAGCGCCAGTGGGCCGAGCGGATAGTTCGCACCGTCAATCTCGTCTTTCCACAGGTCACATTCGATACCTGGCAAAAATGCCAGAGGTTACTGCCGCATGCACAGACTTGCGCCACCCTCATTGAACAATGGCACTTCACATTCTCCGAAACAGCACAATTGCTCACCAAGACAGGCTACTACTTGCGTGAGCGTGCTCAATACGCAGAAGCAGAACCAATACTTGTCCAGGCGCTTGACATCTATAAGCAAACACAACGCGATGACTCTTTTGACGCAGCCCATACTCTCAATGAACTTGCCGAACTGTATCGCCTACGGGGAAAGTACGCTCAAGCTGAGCAGTATCACCACGAGGCCCTTGCCATACGTGAGCATCTTCCGCCAGCGCTCCAGGCAGACCTTGCAAGAACGCTTAACAACTTTGGGAAGCTTTACCAAGACCGTGCTCATTACTCCTGGGCAGAACCCCTCTACCAGCGAGCCTATGCAATCCGTGAACAAATTTTAGGACAGGAACATCCCGATGTGGCAGAGAGCTTGAATAATCTGGCCTCACTCTATCAAGCGCAGGGGAAGTACACGGACGCGGAGCCACTCTATCAGCGAGCCTTAAGCATCGATGAGCAAGGGCTAGGAGCGAGGCATCCTGACACCGCCAGCAGTCTGAGCAATCTGGCCTCACTCTATCAAGACCAGGGCAAGTACACGGACGCGGAGCCACTCTATCAGCGAGCCTTGAGCATTCGAGAGCAAGAGCTAGGAGCGAGGCATCCTGACACCGCCAACAGTCTGAACAATCTGGCTATGCTCTATCAAGCGCAGGGCAAGTACATTCAAGCAGAACCTCGCTTGAAGCGAGCAAGAAATATTTGTGAACAAACATTAGGCCCTAAACACCCTACTACAGCGACAACTATTGCTAACTTAGCAGGGCTCTATCACGCGAAAAACGACTACGCACACGCAGAGCCGCTCTATCGGCAAGGTCTAATGATCTGTGAACAGGCACTTGGAACGAGTCATCCCACTACTATGAAGATATTAACCAATTACATTGCTTTTCTATGGCAAGCAAAAAAGAAGACCAAAGCTGCCGAAATGCAGGCACACATGGATGCGGCCTTGAAGAAGCAACAAGAAGATAATAGTGCGCAAGAAAAGGAAGCCTCCCAAGACCCTGACGACGAAGAACCTGATGTCTAGCACGCACCAATCGAATGTGTAAAAGGATAAAGCAGCATCAACCCTAGCAGACGCCGCACGCATTTTCTGCTATAATAGCCCCATGCCCATGTGCGTGGAGGAGAAGAATACCTATGGCAGAACAATATCGAGCCCTACAGGGCTTTAAAGACATATTACCCGAGGAACAACCGTATTGGCGCTACGTCGAAAATACAGCCTCGCGTGTAGCGGAACAGTATGGCTATCGGCGCATCGAAACGCCGCTGGTCGAAGAGACCGCCGTGTATCGTCGTACATCTGGCGAAGGCACCGATGTGGTCGATAAAGAGATGTACAGCTTTGGCGATCGTGCTGACAAAGAGGGCAACAGCTTGAGCCTCACCTTGCGTCCTGAAGGGACGGCGGGCGTGGTGCGGGCCTATCTTGAGCACGGTATGTTCAAAATGGCGCAACCTGTTAAGTTCTATTATCTCAGTGCGCCGATGTTTCGACACGATAAGCCCCAGGCGGGGCGGTACCGCGAACACCACCAGTTTGGCTGCGAAGCTCTTGGTGAGGTTGATCCAGCTATTGACGCCGAATTAATTGGTTTGCTCTACCAGGTCTATGCGCAGCTTGGCCTGCAACATATTCGTGTCTACATCAATAGCATCGGTGATGGTACCTGCCGACCCCAGTATATCGAGCTGCTGAAGGCCTACTACCTTCCCTTGCTCGATACCGCTTGCGATGACTGTAAGGTACGTTACTATAAAAATCCCCTGCGCCTGCTCGATTGTAAAGAGCCGCAGGATCAGGCCAAGATCGCTGGCGCCTACCAGGTGCCCTTTACACTTGATCCGCTCATCGTGCGTGGCCTCGACTACTATACACGTACGGTCTTCGAGTTTACCTCTGAGATCGATAAGGTGGCCCTCAATGGTGGTGGACGCTATGATGGCCTTGCTGAAGTTCTGGGGGGCGCTCACACCCCTGGTATCGGTTTTGGGGCCGGTGTCGAGCGCATCATTCAGGAGCTAAAGCGCCAGAATGTCACCCCGCCCGCGGAAGCAAAGACCCGCGTCTTCGTGGTCTACTTCGACAAGACTGAAGAGCAGAAGAACCTGGCGGTACGTATCACCTCTGAGCTGCGTCATGCTGGCATTAAGACTGAGATGAGCTATGGCGATCGCAGTCGCAAGGCGCAGATGAAGCAGGCCAACAGCTCCGACGCTACCTATGCGGTGCTTATCAAGGAAGAAGACCTCGCCAGCGGCGCCGTTACCGTGCGAGATCTGCAAGCCGAGGGTATGGACATCGATAACAAACAGGTTCAGGTCAAACGAGAGAATCTGATCGACTACTTCTCGGCGTAACCGTTGCGTGCCTGCGCGAGCGTTATGGGGTCAGCGTTACACGTGTAACGCTGACCCCATTTTGCGCACATCGGCCGCATTACCTGCAGCCATGTATCACGCGATTTAGTGTTTGTCTTTGGGATCTTCTTCGTCTTCTTCGCTAATACTATATGGCGGTACTTCGATGGGCACACGATAACTCCCTGCGGAAGCAGAAGACGAATATTGTCCGTAGCCTTGTGTATTGTTATCATGCGGCTCTTGCTGCGTAGGCTGTATCGGCGCCATGAGATCGGTGGATATGGCTTTCACCAGCCGCTCAATGCGATCCCAGCGTGCCGGGTAGCGATCGGCATGAAACTTTTCGCGACCTTCGCTGTCATAGGCATAGAATGTATAATCCTGGTCTGCGTAACGATACTGCACTTCGGTGTAGGGGATACGAACCAGTTCGATGACCTGCAAGGTTGGTCGTGAAAGCGTCTGAGTATCGATGCCAGGCTTCTCTGTATTGCGTCTCTCTGCCTGCACGAGGTCAACGGTGACACGCCATACATCCATCGGCACCCCCTCGGGAGCCGCTTCAGGATATAATGTCTCGTTAATCTCGGCGCTGTAAATCAAATCGCCATTGGCCCTGGCCAGTTGTTGGACGGGTATCGGGCTATCGCCGACGTAGCGCGTCTGCGTGCGCAAATCGAAACTGCGTACGATATCTCGATGCCGTACCAGCTTGCCCGTGCCACTACAGCTTGTGCAGAGCGACATCCTTGCACCCTGGCAGGTCGAGCATACCCTTTTGCCGTTACCGCACGTGCAGTCTACCTCGCCGTTGATACAATCGGGGCACGGTATGGTTGGTCCCTTGCCAGCAGGATCGTTGTCCAGCGGGTTGGGTATGGGGACGCCCTGCTGCCGTATGTTGTCGAAGACCTCTGATACCTTGCCTCCGACCGAATTGGTTATGTTCTCTGCCTGCTTCTGGAAAAAGGGCTTTTTGGGTTCGGTCGTTGCGTCGGAGACATAACCTCGCCCCCGACATGTTGCGCAGCGCTTCTTTGTACGCCCTTTACAATCGGGACAGACGATCCAGCCTCGACCCGTGCAGGTGGAACACAGCATATGCCCGGTTCCGTTACATCCTGTGCAGGAGACGATATCATCCTGCCCTTCTAACGGTGTACGCGTCTGAGGGGCGCGCAGACCAACTACCGTTGGCAGTTCGTAATCCCACACCGGCAGCACTGGACGCGGTATGCCCATCGTCTGACCCGTGTATGGCTCAGTCACCACCTCCAGCCCGCGTGTCTCCCAGCGCGTTTGTAGCGTGACCTCCCACACTTCGTTGCTTGTCCACGATACCACGTCCATGTAGTTGCCAAGCTCGCGCGCGACACGCCAATTCTCGTTGCTCCATATATTGGCGAGCTGACGCATACGCTGCTCCTCAACGCTCCTCGACTGGCGTGGTGTGGGTGTCGTCTGTGCCTGCTGGATGTAGTCGTTGGCTTTATCTACGATCCGCTTGACACGTATCTGCGCCTCGCTCGCTCCCTGCGTGACGATGCGCCGTATGTCCTCAATGCGTTTGTCTATATTGTCCTGGTTGTTCTGGTCGCCGTTGCCATTGTAGCCAGGCTCCCGTCCATATCCATCTTCCATGAGCTCATGCCTCCTCGTTCATTTGTACGAGATGCCTCGTGCCTTCGTTAACATGAATCTTAAGCAATGGGTCGCACCTACACTCTAGCATGACACGGGCGGAGGTGTGGTTCCACAGGCGTGGTGTGGTTCCACGGGCGGAGGTCAACCCCGCACCCTACAATCCGGCTGCATTTCTTAAAACTCACCAATGCTCTCATTTGTGTTTCGTTATCTGCATATACGTAATATCAAAACGCGGGTTGTATGTAGGGTGCGGGGCTTGCCCCCGCCCGTGGATCCACACCTCCCTCCCCTGCTCACGTCATAGCAACGCGACAATCGCATCCTGCGCGGGTACGCCCGTTACCTCGGCATCTTTCTCCAGAATCAGCAGATCAACCTCGCTGCGTACACCAAATTCTGGTAGGTAGATCCCCGGCTCGATGGAACAGCAGGTGTTTGTGAGCAGGGCGCGCATATCCTGCGTTTCATAATTATCGATGTTTGCGCCGTTCCCGTGGTCCTCTGTGCCGATGTTGTGTCCTGTGCGATGAATGAAATAGTCACCGTAACCCGCTTTGACAATAACTGCGCGTACGATATCATCAACCTGTCGACCCTCAACGCGCTCGCCCGCCGCCAGGCGCTCGCGTATAAATGCAATGCCTGTGTCGCGTGCACGACGTACAATTTCGAACACCTCGCGCTGCCGCTCGGGTATCTCTTCAGCCGTTCCGGCAAATGCCATCCAGGTGTAGTCACCCATGATCGCGTCATCTTGTGGGAGCCTGGCCCAGAAATCGAAGAGGATCAGGTCGCCGCGCTGGATAGGATGACTCTCCGTCATGCTGGGAGTATAATGGGGATTGCTGGCGTTGCCGTTCACTGCGACGAGCGGCGGTTCAGGAGGCACCACGCCTGCCTCGCGCATGAGCAGCAGGAAGCGCTGCTGCACCTGGTACTCATCCATCTCGACACCACTGCGCAAGTGATTGCCTATCTCGGCGAATAGGCGATCCTTGACCGTCATGAGCCTGCGCCCCGCTTCACGATGTGTCTCTATCTGCCCTTCGCTCAATTCTGCGACGAAACGCTGCGAGATATCCGCCGAGCTCATCACCTCCACGCCCAGAGAACGTATCAGTTCGATGGTGCCCGCGTCAACCCGCGAGATGTAGGGGATAGCATTCTGCGGTGAGTACTCCATCGCCACACGTGTGCCGGGAGGCAGGATATTCCGTAGATGGGCCTGCATCTCCTGCCATGTGCGAAATACGAGCTTTGCTCCAGGCAACGCATTAAGTACATGCGCCTCGACCGCACTGACCAGCGCGGTTGGCGTGCCTTCGGCCGGCACAAAATAGAGCCAGCGCCGCGTATGCATCTCATCCTGCGACAGAGATAATACCTGGTAGGCAACGGGATTAGATTTGCGAAAATCATAGAAAAGCCAGCCGTCAAGTTGTTCGCTTTGTAGTGCTTGTTGAATACGTATGATATCCATTAAGGACCTCCCGGTGGACTAAAATACGATACTATTGTATCATTTCTCTATAGATGGCCTTTCTGGTAACACCTGTTTCATCGATGATCAAGCTGTCACTTTTTCGTTGCTCCTTCGTTAACTAATCTATAGGGAACAGCCGCCAGGAGTAGCCGTTGGGATATATCCCAATGGGGATGACTGCACACGATAAGATATAGTCAGCATATGGATAATAAACCAACAATAAAACCACCACGTCGTAATCGTCAACCGTCAGGATCTGTCGGATCGGACGGACGCTATCATCTGTCACCATACGCTGACCAACCTACGGTGCCTATGAGCAACAAAGCGCCGCGCAAGAAGCGCAAGATGAAGCCCGCCGTGCTCGCCCTCATCATATTTCTCTTCGTTCTGCTCATCGGTGGTGGCACTCTCAGCGCCATCTACTACTTCACGGTGCATAATTCCGTCAACCAATTTATCCGCCCGGTCGGCAGGAGCGCTGACGAACCCTCATCAAATACCAGTGGCACCTACGATGGTATCAGAGGCCATTCGTGGAACATCCTGCTCATGGGTAGCGACAATGACGGCAAGTATAACTTTGGTCTCCATCCCCCGCGATTCGTGGGTCTATGTGCCGCAGATCGGTGGTATGCATAAGATCGATCAGGCATTTTTTCTCGGAGCCAGCAGCACAAACAAATTCGAGGATGGTGTGCGCATCGCTCGTCAAACCGTTGAACGCGATTATGGCCTCACCATCGATCGCTACGCCTGGGTGGGCCTGAGCGGCTTTGCTCATGTCATCGACACGCTGGGGGGCGTTGATGTTGATGTGACCCATCCCGTCGTGGACGATGCCTATCCCAACGATACCGGCCAGAATGCCAACTCCAACGATCCCTATGCCTATAAGCGCCTCTACATCGTTCCAGGCCCTCAACACCTGAACGGAGCCGACGCGCTGGAATACGTGCGCTCCCGTCATGCTGATCTCGTGGGCGACATTGGTCGTACCCAGCGTCAGCAGCAGGTCCTGCAAGCCCTCAAGCAGAAACTCAATGTTGCCAGCGTTGTGCAAAACCTGCCCGCCCTGCTCAAAGATCTCACAGGTCAGGTCTACACCGATTTCAGCGAGGATGAAATGATCGCCTTCGCCAACTTCGGCCGCTCCCTCAATGTCAGCTCTGTGCAACGCATCACGCTCGGTCCCGGTCAGGGTAGCCAGGACTATGGGCGCTATGACAGTGTCTATGATCCGTCTACCAATTCTAACCAGGATGTCATCATCCCCAACTGCGAGACCATCCAACCCGCCCTCACCCGTGTCTTCGAACTCAACGCCCTCTCTCCCGGTTGCAACGTCAATCAAGGCCTGTTCTCCAGGCACATCCCTGCCCCGGACCCTTTCGCTGATGCGTTCGGTTAACTCTCCCTGTGTGTTACAATATCCCAGGAAACAACCGTATAATTAGAAGGAGCCGTCTTTGATCTCGCAGCAGTACGGACCGCAACGCTATTTGCAATTTCACCACCTTGCGCAATTTCCTGAACTTGTACACGGCATCTTCACCCGACACGGCGGCCATAGCCAATCACCATATCAATCCCTTAACACCTCTGCCTCTTTGAGGGCGGAACAGCATGATAACGTGAATAACGTTGTGCGTAACCGTTCTCTCACCTTACAGGCTTTGAACTTGCCAGAGCAGCCTTGCATCTCCCTCTGGCAGATCCACAGCGCCAACGTCATCACCTACCACAGCTGCGACGAATGGCGCACCGACTGGGCCTATCCCACCGCTTATGAACGCCCCTGGACGCCTGCATCTATTCATAAAGCCGATGCCCTCATCACCCAACAGTCCGGCATCACCATCGCCCTCTCCTTCGCCGATTGCGTGCCCATTCTGCTCTACGATCCCGTAGAGCGTGTAATCGCCATCGCGCACGGTGGTTGGCGTGGGACAGCACGTGGTATGTCCATCGCGGTCGTAGAGGCCATGTGCGATCAATTCGGCTGTCAATCATCCAATATCCGTGCTGGTATTGGACCCGCCATTGGTGTGTGTTGTTACGAGGTCTCCGAAGATGTATGCGATCTCTTTCTTGGCCGCTCAACCTTCGACGACATGCCCACCTTCCCACGCTACCGCGACATGGTACGTTCATCAGCCACCTTCACAACCCTGGAGGCTAACGGTCAATCCAGTCTGTATCTCGACCTCTGGGAAACTAATCGCCGTCAGCTATCCCTGGCGGGCCTGCTGCCTGAACACATCGCATTGAGCGACATCTGTACACGCTGCCATGTGGAAGACTTTTTCTCGCATCGTGGCGAAAATGGACGCACGGGCCGCTTCCCAGTAATCATGGCTCTCAAAGACCTCGCTACATCAGGTGGAGATGGTCAGAATGCTAGTATAACCACCGTTGCTCCTGCAACGTATAAATAAGTGACAGCAATCTATCAGTCGTCAACAGAGAGAGACACTGTGAGCAAAGAATACTCGACGGATCAGCAGGATGTATTAGAAGAAAATATTAGCTATGTGCGTGCTACTATTGAACAGGCGGCACGTAGCGCAGGGCGTGATCCTGCTGATATCGTGCTGGTCGCCGTCTCAAAGACGAAGCCGCTCGCAATGGTCAAGATGGCTTACGACCTGGGCATCACCAACTTTGGTGAGAACCGGGTGCAGGAGGCGCTGCTGAAAATCGCCGAGTTTCATCCATCAGATCTGCGCTGGCACATGATCGGTCACCTGCAAAGCAACAAAGTTAACAAAGTCGTGGGTGCATTTGACGCCATACAGAGCGTCGATAGCCTGCACCTCGCCGAAGCGCTCAACCGCAGCGTCGCTGCCCACAAGCAGCGTCTGCCCGTCCTGCTCGAAGTAAACGTAGCTGCCGAGCCAAGCAAAGCGGGCATGCTGATCGAAGAAGTGCCATCGCTCGCGCAACAGATTGTCGCACTGCCTCACCTTGATGTACAGGGCCTTATGACAGTTGCTCCACTGGTGGATGATCCCGAGGAGGTTCGCCCGGTCTTTCGCGCCCTGCGAGTCTTACGAGATCAACTGCGCGCATACATACCCCAACGCTCCTGGCAGCACCTCTCAATGGGCATGACCGACGATTATAGCATAGCAATACAGGAAGGAGCCACCATCGTCCGAGTTGGACGAGCCATCTTCGGCGAGCGCACCAGGAAATGAACGCTCCTGAATGGCCCAAAAAAACCAGATACCAGACGCAAAAATGGACCTATTTACACCGCAAGCAATATACGATAGGATAATGTGACAGTTCCGACTGCCTCAACAAAGGAGATAACCATGAAGGTCGATGATATACTGTTTGGCCGTCGTATTCGCCAGAACCATGCTCTCGAGCATGCTACCATTACTATTCTGAGCCAGCGTATACCCAACCTGAGCGTCAGCGCCCGCTCCAGCTCAGATGGCTTCATCGTCTTCGGTGATGTCGATCTCGGCGAACTGCGCCGTGCCATCAACGACGCTCTAGGCCGCTTGCAGGCAGGTGAGGCAGAACTGGCCATTCATCCCAATTGCGGCACTAATCTCGCCGTAGGCGCGTCACTCGTCATGCTTGGCACCGTCCTCGGACTTGCCTCTAGCCATACGAGAACGCGCGTCGCCACCGCCGCCGCCTCATCCATCGCCGGCTGGGCAGCAGCGCGCCCGCTCGGCGAATATGTGCAGCGACACTTCACCACCCTACCAGATCTCGCGGGAGTCCGCGTCACAGATATCGTTCGGCGTCAATTCTTCGGTCTAACCTTCATCGACGTACGAACCGTTCAGGAGTAGTAAAATATGTTTGTACCGCCCGTACCCATCGTGCACTGGCTCGTCATCTATGGTATTGGCTTTATCATCCTGGCCATGCTGGTGCGCGCCATTGCGTCCTGGTTTCGCTTTGACGAGCGTTTCGCCATCATCCGTTTTCTTGCTAAGGTCACTGATCCGTTCATCGCACCCATTCGGCGCTTCATGAAACCCGTAGGCGTCATGGACCTCTCATTCCTGGTGGCCTGGTTCATGCTCAGCACCCTGCAAGTCCTCCTGCTACAAGCCCTCCCCAGTGGTTGGTAGCATGTTGCTCACCGTGCGCGTCATTCCACGCAGCGCCCGCAACGCTCTGGAATGGCAGGAGGGAGAGAACGGCAAAACACTCA
>WNGQ01021673.1_pt1 | contig 11033 bp, 7 predicted proteins | sample 5407661 | NCBI WGS metagenome assembly WNGQ01 (sample SAMN13153382, study PRJNA577476) | soil metagenome | isolation source: 60 cm soil or saprolite under Garry oak tree replicate 2 | place: USA:California | collected 2016-06-15
GCGGAGGTATCGACATCGTTGAGCGCGATCCTCGCGTGCGTGGAGAGCCCGGCGGCGTCGCGGCGGAACGCGAGCTCGCCGAGCATGCTGCCCGCGCCGAGGCTTCCTTCGATGTTCTCGAAGGCGATCTCATCCGGCCCGAGCCGCAGGAGCCCGTGCAGCGACCGGCTCCTCAATCCCGGCGCGAAGATCGCCCGGGCGGCGCCGAACTCGATGCGGCCGGTGAGCTTGTCGAACAATCCGGAATCGAAGGGCTCCGGCGAGGCCAAGCCGTCCCGCGCTACCGCCTGCGCGGGCAAGCCGATGGCGCCCGCCAGTAAGGCGGGGACGACGATCTCTTCCGCTTCGATGTGCCCATCGACCGCCGGGATCGCCGCAAGCTCGATTCCCAATCGGCCGCGGACGGGCGAGCCTTGGATCGAGCCGGTGATCTCCTCGAAACTGAGCTTGCCGGGTGAATGCGACAGCCGGGCTTTCAGGCTCAGCGGCAGCTTTTGTCCCCAGGCGCCATGGCCCCATAACGGTGCGGCATCGGTCGCGGAGACCGCGACGTCGAGACCGGCGCTCGAACCGGCCCGATCCGGCAGATGCGTCGTGCCCGTCACGCGGGCGGCAAGCCCGCTCGCCGCAATTTGCGCGTCGACGTCGAGGTCGCCGAACGGACGCCCGCGCAGCATGAGACTGGCGCTTCCGGGACCTTTCTCCAGATTGACCCAGCGCCCGAACCCCAACAGCCCAGCAAGCTGCGTCCCCTCGTCGGCCGCGAGATTTCCCTCGAGCTTGAGTTCGAGCGCATCGGGCTCGAGCGGATTGCCGGTCGCCTCGGAGACGAGGTGAACCCGCGCCGCGCCGGCTCTCCCATCGATCGCAAGCTTGGAAATCGCACGCTGGCCGGCTTTATCAGAGCCATCCATCGTGAGGATGGCGCGAACATCGAGCGGCGAAAGATGAGTGATGGTCGCGCGGATGGGTTCCCCGATCCTTGGGCTCAGCTTGGCGGCGACGGCCGCGAGCCCTTCGAGCGCGCCTGCCTTCAACTCGAGGCTCATGGTGCCGTGAGGCGAGCTGAGCAGAGAGCGCATGCGCCCGCTGAGTTTCAGCGATGCACCACCCAGATCGCCGACCGAGAGGCGATCCAGCACGAGTCCGGACGCGTCATAGCTCAGCTTGAAGCTGGCATTCTTCGCGGCGACGCCGGCGAGGATCGCGCGATCGATATCGGCCGAGAGCAGCAGTTCGCCGGGGAAATCCGGCTTGGATCCGGCAAGGATCGCAGGCGCCAGCATCGCGAGCTCGTCCAAGTCGAGCTCCGCGGCCTTGAGCTCCAGCTCGAGCCGAGCCGGTTGGCGGTAGAGCGGATAGACGTAGACGAGACGACCGCCGAACTCCTTGCGGTCGACCTCCGCCTTGAGCCGCTCGATCGCAATACGGTCGGAGCCGAGCATGAGTTCGCCGCTCGCGCGCAACGCGCCGGCCGATCCGTGGGCTGCCGCGGAGCGCCCTTCGAGCCAGGCCAGCAGCGCCTTGGGGTCACTGGCCTCGATGCTGACCGGCCCGCGAAAGCTGACCCCCTGGTCGGCAAAACCGAGCCGTCCGCTCACGCGCGCCGAGGTAAGTCCGGGTGCGCGGAACTCGAAATGTTCGAGATCCCAGCCCCGGGCGTCGGACGTGAGGTCTCCGCGCACGTCGCGCAGCGGACTGCCCGCAAGGGTCAAGCTGTCGATGCCGATTCCAACTCTTCCGGAAATCGGCAGCTTGAGCGGCCCGGTGAAGAGCTCGGCCAATTGCTGCACGGCGGCCAAGGGCAGGCGGCGCGCCCCTTCCGGCAACGCCAGCAGAGCGTCGAGATCGAGCTGTCGCGCGGAAATCACCGCGTCGAAGCGCGGATCCTTGCCGAACCTGAGATTCGCCGCTCCGCCCAATCGGATGGCGCGCTCGTCGGGCCCATATTGAAATTCGGCCTTGTCGAACAGGGCGTTCGCAGCCGTGGCCTTGACGTGCCCGTTGGCCCGCCAGGGAATGAGCGCCACCCCGTGCCCCGCCGCGTCGACGACTCCGGCGGGACGTGCCAGCTTGAATGTCCCGTCGAACTCGGGCGTTGCGTTCGCGAAACGCACCAAGCCATCGGCTTCCGCCGTCCACGGGCGGTTGTCGGGAGCCACCTCGAGGTGCAGCTTGACGGCCTCGTCTTCGAGCCGGCCGGCCGCAAGCGCGTATCGATAGCTTTCGCCGTTGGCTTGGAAGGTCCCCTCCCCTTTGGCAGGACCGAGCAACGAGCGAAATTCGCCTGCGAACGCCAGCCGGTCGAGCGCGAGGATGCCGCCGCTTGCCGCGTCGCTCAGCACGACGCGGCCGCCCTCGATCACGAACCGATCGATCGAGAGTTGATCCGGATTGAGATCGGCGGAGCTTCCTGCCCAACCTATCGCGCCATTCTGATCGACCCCGACCTGGATTTCCGGCGCGCGCAGGCGCAGCTCCGAGGCTCGCCAATGCGCGCGCAGCAAGGGACCGAGCGCGAACTCGATCGACAGCTCGCGGGCGCGGATGTGCGGTGCGTCCGCGGCCGCGCCGGCGCCGGCGCCGGCCTCCACATCCTTGAGCACCAGCGAGGGCGTCGGCAAAAGCCGCGCATCGATGCCGCCGGCCACCCGCACCGGCATGCCGGTGAGGCGGCTTGCCTCGGCCTCGAAGGTCGAGCGGTACTGGCCCCAGTCGACGAAATGCGGCCCGACCAGCGCCGCGAGCAGCGCCAGGATGATCGCAATGCCTATTGAGAGCAGAGTCGCTTGCACCACGCGCTCCGGGCCCCTGGGCTCTCGATGCCGATAGTTGCCGCCGCGCGGCCTTCAGGCAGAATCGGGAGTTCTGGGGCGTTTCTGTGTCGGCCCATGCTGGCTCACCCGAGCACGACGATCTTGCCCGGGTTCATGATGTTGTGCGGATCGAGCGCGCGTTTGATCGCCCGCATGGCCTCGAGCGCCGCCGATCCATGTTCCGCTTCGAGATATTTCATCTTGCCCTGGCCGATGCCGTGCTCCCCGGTCGAGGTCCCCTCCATCGCCAGGGCCCGCTCGACCAGGCGGTTCATGAATGCCTGCGCGGCCTTGATCTCCGTCGGATTTTCCATGTCGATGAGCGGCGCGCAGTGAAAATTGCCGTCGCCGACGTGGCCGAGGATCGGACAGATCAGCCCGCTTGCCGCGATGTCCTTCTGGGTTTCGGTCACGCATTCGGCAAGCCGCGAGATCGGCACGCACACGTCGGTGGCGAACGTCTGCGCGCCCGGGCGCAGCCTAAAGGCGGCCCAATAGGCGTCGTGCCGCGCCTGCCACAATCGGCTGCGATCTTCCGCCTTTGTGGCCCATTCGAACGGGCCGCCGCCGTACTCGGCCGCGATCTCGCCGAACCGGTCCGATTGTTCCGCAACGCCGGCCTCGCTGCCGTGAAATTCGAGGAACAGCACCGGAGATTCCGGCAGGTTGAGCTTGGAATATAGGTTGCAGGCTTTCACCATCAACGCGTCGAGCAGCTCGATGCGGGCCACAGGGATGCCCGACTGGATGGTGGCGATCGTCGCATTGCATGCCGCCTCGACCGAAGGGAACGGGCACACCCCGCCCGAGATCGCCTCCGGGATGCCGTGGAGCTTCAGCGTCAATTCGGTGATGATGCCGAGCGTCCCCTCCGAGCCGATCAGCAGCCGCGTGAGGTCGTAGCCGGCCGAGGTCTTCTTGGCGCGCCGGGCGCTATGCAGGATCTCGCCGTTGGCGAGCACCGCGGTGAGCGCCAGCACATTGTCCTTCATGGTGCCGTAGCGCACCGCGTTCGTGCCGGACGCACGCGTCGCCGCCATGCCGCCGAGCGAGGCATCGGCCCCCGGATCGATCGGGAAGAACAGGCCCTGGTCGCGCAGATATTCGTTGAGCTGCTTGCGGGTCACGCCCGGCTCGATCACGCAGTCGAGATCCCCGGCATGGACCTCGAGCACGCGGTTCATGTCCTTGAGATCGATGCTGATGCCGCCGAACGGCGCGTTGAGGTGGCCTTCGAGCGAGGTCCCGGTGCCGTAGGGGATGATCGGGACTCCATGCTTGGCGCACAAACGAACGATCGCCTGCACGTCCTCGGTGCGCTGCGCGAATACCACCGCATCGGCGGGCTGGTTCTCGAGCCAGGTCGCGGTGTGCGCGTGCTGCTGGCGAACGGCGAGCGAGGTCACCAGCCTTTTGCCGAATTGCGCCGCGAGCGCCTCGATCACGGCGGCGACCGCCCGCGGACTGGGTCGCTCGCTCGTGGCCGGAATTGCCTGCGTCGCCGATTGCATGGGGTTCTCGATCGCGGCGGTGAGCTTAGCAGAGACGGCACGCGGCCGGCAAAGTCGCGATCGTCACAGGCCATGCATGCCTGATCACACGGCGGCCGCGTCAATCTTGCGAAAAACGCCCGGAAACGCTTAGCTTCGCGCCGTGCTCGACCGCCTCGACCTCGAACCTTTGTTCTTCGCCCCGTTCGTCTCCTCGGTGATGCGGGTCGAGCCGGCTTGGATCGATTACAACGGCCATCTCAACATGGCCTATTACAACGTGCTGTTCGACCGCGCGGTCGATGAGGCCTTCGCACTGGTGGGCATCGGGCCGGATTATGTGAAGCGGCGGAACTGCTCGTTTTTCACCGCCGAGGTGCACGTGCGCTATCTGCGCGAACTCCATGCCGGCGATCCGGTCCGGGTCACGGTCCAGCTCATCGATTGCGACGCCAAGCGCCTGCATTTCTTCGAGCAGCTGTTCCACGCGACCGAGGGCTGGGTCTCGGCCACCTCCGAGGACATCGCGCTTCACGTCGATATGGAAACCAAGAAAACCGCGCCGTTTCCGGACGACGTCCTGGAGCGGCTGCAGAAGATGATGGCCTCCCACGCAAAACTCCCCCGGCCCGAAGCCGCCGGCCGGCGCATCGAGATGCGCAGGGGCTGAGGCCGGTAGGCGAGGCTCATCGCAGCCCGGATGGAGCGAAGCGAAATTCGGGGTCGGCTGTCCCGGATTTCGCGCCCGCTGCGCGGGTGCTCCATCCGGGCTACAAGCCCCTCCCCTTATGCCGGCCGGAATGCCATCTTGAGCCCGAGAGATTCGGGGCTCGGATTTTCCGGCGTCCCGTTGATCCGGAACCGGGAATGAACGAGCCCAGCAAATTGTCGCCGCTGCCCGAGATGGAGCCCGCTCCCGGGGGGATTGCGGCGCGCGCGCGGGCGGCCGCGGCGCCGCCCTATCTGGCCGGGCTCAATGCCGAGCAGCGCGCCGCGGTCGAGACCCTCGATGGCCCGCTCCTGGTGCTGGCCGGCGCCGGGACCGGCAAGACCCGGGTGCTCACCACCCGGATCGCGCATATTCTCAGCCTCGGCCGCGCCCGGCCGTGGGAGATCCTCGCCGTCACCTTCACCAACAAGGCGGCGCGCGAGATGAAGGAACGCATCGGCAAGATGCTCGGCCAGACGATTTCACCATTCTGGACGTCGACGACCAGATCCGCCTGCTCAAGCAGGTGGTGGGAGCCGCCGACATCGACGAAAAACGCTGGCCGGCGCGCGTGCTCGCGAGCCTGATCGATGGCTGGAAGAACCGCGGGCTCACCCCCGACCGGGTGCCGGCCGGCGAGGCGGCGACTTTCGCCGACGGCCACGGCACCAAGCTCTACGCCGCCTATCAGGACCGCCTGAAGGTACTCAACGCCGCGGATTTCGGCGATCTCCTGCTCGAAGGCATCCGCCTGTTCCGCGAGCATGCGGCCGTGCTTGCGCAATATCAGGCGCGCTTCAAATACACCCTGGTCGACGAGTATCAAGACACCAATGTGGCGCAATATCTCTGGCTGCGGCTGCTCGGCCAGGGCTCGAAGAACATCTGCTGCGTCGGCGACGACGATCAGTCGATCTACGGCTGGCGCGGCGCCGAGGTCGACAATATTTTGCGCTTCGAGAAGGATTTCCCCGGCGCCCGGGTGATCCGGCTGGAACGCAATTATCGCTCGACCGCGCATATCCTCGCCGCCGCCTCGCACCTCATCACCCACAACGAGGGCCGGCTCGGCAAGACGCTGCGCACCGATGAGCATCCGGGCGAGAAGGTCACGGTGACGGGCGCCTGGGATTCCGAGGAGGAGGCGCGCTCGGTCGGCGAGGAGATCGAGACGCTGCAGCGCGACAGCCACAAGCTCAACGAGATCGCGATCCTGGTGCGCGCCTCGTTCCAGATGCGCGAGTTCGAGGATCGCTTCGTCACGTTGGGGCTGCCGTACCGGGTGATCGGCGGCCCGCGGTTCTACGAGCGCGCGGAGATCCGCGACGCGCTCGCCTATCTGCGCTGCGTCGCCTCGCCGGCCGACGATCTCGCCTTCGAGCGCATCGTCAACGTGCCCAAGCGCGGGCTCGGCGACGCGACCTTGCAGATGCTGCACGATCACGCCCGTGCCCGGCGCATCCCGCTGATGGAGGCCGCCCGCGCGTTGATCGAAACCGAGGAGCTCAAGCCCAAGCCGCGCGGCGCCTTGCGCGATCTTCTCGCCGCGTTCGATAGCTGGCACGTGGAACGCGAGACGCTGCCGCATCCGGAGCTCGCCGAGATCGTGCTCGACGAATCCGGCTACACCGAGATGTGGCAGAAGGATCGCTCGGCCGATGCGGCGGGGCGCCTGGAGAATTTGAAAGAGCTCGTCCGCTCGATGGAGGAGTTCGAGAACCTGCAGGGGTTTCTCGAGCACGTGGCGCTGGTGATGGATGCCGACGGCGGGCCCAATGCCGATGCGGTCTCGATCATGACCTTGCATTCGGCCAAGGGCCTCGAGTTCGACACGGTGTTCCTGCCCGGCTGGGAGGAAGGGCTGTTTCCGCACCAGCGTGCGCTCGACGAAGGCGGCCGCGCCGCGCTCGAGGAGGAGCGCCGGCTCGCCCACGTCGGGATCACGCGGGCGCGGCGGCGGGTGAAGATCTTCTTTGCCAGCAATCGCCGCATCCACGGCATGTGGCAGTCGAGCGTGCCGTCGCGCTTTCTCGACGAGCTGCCCGAAGCTCATGTGGAGGTCGCCGAATCCAAGGGCGGCTTCGGCTGGGGCGGCTTCACGTCACGCTTCGACATGATGGAGCCGTTCGCGTCGGATTACGAGACGCCGGGCTGGCGGCGCGCGCGCGAGCGCATGCGCGCCGAGGAGGCGCGCGAGACGGGCGCCGACACGCCGGGGACCCGGAGCCGCACGGATCACCGCCGCGGCCCGCTGACGATCGAAGGCGAGCTCGTCGCCAAGTCCACCGGCGCGGTGTCGACCTATGCGATCGGCGACCGGGTGTTCCACCTGAAATTCGGCTACGGCGACATCGTCTCGGTCGACGGCAACAAGCTCACCGTGGCGTTCGACAAGGCCGGCGAGAAGCGCGTGGTGGATTCCTACGTGGAGCGCGCCTGAGATTGATTTCGGTTTTCATCGGTACCCGAATGCACGCGCGCCATTGTCCGACCTCAACTCAGCGGCGGGAGGAAGTCGGCTCCCGAACGGAGCCGGGTAAACGAGCCAAGGCGCCGCTGGAGGATCATGGCACCGCAGAAGCGTTCCTATTGTCTTGGAATAAAACCAAGGAGTTAGGTCGATCCAATTTGCACGGAAACTGCTTTGGGTTGTGGCGTTTGAAACCTGCAGTCAAGTCTCCAGAACAATCTTTTCCTGTCCCTCTCACGCTGACCCTCTCCTCGGCGCGGCGAGGAGACCGGCGCGCTGAGTTCCCGTAGACCCGACAGCCGTGGCGGGTCCGCGCTCGATCATCATTGGCCGCGTTTGTGCCGACGCCACGACGGCGCGGCGCATCGCCGATTGTTTGGTGGAGCATTGCGATCCTGCCCAAACTGCGGTCGGCATGTTCGAAGGGCCAGGGAGCGATTGGACCGTCGAAATTTCTTTCCGCTCCTCCCCGGACTGGAAGGTTGTGCGCGACCTCGTTGTCCGCACCGGGGGCAAAGCCGCCGCACGCACGCTGACCTTCGAGACGCTCACGGATCGCGACTGGGTTCGGGCGAGCCTCTCCGGCTTGCGGCCGGTCGAGGCAGGGCGATTCGTCGTGCACGGAAGCCACGACCGCCAAAGCATCGCGCCCAACCGCTTGCGTATCGAGGTCGAGGCCGCGCTCGCGTTCGGCACCGGCCATCACGGCACGACGCGAGGCTGTCTGCTGGCGCTCGATCGGACCCTGAAAGCGCACCGGCCGCGGCGCGTGCTCGACCTCGGCACCGGCACCGGCGTGCTGGCGATCGCCGCCGCAAAAGCACGGCACGCGCGCGTGCTGGCGAGCGACATCGATCCGCTCGCCGCGAGCACCGCGCGCGCCAATGCGAAATCCAATGCGGTGGGTCATCGCCTCGAAGTGCTTCGCGCAGGCGGCGTCATCACGCGCTACTTTACGGCGCGCGCGCCGTTCGATCTCGTGTTCGCCAATATTTTGTTGGAGCCGCTGCAGCGTTTGGCGCGGCCTTTGTCCAGGCTGCTCGCCCCGAATGCGCGCGTGATCCTCTCCGGCCTGCTGCCGAGCCAAGCCAATGCCGCGCTCGTCGCCTATGCGGCGCAAGGCCTGCGGCTCGAACGCCGCATTCCGCTCGACGGCTGGGTGACCCTGGTGCTGATCCGTCCTTCCTAGCCCGGATGGAGCACACCGCAATCCGGGATCGGCTGTCCCGGATTACGCGCCGCTATGCGGGCGCTCCATCCGGGCTACTGCATCGCGCGCATTGTCGCTCCGTGCGCCGCCCCATAGAGTGCCGGCATGTTCGAGGCAAAATTCCAATCCTTCGACGTGGAGGATATTCCGCGCGCGCAGATCGCGGCGCGGGTCGCCGCCTTGCGCGCCGAGTTGTCCCGGCGCGGGCTCGACGGCTTCGTGGTGCCGCGCGCCGACCGGCAGCAGGACGAATATCTGCCGCCCTCGGAGGAGCGGCTCAAATGGCTGACCGGATTTTCCGGCTCGGCCGGCGTCGCCGTCGTGCTCACCGAGCGCGCGGCGCTGTTCGTCGACGGCCGCTACACCCTGCAGGCGCGCGACCAGGTCGACACTGCGCTCTTCTCCATCGAGCATCTGATCGATTCGCCGCCGCACGTCTGGCTCGAAGGCAATTTGAAGCCCGGCGCGAAGCTCGGATATGACTCGTGGCTTCACACCGTCGGCGGCGCCGAGAAGCTGGCGAAGGCGTGCGCCGCTGCCGGCGCGGAGCTCGAGCCGGCCGAACCGAACCCGATCGACGCGATCTGGACGGACCGGCCCCTTCCGCCGCTCGGGCCCGTGGTGCCGCACGACCTGCGCTTCGCCGGCGAGAGCGCGGCCTCGAAGCTCGCGCGGATGCAGGCCGAGATCGCAAAGGCCAAGGCCGATGCGCTCGTGGTGTCCGACGCGCAGGCGGTCGCCTGGGCTTTCAACATCCGCGGCGCCGACGTGGCGCATACGCCGCTGCCGCTGGCGTTCGCGATCGTGCCGCGGGAGGGCCGGCCCTCGCTCTATGTCGATGGCCGCAAGCTGGGCAACGCGGCGCGCCCTGCGCTTCAGGAATATTTGGACGTGCGCGATGAGGCGGCGCTCGCCGAGGATCTCGCCGCGCTCGGCGCCGCGCACAAGAAGGTGCGCCTCGACGAGGCGACCGCCGCCGACGCACTCGCAAACATCGTCACGGAAAGCGGTGGAAAAATCCTGCGCGGCGCCGATCCGATCGCGCTGATGAAGGCGGTCAAGAACGCGGTCGAGATCGACGGTGCCCGCGCCGCGCACCGTCGCGACGGCGCCGCGATGGCAAGATTTCTCGCCTGGCTCGACCGCGAAGCGCCGGGCGGCAAGCTCACCGAGATCGACGCCGTCGCGGCGCTGGAGACGTTCCGGCGCGAGACCGGCGTGCTCAAGGACGTGTCGTTCCCGACCATCGCCGGCGCGGGCCCGAACGGCGCCATCGTGCATTACCGCGTCACCCGCTCGAGCAATCGGCGCATCGCGCCGGGCGAGCTGTTCCTGGTCGATTCCGGCGCGCAATACGAGGACGGCACGACCGACATCACCCGCACGATCGCGGTTGGAACCCCGACGCCGGAGATGCGCGAACATTTCACCCGCGTGCTCAAGGGCCATATCGCGCTGGCGTCCGCGGTGTTTCCCGACGGCACCACCGGCGCGCAGCTCGACAGCTTCGCGCGGCAATATCTGTGGGCCGCGGGGCTCGATTTCGACCACGGCACCGGCCACGGCGTCGGCAGCTATTTATCGGTGCACGAAGGGCCCGCGCGCATTTCCAAGCTCGGCACGACCGCGCTCAAACGCGGCATGATCCTCTCCAACGAGCCCGGCTATTACAAGCCCGGCGCGTACGGCATCCGCGTGGAGAATCTGGTGCTGGTCGTCGAGGCCCCGGCTCCCACTAGCGCCGAGAAACCGCTCAACGCCTTCGAGACGCTCACGCTCGCCCCGATCGATGTTCGTCTGATCGAGCCGCGGCTGCTGACGGCGGAAGAGGTGGCGTGGGTCGATGCCTATCACGCGCGGGTTGCCGAGACGCTCGGGCCGCTGGTAAATGCCGACACGCGGGCCTGGGTGGATGGGGCCACGGGAGCACTTCGTGCCCCAAAACTATGAACTACAATGAGCTGCAGGACATTACATGCGCCAGGCCAAAACCCGTACCGCGCAACAGCGGATTAACAGCCTCCCGGAAGAACCGCCGACCGCTGATGAGCTCGCAGCGATCAAGGAAGCCAGCAGGGAACTGAGCGCGGGCAAATCTGTAAGCTTGAAGGAACTGCGGCGAGAGCTGGGCCGTCGCCGTCAGCAATCGCGCGCGAAAAAGTCTAAGCCGCGTTCCCGCCGCTGACCCAGCGCGCATCATGGCGGCGCTTAGCGCCATGCAAGTCGATCCGCTCTCCGGCGATGTGGTGAAGCTTACAGGGCAGGATGCTTTCCGCAGGCGCGTCGGCAATTACCGGATCATCTTTCGGATTGATTTCAAATCCGTCGCGGTCGGCAT
>WNGQ01006814.1_pt1 | contig 11027 bp, 12 predicted proteins | sample 5407661 | NCBI WGS metagenome assembly WNGQ01 (sample SAMN13153382, study PRJNA577476) | soil metagenome | isolation source: 60 cm soil or saprolite under Garry oak tree replicate 2 | place: USA:California | collected 2016-06-15
TCCTGTGTCTCGTCGCGGCGCCGGAGGGGGTGCGCCGCATGCTCGAGAACCACCCCGACGTCCCCGTCTTCGCCGCCGCGCTCGACCGCGAGCTCAACGACCGCGGCTACATCCTGCCGGGACTGGGGGATGCGGGCGATCGCCTGTTCGGCACCCGGTAAGGCACGTCGTCGCGGTTGACATTTTACGTCACACTGTCATATTATGACGTAATTCGTCATATCGACAGAATGTGACATAAAATGTCCAAGACCTATATCGCCCTCATCGCCGACGCGATCGCCTCGCGCGAGCTCCCCCCGGCCGCCCGCGCCCGCCTCCAGGCCGACGCCCGCACGGCCGTGAAAGATCTGAACCAGCGCTATCGTCGCGTCCTCGCCGCCCGCTTCGCCGTCACCCTGGGCGACGAGCTGCAGTGCCTGCTCCCGACACCCCAGCCGGTGTGGGACGTGGCGCACGACCTGCGGGCCCGCCTTCCCAGCGTCGATTGGGTCGTGGCCTGCGGCCGGGGCCCGATCACCACGCCCCTCGCGCCCACGGCCCCCGAAATCGACGGCCCCTGCTTTCACGCGGCCCGGGCCGCCATGGATCGCGCCAAGCGCGAGCGTCTGGTGTTCGCGTTCGGCGGCTTCACTGCCGCGCTCGAGCCGCTTGCCAGCTACTATTCCGCGCTGTACTGGAGCTGGACCCCGCGCCAGCGGCGCACCGCCACCCTGCTGCGGGTGGGCGACCCGGCGGCCGCCGCGGCCCGGCTCGACGTCGATCGCAGCGCCATCTCCCACCTCGCCCGCCGCATGGCCTGGCCCCTCGTGGCCGCCGGGGATAAGATGTTGCGGGCACTCCTGGAGGGGGAACCCGCGTGAACCCGCTGTTCGTCGTTCCGCTGCTCGCCTATACGCTGGCCGCCACGCTCTGGCCCGGTCAGGTGGACGGACGCCGCCGCGGCCGGGCGCTGCTCTTCGGGGAGGTGCTGTTCGTTATCGCGGCACTCGTCCTCGGCACGCTCCTCGCCCCGCTCGCGCGACCGAGCGCCGATGGGCTCTGGTGGGGGCGGGTGGGGCTCCTGGCCACCGCCTACCTGTATGTCTCGGGTCGGGGCATCGTCCTGGTCCGCAGCGTGCTCGAGCTCCCGACGTTGCAGATGCGGCGCGACGAGGACCGCACCGCCGGCGCGATCGACGTCGCCCGCGGCCGCGCGGTCGGATCGCTGGAGCGCGCCCTCGCCCTCACCATGGTCCTGCTGGGCGACTACGCCGCGGTGGGGTGGATCATCGCCGCCAAGTCCCTCGCCCGCTTCAAGCAGCTCGAGGACCGTGAGTTCGCCGAGTACTTTCTGGTTGGCACCCTCGCCTCCTTCTTGCTCGCCGTGCTCGTCGGCGTTGGGATAAGGATCCTCCTGAAGCAGGCGTAAGCCCCGCGCAACCCTCCTACGCTCCGCCGTGTCACAGAGTTAACCGACGCTGCCCCCTGCCCCCTGCTTCCCGCTCGGAGCCCGGTGGACGAACGCGAACTGATAGCCAAAGTCCGGACCGGGGACGGCGCCGCGGAGCGCGCGCTGTACGACGCCCACGTGGATCGTGTGTACCGGCTGGCCTACCGCCTGGCGGGAGACGACGAGCTGGCGCGTGAGTTCACCCAGGACACGTTCGTCCGCGCGTTCGATCGGCTGGGCACGTTTCGGGGCGAGGCGAAACTCTCCACCTGGCTGCACGCCATCGCCACTTCGGTGGTGTTGAACGGGCTGCGCAAGGTGAAGCGCTTCCGCCAGCGGGAAACGGATCTGGATGAGGCCGCGGGGACCTCCGCCGGGGGACGCGCAGCAGAGCCGGACCTGAAACGGCGATTGGCACAGGCGATCGACGGTCTCCCCGACGGCTATCGCACGGTGTTCGTGATGCACGACGTCGAGGGATACACGCACGAGGAGATCGGTGCGACCCTCGGCATCGAAACCGGGACGTCGAAGGCGCAACTGTCGCGAGCGCGCGCCAAGCTGCGTGATGCGCTCGCGGATTTCGCGGGGGAGTGGGTGACATGACCGACGATCGATTCGACGAGCGGCTGCGGCAGGCGGCGCAGGACTATCATCGTCCCCCCGCGACGCCGCGCGAGGAGCTGTGGCATCGCATCGCGGCGGCGCGCGCGGCGCGTAAGCGCCAAGTCATCGTGGTTCGTTCCACCTTGCGCTGGGGTGTGGGAATCGCCGCCGTGCTCGCGCTGGGCGTCGCCGTCGGGCGTTGGAGCGCGACGAGCTCCCCGACGAGCTCCGGAAGGGCAGTGACGGGCGAGCGCACCTCCGCGTTCGTCTATCAGCTGGCCGCCGCTCAATACCTCAGTCGCACCGAGGCTCTGCTCACAGGCTTCCGCACGGAAATCCGTGGGGGCGCGCCGACAGCTCAGTTTTCAGTTCAGGCCCGCGACCTGCTCTGCACGACGCGACTCATGCTCGACTCGCCAGCGGCTGGAGACGTCAGGCTCAAGAGCCTGCTCGAAGACCTGGAGCTCGTGTTGGCGCAGATCGCTCAGCTGCCCTCGAGCGGCGATCGGGAAGACGTACAATCGATCAACCAGGGATTGGACCAACGCAGCGTGCTGCTGCGCCTGCGGACGGCGAACCCCGCCGGCCCCGGCCCTGTGCGCACGCAAGGAGCATTGTGATGCAGGCGATGTACCTGATGGTAGCGGCCGTCGTCGGAATGCAGCAACCCATCGTGCCGCGTGTGGTCGTGCCCCCGCTGGCTCACGTGCAGGCAGCGCTCCAAGGAGTCGTGACGCACGCTGCTCTAGATGCGCTCGATGCGCTGGACGCGCTCGATGCCCTCGATGTGGTCGACACCTGGGACGCCGGCGCGCTCCAAGACGAGCAGGATCCCACCGACTCGCTGTGGCGGGCCGCACGCAAAGCGCTCAACCGCGCGGACTATCAGACTGCCGCCAATCTCTACGGGGACCTTGCCCACCGGTATCCGAACGCGTCACGCGCCGGCGACGCCCTCTACTGGGCGGCCTTCGCGCTCTACAAGAACGACGATCTAGTACGCGCGCGCAGCTTGTTGTTCACCCAGCAAGAGCGATACGCCAAAGCGGCGACGCTGCGCGACGGCTACGCGCTGCTTGCGCGAGTCCAGGTCGCCCTAGCGAAGCAGGGAGACCGTGAGGCTGCCGAGTGGATCAACCAGCATGCGCAACCAGCGGACACCGGGCGTGCCCGGGGGGGGAGCTGCCCGGGCGAGGACGATGACGACGACATGCGCATCGCGGCGCTCAACGGCCTTCTGCAGATGGACGCGACCAATGCTCTCCCGATCCTCAAGAAGGTCTTGTCGCACCGCGACGGATGCTCGGCTGGCCTGCGACGCAAGGCGGTCTTCGTCGTCTCGCAGAAGCGCGGTGGTGAAACGGAAGACATCCTGCTCGACGTCGCCCGCAACGACCCCGATTCCGAGGTGCGCCAGCAGGCGGTGTTCTGGCTGTCGCAAGTGGGGAGCGACCGTGCCGTGACCGCGCTCGACTCGATCCTGCGCAGCTCCACGGATCCCGAGCTCCAGGACAAGGCGATCTTCGCGCTGTCGCAAATCCACAACGCCCGCGCCGCCCAAATCCTGCGCGACTATGCCACCAACGAGCGCGCCTCGGACGAGGCGCGCGAAAAAGCGATTTTCTGGCTGGGCCAGCAGGGTTCCGCGGAGAACGCCGCTTTCCTGCGAGGACTGTACGCGAAGCTCACCGGGGAGGACTTGAAGGAGAAGGTGATCTTCTCGCTCTCCCAGATGGGCGGCGCGGACAACGGGCGCTGGCTGATGGACATCGCGCTCAACGAACGGGAGCCGGTGGAGATGCGGAAGAAGGCGCTGTTCTGGGCCGGCCAGACCGGTGGGAACCTGGAGCAGTTGGTCGGGCTGTACGATCGGATGCAGGACCAGGAGATGAAAGAGCAGCTGATCTTCGTGTACTCGCAGCGCCACGAGGCGGCCGCGCTCGATCAGCTGATCCGCATCGCGAAGACGGAGCAGAACAAGGAGCTCCGTAAGAAGGCGATCTTCTGGCTCGGCCAGTCGCACGACCCCCGCGCCGCGCAGGTCTTGCTGGAGATCATCAACCCGTGACGGGCCGGCTGGTGCTCGTGTGGGCGCTCGTGGCGGGGCCCGCGGCCGCCCAGCGCCTCGCCGCCCGAGTGGCCGCCGCACCCGACGGCACGGTCCGGCTGAGCTTCGCCGCCCGTCCCGGCGTATGCGGCGACGGACACAGCGTAATCGCCTTCGAGTGCGCCGACGGGAAGTGCGGGCGGGGGAGATGGGGACGTACGATCACGCTCGACCGCGGCTTCGACGACGATGAGGTCGAGTACGATTGCGAGCCGGGGCCGGTGCGCATATCGCTCAGAGTCCGGACCGGCCGCGTGCAATCGCTCCGCACCTACGTGGGAGGGCGCTGGGTCACCCCGCCGCGAGACGCCGCGGTCACCGATTTCGGCACCACCTCGGCGCGCGACGCCGTAGACTTCCTGCTCGGCCTCGCCACCCGCGAAGACACGCGTGCGGGGGAAGAGGCAATACTCCCCGTGACCCTCGCGGACTCGGTTACCGTCTGGCCGATGCTCCTGAGGCTCGCCCGCGATGATCGCGCGCCGCAGCGCACCCGGCGTCAGGCGGTCTTCTGGCTCGGACAGGCTGCCGGCGACGCCGCTACGAAGGACCTTACCGACCTGGTAGACGATGCCGACCTAGACCGTGACGTGAAGGAGCAGGCGGTCTTCGCCTTGTCGCAGCAGCCGCGCGACGCCGGTGTCCCTGCCCTCATCCGGATCGCCCGAACTCACCCGGAGCCGGGGGTGCGGCGCAAGGCGCTGTTCTGGCTCGGCCAGTCCGGCGACCCGCGCGCCCTGGCGCTCTTCGAGGAGCTCTTGACCAAACCCTGACAGCCTGTCACCACAGACCAGGCGACCCGGCTCCACCCTGTTCTTCGTCTGGAGCCAGTCGCGGTCCGTCAATCTGCTCGACCCCACGCTCGACCTCGGACACTATCTCGGTCACGAGATGTTTCTCGATGCCCCGACCAACGTGCTCTTGGTGAAGTTCAACTACTGGCTGAGCCTTTAGCCCCCTTCCCTCGGCCGCCTTCTCTTGTTGTCTTTCCCCCATGCCCTTCTGGACTCTGCGCCGCAAGGTCGTGGCGACGGTGACACTGATGATCGCGCTCACCTTCGGCTGGGCGGCCGTCGTGGTCGCCGTGGCGCTCGCGGGCGCCCACGATGAGGCGCGCTCCTCCGATGCGATCGCCGTGCTCGGCGCCGCGCAATACAACGGCCGACCCTCGCCCGTGTTCCGCGCACGGCTCGACCACGCGGCCGCCCTGTACCAACGGGGACTCGCGCCCGTGGTCCTGGTGACGGGTGGCGTCGGATCGGGCGACACAGTGAGCGAATCAGAGGTCGGACGCCGCTACCTCCTCAAGGCCGGACTCCCGGACGGCGCGGTGGTCGGGCTGCCGGCAGCGGCGAGCACGTCGGCCTCGCTCGCCGGAGTCGCCGAGTGGTTCTCGGGGAAGGACGATCGCCGCGTCCTCCTCGTGTCCGACGGCTTTCACATGCTGCGCCTCCGGATCATCGCCACCCGGCTGGGACTCCAGCCGTTCACCTCGCCAGCCCCCAATTCTCCCATCCGATCGAACCCGCGGCGCAACGCCGCCTACTTCCTCGCCGAAGGGTTCAAGGTCCCCGTCACCTGGGTCTTCAACCGCTGAGGGTGCCCATGCAGCTCGAGAGCCGCCGGGTTTACACCGGCCGAGTCGTGCGGGTCGACGTCGACACGGTGCGATTCCCCGACGGCTCCACGGGGGAGTTGGAGATCATCCGCCATCCGGGCGCCGCCGCGATCGTGCCGTGCACCTCCGACCCACAAGGGGATCCCGACCCCACGATCCTCCTGATCCGTCAGTTCCGGTATGCCGCAGGCGGTCCGCTGTGGGAGATCCCGGCGGGCACGCTCGACCCTGGCGAAGATCCCGAGACGTGCGCCCGTCGCGAACTGCTCGAAGAGGCGGGGGTCACCGCCGGCCGCCTGCAGCGGCTGACCTCCATCTGGACCACGCCCGGCTTCACTGACGAGGTGATCCACCTCTATGTGGCGAGCGGGCTCACACCGGGGGAACCGTCGCGCGAGCGCGACGAGTTCATCGAGGTCGTGCCACAGCCCCTGTCGCAGGTCCTGGCCCGCATTCGGGACGGCGAAGTGCGAGACGCAAAGACCATTGTGGCTATCCTTTATATGGCCCGGTTCGTCCTCAAGATGTAGCAACCTGCTGTCCCCCGACGAGGACGGATGTGTCGGGCCGACTCGACACTGGGCTGGTGAAGCAGTGGCCGCATCGATGGTTACGTGGCTGATGCGACGGGTACGGTTCGTGCCGTATCTTATGTAGGAGAGGAAGTGCAGGCTCGAACTGGGAGCGCTCCATGCCAGCAACCCTCAAGCGGAATGGCCAGGTAGTCGTGACGCCGCGCGCCCTCGAGCGGCAGGCGCTGCACGAGTTGGACGATGGCCGGCTGGTGCTCGAGCACCTCTCGGGCGACCACCAAGCCTTCGGCACCCTGGTGGACCGCTACCAGACCCGGCTGCTCAACTTCATCAATCGGACCATTGGAGACCGGGAACGGGCGGAGGACCTCGTGCAGGAGGTCTTTATCCGCGTGTTCCGGCATCTCCACCGCTTCGATCAGACCAAAAAGTTCTCGACCTGGATCTACACGATCGCGTCGAACCTCGCGAAGAACGAGCTTCGGAACCGCAGCCGTAACCCCCTGGTGCTGTTCCAGACGATCAAGAAGCACTGGGAGGCGGACCACCGGCCACTCCAGTTCGAAGACACCACGGCCCGGCCCGACGACTTGTACCGCAAGCGGTTCCTGAAGGAAGCCGTGGACCAGTGCGTGGACCAGTTGCCCACCCACCATCGGGCCGTCTTCGTGCTCCGCGAGCTGGAAGGCAAGAGCTACGCCGAAATCGCCGACATTACGGGCTGCAACCTGGGCACCGTGAAGAGCCGCCTCAATCGGGCCCGGAACAGCTTCGCCCAGCTCATCGGGCCCCTGCTGGAGTAGGCACCCACAAGCCCTGACCCACCCCCACCCCCCTGCCAGGGGGTGGCTGAGGACGTAGGCCGGGAACCCGGTCCTCGCCTGACGGTAGTAAGTTCTCGCCATGACGTGCGCCGAATTCCTCGAACGCTATACGGATTTTCGTGACGGCCTGATCACCGCGCCACGAGAGCTGCGCCGTTTTGAACGCCACCTCGTGCGCTGCGCCGGTTGCCGACGGTACGACACCGCCGTGCGGCGCGGCGTGCTTGCGTTGCAGGCCGCGGGGACAATCGAGCCCTCACGCGACTTCAGACGGCGGCTCGACGCACGGCTGGAGCGCGAGCGCCGCGCGGCCCGGGAGGTACCGGCGAGTGCAGGCGTAGCGGCGGCGCTGGTCCTCGCGGCGGCACTCGCGATGCTGGCTCTGGAAGGCGTCCGGCGCCCCGAGGTAGCGCACGCCCCGGTGCTCCCACCCGTCCCATTCCCCCATCCGGTCGTACAAGCCGGTATGCCGTTCGTCTCGTTCCAGGACCCGCGCGCGGGTGTGTTCGCGGGGCCCCAGGCCACCGACGGCGCCGCGCTCGTCGAGCCCGCATCCGCGGGGCGGTAGGCTTTCTCTCGACTCGAGCCCACGGTAACTTCCGCCCCGTATGGGGGCTCTCACCTTTGACGCGCTGCTCCGGAGCCTGAAGCAGGGCGCGCCGGATCCCGTCTACTATCTCCATGGTGAGGAAGACGTGCTGAAGGACGAGGCGGTGCGCGTGCTGCTGGAACGCGCGGTGGACCCGGCCGCTCGCGACTTCAACGTCGACCAGCGTACGGCCGTCGACCTCGACCCCGAGGCGTTCAACGCGCTGGTGAACACGCCCCCGATACTCGCCGCCACCCGGGCCGTGGTCCTCAGAGGGATGGAGCAGCTCCGCAAGACCGCCAAGGTGCGCCAGGAGCTGCTGCACTACCTCGATTCACCGAATCCCAGCACGGTGCTGGTGCTGGTGCACGGGACCCCCGAGCCACCTGACGCCGAGCTGTTACGCCGGGCGACCGCAGTGGAGGTCGCGGCCCTGCCCCCGGAGCGGGTCGAGCGCTGGATGACCCACCGCGCGAAGCAGTTGGGTTTCACCCTCGCACCGGAGGCCGGGGAGCTGCTCCTGGCCAGCGTTGGAAACGACCTCTCAGGCCTCGCCCGTGAGCTCGAGAAGCTCGCGCCGCTCTGCGCGGGGCGGCCCGCCACCCGGGACGAGGTGGCTGCGCTCGTGGGCGTGCGCCGCGGCGAAACGCTTCAGGATTTCGTCGACGCGGCGCTCGAGCGACGCGCAGCGGACGCTGCCCGGCTGGTCGAACCCGTGCTCGAGCAGGCAGGCATGAGCGGCGTCCGCATGCTCAGCGCGCTGGGCACCGCCCTCGTCGGCACGGCGCTCGCCCGGGCGGAGCTCGATCGCGACGCCCGGCGGCGCGATCGCCTGGAGGGTGCGTTGCTGTCGCACCTCCGGACCGCGCGACCGTACGGCCTGGGGAGCTGGGAGCAGACGGCTCTCCGGTGGGCCCGCTGGGCGGAGCTCTGGACCAGGCCCGAGCTGCGCAGCGCCCTGCGACTGGCCTTGGACGCCGATCGCGCTCTCAAGTCGAGCACGTTGACCGACGAAGCCGGCATCCTGGAGCAATTGGTGCTGTCGTGGGGCGTGCGGGTGAGGGAGGCGGCGTGACAGGCGGACGGAGGCTCGTGCTGGCGGCCGCGCTCCTGACGGCAGGTCCCCTGCTTCACCTGTCGGCCCAGACCGACACGGTCCGGGTGGCCGCCCTCCGGGTCGCCCAGACGCGCCCTGACTCGGCCCGCGCCATGGTTCGCCGGCTGCTCGCGAGGCTGTCCCCACAGGATTCCATCTATCCTGGCGTACTCTTCACCGCGGGCCGCATCGCGGCCGACGCGACGACCGCCGCGACCAACCTGCAACGCGTCGTGGTCGAGTACGGGCGGTCGGCATGGGCCGACTCGGCGCTCGTGCTGCTCACACAGCTCTACTTCGCTCAGGGCGATCCCGCGGCCACCGTACAAGCGGCAGAGCGGTTGCGCCTCGACTATCCCGACTCCCCGTTGCGGCCTCGGGCGAATTTCTGGGGCGCGCGCGCCTACTTCGACCTCAAGGACGACGCACACGGCTGCTCGTTGATCCGCGAGGCGCTGGACGGCGCGGGTGCCGACGTGGAGTTCAAGAACCAGGTCACCTTCTACGCCTCGCGCTGTGCCGCTGCCACCGCGGCCCCCCCAGTCACCGCGCCCGCCACGACGGGCGACACTCAGGCGAAGCCCGCGTCTCCGGCCGCGACGTATGCCGTCCAGGTGTTGGCGGTGAAGAGCGCGGCGCAGGTGGACGAGATGCTCACGCGTCTGAAGGTGATGGGCTTCGACGCCCGCGTGGTGCGTGACACGAGCGGCTTGTTCAAGGTGCGGGTCGGGCGGTACGCGTCGCACGACGAGGCGGCGCAGGCCCAACGGCGCATCAAGACCCGGCTCGGAGGCCAGCCGTTCGTGGTGGAGGAGCCATGACGCCGCGCGTCGAGGCGGACACCCCGCTGATGCAGCAGTATCGCGAGATCAAAGCACGACACCCCGACACCATCCTGTTCTTCCGGATGGGTGACTTCTACGAGATGTTCGAGGACGACGCGCAGCTCGCCGCTCGCGAACTGGGTCTCACCCTCACGTCGCGGAACAATGGCGGTGCGTCGGAAGTGCCCCTCGCCGGCGTTCCCGTCAAGGCGGCGACGGAGTACCTGCGGCGACTGATCGGCCTCGGTCACCGCGTGGCGATCTGCGAGCAGGTGGAGGATCCCAAGCTCGCGAAGGGCCTCGTGCGACGTGCGGTCGTGGAGACCGTCACCCCTGGCAGCGTCCTCGGCGACGACTGGCTCGAGCGCGGCCGGAACAATTTCCTGCTGGCAGTCGACGCTCGGAGTGCACCGGCCGGAATTGCGGCGCTCGATCTCACGACCGGCGAGCTCCTGCTCGAGACCGTGGCGTTGGAGGACCTCGCCGCAGTGCTCGCTCGCTACGAAGCCCGGGAACTCGTGCTTCCCGGGGGCACACCGGGTCCCGTCCCGCTTCCGAGCGCCGTGCGCACCGAGCGCGAGGCGTGGGAATTTGATCCCGATCTGGGGCGCGAGGATCTGGCTCGCACCTTCCGGATGGCATCCCTCGACGGGCTCGGCGTCGAGCCGGGCGACCGCCCCGCCCTGGGCGCGGTGGGGGCGCTGCTCCGCTACGCGCGGGAGCTCAAACCGGGCGGCCTGCCACACCTGGTCCGCCCCCGCATGCTGCGGCGCGGCGACCTGCTGCCGCTCGACGAGATGACCCGGCGCAACCTCGAGCTGGTGGAGCCGCTCCGCGCCGACCCGCCCGGCCACCCGGGCGCGGCGGGCACCACGCTGCTCGGTGTGCTCGACCGCACCATGACGCCCATGGGCGCCCGTCTGTTGCGCGCATGGCTGCTGGCGCCGCTCGTCGACCCCGCGGCCATCACCGCGCGCCTGGATGCCATGGAGGTCCTGGTGGGCGACGTACGCGGGCGGGACCGCCTGCGCGAAGCACTCGACGGGGTACGCGACGTCGAGCGCCTGGCGGGTCGCGCCGCGCTCGGGCGCGCGACCCCGCGCGAGCTGGGGGCATTGCGGGATTCGATCCTCCGTCTGCCCGACGTTCGCGCGGCGCTCGACGGCCTGGAAGCGCGGGGGCGGGCATCGCTGCTCGAGGAAGCCGCGGACCGCCTCGATCTCCTCCAGGACCTGGGCGACGAGCTCACCCGGGCGCTGGTGGAGCGTCCGCCGGCCCAGGCGTCCGACGGCGACGCGATCCGAGCCGGGTACGATCACGAGCTCGACGAGCTCAAGGACGCTCGCGACGGCGGGAAGCAGTACATCGCGGGGCTCCAGGCCCGCGAGCGCGAGCGCA
>WNGQ01016192.1_pt1 | contig 11026 bp, 10 predicted proteins | sample 5407661 | NCBI WGS metagenome assembly WNGQ01 (sample SAMN13153382, study PRJNA577476) | soil metagenome | isolation source: 60 cm soil or saprolite under Garry oak tree replicate 2 | place: USA:California | collected 2016-06-15
AAATGAATCCGATGGCCCTGCGACGCCAGTTCTTTCACAAGCGCCCGGGACTCGATTTCCTTGATATCGATGAAGGCCGTGTTCGAACCCTGGGCTGCGAAGCGCCGGACGATAGCTTCGCCAATGCCGCTGCTACCACCGGTGACAAGCACGGTCTTGTTGGCGAGATCCGGATAAATCGCCCCGGTCGACTGAACAGCGGTCATGATTTTTTCACTCCCTTAGCGGTGGCCCTACGCCGTCATCCCTACCACAGCGGCTGGCTGAATACGTCAAAATGTGAGTTGCGCACCTCAATATCCGCAGATAGAGTTTAGGCAGCGTCAAAAAAACGATCTCTGTGGGAGGCCAACATGAGGATACCCGGGCGGGCCGCGATGGCGGCGGTCGGGCTGCTGCTGACGGCCGGGGCAGCCGCGGCGCAAACGTCGGTCAAGTGGCTTCATCTTGAGGTCAACCCGAACCAGGTGAAAATCTGGGAGGAAGTCGCACGCGACTTCGAAGCCAGAAATCCCGGCGTCAAGATTGAGATGCAGTTCCTCGAGAACGAGGCTTACAAGGCCAAACTGCCAAGCATGCTGCAATCGAAAGATCGGCCTCACATCATTTACAGCTGGGCCGGTGGGGTTTTGAAATCGCAGATCGATGCCGGCGTGCTTGAGGACATCGCCGTACCGATATCGGGCTACAAAGACAATCTGGCGCCGGCCGCGGTCAATGCTTTCACCTTTGACGGCAAGATTTACGGCATCCCCTATGCGCAGTCGCAGGTCGGTTTTTTCTACAACAAGGAATTGATGGCGAAGGCCGGTATCGACGGCGCCGGGATCAAGACCTGGGACAATCTGCTCGATGCGGTCAAGAAGCTCAAGGCGGCCGGGGTAATACCGCTGATGGTAGGCGGCGCGGACAAATGGCCGATCCATTTCTACTGGACCAACCTTGCGGTCCGCGTCGGCGGCAAACCGGCCTTCGAGGCGGCGCTGCGCGGCGAGAACGGCGGCTTCGAGGGCGAGACCTTCATCAAATCGGGGCAGCTGTTCAAGCAGTTGGTCGATCTTCAGCCGTTCCAAAATGGCTTCCTCGGCTTCAAGAACCCGCAAGCGATCGGCGCCTTCGGCGACGGCAAGGCAGCGATGACGCTGGCGATCAGCACCGCCTATCACCAGCAGCGCGCGCTTGCCGCCGATAAAAAGGGCCTCAGCGACGAAACCCTTGGCTGGTTCGATTTCCCGACGGTTTCCGGTGGAAATGGCGACCCGACCGACACGCTGGGCGGTATCAACGGCTGGCTGGTGACCAAGGGCGCGCCGAAACAGGCGGTCGAGTTCCTGAAATACTTTGTCTCGCTGGAGGTGCAGAAACGTCTCGCCGCCGGCAACTTTCTGATTCCGGTCTACAAGGGCGCAAGCGAAGGGCTTGCCAATGCGCTGATGCAAACTGTCGCGCAGAACCTGGCACGATCAAAATACCATCAAAACTTCTACGATCAGAGCCTCGGCCCCTCCGTTGGACGCGTGGTCAATGACGTCACCGCCGAAATCGCCGGCGGAAGCATGACGCCCGAAGCAGCCGCCAAGGCGATCCAGGACGCCTACAGGCAGGGCAACTAAAGAAACAGGTTGCGGATTTCCTCAGCCCTGCGTCCGGCCGTGGCATGATGTTGGTTGCCAATCACAAGGCGATGGGAATATCCATGAGCGCGCTCACTGCCCATCGGCCGTTCGACTCTGGAAAGCTTACGGCGGCGCTGTTGTTCCTGCCGCCTGCGCTCCTCTTGTTCACGCTGTTTGTCATGATGCCGGTGGTCGAGGCGGCGTGGTACAGCGGCTTCAACTGGAACGGGTTCGGCAGCCCGAAGAACTGGATCGGCTTCGACAATTACCGCTTCGTGTTCGACAACCGCGCCTTCGGCCTCGCCTTCCGCAACAACATCCTGATCATCGTGGTGTCGCTGTCGATCCAGTTGCCGCTGGCGCTGTCGCTGGCTCTGATCCTGGCGGAGAAGTTTCGCGGCGCGGTGGCGCTGCGCATGCTGTTCTTCATGCCCTATATCCTGGCTGAAATCGCCACCGGCCTGATCTTCAGCTTCGTCTATGACGGCGACTACGGCCTGCTCGCTGCGATCTTCCGGGCATTCGGCGCCCAGGCGCCGCATCTGCTCGCCAGCCCGCAGACCTCGATGCTGGCGATCCTGATCGTGATCGTGTGGAAGTATTTCGGTTTTCACATGATGCTGTTCATCGCCGCCCTGCAGGGCATGGACCGCAATTTGGTCGAAGCGGGACAAATCGATGGGGCTACGCGCTGGCAGAACCTGCGCTACATCGTGATTCCGCTGCTTTATCCCACCATTCGCCTCTCGGCATTTTTTGCCATCGTCGGCTCGCTGCAGCTGTTCGATCTGATCATGCCGCTGACGCGCGGCGGTCCGGCGGATTCCTCGCATACCATGGTGAGCTTTCTCTACACCTTCGGCGTGATGCGGATGCGCGTCGGCTTCGGCAGCGCGGTCGGCGTCATCCTGTTCTGCATCTGTGTCACCTTCGCCTTCACCTACAAACGCTGGTTCATGCGCGATGAGTGAGCAGGCAACATTTTCGGACCGGGGTTTCGACCTGGCCGCGCTGTACAAGGCGCTGTTCCTGGCGGTCGTGGTGGTTTTCGTCGCGACGCCGCTGGTGGCAACCGTGCTCGGCGGCTTCAAATCGCTCGGCGAGTTGCGGACCAATCCGTTCGGCCTGCCGCAGGTGTGGGAATGGGAGAATTACGGTGGCATTCTCATGTCGAAACGATACTGGCAGCTGCTCGGCAATTCGCTCATCATTTCGACCATGACCGTGGTGCTGACGCTGATCGCCGCATCGATGGCCGCTTTCGTGTTCGCGCAAATCAAGTTTTTCGGCAGCGCCATGCTGATGAGCTATATCACCATGGGCCTGTTGTTTCCGGCGGCGACCGCCATCCTGCCTTTGTTCATCAAGGTGCGCGATCTCGGGTTGCTCGACTCCTATTTCGGCGTCGTACTGCCGCAGGTGGCGTTTGCGCTGGCGATGAGCATCCTGTTGCTGCGGCGTTTCTTCAAGGACATTCCGTATGAACTTCTCGAAGCAGCCCGAATCGACGGCTGCAGCTATATCGAGTTTTTCCGCTATGTGACGCTGCCGCTGTCGCGTCCGATTCTCGCGACCGTCGGCACCATCGTTTTCGTCAACAGCTGGAACTCGTATTTGATCCCGTTGATCATGCTGAACAGCGACGGCCTCTATCCCTGGCCACTCGGCATCATGGTCTATCAGGGCGAATACTCGTCGGAATGGCACCTGATCCTGGCGTTCGTCACGCTGACGATCCTGCCGACCATCATCCTGTTTCTGTTCGCGCAAAAACACATCGTCGCCGGACTGACGGCGGGAGCGGTCAAGGGCTGAGCTTTCACACCAACCAAACTCAAACGGATCGAAGCGGAGTCTCCATGAGAAAAGTCGGCATCGGCGTCATCGGCTGCGGCGTCATCAGCAAGGCCTACCTGACGGCCATGAAGCAGTTTTCGAATATCGAACTGCGCGCGGTCGCCGATATGCGGTCGGCGGCGGCCGAGCAGCGCGCAAAAGAATTCGGCGTTCCCGGCATGCGGGTCGACCAGATGCTGAAACGCGATGACGTCGAAATCGTCGTCAACCTGACGGTGCCGCTGGCCCATACCGATGTCAGCCTCGCGGTTCTGAACGCCGGCAAGCATGTCCATTCGGAAAAGCCGCTCGGCGTCAATGTCGCCGAGGCGCGCAAGGTGATGGATCTCGCCGCCCAGAAAAATCTGCGCGTTGGCTGCGCGCCGGACACCTTCCTCGGCGGCGGGCACCAGACCGCGCGCAAGCTGATCGACGACGGGGCGATCGGCACGCCGGTCGGCGGCACCGCCTTCTTCATGTGCCCCGGCCACGAACGCTGGCATCCGGCGCCCGGCTTCTATTATCTTCGCGGCGGCGGCCCGATGCTCGACATGGGCCCCTATTACATCACCGACCTGGTTCAACTGCTCGGTCCGATCGCCTCGGTGATGGGCGCGGCGACAAAACCCCGTCTGGAGCGGTTGATCACCAGCGAGCCCCTCAACGGCACGATGATTCCGGTGGAGGTCGCCACTCACGTTACCGGCACGCTCGAATTCGTCTCGGGTGCGGTGATTGCCATCACCATGAGTTTCGATGTGCCGAAGCACAGCCACCTGCCGATCGAAATCTACGGCACCGCCGGCAGCCTGCTGGTGCCAGATCCCAACCGTTTCGGCGGCGAGGTCAGCCTCGCCAAGACCGGTGGCGAATGGCAGCCACAACCCCGTACCCACGGCAACACCGAAGGCGAATTCCGCTCCATCGGCGTCGCCGACATGGCGGCGGCCATTGTCGGCAACCGGCCGCACCGCGCCAGCGGCGCGCTGGCGCTGCATGTGCTGGAGGCCATGGAGGCGTTTCAGATATCATCGGACCAGGGACGCCGCATAAAACTCGAAACCACCGTCGAACGTCCGGCGATGATACCGCCGGGACTTGCTACCGGCCAAATCAATTAAGCAAAGGATGCTGAAAATGCGCGAGGCGATGATCGTATGGGGCGGCTGGCCGGGACACGATCCGGATCTGTGCGCCTCGATGATACGAGGTTGGCTGAAAGCCGAAGGCTTCGGGGTCAGGATCGAAACCACGACCGAGGCCTTCCTCGATCCAGCCCTCAAGAACCTCTCGCTGATCATTCCGATCTACACCATGTCGAAGATCGAGAAGCCGGAGGCGCTGGCGCTGTGCGACGCGGTCAAGAGCGGCGTCGGCTTTGCCGGACATCATGGCGGCATGTGCGACGCGTTCCGCGACAACGTCGACTATCAGTTCATGTGCGGCGGGCAATGGGTGGCCCATCCCGGCAACATCATCGACTACAAGGTCGACGTGACCAGGCCCGATGATCCCGTGATGGCCGGCATCGACAGTTTCGAACACCGTTCCGAGCAATATTACATGCATGTCGACCCCGCCATCGAGGTGCTGGCAACGACGACCTTCAACGCCGGTCACGCTCCCTGGGTCGATGGCGTCGTGATGCCGGTGGTGTGGAAAAAGCGTTTCGGCCAGGGGCGCGTATTCTATTCGTCGCTCGGGCATCGGGCCTATGAACTCGATGTCCCCGAAATCAGAACCCTGATGACCCGCGGCATGCTTTGGGCGGCGCGATGAGCGCGCATGGCGAGCGAATACCGGGCCGGAGGGCGACGCTTGAAGACGTCGCCCGCGAAGCCGGTGTGTCGCTGGCCACCGCCGACCGCGTCGTCAACCAGCGCGAGGGCGTGCGCGGGCAGACCATTGCCCGCGTCGAACTGGCGATCGCCAAGCTCGGTTACCGGGCCAATGCCGCCGCCATGCGGCTCGCCCGCAACGAGAGCTTCCGTTTCGCCTTCATCCTGCCCTCCAACGCCAACAGCTTCATGTCCAACCTGTCGGTGCAGGTCGAGCGCACCTCCGATTGGCTGGCAAGCCAGAACGGCTATATCGACGTCATGCATGTCGATGTGTTCGATCCGACTGCGCTCGCTTCGGCGCTTGAACGGCTTTCGCCAAACTATCACGGCGTTGCGACCGTCGCGCTCGACCATACCAGGGTCAGGGCCGCGATCGACGACCTCGTTGCGCGCGGCGTTCATGTCGTCACGCTGGTATCGGACGCACCCTCCTCCCGGCGGGCGCACTATGTCGGCGTCGACAATCCCGCCGCCGGCCGCACCGCGGCCTCGCTGATGGGACGCTTCCTCGGCAGCAGGAAAGGCAAGGTCGGGGTGATTGTCGGCTCGATGTCGCTGCGCGATCATGCAGAACGGCATTTCGGATTTTATCAGGTTCTGTCCGGCGAATATCCCAATCTGGTGGCGCTACCGGCGCGCGAGGGGCGCGACAACAGCGAACAGAATCGCGCGCTGACCTCGGCCATGCTCGGCGAACACTCCGATCTGATTGGCCTCTATAATGCAGGTGCCGGCAACGAGGGCATCGCGGGAGCGCTTGAAGCGTCGGACCGAGCGCAGGATATCGTCTGGATCGCGCATGAATTGACCGCCGATACCAGACGATTTCTGCTCGGCGGCGTGGTCGACGCTATCATCAATCAGGATCCCGGGCACGAAGCCCGCTCCGCGGCCAGAATCCTGCTTGCCCATTGCTTAGGCGAATCGATCAATCCCGATCAGGAGCGCATCCGCATCGAAATCTTTCTCAGAGACAATTTGCCGTAAGCTGCACCGCCGTCCAGCTAATTCGCCTTCAGCGCGGAATGGCGACAGCGTTGCCGCACCTATGGCTCGATGACGCGCTTCCATCGCGTTGACGTCCCTACGGAATCGGATAGTCCTTCCACGTCCATTCCAGCGCCGCCGGCAGGGTTTGCGCGACGGTCGGCCGGTCGACGTGCTTGGCGTTGCGCGCGAACAGGAACTGGTAGTGATAGCCCTTGGCGGCCAGCACTTTGGCCATCAGCTCGGCCGACAGCGTCCAGTCGTGCATGCCGTCGGGAATCGTCGGGTTGGGATAGAACAGGTCCTGATCGCCCATCTCGAACCAGTAACGGATCGGCTTGGTGGGCGCGCTGGGGATCAGCGGCGCGCCGGGCGCCTCCGACGGTGTGAGCACGCCGGCCTTCACGGTGAGGTTGGGGCCGGCCGGGCCCGCCCACGGGCTGTGATATTCCCAGGCGCCGCCGCGCAGCGACGGATCCCACGGCCATTGCTGGTTGACCATGGTCGGCGAATAGGCCAGCACCCGGCGATACCGATCTGGATGGAGACCATCGGCGGCACGCGGCGCTGCTGGATCAGATTGTCGAGGGTGGTGTTCATGTCCTTCCAGGCGGTCGAGCCGCCGTCGCCCAACACGATGAACGGCGCCTCCGTGCCGCGCACGTAGTTCGGCGGGACATAGACGTCGATCGTGCGGGTCCAGGTGCCGGGGTGGCTGGTGGTGACGATCATGTTCGACTTGTCGCCCGGCGCCGTCGTCGCGATCATGATCGAGCTGTTGCCGCAGCCCGCCACATCGTCGCGGATCAGGCCGGGATTGTAGATCACGCTCTCCTTCGACGAGATCGTGAACGAGATGGTGGTGCCTTTCGGAACGCCGTCCTTCGCCACGGTCTCGGGCGCGGGCGCATGGGTCGGGCCGATGATGAAGTTTCCCTCGGCGCCGGCCGGCGGCAGGGTGCCGTCGGACAGCTCCGTCGCGCGCGGATAGTTCGGGTTGTTCGGATCGCGCGTCGGCGGTTTGGTGCTGAAGTCGAGGCCTGTCGTGTCGATGAAGAAGGGCGCCGCATGGTCGCTGGTGTTGGCGCCGGCGGGAACGGCCATGTTCTGGGTGACGCATGCCGTCTGAGCCAGGGCGGCCGGCATGAGCCACACGGCAGACATCAACGTCCCTGTGACAACGGCCAATATGCTGTTCATTTTCTTCTCCCGGAATCGGCGAGTCTCATATGCTCGTCTTCACGGGAAGTATGGCGAGCGGCCGGCTGGCGGTCAATTCCAATGGAACCTATGTTAGGTTTTGGTCGCGATCGGGCACTATCGATGAACTGGCGCGACACCGGATGAGTTCGGCGCCCGGATCAAGCTGGAAATAGAAAAGTGGAGCGAGGCTGTGCGCAACGCGAAGCTGAGGATCGATTGATGATCTGCGTACCCGGCTGAACCACGAAGGCCGACCGCCATGACCACGACGACGATTTTGAAATTCCGACGCGAGTTAACGCGGCTTGGCGTCGGACAGTGTGCGCGCGATCAACAGGGGGTAATTACATGAGCTTGTCCGGCATTTTTGCGCGAATAGTCGCACTGATCGGCGCCGCCGCGGTCCTGTGGCGCCGCCTGCAGGGTGTCGCGCATGAGCCAGCCTGGGGCAGCGCTCCGGTGGTGCCAGTGGCGAAGCCGCAGGGCAGCATCCCGACGCTCAAGATGCCGACGGCCAGGGGGTGGACCGACGGCCAAATGCCAGTCGCGGCCCCGGGGCTCAAGGTCAATGCGTTTGCGACCGGTCTGAAACATCCGCGCTGGATAAACGTGTTGCCCAATGGCGACGTCCTCATTGCCGAGTCGAATCAGGTCGCCGGACCGGTCAGGAGCGTGTTCAGCTATGCGATGCAGGCGACGATGCGACGGGCCTCCGCCCTCGGCGAAAGCGCGAACCGCATCACCTTGTTGCGCGACACCGATGGCGACGGCATCGCCGAAAGGCGCGAAATTTTTATGGAGGGACTGAACCAGCCGTTCGGCATGGCGCTGCTGGGCGACACGTTCTATGTCGGCAACACCGACGGCGTGATGGCCTTCCCGTATGCGGCGGGCGCGAACCGCATCACCGCGCCAGGGCGGAAACTCACCAGCTTCAAGCCCGGCGGACATTGGACGCGGAGTCTGTTGCCGAGCCCCGATGGCCGGAAACTCTATGCCGGGGTCGGTTCGTCCAGCAATATCGCCGAGAACGGCATGGAAGTAGAGGAAGGCCGGGCCGCCATCTACGAGCTCGATCTGGCGGATGGCAGCAGCCGCATCTTTGCCGGCGGCCTGCGCAACGCGGTGGGCATGGCATGGGAGCCACAAACCGGCGTGCTCTGGACGGTGGTCAACGAGCGCGACGGCCTCGGCGACGAGACACCTCCCGACTATCTGACCTCGGTCCGCGACGGGGGTTTCTACGGCTGGCCCTATTGCTACTGGGGGCAGACGGTGGACGATCGGGTACCGCAGAATCGGACCGCGGTCGCAAAGGCCATCACGCCGGACTACGCGCTGGGCGGGCACACCGCGTCGCTGGGTCTATGCTGGCTGCCGTCCGGCACGCTTCCGGGATTTCCGGACGGCATGGCCATCGGGCAGCACGGCTCCTGGAATCGCAGCACGCTGAGTGGCTACAAGGTCGTCTTCGTGCCGTTCGCGAACGGGCGCCCGGCCGGGCCGCCGCGGGATATTCTGACGGGATTCCTCGCACCGGACGAGCGGGTGTCCTATGGACGACCGGTAGGGGTAACGCTCGGTCCCGACGGCTCCGTTCTGGTGGCGGACGATGTTGGCGATGTGATCTGGCGCGTAACGGGCGAGCGGCAGGGCTGAGCGAGTCCGCTATCGCCTGCTGAGCCCATCTCCGCCAACGCTTGAAGCATATCGGGCCGCGACGGTGAGTGCGACTGCAGCGTTCTGCTCGACCAGGATGCCGCCGATGCCCATCTCGCGACGGATCCGGTCGATCGCCTGGTGCACACTCTCGACGACGAGCGGCGCAAGACCGAGCGACGGCTCGTCTCGCCCCGGCTAAAGGATGCTTATCTTGGCATGGCGCCCGGACCGCCCCGTTCCTATCCGGACATGAGCCATTGAAACGCCGGTTTGAACGTGCAGCGAAGTGGGAGACATCATGGCCGAATTCGATTACGAGCTCTTTGCTATCCGTTATGCCACCCGTGACGCGCGACGCGGCGAGCACTTCATCGGCGGCGATCCGCACGACGGGCCGATGCCGATGGATTACTTCGTGTGGGTGGCAAAGGGCGGCGGCCGAACATTTGTCATCGATACCGGCTTTAACGCGGAAGTGTCGGAAAAGCGCAAACGCAGATTTTTGCGCTGTCCTGTGGCGGCGCTCGCCGCGCTCGGTATTGATGCGAATGCGGTTGAAGATGTCATTCTCACCCATCTGCATTACGACCATGTGGGCAATTTCGACCGCTTTCCGAAGGCGCGGTTTCATCTCCAGGAGCGCGAACTGGCCCATGCCACCGGGCGCTACATGCACTATCCGCGCCTGTCCCACTCGTTCGAGGTCGAGGACGTGTGCGGGATCGTGCGGCTGAATTATGCTGGGCGTGTGATGTTCTACAATGGCGACGCGGAGCTTGCACCCGGCTTGACGGTGCATGCGGTGGGCGGCCATTCGGCGGGGCTTCAATTCGTCCGGGTCAAGACCCGCCGCGGATTTGTCGTGCTCGCCTCCGACGTCACTCATTTCTACGAAAACATGGCAAGCAGCCGGCCGTTTACAACGGCCTTCCATATCGGAGAAATGCTGGAGGGCTTTGACAGGCTGCTCGCACTTGCGCCGGACGAGGGCCACATCGTCCCAGGGCACGATCCTCTGGTTATGAAGCTCTATCCGGCCCCCAGCCCTGAACTCGAAGGTGTTGCGGTGCGCCTGGACGTGCCGCCATCCGGCGTTGCGCCGTCGAACAACCGGTTCGTCTCGAACCCTGGATCATGATCCGATTAGATTGAATCGGATCATGATCTCATCGTTTTGTTTGAGCATGATCTCCGCGCAAACGCTTCGCGTTTGTCGCGAGGGAAAACCGGTTTCCCGCTTTTCCGGATCATGCTCTAGTCTCAAAAAATCTGGCGAATTCCAAGGAGGGTAGCATGTTGAAATCGATCGATCCAATTCTCGGCGCGGACGTGCTTTATGCGTTGCGCGCCATGGGCCACGGCGACGAACTCGTCATCTGTGACATGAATTTCCCGGCCGACGCGACCGCTCGTCAGACCGTGCTTAAGCGGCTCCTCCGTATCGATAACTTAACCGCCGGCCGGGCGGCACGCGCCATCCTTTCAGTCCTGCCACTCGATTCCTTTGTCGACAAGCCCGCTTTGCGAATGGAAATCGTCGGCAAGCCCGATGAGGTTCCCCCCGTGCAGATCGAGGTGCAGACCGAGATCGACGCTGCGCAGGGCTGCCCTTCGCCGATGGGTTCGATCGAGCGATTTGCCTTCTATGAACTCGCGAAGAGATCCTATTGCGTGATACAGACCGGCGAACGTCGCTTCTATGGCTGCTTCATCTTCAAGAAAGGTGTCATTGCGCCCGACGCGGCTTAGCTCAAACGGATCGGCAAGACCCGAGCGGCAACGAACGGCGGCCATTCATCTTGCAACGCCGAAAGCGCGCTTCCATCGCGTTGCGCTGCTTCCAATTCGCGGTGTCGCTGCCTTCAACTTGCCGAACATGCC
>WNGQ01018570.1_pt1 | contig 11026 bp, 12 predicted proteins | sample 5407661 | NCBI WGS metagenome assembly WNGQ01 (sample SAMN13153382, study PRJNA577476) | soil metagenome | isolation source: 60 cm soil or saprolite under Garry oak tree replicate 2 | place: USA:California | collected 2016-06-15
CAACTATCCGACCGACGACAAGGTCGGGGCGTGAGCGCGGGACTCGCAATGGGAGAGGGCAACGATGGCGTGGGATGAATCGAAGGCCTGGCTGAGCGGTGCGACCAGCGGGCAACTCTACAAGACCTTGCTGGACGAGGCGACCGAGATGCCGGCGCGCAACGCCAAGCGCAGGAAGATCGTGCGCCCGGAAGACATGCCCTGGGAAATGTCGCGGCAGGGGCTGCTCAAGCACCTTCTGAACGCGCAGATGAACGCGCGCATGGAGACGGTCGACGCCTATATGCAGATCATCCCGCCCTTAAGCCGCTCGGGCAAGCATCGGCATCTTGCGGAGGAGTGCCTCTACGTGGTCGAGGGCCGCGGCTACGACCTGCACCAGGACTGCGATGTCGAGATCACCGACACCTATCACTGGAAGCCGCAGGCCGAGATCCAGCGCTTCGAATGGGAGGCAGGCGACGTCATCTACATCCCGCCCTGCACCATCCACCAGCACTTCAATGCCGATACCGCAAGGCCAGCGCGGCTCATCTCCTGCATCAACCGCATCTACAAGAACTCCGGCCTCAACGACCTCGAACAGATCGAGGATGCGCCGGAATACGACCCCAAGGTCGTGCTCACGGCCGAACTGGTGAAGCAGTACATCGCGGCGGCGGCGAAGAAGGTGGCGTGAGCTGTAGCCGGATGAAGCGAAGCGCAATCCGGGGTGGGCTCGCCGCGGCGGGGACCCGGATTTCGCTTCATCCGGGCCACGACTGACCCCCCCGGCGGGTAAAAAGCCTCACGATCGCGTTCCACAGCACCCTTGCCAGCAGCGAGAGGCCGGAGATCGGCTTGGCGGCCGGCGGCGGCTGATCTGCGGGCGATGGCCCAGGTGTTGGAAGCGACGCGTGAGGGGCAGCCGTGGCAGGCGCAGCGGAATTGCTACTGGCAATCTGTGCCTTCAGGTTCTCGGCAAACTGCGCCATGATCTGCGCGGCCGTGGCCTGGATCATACCGACGCCGCGGCCGTATTGGGCGACCACGCCCGAGAGCGCCAGATTGGTGTGCACCAGCACCCTGGTGCCGGTTCCTGCTGGTTCGAGTTGGAACGAGGCCGCCGCATTGGCGGCGCCGCGGCCCTTGGCGTCGCTCCCCTGCGCCTTCACGCGCGCGCGATGGCTGACGCCGTCGCGTTCTTCGAACTGCACGATGCCCGCGAAGGCAAGCGCGACCGGACCGAGCCGGACTGAAATCTTTCCTTTGTAGGTGTTGTCGTCGACGACTTCGGTCAGCTCGGCGCCCGGCATGCAGGGGGCGATCTGCCGGATATCCATCAGCACGGTCCAGGCTTCCGCCGGCGGCAGCGGCACCTCGAAGGAATTATCGAACTCCACTGGATGCGCTCCTGCGGGCGGCTCACGAAGCCGCAGCAAGTTGACAAACTCCTTCAATGTGTCAAGGGTTTCACCGGATCCTCTCAGGAAGGTTGCAAACCTTGGCGAACGACGACACGCTGGCGCCACCCGCTTCCTCGGCCGAGCCTGGCCTCGGTCACAACAACCCGTTCGCCGACGTCGTCTGGGAGCGCAAGACCAGGCATCGCATCTTCGTTCGCGCGCTCGAAGGAACCTATGGCAACCTGGTGGGCGAGCTCTACGGCCAACCGCGGGTCTACCGCACCAAGGACCTCAAGTGGAAGGGCGGGCCCGGGAGCTACGGCAAGAAGATCATCAACCCGCAGGCGGTGAAGGTCGCGCAGTCGATCGAGACCCACATGGAGGTCTATGCGCCCGGCGGACGCACCAGCAAGCACGGCCACATGAACAGCGCCGTCTTCTTCGTGCTCAAGGGCAAGGGCCACGACGTGCACGACGGCCGCCGCTACGACTGGGAGGCCGGCGACGCGATGATCGTCGAGAATGCCTGCGTGCACCAGCACTTCAGCGACGAGGAGGATGATGAGTGCATCCTCCTGGTGATGAAGGCGAAGCCGCTGTTCCTGTTCATGCACATGCTGTTTCAGAAGGTCGCGGAATTTCCGCCGAAGGTTCCGACCGAGAAGCAGCTCACCTTCGTGCCGCCGGGCGACCTTTAGGTTTTCGGCCTCCAATCCGATACGTACGATCCGTCAGCGAGACTTGTCGGCTCAATGATGATGGTCGTGGACATGGCCATGATCATGCTCGTGGTCATGCCCATGATCCATAGCTTCCGCCTCGCCATAGCCCAGCATCAGCGCCTCGATCACCTGGCGCAGCGGGTCCTCGGACGGCGACAGGTGCCCGGCGAGGAAGCCGGCAAGCCGCGCGAACACGAGCGGTTGCGCCGCCAGCCGCTCGGGGCGCTGCCCCGCCTCCGCCTGCTCGCCGTCGCGCACGCTGCGGCTGAGCGCGTCGGAGAAGAGCTTGTCCATGTAGAGGCTCAGACCGGCGGGCTGCTCGCGTGCGCTTGCCTCGTGCTGCGTGAGCAGCGCCCGCGCGTGCAGGAGAAAGCGCGCATAGAGCTGCTCCTCGATCGCGCCAGGGCCTTCCTCCTCGTCCACATCGCCGCACATGTCAGTAGCCCTCGGCGTGTTCGAGCTGCTCGAACCAGTCGAAGCCCATCTGCTTGATGATCCGGCTGTTGATCACGATGATGCGCGCCTCGTTGTCGGGGTCGGCGTTGAAATGCTTGTGGGCGCAATAGGGCGGGAGATAGACGAAATCGCCCTGCTCCCAGTCGAAGCGCCGCGGCTCGGCCTGCCATTCGAATTCCATCGTGTCGTGGACGTCGAACTTCACGTCCCAGTGCAGGTCATAGCCCCTCCCCTCGACCACGTAGATCACCTCCTCCGACAGATGGCGGTGCTTGCCCGAGGCCTTCCCGGGCGGAAGGAACTGCATGTAGATGTCGAGGCAGCACTCCTTGGTGTCCATCCTCTCGTTGATGATGTGCTTGATCAGCCCGTCGGGCGAGCGCTCGAACGGCATCTGGGCCGCCTTCACCAGGTTCAGGCGCCCCGCGTAGTCGGCGCGGAACTGCTCCGAGGCCTTCACCGCCTCGGCGTAGAAATTCACCTCGCTCGTCTGCGCGTGGGCGCGCTCACGCTCGCGCGGATCGATGATGCTGGTCATCTCGTCTCCTATTCCGCCGCTTCGCTCTGCGGCACCTTCGGCGGCAGATCCGCGAGCTCGGCCTGGTAGGCGTCCGCCATCCGCGGTGTCATCCCGTGCTTGGCGAGCGCATCCGCGAACATGTCCCGGACCGACGGGCTCTCGTCGGCGTAATCGACCTGGTCGCCGCCGACCCGGCGGCTGATCCAGGCCGTCGGCACGCCCTGCGAATTGCGGATCAGCGCGACCTCGTGCTTGAAGGCGAGATAACGCGCCGGCGTCGGCCCGGTGTTGAAATGCTGGTGGAACCACTTGTTGGGCGGCACGATCAGGGTACCGACCTGCCAGTCGTAGCGGCGCGGCTCCTCGCCTTCGGGCCACATCAGCGAGTAGCCCTCGCCGGTGAGGATGATCACGTGCGCGCTCGGCCCGTGGCAGTGCGCCTTCTTGTAGGTGCCGACCGGGAACTGGGAAATGTGGCTCGACATCGAGCCTTTGGCCATGTTGAAGCGGATGTGGCCGCCGCCCGCGCCCCGCTCCTTCGCGCTGATCAGTGGAAGATTGACCCCGTCGGGAACGAAATTCGTCACCAGCAGGAATCCCTTCTGCTCGGTCTTGGCGCCGAAATAGTCAGGTTCGCCGGCGAAGCGGTTCTTGAAGTCGTAGGGGGTGTCGAAGACGAAGTCGATGTCGTCATAGAGATTGATGACCGAGGGCGCATTGGTGACACCGACATAGCGCACCGGCTCCTGCCCCGAGCCGTTGAAATGCTGGTGCCAGGCGTTGAGCGGAATCGCGAACATCGCGCCCGCCTTCCACTCGAAGGTGATGCGCTGGCCGGCATCGTTCCACACGCTGGTCGAGCCGCGGCCGTCGAGGATCAGAATCATCTCCTCGAACAGCTGGCGCTGGGGGTTGAGCTTCTTGCCGGACGGGATTTCGCACAGGTAGCAGTCATTCGAGGTGCGCGATGCGTCGTGGTTGATGTAGACGCCACGGCCGCCCCGGCGCGGCCAGGGCTTGAGCTCGACCGTGCGCAGATTGGCCACGTATTGCGCACTGATGATGTCGAGGCCCTCGCCGCGCACCCAGCGAAGATAGGGCGTGTCCTTCTCGGTCGCGAATTTCCTGGCGAATTCGTCGGAAACAGTCGGACCGGCCGATGTCGTCTTGGCCATTCGAGGCTCCATTTGCGGGCGGAGGTGGGCTAGATTACCGGGCAAAGCCCGCGCGTCAACGGCGCGGTCGCGATGCGCCGCCGAGATCAGGGAGTGGCCCGATGCAGTTCGGCATGTACGCTCCTGTCCCGCACGTCACCGTGGGATCGAAGGAGATCACCCGCTCGGTCAAGGGCGCGCTCCAGCCGCTGCCCGATGGGGAGGTCGATCCGGCCTTCCAGCTGGCCAAGGACGTCCTCTGCGAAGCGGATGCCTCGGGCTTCGACCTCGTCCTCTACGCGGAACGCCATCTCGGCGCCGACTTCGAGGCCTGGATCCTGGCCGCCGCGGTCAGCTCGTGGACCAAAAATCTCAGGGCCATGCCGGCCGTGCATCCCGGTCTGTGGCACCCGACGCTGATCGCCAAGATGGCGTCCTCGCTCGACCGGCTCACCACCGGCCGCATGGCGATCAATCTGGTGACCGGATGGAACGAAGAAGAGCACCGCATGTATGGCGGCGACGTGCTGCTCAACAACGACGACCGCTACATCCGGGCCGAAGAGTTCGTCACCATCCTGCGCGGCATGTGGAGCGAGACGCCGTTCTCCTTCGATGGGCCATTCTACCAGGGCGGGCGTGATGGAAAGCCTGCGCCGTTCGATCGAGGAGATGAACCGCAGAGCGGCGCGCTATGGCAGAAGGGTGCGCTACGCCTTCAACCCCTTCGTCGCCTGCGGCGAGACCGACGACGCCGCCATGGCGCGCGCACAACGCCTGCTCACGCCCGAGGAGCCGGACGCGGATGTGCGCAAAATGATGTCGCGGGTCGGACCGGCGATGAAGGCGGGCTGCATCGGCCGGCCCGAAAAGGTGCGCGAGCAGTTGATGAAATATCACGAGATGGGCATCGAGCTCTTCCTCTTGAAGTTCGTGCCCACGGTGGAGGAGGTCCGCATGATCCGTGACCAGATCATCGATCCCCTGCGCCGGCCGATGCGGCAACGGGCGGCGCCAGCAGTGGCGGCCGCGGTATGATGACCGACATGACGTCGATGACCGGCGCTGCGCGCCGCAACGCGGTAAACACGATCAGGATGGCCATAGCAGGCCTCGCGGCGCTCTTGTGCGCCGGACCGGCAGTCGCGTTGACGGCGGAGGAAGTGGTCAATTACCGGGGGCCGGACCGCGAGCAGAAGCTGATCGAGGGCGCGAAGCAGGAAGGCCAGGTCGTTCTCTACTCGGCGCTGATCGTGAACCAGATGCTGCGCCCGCTCGCTGCCGGCTTCATGAAGAAATATCCCTTCATCAAGATGAGCTACTGGCGCGCGGATTCGGAGGAATTGGTGCCGAAGATTTCCGCCGAGGTCCGCGCCAACAGCCTGATCGCGGACCTGTTCGAGGGCACCGGCGGCGGCGAGGTTTTGGTCGAGGGCGGTCTTTCGCAGCCTTTCTCCACGCCGGTGCTCGACGACTATCCGAAGCTCTACCTCGATCCCAAGGGCCATCTGGCGCCGACGCGGCTCTCCTATTTCAGCATCGCCTACAACACCAAGCTCGTGCCGCCGAACAAGGTGCCGAAGACCTATGCGGACCTCGCCGATCCGCAGTGGAAGGGCAAGATGGCGTGGCCCTATGCCAATACCGGCCGCTATCTCTTCCTCATCGCGCTGCGGCTTGCCTGGGGCGAAGAGAAGGCGATGGCGTATTTCCGAAAACTCGCCGAACAGAGAATCATCAACTTCGCCTCCGGCAGCGCGCGCACCCTGGTCGACCGCGTGATCGCCGGCGAGTATCCGATCGCGATCAACATCTATGCCCACCACCCGCTGATCAGCGCGGGCAAGGGCGCCCCGGTCGCCTCGCAGCTCATGGACCCGGTGCCGAGCGCCGCGGGCACGATCGCACTGGTCAAGGGCGCCAAGCATCCGCACGCCGCCATGCTGCTCGTCGACTTCATCCTCGGCAAGGAAGGGCAGCAGATCATGTCGGATGCGGAGTATTTCCCCGCCCGCGCCGACGTGGAGGCACGGCCGCAACTGGCCGGGGTCGTGCCGAAGAAGGCCGGCTACGCCGAGAACTACGTCAGCCCGCAGCAGCTCAAGGAGAACCTCGAAAGCACGGATCAGATCATCCAGAAGCTGTTTCGGTGATCCACTGCGATGAGGGCCAAGATGATCGTCAAGAGCGTCGAATTCGAACCTTGCGAAATGCCGCTCGAGGACAAGAACTGGCGGTTCGCGCTCGGCTCCTCCTCGAGCTCGCGCGGATGGGTCGTTCGCATCCGATCCGACCAGGGCCAGGTCGGGCACGGCTACGCGAACGCGTCGCCGCACATGGGCTCGACCTTCGAGTCGCTCCCGCAGGAACTCGAACGCTTCAAGCCGATCGTGCTCGGCAAGGACCCCTTCGCGATCGAGGCGATCCTCAACGAGCTCGACCATTCGCTCAGCGGCGCCAACCAGGCCAAGTCCGCGATCGACTGCGCACTGCATGACCTCTGCGCGCGCGCTCTCGGAGTGCCGCTCTACAACCTCCTCGGCGGCAAGGTGCGCGACAGTGTGCCGGTGCTGCGCATCGTCGCGATCAAGACGCCCGCGGACATGGCAGTCGAGGCCGGCAAGCTTGTCGACCAAGGCTACCGCTATTTCAAGATCAAGGTGCATGGCCGGGTCGACGAGGACGTCGCGCGCGTCAAGGCGATCCGCGCCCGCGTCGGGAGCGGCGCCCATCTCACCATCGACGCCAACCAGTCCTACACGCCCAAAGACGCCATCACCGCCATCAACCGGATGGCGGAGTACCGGATCGACCTGGTCGAGCAGCCGGTGTCGAAGACCGACCTCAAGGGCCTCGAACTGGTCACGCGCTCGGTGCCCGTGCTGGTCGAGGCCGACGAGGGCGCGGGCACGCTCGACGAGATCATGACGCTCGTGACGAACCGCATCGTCGACGCCGTGAGCCTTAAGATTCCGAAGCTGGGCGGCCTGCGCAACGCGCTCGCCGCGGCGCGCATCTGCGAGGCAGGCCATGTCAAGTTCCGGCTCGGTGCCCACGTGGGCACGCGTCTCCTCAACGCGCATGCGATCCACCTGGCGGCGGCGCTGCCGCTGATGGATTACGCCTGCGAACTCGGCGAGTTCAGCCGCATGTCCAACGACCCATTCGCCGGCATCGAGGTGGTCGACGGCGTCCTCACCGTCCCCGACCGCCCGGGCTGTGGTGTCGAGCCGGTCGCGGGTGCGCGCGGCGAGAAGCGCGCAGGCGCCGCATAGGACAGTCCGTTTAGCGGTCCTTGCCGCGTGCTGCCCTCGCCTGCTCGGCCAGATATCGACGTAGTCGCTCGCGGACCTCGTTCGCCTGCTCCGGAGTCCAGCGACGGAATCCCTCGCCGGACTTCATGCCGAGCTTGCCGGCTTTGACCTTCTCGCGCAGGAACGGATGTGGCTCCGCCGTGCGATCGAGGTCGGCGACCAGAACCTCGCTGATGTCGAGGGTGAGGTCGAGGCCCACGAGGTCGGACTGTTCGAACGGCCCGAGCACCGCCATGCGGGCGCCGAAGCCGCTCTTGACCACGGTGTCGATCGTCTCCGCGTCCGCCACCCCCGCGGCAAGAAGCGCGATCGCCTCGCGCTTGAGCGCGTGCTGCAGCCGGTTGCCGATGAAGCCCGGGATGTCGCGCCGCACATGCACCGGCTTCTTTCCTGCCGCGGCCAGCAACGCGATGGTGCGGCGCACGACCTCGTCCGCCGTTTGCTCGGTCTGGATGACTTCGACCAGCGGCACCAGATGGGGCGGATTCCAGAAATGGGTGCCGACCACCCGCTCGCGGTGTTCGAGATTGCGGCCGATCTCGGTCGAGGGAATGGCCGAGCTGTTGCTGGCGAGGATGGTGTCGGGCGCAACAAGATCTTCCAACTCGGCGAAGATGCGCCGTTTCAATTCGAGCTTCTCGGGCGCAGCCTCGAACACGAAATGGGCAGAGCGAACGGCGCTGGCAAGATTGTCATGGACGCTGATCCGATCGAGCACTGCCGGCGCATCGCCGAGGAGCTCGATGATGGCCCGCAGCCGCTGCGCGAGCGACGCTCGCGTTTCCGCGGAAGGCTCGAATATGCCCACGTCATGCCCGGCGGCTGCGAGGAGATAGGCAATGCCATGGCCCATGAGGCCAGCGCCGACCACGCCGATCGTCTGCTTGTTCACGCACATCCTCCGACGCGGGTGCCCTTCGGCTCACCCCGCCGTGTAGCCGCCATCGACATACATGATCTGCCCGGTGCAAAAATCCGACGCCGGCGAGAGCAAGTAGATTGCCATCCCGATCAAATCCTCGACCTCGCCGAGCCGGCCAAGCGGGATGCGCGAGAGCGAGCGCGCCCGGGTCTGCTGGCCGAGCTGATCGTCGCCGTACATCCAGGCCGTGAGCTTGGAGCGGAAGACGGTCGGCGCAATGGCATTGACCGTGATGCCATGCTTCGCCCATTCGGTCGCCAGCACGCGAGTGAGCGAGTCGGTCGCGCCCTTCGAGGCGCAGTAGCCCGTGTAGCCCGAGTAGTTGCCATGCCGGCCGCGCACCGAGGACATCAGCAGCACCTTGCCGCGCAGCTTGTTGCTGATCCAGTGGGTGCCGACCGCCTTGGCCATGAACCAGATGCCGCGCACATTGGCGTCCATCACCGCCTGCCAGTCTTCGTAGGCGAGCTCGTGGATGAAGCCCGGCTTGTTCATGCCCGAGGCGACCACGAGCTGATCGACGCGGCCGAAGCGCGCGAGCGCGGCCTCCAGCATGGCTTGCGCGTCGTCCAGGCTGTCCGGCCGCCGCACGATGGTCTCGGCCTCGCCGCCGACCTCGCGCACCTCGGCCGCGACCTGATCGAGCTCGTTCTTGGTTCCCGACGCGAGCAGGAGCTTGCCGCCGAGCGCGCCCAGCGCGATGGCGCAGCCGCGCCCGAAGGCGCCCGACGCACCGGTGACGATCGCGACCTTGTCTTTGACGTCGAAGAGCGAGAGCGGATGGCGCAGCGGTTCGGAAATCATGGTCGTCACCGCCCGCTCTCGAAACGGAACGTCTGCCGCGGGTCGAGCACGGCGACGACCCGCAGCGCGCAGCCCTCGCCGTCCGGCCAGCGCCATGGGAAGGCGAAGAAGGTGCAGCGTTTGCCGGTGATCTTGTCGAGATCGCCGCCGATATTCTCGATGCCGGGGATGCCGTTGGTCATCATGATCTTGTGCGCCGGCTCCCAATAGGGGAAGTCCTCGATGATGTCGCGCCCGGTCGCGGCCCTGTATTCGTCATTGAGATGCGGTTGCGCGGGCCCAGGCCCATGCGGTCCGAGAAAAGTGCCGAGCGGGTGGTCGAGCGCCTGCACGTCGATGCCCACGAGCTTGACGCCGCGGGCGACGATCCACTCCGCCGCGTCCTTGTAGAGGCCGGGCGAATAGGCGAAGTAATCGGGATTGTCGCCATATTTGTGGTGGCTGCCGGTGTTGATCATCAGAATGTCGTTCTTGCGGATTTTCGGCTCCGCATGTTCGAGATCCTTCGGCGTGATCACCTCCCACTTCCCCTTCGGGATCGAGACTGCGACGCCGGTGCCGAAGAAGCGCCATAGCGGGTAGCCGGTGATGGTCGGCTGGTTCTCCTGCACATGGATGGGCGCGTCCATGTGAGTGCCACGGTGCATGATGCCTTCGAATTGCTGCACCAGGAGGCCATCCTTGGCATGAAATTCGAGCACCCTCACATTGAGGTTCGCGCGCGAAGGCCATTGCGGCATGCCGTGGCCCCAGCGGTGGGTAAGGTCGTAGAACTGCAGCTCTTTCGTGCTCGACGGGGCCATATTCATCCCTCAGAACTACTGTGTCCCGGATGCGGTGCAGCGCGACGCGCACGCAAACAAGTGTACGCAGTCAGCACAGGCTCGACCGCGTGCGCGTCGTGGTGCACCGCTGATCCGGGACCGCCACATACACCGAACTTGTGGCGCACCGAGTCTGGGGCGGTCCCGTGTCTGCAGCGCATCACTTCGTGCTGCGCTGCGCACGGGACACAAGCGGGTCGTTTGCCGCGCACGCTCAACGCTCCTCGCCCGTCTCCAATCGATAGTTTCCGCTCGGATCGAAGATCGCGACCAGGCGGATGACGCAGGCGTCGCCCTCATGCCAGCGCCATGGGAAGCCCTGAAACGTGCAGCGCTTGCCCGTGACCTCGTCGAGGTCGCCGCCGATGTTCTCGATCGTGGGGATGCCGGCGGCGAGCAGCGCGCGGTGCGCCGGGTTCCATTCCGGGAAATCCTCAATCGCCTGGCGTCCGGTCGCCCGCTGGTATTCCGGCAGCAGGTACTTGATCTGCGGACCGTTGCGGTGCGGGCCGATCGAGGTTGCGAGCGGATGATCGACAGTGGCGCTGTCGACGCCGACGAGCTTCACCCGCTTCTGCACCAGCCACTGCGCGGCGCGCTTGCTCAGGCCCGGCGCATGGCCGAAATATTCCTTACTGTCCGAATATTTGCGGTGCCAGCCGGTGTTGATGAGAACGATATCGCCGGCGAGGATTTCGGGCTGCGCGCGTTCCAGATCCGCAGGCTCGACCTGTTCCCACTTGCCTTTCGGGATCGAGACCACCACGCCGGTTCCGAAGAATCGGTCGAGCGCAAGATCGCCGACGGCGTCCGTGTCCGGCAAGAGGTGGATCGGCGCGTTCACGTGGGTCGAGGTGTGGAAGATGGTCGTGATCTTGTGCGTCATCACGCCCTGCTTGGCGTGATAGGTGATGCGCTCGAGCTT